>Ga0209347_1004057_pt1 | contig 15847 bp, 7 predicted proteins | sample AutmiccommuBRH23_FD_187382 | JGI IMG/M metagenome (GOLD analysis project Ga0209347, IMG submission 187382) | Deep subsurface microbial communities from Mt. Terri, Switzerland - Autotrophic microbial communities BRH/23 (SPAdes) (version 2) | ecosystem: Environmental > Aquatic > Deep subsurface >...
GGCTGCGGATTCGCCGCTTCGAGCTGGCCGCACCGTCGCTCGAAGAGATCTTCATCGAGAAGGTCGGTGCCGAGACGCTCTCTCACGAGGTGGCGCGATGAAAAAGATGTTCGCAGTGATGAAGCGCGAGTACCTGCAGGCCGTCCGGAAGAAGACGTTCATCATCATGACGCTGCTCTTCCCGTTCCTGATGGCCGGGATCATGGTGTTGCCCGGCCTGATGATGGCGAAGGGGATGGGGCAGAAGCGGATTGCGGTGCTCGACGGCACGGGCAAGCTGGCCGCTGCGTTCGAGCGGCCGAACGAAAGCGCGCAGGCCGAGGCGCAGGATGAGGCGCGTAAGGCGCTGACGGGTCGCTCGTCGCGCAATCGCGGGCTCCCGGCGCAGATCTCGATCGAGTACGTCGCGATCACGACGCCCGACGTCGATGAGGCGGCGAAGCCGTATCTCGTTCGCCTCACGCACGACAAGAGTGCGGCCGACAAGCTCGAAGGCGTCTTCGTGATCCCGCCGGCTGCAGTCGCCGATGCCGATACGCAGCTCACGTACTACAGCCGCTCATCGACCGACGTGATGACTCAGGAGCGTCTCTCGCGGCTGGCGAACAAGTCGCTGCAGAGCATGCGGCTCACGGCGAACGGCATGAATCCGGAGATGCTCGACTCGCTGCTGATCGACCTGCCGGTCGAAGCGGTGCAGCTCAGCCGGTCGGGAGACCGGAAGACCGGCGGTGAGCTCAACTTCATCGCGGCCTTCATCTTCGGCGCTCTGCTGATCCTTCCGTCGTTCGTCTACGGGCAGGAAACGATGCGCGGCATCGTGCAGGAGAAGACGGATCGCGTCGTCGAGGTCCTCGTATCCTCGGTGTCTCCGATTCAGCTGCTCACCGGAAAGATTCTCGGCGTCGCGGCCGTAGGGTTGACGCAGATCTTCGTCTGGCTCTCCATGGCTGCCCTGGTCGCCGGATACGGCGCCGCGACCGCGGCGGTCGCGGGAGTGAACCTCGAGCAGTTCATCCGCCCGATCGTCTTCCTCTACTTCTTCGTCTTCTTCATCCTTGCGTACCTGACCTACGTCTGCGTCTACGCGATTGCCGGCGCGGTCTGCAATTCCGAGAAGGAAGCGCAGCAGTTCATCATGCCGATCATGATGCTGATGATGATGCCGTGGTTCCTGATGATGCCGATCGTCATGAACCCGGACGCGCCGTTCGCGGTTGCGTTCTCGCTGGCGCCGGTCTTCGGGCCGATCACGATGTTCGTGCGTGCGCTGGTCACGGACCCGCCCGTGTGGCACATCCTGGCCTCGATCGCGATTTCGGTCGCGACCATCGCCGCGTTCTTCTGGATCACCGCCAAGATCTTCCGGATCGGCATTCTCTCGTACGGCAAACGGCCGACGATTCCGGAGCTGCTGCGCTGGATCCGGGTTGCCTGAAGAGTGAACAGTGAAGGGTGAAGGGTGAAAAAGATGGATGAGTGACGGGGCCCCGGGCCGCCTTTTTCACTCTTCACTCTTCACTCTTCACTCTTCCGCCGTCCCGTGCGCATCCGAATTGCTATGATCGCCTGCATCTCAAGTAAGTGCAGGGGGTCTCATGCAGGAACCCAGGACACTCAACGACATCTTCAAGGTGACGTCCTCGATCGACCGTCCGGCGATCATGAAGTACAAGAAGGACGGGCAGTGGGTCGACATCACCGTCCCCGAATTCAGCGACCGGGTCCGCCATCTCGCGATGGCGCTCCATGAAACAGGAGTCAAGCCGGGTGATCGCGTCGCGATCGTTGCGGAGAACCGCCCCGAGTGGTCGATCGCCGACTTCGCCATCCTCTGCGCCAGCGCGGTCAGCGTGCCGATCTATCCGACGCTGCTCGGCTGGCAGGTCGAGTACATCCTCAACGATGCCGGCGCCGTCGCGGTGATCTGCTCGAACGAGGAGCAGCTGCAGAAGATCCTCGACATCCGTCAGCAGGTTCCCGGTCTCCGCCAGATCGTCGTCTGCGATCCTCCCGCGCAGCTCGCGCCTGGCGTCCGCTCGTTTGCCGACGTCGTCGAGAGCGGGCGCAAGTGGGAGGCCGCGCACGGCCGCGAGTGGTTCGACCAGTCGGTCGATTCGCGCGGTCCGGACGACCTCGCGACGCTCGTCTACACGTCGGGAACGACGGGCAATCCCAAAGGAGCGATGCTCACCCACGGCAACATCACGAGCAACGTGACGACCGTGCGCGACGTCGTGCCTTTCCGGCCCGGTGACATCGCGCTCTCGATTCTTCCGCTCTCGCACATCCTCGAGCGGATGGTCGACTTCCTCTACTACTACCGCGGGATGTGCGTCGCCTACGCGGAAGATGTCACGAAAGTCGCCGACAACCTCGGCGAGATCCGGCCGCAGTACTTCGCCGCGGTGCCGCGCCTGTTCGAGAAGATGCGCGCCCGCGTGCTCGAGACGATCGCGGCGGCACCGCCCGCGCGGCAGAAGATTTTCTTCTGGGCTCTCAAAGTCGCCGAGGAGCGTCTGCCGTACCGCGTCGAGCACAAGCCGATGCCGTTCGGTTTGAAGATCCGCTCGGCTCTCGCCGACAAGCTGGTCTTCGGCAAGATCCTCGCGCGCCTCGGCGGACGGGTGAAGTACGTCGTTTCGGGCGGTGCGCCGCTCTCGCCCGATCTCGCCGCATTCTTCATCGGCGCCGGCGTCGAGATCATGGAGGGCTACGGCCTCACCGAGACCTCGCCGGTCATCGCGGTCAACCGCCCCGAGAAACGGCGCATCGGCACCGTCGGGCCCGTGATTCCGGGCGTCGAGGTGAAGATCGCCGACGACGGCGAGATCCTCACCCGCGGACCTCATGTCATGAAGGGGTACTGGAACAATCCGGAGGCGACGGCCGAGGCGATCGATGCGGAGGGCTGGTTCCATACGGGCGACATCGGCAAGATCGACAGCGATGGCTTCCTGCACATCACCGATCGCAAGAAGGACATCATCATCAATGCGTACGGCAAGAACATCGCGCCGCAGCCGCTCGAGGCATTGCTCAAGAGCTCGCCGTACGTCGGCACGCCGGTTCTGATCGGCGATCAGCGCAAATACCTCTCGGCCCTGATCGTCCCGAACTTCGAGAAGCTCGAGCGCGAGGCAGCGGCTCTCGGCGTGAAGGCCGCGAATTACGAGGAACTGGTCAACGACCCGAAGGTCCGGGGGCTGATCCAGGACGAGCTCGACCGCTTCAATCAGAACCTCGACCGGCAGGAGAAGATCCGCCGCTTCATCCTGCTGCCGCGCGACTTCTCGATCGATGAGGACGAGATCACCCCGTCGCTCAAGGTCAAGCGTCGCCAGATCGACAAGAAGTACAAGCACCTCATCGACCAGATGTACGCAGACGAAAACCTGGTGGAAGGCACGGCATGAGCGGAACCGCATCCGTCAGCGATCGCGCGTTCACGATCGAGCGCGGCGGCGAGCTCGCTACGGTCTGGTTCGACCTGCCGGGCGAGAAGGTCAACAAGTTCTCATCGGCGATTCTGCGAGAGTTCTCCTCGGTGCTCGACGAGCTGGCTGCATCGCAGGAGATCCGCAAGATCATCTTCGCCTCGCGGAAGCCGGGCATCTTCATCGCTGGCGCGGACGTCGAGGAGTTCACGACCGTCACGAGCGCCGAGGACGCGAAGGCGTTCATCCGCCTCGGCCAGGAAGTCTTCACGAAGCTCGCGAACCTGCCGCAGACGACCGTGGCGGCGATCAACGGAGCCTGTCTCGGCGGCGGCTGCGAGATGGCGATCAGCTGCGACTGGCGCGTGATGTCCGACTCGCCCAAAGCGCAGATCGGCCTGCCCGAGGTGAAGCTCGGGATCTTTCCGGCGTGGGGCGGCACGAGCAAGTTGCCGCGGCTCATCGGCCTGCCGGCGGCACTCGACATCATCCTCAACGGCAAGACGCTCGATCCGAAACGGGCGAAGAAGACCGGGCTCGTCGACGAGGTCGTCGAGAGCGGCATTCTGCTCGACGTCGCGCGTCGCTTCGCCGATCGGGGCAAACGCCGCACGCCGGGCCGGACGAAGTTCTACATCGAAGGGAACCCTATCGCGCGCAACGTCATCTTCGGCAAGGCGCGAAAGGCCGTGCTCTCGCAGACGCACGGCAACTATCCGGCACCGCTCAAGGCGATCGACGTCATGGAGTTCGCGATGTCGAACGGCGTCGAGCGCGGGATGGCGCGCGAGGTCGAGGAAGCGGCCGAACTGGTCAACAACGACGTCGCGAAGAATCTGGTTCAGCTCTTCTTCCTGATGGAGGAGTCGAAGAAGGATCCGTTCGACATCAAGCCGAAATCGATCGACTACGTCGGCGTGCTCGGCGCAGGGGTCATGGGCGGAGGCATCGCGCAGATCGTCGCCGACAAGACGAACGCCGAAGTCCGCATGCGCGACATCAACTGGAAGGCGATCGGCGGCGGCATGAAAGCGGCCGCGCGAGTCTGGAAGAAGAAGGTCGACCGCAGGCGGATGACGCGCGGCGAGATGCAGCGCAAGCTCGCCCGCATCACCGGCACGACGGACTGGAGCGGCTTTCACCGGGCCGACGTCGTGATCGAAGCGGTCGTCGAGAACGTGCAGATCAAGCGACAGGTGCTCGCCGAGTTCGAGGGGATCGAGAAGCCGGGGGCGATCTTCGCCACCAACACGTCGACGATTCCGATCACGCAGATTGCGGCCGAGGCGAAGCACCCCGAGAACGTCGTCGGAATGCACTTTTTCAATCCTGTCGACCGGATGCCCCTCGTCGAGATCATCCGCGGAGAAAAGACGTCGGACGAAGCGATGGTCACGACGGCGGCGCTGGCGCGCAAGCTCGGCAAGACGGTCGTTTACTGCAATGACGGCCCCGGGTTCGTCGTCAATCGCATCCTCGGACCGTACATGAACGAGTCGGGTTTCCTGCTCGAAGAGGGGAACACCATCGAGTCACTCGACAAGGCGATGGTCGACTTCGGCATGCCGATGGGCCCGATGGCGCTGCTCGACGAGGTCGGCATCGACGTCGCGGCGAAGGTCGCCGGCATCCTCACCGAGGCGTTCGGCGCGCGCATGCAGAAATCGACGGTGGTCGACAAGCTCTACGCCGATGGCCGTCACGGCAAGAAGAACGGGAAGGGGCTTTACCTCTACGAGAACGGCAAGCGTCAGGCCCCCGATCCGTCGGTCTACAAAGTTCTCGGCATTGCGAATCCGCATCCGGCCGAAGCGGCGAACGTCGTCGAGCGGATGGTGCTGGCGATGATCAACGAAGCCTCGCTGATCCTCGACGAGAAGATCGTCGCGTCGGCGGGCGAGCTGGACCTCGCGATGATCATGGGCACCGGCTTCCCGCCGTTCCGCGGCGGATTGCTCCGTTACGCCGATTCGCTCGGCGCAGCGCATGTCGTCAGCCGGCTCGAGGCCCTCGCGCAGAGCGCCGGCTCCCGCTATCAGCCGAACGAACCGCTCCGGCGACTCGCCGCAAAGAACGGCAGCTTCTATGAGGAGTGGCCGAAGAAGTAGAGGCCGCTCGCACCCAGCGCAACGCTTGAAGAGCCCGGCGGCCCGTCGGGCTTTTTTCTTTCTCGTCGACCGGTCGACTCGTCGACGCCGCGATGGTCACAGATCGGTCACGCTATTTTCGGAGAGTGTCCGAATTGCGGGTGGTCTCAACCGCATCGGAGGAAACAATGGTTGCTGCCGCTGACTCTTTTCTCCCACTGTGATATGTCCCGCCGCGTAGTTCTTCTGGAGAAGAATCATGACGATGACTGCAGAACAACGCCAGGTCGATGTGATCGACCGGCTCGCGGCGGAGGCTCGCCGCCGCGTTCCCTCGAACCAGGCCGAAAGCGCCGAGCACTTCATCAGGCGCTACTTCGCCCATGTCGCCGCCGACGACATGATCTACACCAGTTTCGACACGCTTCTCGGCGGAGCGCTGTCACTCTGGGAGCTCGGCGCGCAACGCAAGCCGGGCGAGGCGAAAGTCCGCCTCTTCAATCCGAAGCAGGACAAGGACGGCTGGGCGACCGAGCACACCGTGCTCGAGATCATCAACGACGACATGCCGTTCCTCGTCGATTCGGTGAGTGCGGAGATCCACCGCCGCGAGCGGAAGATCCACCTGCTGCTGCACCCGATTCTGCGAGCGCGCCGCGATGCGAGCGGGAACCGGTACGAGGTGACCGACACGCTCACCGCGCCGACCGACTCGATCGTCGAGTCGTACATGCACCTCGAGATCGATCAGGAGACCGAGCCGCACGAGATCGACGCGATCCGTGAGTCGATCGAGCACATCCTGCATGAGGTGCGGCTTGCCGTGACCGACTGGAGTGCGATGCGCGAGCGCCTCGCGGCGGATCTGGTCGAGCTCGAAACCACGTCATTGCCGATGCCTGCCGAGGAAGTCGAAGAGGCGAAGGATTTCCTCCGCTGGCTCGATCACGGCAACTTCGTGTTCCTGGGACACCGCCGCTACACCTTCGAGACGAAGGACGGGAAGGACTACCTCAGGCCCCAGGCCGAAACCGGTCTCGGAATTCTGCGCGACATCCGTCCGGAGTCGATCGAGCGTGGCAATCAGCCGCTGTCGGCTGACTTCAGCCAGTACGCGCGGCGCAAAGACCTGCTCATCATCACCAAGGCGAACCGGCGGAGCGTCGTGCACCGCGCGGTTTCGATGGACCGGATCGGGATCAAGCGCTACGACGCGCAGGGCAACTTCATCGCCGAGGATCGCTACCTCGGACTGTTCACGTCGGCGGCGTACAACCGCAGCGTGCGCGAAATCCCTATGCTCCGGCTGAAGGCGAAGCGCGCTTTCGATCGCGCCGGTCTGGATCCCTCCTCGCACAATGGCAAGGCTCTCGTCGACATCCTCGAGACCTTCCCTCGCGACGAGTTCTTCCAGGCAACGGACTCCGACCTGTTCGACATCGCACGCGGCGTACTCCTGCTCCAGGAACGCCAGCGTGTTGCCGTCTTCACGCGGAAGGACGTCTTCGAGCGCTTCGTCTCGTGCTACGTGTTCGTACCGCGCGACCGCTACACCCCTGAATTCAAGGAACGCGCGAAAGCGGTTCTCGAAGCGCAGCTGCAAGGCTACGGGACCGAAGTCTACGACCACATCACGAACTCCGCGCTCGCGCGCGGGTTGTTCCTGGTCCGGACCACGCCCGGCCAGATCCCCGAGATCGACATCCGCCGGCTGGAAGCGGAGATCGGCGAGGTCGCGCGGACCTGGAGCGATCGTCTGCTCGGCACTCTCTGCACCTCGCAGGGGGAAGAGGTCGGCATCGATCTGCACCACCGCTACAAGAAGGCGTTCCCGATGGCGTACGCCGAGCGGTTTTCGGCGCAGGCCGCGCTTTACGACGTCGGCCACATCGAGCACGTGCTGGCGACGGGCGAGCTGGTCGTCGACCTCTATCGCCATCGCAGCGACGAGCGACAGTTCCACTGCAAGATCATTCACACCGGGGAACCGGTGCCTCTCTCGGAGATCATGCCGCGCCTCGAGAACATGGGGCTCAAGGTGCTGGCGGAGATTCCGTACGAGGTGCAGCCTCTCGGCGCCGCGACGCCGGTCCGGATCCGCGATTTCAGCCTCGACGCTGAGGGGATGCCGGACGACCTGAAGCCGATCAAGCAGCGGTTCCAGGATGCGTTCATCCACGTCTGGACGCGCCAGGCGGAGAACGACGGATTCAATCGCCTCGTCCTGGCGGCCGACCTCGAATGGCATGAAGTTGTGCTGTTCCGCGCGTACGCGAAGTACCTCCGTCAGGTGGGCGTCGCTTTCAGCGAGGCCTCGATCCAGCAGACGCTCGCGAAGCACTCCGGGATCACGCGTCTCATCCTCCAGCTCTTCCAGAACCACTTCGATCCGGAGGTCGGCGCGAAGGATCTCGGCCGCAAGGGAGCCTCACTCGGCATCCGGTCGCAGATCGAGGACGCGCTCAACGGCGTGACGAATCCGGACGAGGATCGCATCCTGCGCCTCTACGTCAGCCTCATCGAGGCGACGCTCCGGACGAATTACTACCAGCGCGACGCGGCGGGCGAGCGCAAGCTCTACGTCTCGTTCAAGTTCGATTCGTCGGCGGTTCCGGAGCTTCCGCTCCCGCGTCCGATGTTCGAGATCTTCGTGTACGCGCCCTGGATGGAAGGCATTCACCTGCGCGGCGGCAAGGTTGCGCGCGGCGGGCTCCGCTGGTCGGATCGCCGCGAAGACTTCCGGACCGAGATTCTCGGTTTGATGAAGGCGCAGATGGTCAAGAACGTCGTCATCGTGCCGATGGGCTCGAAGGGCGGCTTCGTGGTCAAGAATCCGTCGACGGACCGTGCGACGTTCCAGCAGGAAGGCATCGAGTCCTACAAGACCTTCCTCCGCGGACTTCTCGACATCACCGACAATCTCCGCGGCGACGAAGTCGTGCCGCCGCGGGACGCCATCCGTCGCGATGAGGACGATCCGTATCTCGTCGTCGCGGCCGACAAGGGAACTGCGACGTTCTCGGATCTCGCGAACTCGATTTCGGCCGAATACGGCTTCTGGCTCGGCGATGCTTTCGCGTCGGGCGGTTCGGCCGGGTACGACCACAAAGGCATGGGCATCACCGCTCGCGGCGGCTGGGAGGCGGTCAAGCGCCACTTCCGCGAGATCGGTGTCGACACGCAGAGCCAGGACTTCACGGTCGTCGGCGTCGGCGACATGGGCGGCGACGTCTTCGGCAACGCGATGCTTCTGTCGCCGCACATCCGGCTGCTTGCAGCCTTCAACCACTCGCACATCATCGTCGACCCGGATCCGGACGCCGCGCGCAGCCACGCCGAGCGCCAGCGCCTGTTCGACAACCGGCTCAACTGGAACGGCTACGACACCTCGCTCCTGTCGAAGGGCGGCGCGGTGTTCGAACGGAGTGCGAAGACCATCACCGTTTCCGACGAAGTACAGCAGCTGTTCGAACTTCCGAAGAAGACGGTCACGCCGGTCGAGCTGATGCGGGCGATTCTGCTCGCGAAGGCGGATCTGCTCTGGCTCGGCGGCATCGGAACCTACGTCAAGGCGAGCTGGGAAGACAACGCGGCGGCTCGCGATCGCGCCAACGATGCACTGCGCATCAATGGCGAAGATCTTCGTGTCCGCGTGGTCGGCGAGGGTGCGAACCTCGGGTTCACCCAGCAGGGACGCATCGAGTACGCACTCAAGGGCGGTCGCCTCAACACGGACGCGATCGACAACTCGGCCGGCGTCGACACGTCGGACCATGAGGTCAACATCAAGATCGCGCTGTACGACGCGATCGCACGCGGCGAGCTGTCGGGCGTCGAGGAGCGGAACAAAGTTCTCGCCGAAATGACGACGGACGTTGCCGCTCTCGTGCTGCGCGACAACTACGAACAGACACAGGCCATCTCGGTGACCAGCACGCTGGCCGACCAGCTGATCGAAACTCACGCGCGCTTCATGCGTGGCCTCGAGAAGGTCGGAAAGCTCAACCGGGCGATCGAGGGTCTGCCCGACGACGAGACTGTCGCAGAACGGCACGCGGCGGGAATCGGTCTCACGCGTCCGGAGATCGCGGTCGTTCTCGCGTACGCGAAAATGGTGCTGTTCGAAGAGCTGCTCAAGAGCGATCTGCCGGACGATCCCCAGCTCGAGGGTGACCTGGCCCGCTACTTCCCGGACAGGCTTCGGACGCAGTTCCATCCGGCGATCGAGCGTCATCGCCTCCGTCGGGAGATCATCGCGACGGTTCTGACGAACGCGCTCATCAACCGAGTCCGCCCGACGTTCGCGTGGCAGATGTGCGACGAGACCGGCCGGGGGTACGCCGACGTGGCGCGTGCCTTCATCATCATCCGCGACTCGTTCGATCTCCATTCGATCTGGAGCGCGGTCGAGCGTCTCGACAACAAGATTCCGGCGGCGACGCAGATCGAGCTTCTGGTCACCGTGGCCAAGCTGCTCGAGCGCGCGATGCTGTGGCTGCTGCGCACTGGTGGCGAACAGCTCGATCTCGCTGCGAACGTGGCAGAGTTCCGTCCGCGGATCGAAGCGATGCAGACAGATTTCGTGAGTCTGCTGCCGGCCGCGATGCTCGGTCGCGTCCGCCTGCGTCAGGCCGAACTGACCGAAAAGGGCGCACCCGAGGAACTGGCTCTTCGCGTAGCTCATCTCGAGGTCGTTTCTTCGGCGATGGACATCATCCGTCTCGCCCAGGCCGAAAGTGCGCAGAAGGTCGAGTCGGTCGCAGGGATCTACTTCTCGATCGGCGAGCGTTTCAACATCGACCGGCTGCGGACGGCCAGTTCCTCGATCACCGCTGAAACGGTGTGGCAGAAGAACGCTCTCTCCGCGGCCATCGATGACCTGAACACCTATCAAAGTGTTCTGGCGGCGCGAGTCATCAAGGAGACGCCTTCACCGGCGGGCGCCGTCGAGGCGTGGCTTGCCGAGCGTCCCCGCGTCGTCGAGCGCGTCGACCAGACGCTGAACGAGTTCCGCTCCGCGTCGACCGTCGATCTCGCCATGCTGACCGTCGCAAGCCGGCAGCTGCGGCTGCTGGTGGAAAGCTAGGAATCAAGGGGTTTCAACAAAGACCGGCAGGGCGCGAGTCCTGCCGGTCTTATGTTTTTGGGGGGACATAGGACCTATAGGACTGATAGGACTTATGGGACCTATAGGACGACGCCGTGGCGAGGCGGGGCGCGGAAGAGACGGACCTGTGGGGCCCGTCCTATAGGTCCTATTAGTCCCATAGGTCCTATAGGTCCTATTCCGCTTCCTTCCTACTCCGCCACGTCGCTCAACACCCGCGCGAACGCCTCGGGCGGTGTCATGCCGACGCGATAGACCTCGTCGGGAAGCTCGTAGCGGAAGACGACGCGGTCGTTCTTCGAAACGGTCACTGTTGCCGCGCGGCGCTTACGGCCGCGGCCGAGCCGCTCCATCGTGCCGTCGAAGCGGATGACGACCGGCGCGTACGCGACGAATTCCGCATCCTCGAAATGCTCGCGGATCGCCCGCGCCAGCTCGACCTGCATGCTTCCGGCGCGCAGCGCGAACTGCCGCGTCCCCTGCAACTCCTGGCGCGCCAGCTCGAGAGCGCGCTCGTTGGTGTCGTCGTCTCCGCCGCCGTCGATGTATGCGGGAACTGCAGTCGCGGGCTTCGTTTCGCGTGGGGCCGGCGGCGGTTCCTTCACGGGCGCGGGAGCCGGTTCGCGACGTCGCGGTTGCGGTACTGCCGGCGCCGCAGTCGTCGTCGTGATCGGCGGCTGGACCGGCGCGACAGTCTCAAGCGGGACAATGACGGGTGCTGCGGAGGATGTCGTCAGCGCTTCCGGCTCGCTCGTGACCGTCAGCGTGGTCTGCGACTCGGGGTTGGATACCATCGCGGCCTGCGTGCTCGTCGACGTTCCGACCTGTGCGATCTGAGGCCGCTCGTTCGTGCGAGGCCAGAAGATCGCAGCCCCTGCGACCAGCACGATCGCCGCGATGAGACCGACGATCCAGACCGGATTGAGCCCACGGCGGGTCCGGGCCTGTGGCACCTCGGGGATCGGTGTGAGCAACGTCGGCGCCGCCGAGGATGCGGCAGCCGGGAGGGGCGTGCGAATCGTTTCCTGATCCGCGCTCGCATTCGTCTGCAGAGTCGTCCGGTGCAGCGTGTCGCGGGCGGTGCTGACCGGCTCGCCGGAATCGCCGCCGAGCGGGATCGCCATCGTCGGAAGGTCGTCTCCGGCCGGCAACGTGCGCTCGATCGCTTCGAGTTCTTCGGCAAACTCCCTCGCGGACGCGAACCGCTGCGTGCGATCGCGCGAGAGTGCCTTCTCGAGTGCGGCCTCCAGAGCCGCGCTGCCTGGGAGGTCGGCCGGCAGTGCGACCGTCCGCTGTTGCGGCTCACGCGCGTGCAGGATGAAGTACTCGTGCGGCGATTTCGCCTCGTACGGCGGACGCCCCGTCAGCAGCTCGACGAGCACCATCGCGAGCGCGTAGACGTCGGCGCGCGCGTCGATCTTCTCGTCGTCCGGGAGAAAGCCGAGCTGTTCGGGCGCTGCGTAGCGCAGCTTGCCGACGAAGATGCCGGTGCGCGTCTGCGAGACGGCCTCGGTGTCTTCGACCTTCGCGACGCCGAGGTCGATGATCTTCACCTGATCGCCATCCGTGATCATCAGGTTCTCGGGACTGATGTCGCGATGGATGATGCCGGCGCGATGGATGGCTTCGAGACCGTGAAGCGCCTGCACGGCGATGCGCACGGCCAGACGGGGAGGGAGCGTGCCGCGCGCGCGGAGCTTCTGCGCGAGGTTCACGCCGTCGATGTACTCCCACACCATGTAGTGCGCACCATCGGGTGTCGACGCGAAGTCGTGCAGCGTCGCGACGTTCGGATGCTGCACCTTCGTCGAGGCCCGCGCTTCGCGCAGGAAGCGCTCTCGCGCGTCGTCATTCGACGAGATGTGCGGATGGACGACCTTGATCACGCGAGGAGCACCGAGGATCGTGTGGGTGGCTTTGTAAACCTCGCCCATCCCTCCGGCGCCGAGCCGTTCGATGATCGTGTACCGCCCGTCCAGAATGTCGCCCGGTTTCATGGTGGAGAGACCAGTTTAATCGTTCGGCGTCCGGCGACACAGTCACATGACGACATGGCCGCGCAGGGACTCAGCGACACGGTGACACAGCCACACCGCGGGACGAGCTGACTGGGTGGCTGTGTCACTCCGAACGATATGCGGCCGCCCGGTGTGGCACCGGACGGCCGAGATGTCAGGTTACTCGGTCACCACTCCGTACCCCTTCAACTGCTCGAGGATCTGAGCCTTGTCGCCCACGACGACGATCGCGAGCCCGGAGGGATCGACGTAGTCCTGCGCCAGCCGCTGGATGTCGCTCGGCGTCAGCGCGTGCACCCGCTGCACGTAGTTGCGGAGAAAGTCTTCGGACAGGCCGTAGATGTCGAGGAACGCGAGTTGTCCGGCGATGCCCGCACGCGAGGAGTTGCGCAGCACGAATGTGCCGGCCATGTAGTTCTGAATCGCGCGGAGCTCTTCGACTCCGGGTGCTTCGCGGCGGAGCCGGTCGATCTCGGAGAGAATCTCGCCGATAGCGGGTCCGGTGACGTTGGTCGTCACGTCGGCCATCTCGGCCCACGCACCCGTGCCGAGCCGCACGGAGATGTTGCTGTTCGGCGAGTACGTGTATCCGCGCCGCTCGCGGATGTTGGACGTGATGCGCGAGCCGAACGAACCGCCGAGGAGCGAGTTCATGACGGTGAGGCCGAGATAGTCGGGATGGGAGGCGTCGGGCACGGGCAGGCCGATCGCCAGTGTCGACTGCACCGAGCCGGGGCGATCGATCAGATAGATCGCGCGGCGCGCCTCGGGCCGGACCGGCGGGACGGAAGCTTCGGTACCGCTCTTCCAGCCGCCGAGATTCTCGCGGATCGCCTTCTCGACAGCCGCGGCGTCGAAGCGGCCGACGACGTAGAGCCAGGACCGCGTGGCCGCGAAGTGCTTCTCGTGAAATGCGCGCACCTGGTCGAGCGTGTAGCCCTGCAGCATCGCTTCGGTCGGATAGGTCCGGCCGTAGGGATGCTCACCGTAGAGAACCTGTGAGAGCTTTTCCGACGCGATCGAGCCGGGTCGCGTGCGCTGGATCGAAAGCCGACGGGTGAGGTCGGCTTTGATGCGCGGCAGTTCTGCGGCATCGAAGCGCGGATTGCGGGCGACGTCGGCAATCAGGGCGATCGCGTCGTCCACGGACTCGCTGAAAACGTCCATTCCGATCGTCGTCGAGTTCATTCCGACGCTGATGTCGAGCGCACCGCCCATCATCGCGGCTTCGCGCGCCATCGTCGCGGGCGTCCGCGTCGTGGTGCCTTCTTCCAGCATCGCGCCGGTGACGTCGGAGAGCCAGACTTCGTTAGCTGCTTCGTCCGCGTTGCCGGTCTGCGTGACGAGACGGACTGCTGCTTTTGGAACTTCGCCGTAGGGCACGAGCCGGACTTCGAGTCCGTTCGGCAGCGTCATTCGCTGCACGGAGGGAAGCGAGAAGGCGCTGGGAGTGCCGGGAGCCGGCGGCGCCTGTTTCTGGGCCTGCGCCGGCAGCGTGGCCGCGACGAGCGCGGCGGCGGTCAGGAGTGTGCGGAGTTTCATCGCGAGGCCTCCGGAGTTTTCGGGGTGACGGTGAGGATCGTGCGATTTGTCGGGCGGAGATACTCCTGCGCCGTTTTCTGGATCAGCTGCGGCGTCACTTCGGCGAAGCGCCGCTCGATGTCGTTGATGCGCGCAGGGTCGTCGTAGAAGAGTGCGAACGACGCGAGCAGGTCGGCACGGCCGAAGCCGAAGAAGCCTTCGACCTCGTCATACAGCGCCGAGCGCATTTTCACGCGCGCCCGTTCGAGCGTTTCCGCGTCGACCGGTTCGTTCTGCAGCTTCGCAACCTGCGCGTCGACCGCGCTGAGGATCTGTTCGGGCGTCTTGTCGGCGTCGTGGAAGAGCCAGAGGCTGTAAAGCGTCGGGCCGTTGATGTTGAACATGTTGCCGAGTGCATTCATCGTGGACGAGACGTCACCGGTGAAGCCGCGGGTCTGGACGAGATCCTGATAGAGGCGGCTGTCGTTGCCCGACGCGAAGATCTGGTCGATGAGACCCATCGCGAAGTATTCGGGCGTATTCTGCGGCGGTGCCTGCCAGCCGATGGCGAGCGCGGGACGCGTCGCCTTTTCATCGGCCTTCGTGTGCCGCTTCTCCGCTGTCTGACGAGGTTCACTGATATCCGGCGTAGCGGGTTGCGGCTGCGCGGCGATGCCGCCGAAGTACTGGCGGATCCAGCTGAGCGCCTGCGCGTTGTCGAAGTCACCGACGACGACGAGCACCGCGTTGTTCGGCGCGTAGTACGTCCCGAAGAACTTCTTCGAGTCCTCGAGTGTCGCGGCGTCGAGATCGGTGAAGTCACCGTAGAAGTTGTGGGCGTTGTTCCAGTTCGTAAAGGCGTACTGCGGGAGATCGAGCCAGGGGAATCCGCCGTAGGGCTGATTCAGCACATTGACCAGCACTTCGTTCTTTACGACCGCCTGCTGGTTCTTCAGGTTCTCCTCGTTGATCGCGAGGCCGCGCATGCGGTCGGCTTCGGCCCAGAGGACCGTCTCGAGCGTGTGCGAGGGGACGATCTCGAAGTAGTTGGTGAAGTCGAAGCGTGTCGAGCCGTTGAGCACACCGCCGTTCGACTGGATCAGCTTGATGAACTCCATCTTGCCGAGGTTCTCCGAGCCCTGGAACATCAGATGCTCGAAGAGGTGCGCGAAGCCGGTGCGTCCTTTCGGTTCGACCCGGAACCCGACGCCGTAGTAGAGCGCGACCACGGCGGTGGGAGCGGTGCGATCAGGGGAGAGGACGACTTTCAGGCCGTTGTCGAGCTTGTGGTACTCGACCGGAACCGTGAGCGCGGCGGGAGCGGCGGGGGCTGGAGCTGGAGCGGGGACTGCGACAGGATCGGGGACGGGTGCGGGTGGGGGAGTGGGGGCGGTCGTCGTACACGCTGCCAGAAGCAGTGCGGCCGCCCAGGGCCACGTTCGTTTCATACACGTTCTCCTCGTGTTTCGTTGAACACGAAGATCGTATAACGGGGAATTTGGCGCGGGGTTTCGCGCGGAGACGGATCGTGACACGCCCAGGCATTCCTGTCTTGCCGCTGCCGTCTTTTGTAGCGCAGACATTCCTGTCTGCGCTTCTGGCCTCTGCTGGTCCACACCGCGGGGCACAGACAGGAATGTCTGTGCCTGCAAAACGGGACCTCCCTAAAAAGAAAGG
>Ga0209347_1004059_pt1 | contig 15839 bp, 14 predicted proteins | sample AutmiccommuBRH23_FD_187382 | JGI IMG/M metagenome (GOLD analysis project Ga0209347, IMG submission 187382) | Deep subsurface microbial communities from Mt. Terri, Switzerland - Autotrophic microbial communities BRH/23 (SPAdes) (version 2) | ecosystem: Environmental > Aquatic > Deep subsurface >...
AATAATTATTATTATTATAAATCATGTTATACATTTTCATTATGTTTCTCAGTTTTCTTTGTTCTCTCTCGCCTTTAGGCTGAACATCTGCTCTCATTTTAATTATCATGCTAATTTCCCCCTTTTTCATTTTGAATGTATTTAAGCAATAGCAAGTTGTCTATATTCATTATATGATATTCATTATCATTTGTAAATAGTTATCAATTATTTTTTTTGAATTGGGCCGGATTAGTATTCTAATAATATAGATACTAGGAGAACCCTGCCATTTATCAGAAAGTAATTGCATTTGCAACCTTTTTATTTTATAATTGTTCCTATGTAAAGAAGCCAATTTTTGGAGGTATAGTATGGATAAATCCGCTCAGTTAGGAACAGAAAAGATCCCCAAACTACTATGGAAATTTTCTATTCCTGCAATCATAGGAATGTTGGTTAATGCAATATATAACGTAATAGATAGAATTTTCATCGGCCACGGAGTAGGCTCACTGGGTATAGCCGGGGTTACTGTAGGCTTTCCGTTCATGTTAGTCATCATGGCCTTTGCAATGCTAATTGCTATCGGTGCCACCTCGTTGATATCAATTAAACTAGGTGAACAAAACAAAGAAGAAGCTGAACTGATATTAGGAAATGGAATTGTCTTGCTCATATTGATATCTTTAGTAATGACCGTAATCGGAACCATATCATTAACCCCTCTGTTGCGCCTTTTTGGCGCTAGTGACGTAGTATTACCTTACGCTAGGGATTACATGAGAATAATCATATTTGGAACAGTCTTAATGTCTACCGGTTTTGGGATGAGTAACTTTATCAGGGCTGAAGGAAATCCTAAATTCTCCATGTATACCATGTTACTGGGAGCGATATTAAATATAATATTAAATCCCATCTTCATTTTTGTCTTAGGCTGGGGAGTAGCAGGAGCTGCCATAGCAACAGTGTTAGCACGAACTGTAGCTACATGCTGGATACTATACTATTACTTAACAGGCAAAAGTATTTTAAGAGTTTCTTTGGCAAATTTCAAGCTGCGTCTTCCCATTATTAAAAAGATTATAGTCATTGGTATGGCACCTTTTGCCATGCAGCTTTCCAACAGTCTGCTGCAAGTCATCATGAACAAAAGCCTAGGTTATTACGGGGGCGATATAGCTATTGCAGGGATGGGGGTAACCATGAGCATCGCTACGCTTATGTTTATGCCTATCATTGGTATTACCCAGGGTGCTCAACCCATTATTGGTTACAACTATGGCGCCAAACAATATGACCGATTAAAAGAGACTTTAAAATTAGCAATTTTTGCAGCGACTGCAATTGCCACTATTGGTTCAGTTGCAATTCAGTTGTTTCCGGGGCAGTTCATCGGCTTATTTAACAGTGAAGATAAACAACTGCTGGAATTTGGCACGCACACTTTAAGGATTTTTCTCATGGCCTTCCCAATCGTAGGTTTCCAAATTGTCGGAGCCAACTATTTCCAGGCAGTGGGCAAGCCAAGACAAGCAATGTTTTTAAGCTTATCCCGCCAAGTGTTGGTATTAATACCCTTACTCTTAATTATGCCGAGATTTTTGGGTTTAAATGGCATTCTTTATTCCGGTCCGATTTCTGATTTGATTTCATCAGTCTTAGTAGCCATTTGGTTAGGAAAAGAAATACGAAATCTAAATGAACATCATAAGGCCGCAACTGCATCCCAGTTGGATTAGACAACAAATTATAAAATTTTTCCGTAAGGAGCGAAACCAATGACCATAACCAACGGCAATTCCATCGGCAAATGGACCTCTATTTTATACCGATACTCCCAAATATATATAGATAAAGAACTAAAGCCCTATAATATTGGCCCAGGTCAATTTCCTTTTTTGATTCTTCTATTAAATAGTAACGGGATAACTACCCAAGATCGGCTGTCTAAATGCCTTAACATTGATAAAGCAACAACGACCAGAGCTTTAACAAAGTTGGAACAGGCAGGCTACCTCACTCGGAAGGTTAATCCCAAAGATAAACGGGCCAGGATAGTTACGGTTACAGAGAAAGCGGTTAAACTAAAACCGATACTTCACCAAATATCGGAAACATGGACAATAAAACTAACTGCCGGTTTTAGCGATTGGGAGAAGGAACTGATTGTAACTATTTTAGAAAAGTTGGCGGGTAATGCAGAACATATTATTCGTGAAGAACTGTCTCTTGATGAAAAATAATCTATTATTCCCCAATAAAAGCTTTTTTACTAATTACCTCACCTGGTCAGTAACGAATCCCCCCCCTGCTTCATAGTATGTATTGTATCTGTTTACGTACGAAGTAAGAGAAAGGAGGGTAAATATGCCTACTGAAAGCGGTTACTCGGGTGGTAGCAGTTTTATCTGGATATTCTGTATAATTATTTTCTTCATCTTTTTTGTTGGCCTATTTGATTATTGAGAAAGCTCAGTATACCTAAAGAAACCGGGCGCTATTCCGTAGATAGCCCGGTTTCTTCGTTAAACAAATTTACATTTCAAACATTTTTTACAGTCACTCTTCCTGGTATTGGTTTAACTTATAATACAAAGTGGATAGGGAAATGTTTAGGGCTTTGGCAGCCGCTTTCTTCCCCGCTACCGATCTGCCGTATTTTTTTAGAGCTTTTAATAACATTTCCTTTTCTAGTTTATCCAATGGGAAAATTTTATCAGCCTCGTCAGTAAATGCATCAGCAGCAGGTTCCAGTTCTAAATAGCTGTTTAAAGTATTTGCTTTTATATAGTTACCCTCAGTTAATAGCATTGCTCTCTCAAGAATATTCTCTAATTCCCTAATATTGCCTGGCCAATGATATTTTTTAAATATGTCTAGAGCTTTTAAATCAACCCCTGATATATTTTTGCCCAGCTTAAAATTAAGCTTCTTTATAATGTGATTAACCAACAAGGGGATATCTTCTACCCTATCCTTCAATGGCGGCAGGAAAATCTCAAGAACATTAAGCCGATAATATAAATCCTGCCTAAAACCGCCATTTTGAACCATCCATTCAAGGTTCCTATTGGTGGCGGCGATTATACGGATATCTACTTTAATTGTCTGAGTCCCCCCTACTCTTTCAAACTCCCTTTCTTGCAATACACGCAATAATTTAGCCTGCAGCGAGAGCGAAAGGTCCCCAATTTCATCTAAAAAAATAGTCCCATTATTGGCCAGCTCAAATTTGCCTTCCTTACTTTTGACCGCACCGGTAAAAGCACCCTTCTCATAACCAAATAACTCGCTTTCCAAGAGATTTTCCGGAATAGCGGCACAATTTATTTTCACAAAAGGGTGGTCCCTCCTTGAACTTTCGTGATGAATGGCATTGGCTATGACTTCTTTTCCCGTACCGCTTTCCCCTAACAATAATACGTTGGCATTAGCTTTTGAAGCCATTTCAGCAAGCTTAATAACTTTTTTTAACGAAGGGCTGCGCCCGATAACATCATGTAAATTAAAGGTGACAGGTCTCAGTTGGTCCAATTCCTCATGCAAACTTCTAATTACGCTATTACTACGTTCTAATTCCTTTGTTAAGCGAGCGACATCAGATATATCTTGAAAAATAACAACTGCCCCTGTAATTTTACCATCTACAGTAATCGGTGACGCATTAGAAACCACCTCAATGTCAGTACCTTTAACAATGTTTCGTAATTGCTTGACCTGACGCCCGGAATTTAACACCTTGGCTAAAGCACCATTGGGGGAAATCTCAAACACATTCTTTCCAATTCTATCTTCTCTTTTTACCCCAGTAATATGTTCAAATGCAGGATTGACATATTTTACAGTTCCCTCTGAATCGGCTACCTGTATCCCTTCCTGTGCAGAATTTAGGATAGTGCTTAGTTCCTCTTTAATTTCCTTGTGGCTAAGCAAATGCTCTCGTTCAATAACTAATAACATCATCAAATTCGCCGCATCTGCCTCAATGAGAGTTATCCCTGGCTTCAGGTGCTGACGAATACTATTTTGAACCGACACCATGCCTGTTGCCTCAATAATTACATCCAGTTTAGGAAGTGAAAACAAATCTATAAAATCCAAGGTAACAAAAATACCTCTTTTTTGTGCTAATGCTATGCCTGGCGCTTCCATGTTGCTGTCCGCTACTGCAACGACCTTTATTTGAGTTAAACCATCTAAATTACGTAGTACAGTAGTTCCTCCCCTGCCCATACCAACTATAGCTACATTTATAACCTTTTTTGTCAACCTTGTTCACCTCATTTTGGTACTCCTAATACTCCTAATACTTGTAATAGATTCGACAGATCCATCCTAAGTTCCTTCAATTCCATTTACAGCCTATTTTGCGTTAACGAGATGCTCTTCGCTAAGGAGGAACTCACATTGCTCCTTGGACAGTAATTTCCTTGACAAAACTACTTCCTTGATTGTTTTACCACTAACCAAGGCTTCTTTTGCTACTGACGAGGCTTTTTCATAGCCAATCACCGGACTCAAAGCAGTTACAAGCCCTACACTTTCTTCCACCATAAGGCGACACCTCTTTTCATTGGCCTTAATACCTAAAACACATTTTTCCGTGAATATTTTTGCAGTTTCCGCCAACATTTCTGTGGATTGAATTAGATTTAAAGCCAATACAGGTTGCATCACATTTAATTCCAACTGACCTGCCCCACAAGCCAAGGTTACAGTCATATCATTACCCTGTATTTGAAAAGCAACCTGGTTAACCATTTCGGGGATTACCGGATTAACCTTAGCAGGCATTATTGATGACCCGGCTTGAACCGGTGGTAGAAATATTTCACTAAATCCGGCTTGCGGCCCGGAAGCCATTAAGCGAAGGTCATTAGCAATTTTGCTCAAGTTTACGGCAAAGCTCTTTAGGGCGGCAGAATATTGTAAGTAACCGTCCGTATTTTGTGTTGCACAGACCAAGTTCTTGGCCTTTTTTAAAGGTAGCCCTGTTAACATGCTTAATTCTTTAGTAACGATCTCAATATACCTAGGCTCTGCGTTTAAGCTAGTACCTACAGCCGTTGCTCCGATGTTAATCTCGTGTAATACGCTGACGGCCGATTTTATCCGTTTACGGTCATTCCCGGCTACAGCCCCATAGGCTTCCATTTCCTGTCCCAAACGGATCGGTATAGCGTCTTGAAGATGAGTTCTGCCCATTTTCACAACATGATGAAACTGCCTGGCTTTTTTACTAAAAGCTTTTTCCAAATTAGTTACATTCAATTGAAGTTCTTTGGCGCTTTGGAGCAAAGCTATTCGAACTGCGGTTGGAATAACGTCATTGGTAGATTGAGCCATATTGACGTGGTTTAAAGGGTGTACAAGATTATAATCTCCCTTCCTGCCGCCTAATAATTCAATGGCTCTATTGGCAATAACCTCGTTGACATTCATATTAATCGAAGTTCCTGCTCCGCCTTGAATTCCGTATAGGATAAACTGATCAGCATATTGGCCTGTTCTTATTTCATTACAGGCTTTGATTATGGCCTTCCCACTGCCTTCAGGCAACTTATTCAAAGCCATGTTAGCCTTTGCTGCCGCTTCCTTTACATAAGCTACAGCTTTAATCAATCTTGGGTGAACCCGACTACCGGAAGTAATAAAGTTTTCGGAAGCCCTTAACGTATGAATACCATAATATGCATCTTTGGGTACACCTTTTTCACCAAGTAAATCGTGCTCCACTCTCCAATCCATGACAGCCCTCTCCTTGCACACTTTGCTATGTATTTTGTATACAGTTCAAAAGAAAAAAATTTGGCCGTCGTTAGTGAAACGACATGCCAAGGAATCAAACCTTTTCAATTAGCAATTAAAAGTTTTATACGACGTAAGATCAGAATAATTTAGGAAGGTATGGAATTTACTAAAATCTCATACCTTCCTTTTATTATTATTCCTCGTCTTTTGTTACTTCAGCTTCATACGCCAATTCTGATTGAGGTGTCATAAGAGAAACTATAATAGTTGATAAAGCGGAAATGGCCACACCCCATAAAATACCAACTGTTAAGGAGACAACTGCACCTACCACTAAGCCAACACGAGACCCCCATGGGGTAACTTTGCTGTTATGAACGCCCATAGTGAACATCTCACTGGGATCACGCTTCCAAAGTAACCCTACCAAAAGTACTGGAACCACACTGCCACCGGCCATAGTATAAGCCTTAGAGAACAAGCTAATGATGCTAGAAGCATATATTGCAGCTATGGCTGCAAATACACCGACAACGATTGTTAAGTTCTTAGCATACTTTACTAATTGCTCATCTGGAAGGTCAGGAGCAAAGGGACGAATTAAATCGTTTACAATAATAACGGAAGCCGAATTTAAGTTGGAATCCGCACTTGACATGGCTGCTGCCAAAATAAGTGCAAATACCATGGCGGTAATGCCAACGGGCACTTGATTTGTCATAAGCCACGGCATAGCATTGGCAGCGTCCATAGTAGGATTTAAAGCTTTTGCTACAAGACCAACAATAGCTGTTAAAGAGACTGCTGTTATTGCAAGTACCCCACTAATAAACATTCCACGTCTAGCTGTTTTGCTGTCTTTTGATGCAAAGCATCGCTGCCAGTAAATCTGCGCAGCCAGCACACCAAATGAACCGGTAATAAATTTATTCAATATTGTCCCCATGGGAATATTGGTATTAGTCAGTTCTGCTGCACCAACTGCAACTAACTTCTCGTTTAGAACTGTTAAACTAAAATCAATAGGCGCTAAGGCGTAAATGTAGAAAATAATCCCAAAAACTATGACCATAATGCCCTGAATCAAATCAGTCCAGACTACTGCATATATTCCCCCAAGGTAAGTATAAAGAATGAAAACGGCTGAAAATACTAAAATTACTGGAAGCGGATCTAATCCTGTAAACTGGGCGAATATAGCACCTAGGCCTTTCCCTTGGCCACCAACCCAAGCGATCATAATAGAGGCTGTAAGCACGCCAATAATCGCCCTCGACGCCTTATCCCTGATAATCAGGTCGTCCATCATTTCTGAAATAGAAATGTAGGTAAACCGGCCTGCTAAACCGGCAAATGCCAAAGCAAAGAGTATCTTTGAACCTTGTTCACCAAAAATAAACGGAATTTGAGTATACCCTATCTCAAAAGCTTTTGAAGCATGGCCGATGAAATTACCGGCACCCATAATTGTAGAAACGTCTGTGAAAAGCACCATAATTAAAGGTAGAGTTCCACCCGCAATAGCATAGTGTACAAAACTACTGCTGGCATTATCTTTTACCCGCCAGGAAATCCAGAAAAACACGGCACAAAAAACAATAGTGATAATCCAAGTCATTGTTGCTAAACTCATTAATTAGCCCTCCTATCGATAACAGTTTTCAAACAATTGCGACTCTTTCTGTAAAAACTTTATAGTTATTCCCTGTTTCTTTCTCCTTTTAATCACCACCTTTGCTTGCGGCCGGATGAAACCACTTCTCCAACCGCTACTTTGAAATACATTTATTTGGTAGTTTCGGGTGTTAACACCCGAAACTACCCATCATGACTACTACCCACCGGCTAAAGGAGGTAGTAAAGTTATTTCATCTCCCGAGTGTACAATATCAAGCTGGTTTGCCTTTAATCCGTTTACCAAAACCCACATTACTTCATTGGTAGGTATGTAAAGTTTCGCAAGAACCTCACTAACAGTAGCACCCTGCTCAACAGCAAGTCCTATTCTATCTTTATTGCCTAAATAGTCTTTTAAATAGGCAATGGCTTTAATTTGCAGAGATACCATGAGTACACCTCACGTATTTTTCGAAAATAGTTTGGCCATTTCAGGTGCCGATACGTCAAATACAGTCTCATGAGGCCTATTTTTTTCAGTTAGCATAAACTCAGGCAGCCGATCATGTGATTCATTAAAACCCGCACGTTTGTTAAAATCTTTTTCAAACCGCATAACCATTTTTCCTATATTGACAATGTCCTCCGGACCCCAATCAGTTCCGAATAATGAATTTGCAATTTCCGTTACCAGCGTCAAATCACCTAAGATCGGAGCACGTGTGAACCAACATAAGCCAAGACTGTCAAAGTAAGCTGCGGCCTCTTGAAACTTTATAGAGTATTCAATCTGACCTTCAGGCTTTAGAGGGTCAACATCACCACCCAGTCCATTACCGCCGGTATGATCGGCCCCCATTGGCGAAGTAGCATAAGTTACCCCTACGCCTTTCAAAGTTCGAGGATCATAGGCAGCCATACTTTGACCTTTTACTGCAGGGACCCTATTAACACCTAGTACCTTGCCGGTTATTACAGAGCCGTGCCCCAGTAAGCGGCCCATGATAGTTCCTTTACCTACTTCCCTAATGAGACTTAACATAGCCTCTCCATCACCGAAATTAAGAATTCCCGCTTCCATAGCAATGCCAATGGCCGCCCCGGTTTCAACAGTATCTAATCCTAGGTCGTCGCAAAGCCTATCTGCCTTAGCAATAACATCTAAACTGCTTATTCCGCAGTTGGCCCCCAGCATACCGATTGTTTCATACTCTAAGCCTGACGTTACATACTCACCCTCACTACTGTTAAAAACATTAGAACATTTTATGACACATCCCGGATGGCAAGCATGTCCTGTTCTACCGCCACGTTGTGAAATCAAATTAAGAAAAGTATCGCCACTTATTTCTTCGGCCCGCTCGAACTGACCTGAGGAGTAATTGCGTGTCGGAAGTGCGCCTAGTTCATTAACCATTTTTACCAGAGTGGTAGTTCCATAGGTTGGAAGCACTTTCCCTGTAGTGGGATGACTTTTCAAAGCAAGAGCAAACCTCTTGATTGCCTTCTTATACCGTTCGGGTTGTTGAGGCGCAAGACTTGCTGTAGAATCTGGTTTCGCTACTATAATAGCCTTTAACTGTTTGGATCCCATGACAGCACCCATTCCACCCCTTCCGGCGTGACGAGATGAGTTGCCTTCAATATTTGTTACAGCCACAGTAGCTGCAGAAAAACAAGATTCTCCCGCTGGACCAATGGAAACTATGGACACTTTATCTCCATAACGTTTTCTTAATTCTTTGGCAGTATCATAGTTTCCCTTTCCTGCCAAGTAATCAGCAGGTAACAATTCTATTTTTTCGGAGTTAACATGTAGAACATACCAACTGTTATCTACCGGTTTTTCTTCAATGATGATGGCTTTAATGCCAAACCTGGCCAAACGCTGACCGGCAGTTCCACCAACATTACTTTCCTTGATTGTGCCTGTTAAAGGGCTTTTTGCTCCAATAGACAACCTGCCGGAACTGGGAACACTGGTTCCAGTCAATAAACCCGGTGCCAATATTAATTTATTATTATTGCCCAGAGGCTCAATATGGGCTGGTACATCCCTTGCAATCAATTTCGATGATAAACCCCTACCGCCCAAGTAAATTAAATCCTCTTCCACCGGTTCCTTAGATATGGAACCGGTATGCATATTTACTCTTAGAAGGTACATAGCTTTCTCCTTTGCCCGTTGATTTAGTGCTATAATATACCACCATCTTTTAATACTTCCCGGATTATTTCTAGTTTAGATTGTGGTATATTGGTTAAAGGCAGCCGCAAACCGCCAACATCGTGTCCTAATAAATTCAAAGCCGCTTTTACAGGTACCGGGTTAGTATCAATAAACATTGCTTTAAAGATTTTGTTCAACCGGCCATGGGCCTCTGCAGCCTGCTTAACATTTCCCTCTAGATAATTTTCAATCATCTTTGCCATTTTCTTTCCAGCCACATGTGCCGCTACACTAATCACTCCGTAACCACCTACTGCAAGCATAGGGAGAGTCAGTGCATCGTCTCCCGAATAAACGAGAAAATCCTTAGGACATTGATCCACTATGTCAGCAGCTTGATCAACGTTTCCAGTTGCGTCTTTCACTGCCACAATATTGTTTATTTCTGCCAATCGTGCTGTTGTTTCCGGCAGCAAGTTAACCCCGGCGCGTCCTGGTACGTTATACAATATGACCGGTATGCGAACACTTTCTGCTACTGCCCGAAAATGCTGGTATAAACCTTCCTGATTTGGCTTGTTGTAATACGGGTTAACAATCAACAAGCCATCTACGCCTAACTGCTCCGCTTCCTGACTAAAGCTGATAGTTTGGGAAGTATTATTCGAACCGGTGCCAGCAATTACCGGTGTTTCGCCAACTGCCTTTTTTACCGTCTTAAATAGCTCTACCTTCTCATGATGGGTTAGCGTTGGTGACTCTCCAGTAGTACCCGCCACAACTAGGCCGTCAGATCCGTTATCAACTAAAAACCTTGCCAGCTTTGCTGCTTTTTCAAAATCCACTTGCAACTGTTGATCCATCGGTGTAACCATAGCCGTTAATATTCGGCCCCATTTAACCACAATCAAACACTCCTTAAAATATCTATTTTTGACCGTCAAACCTAGAAATATGGAATAAGCTCAAATCTATGGATGACTTACCTTGGCATATTATTTCTGCCATAAACTGACCTGTGATAGGAGCTAATGCAATCCCGTCCCCTTCATGACCTGCAGCAATATAGTATCCGTCTAATTCCGTTCCCCCAAGAATGGGTAGTCCATCCATGGTAGAAGGCCTAAGACCGGCAAAATTTCTAATCATATTAATATTTTTTAACGCAGGAATAATTCTAATGGCATTTTGAATAATGGCACTTAATGCCTCATAGGTAGTGCTCTTATCATATCCGACAAATTCCCGAGAGGCCCCGATTAATAGATTACCGCTGTCTGCTTGTCCCAAGGACAAACCTATACCCATTTGGGTAGCTTTATCTTTCGCCTTTTCGACAATATCGGGGTTATGCTTGGCTGCAATATATTTTGCACTCAACATGTCACCCTTTATCAACTTCGGCATCGGTTCAGATATAACTATTTGACCTCGGCGAGGGCGGATCGGTATATTTAAACCTACCATGCGGCCAAGAAACGGTGCATAGGCACCCGTACAATTTACAACATTTCTTGTGGAGATTTGTCCTCGGGTAGTCTCTACCGCGGTAATTGCGCCGCTTACCACCTTAATTCCCGTGACCTCTGTTTGTTGATATATTTCTACTCCCAAACGTTTTGCAGACGTTGCAAAGCCTAAGGTTGCATGTATCGGATTAACCTGTGCATCCTGATCACTATGGGTTGCACCAATAATATGATCGGCTAACGCCGGTTGGATGCTCCTAGCTTGCTTACCGTCTAACAGTTCTACTCCCAGACCTATTTCTCGCTGTTTCTTTACAAACTGTTTCATTACAGCCAATTCTTCTTCAGTTTCAATGACTATCATGCCACCATCATTAGCATATTCAATGGGATACTCCAGTTCGTCCGTCAATGTTTTATAAATCTCAGCGCTTTTTAGAGCCAACTCCAGATGAATGCCCGGCTTCTTGGATTGCATCAATATTGCTTTATCGCAAGCTCCCGATGATCCCGAAGCCAAATCACCCTTCTCAAGTATTACAACATCTCGACCTTCCTTTGCCAGGTAATATGCTATTGAGGTTCCGATAACTCCGCCGCCTATTACTACAATCTCCGCTGTCTTCCTCATTTATCTTCCCCCTCAAATGCGCCCATGACAATAGGTCTGACCGGCGGTCGCGTAGTTGGCAGTAATATCTCTTCCATACTCTTACCTGTCTCTTGAGCAATAATCCTGGCAACTAACTTCTGACAAGTACGTCCTTGACATAAACCCATACCAGCCCTAAGGCGTTTTTTAATAGCATTAATTGTAGTAAATCCTTCTGCTATGGCCTGCTTAATCTCCGCTTCTGAAACATCTTCACAACGGCAAATGATGACTTCCTTTTTATTTGTTTCGGTCATTTTGTACCCCCCTTTGCCATACTGCGAACTTCCATAGCATATTCTTCAGGAACAGCAAGAGAGATAGCAACAGTACCATCCGCTTTTTTATTATTACGCACCTTTACGACCTGACCGGAACATATCTTTTCACCCTGCCTGTTGACAGCATCAACAATGGCGCCGGTTTCTGGCAATGGCAGATATTCGTAAGGAAAAGTTACCAAGGCCTTGTTTTCATCATAAGTCCGATCTACCGTCACTATCGCCAAACCGGGGCAAGCCGTGACGCAACTTGCGCAACCGTTACAGACATTTTCCGTCAATTGGGGTAACGATGTTATAGGCTTACCCACTTTTATTGCTCCTCTGGGACATGCTTGCTCGCATGGGTTACATGGTATTTCTTGAACACACTCTATTACTGCAACAGGCCCCTTTGCCAACCGCTCCTTACTGGGAACTCCCGGGCAGCTATCCAACTCGTCCTTGGAAGGCGTTCCGGAAGACTTTAAACCGTATATATTCTCTTCTTTAACTTCATCCCTAGGATGGGCTTTACCAAATGTTCCGTTTCTTATGGCTGATAGTTGTTCTCTGATTAGTGCTTTTCTGTCTGCCGCAGCTATACCATCAACGTATTCTAGATACTCAGCGGCAGTAACACCCGCCAGCCTTCCCTCTTCCATTGCGGATGAGGCTTCCTCCACCCCGCATACATCCCCCGCAACAAACATTCCGGCAATACTTGTTTCCATGTTATCGTTAATAATGGGCACATGCCCACCCATTTGTGGAGCGTATTTAAATTCCGCACCTGCCATACGAGCCAGTTCCATCATTGGAGTCAACCCCACAGCAATGCAAATTGTATCTGCTTCCAATGTTTTCTCTGACCCGGGGATAGGTTGAAATCTACCATTAAGCTTTGTCAGTACTGCAGACTCTACCTGATGTTCTCCAATGGCTTCAGTTATTGTATGGCCTAAAAAGAGCGGTACCCCTGCTCTTTTAATCTTAGCTGCATGGACGCCATAACCGCCAATCTGCGGTGCCGCCTCAACCAATCCCACCACTTCTGCTCCAGCCTGCATCAGTTGATAGGAAACAATGAGACCAACGTTGCCGGAACCGACCATGAGCACCTTTTTCCCAGGTAATACTCGATGGAGGTTGATAAAGGTCTGGGCAGCACCTGCGGTCATAACGCCCGGCAGAGTGGAACCCTTAAAAGCCAGAGCATTTTCCGACGCCCCTGTTGCAACAATGACAGCATCAGTTTGAAAAACTTCAGTCCTTCCGTCTTTTAAAACCCATAAATTACGTTTATCTAAGCCAAAAACCGTAGACCCAAGATTAACTTTTACTCCCAACTGCTCAGTTTGAGCCAATAATTCCTGTCCTATGCGAAACCCTCTGGTTCCAGCCTTATGCTCTCGAGAGCCAAAAAACTTATGAATCTGCTTAAAAAGCTGCCCGCCGGGCTGCGCGTTTTCATCAAATACTACTACTTTCACACCCAATTGAGCAGCCTCTATGGCAGCAGCCAGACCTGCCGGCCCCGCCCCAATTACTGCTAATTCAACCTTATTCATGTGGTATCTCCCTCCAACTGCCCAATCCAATTTGGGTCTCTACAATCATTCCCTCAGCCACCGGAGTAACACATGTTCGCACATTAGGTTCACCATTGACAGTCATCATGCAATCCGTGCAGCGACCTATGCCGCAAAAAATACCTCGATCCTGCTGTTTTCTAGCAGTCTGTCTAAAGGATTTTATACCCACGGCCATTAACGCGGCAGCGATAGGTTGTCCTTCATAAGCTTCTATGGAACGACCGTTCACAAATAATGTGACTTTTCTTTTTGCAGCTTCTACTTTACCTAAAATTGGATGATCTAGGATATTCATAAGGGTCCTCCTTAGGAAATATTTAATGTTTTTAGTAACAATCTTATAATAATGCAACTACCTATTTAATTTTAAAACTGCAATCACTAAAATAATAGAGCAAATCCCATGCCAATGGCAATGTTTTATTCTGTAAAAACTGATCCGCCTTAGTCATGCATTGACATAATTGGTACCGCTGTGCTTTGTCTTTTCCTTAATATTAAAAAAACTATCGGAAAATGTCTAAGAATAGCTTCCGAATTTCGGAATCTATTCTATTTCGGCGTTGAATAAGGCTAGTATAGAAAGGATATAGTCATTCCTATCTTCGGAATCCCTGATTCCTAAGTTCGGAAATTTAGCCTTAGAAAGTCCATTAGCCCTAACGATTATTTGTGGTAACCATGATTTATGTCCATTCCTGCATATTAAAAATTATCCAGAATAATATTATGTAATAAAACCGTACTAACGGAAAGGATTTGCATGAAACTACTAGTTCTTCGTAAAAGAACCCTTACTTACCTGTTAGCTAGCAGTTTTGTCATCATAGTCACGATTCCCCTCTATATTTTTAGCTACTATCATTTATCCATAACTTCTCAAGAAAGGTTAGAAATACAATTAGATTCAAGTAAACACCTAGCTAAAGGACCACTTCCATGGGAAGATAATTCTGACTTTAAAAAGCTTTGCATAGAAAATAATGCCATTATAAAAATGTCCGCATTTAAAATTGACCTGCCCGATTTATTATCCGGGGGTAATTTTAATATTGACCATGGCGCAGATTTGCTGGCAGGGAAAGTTGTTCAACCCGGAACAGTCTTTTCATTAAACGCTTCCGTCGGACCATATTCAAAGGAGCGCGGTTATAGAGAAGGTCCTTCCTATCATAGTGGGCAAGTGAAACAAACCGAAGGCGGTGGAATATGTAAACTTGCTGCCGCGTTGTTTAACGCAGCTATTCTTGCAGATCTTACTATATTGGAACGGCATGCCCATAGTATGGTAGTACCATACGTGCCTCCCGGTCAGGACGCTGCAGTAACATTCTTGGGTGGTAAAGATTTAAAATTCAAAAATGTTACCCAGTCCCCTTTGGTAATTTGGTCAGATACTGTGGATAAGACACTTTTTGTGGCAGTTTACGGGATTAAAGCCCCGGACAAAGTTTCATGGCACCACAAAGTACTTAACCGTCAGAAAACCTCAACAGTATACCACCGGAATGATTCGTTAGGTCCAGGTGAAACTCGCGTTGTTATCCCGGGCGCGGACGGATTAACGGTCAAATCCTGGTTATTAATTGAACCTAAAAATGACAAACCCTACATCAAGGAGTTAGGCATAGACCATTACCAGCCACTTCCGCAATTAATTGAGCACAATCCTCAATAAAGCGAACTTCGCATGAACCTTATAATTAAAAATGATAAAGGTGTGTATCTATGAACCTGGTATTTGCTTTACTAGTTATATTAGGATTATTAACCGGTATTTTTACTGGTGACTTAAAAGTTATAAATGAAGAAATTCTTTTATCAGCCCAAGCCGCTGTTGAGAGAATTATGAGTCTAATGGGAGTATTCACATTGTGGTTGGGCATTGCAAAAGTGGCTGAAAAATCGGGTTTACTAGCTGCTTTTACTAAGTATATGAGCCCGTTAGTAAAAATCCTCTTTCCTTCCATTCCAAAAGGCCACCCTGCTATGGGAGCAATTTTAATGAACATGAGCGCCAACCTATTTGGGTTTGGTAGTGCAGCGACCCCATTTGGTTTAAAAGCAATGGAAGAATTGCAGAAATTAAATCCAGACCGGGAAAATGCTAGTGAGGCAATGTGTACTTTTCTTGCCATCAATACTTCCAGCATAACCTTAATACCTACCACCATTATTGCCCTTCGCGTAAACGCCGGTTCCACTAACCCTTTTGAAATAATAGGCACCATCTTTTTTGCAACTACAGTATCTACAATATGTGCCATTTCAGCAGATTATATCTTTCGTTCATTGTCCAGAAGGAGATAATAAGCTATGCTTTTTAAAATTGTTACCACA
>Ga0209347_1004060_pt1 | contig 15836 bp, 16 predicted proteins | sample AutmiccommuBRH23_FD_187382 | JGI IMG/M metagenome (GOLD analysis project Ga0209347, IMG submission 187382) | Deep subsurface microbial communities from Mt. Terri, Switzerland - Autotrophic microbial communities BRH/23 (SPAdes) (version 2) | ecosystem: Environmental > Aquatic > Deep subsurface >...
CGCTGTGGCCGACGCGGGCCTCGAGCGGGGCGACATCGACGGACTCGTCCTGTCCTCATCCATCCCCCAGCCCTTCGAGTGCAACCCCGCCGAGGCTGCCGAATACCTCGGGCTCGAGGCCGGCTACGTGGCGATGGCGCCGTACGGGGGCCGTCCCGCCACGGACGTCTTCAACCTCGCCCGCAACGCCATCACGACGGGGCTGGCCACCACCGTCCTGATCGTGTCGGCGGACAACTTTGCGACCACGCTCGGGCTCGAGGGCGCCATCCAGCTCTACATGGACAGCTTCGACAGCACCTATGAGAGACCCTTCGGGCCGCTGATCCCGTCGGCCTTCGCGTTGATGGCCGCGAGGCACATGCACGAGTTCGGCACGACGATGGAGCAGTTGGCGCAAGTCGCGGTCAGCATCCGCCGCCACGGCCTGCTCAACCCGCACACTGAGGTGCGTGGCGAACTCACCATCGAGTCGGTGGTCGACGACGTGGTGGTGTCCACTCCCCTGACCCGCTCGATGCTGGCGCTGATCTCCACCGGTGGGGCCCAGGCGTTTGTGCTGTCGCGCCATCGCCTGGACGCGCGGTCGGTCCCGCTGCTCGGCTATGGCGAGGCGAGTGCTTTCATGAGCCTGTCGCAGGCACCGAGCCTGGTCCACTTCGACCACATCCACCGGGCCGCGAGCCATGCCGTGCGTGAGGCAGGCATCGGTCTGGGCGACATCGACTTCGTCGAGTTCTACGACCCCGCCACCATCGTCCCGCTGATCCTGCTGGAGTCGATCGGCTTCTGCGGCAAGGGCGAGGGCGGTGCCTTCGTTCAGGACGGCGGCATCGAGCTTGGCGGGCGCCTGCCCATGAACACCCACGGCGGCACCCTCGCCTTTCGACACCCAGGCATGGGCGCGGCCCTCGACTCGGTCGTCGAGGCCGTGGTGCAACTGCGCGACGAGGCCGGGGAGCGCCAAGTCGCGGACGCCGCGATCGGCCTGGTCCACGGGCAGGGCAGCTGGCTGGCCAACAACGGATTCCTCGTGCTCGGGAGGGCCTCATGAGCGAGACTGCACCGCTTCCGGTCGACCCTGACCGCGATGTGAGCGAGGTCTTCTGGGAGGCCTGCGAGCGTCGTGAATTCTGGCTGCAGCACTGTAGCGCGTGCGACGCCTGGCAGTACTACCCCCGCAGCATGTGCTCCCATTGCTGGGCGCCCGCCTCGGCACTGAAGTGGCGCCGCCCCAGCGGGGCGGGCGTGCTCGAGTCATTCACGGTGGTGCACCGCGGCAGCGGTGCCTTCGCCGAGTACGCGCCCTACGTCGTTGCGCTGGTCCGTCTCGCCGAGGGCCCAGTGCTCATGACCAACGTCGTCGGCGACGGCGACGACGTTGCCATCGGAGCCGAGGTCCAGCTTGAGTTCGCCGAGCGTGCCGGGCGCACAGTCCCGGTCTTCCGGCCCGGGGGCAGCGATGGCTGATAGCGTCCTGATCACCGGCGCCAGTGCCGGCCTCGGGGCCGGGATGGCGCGGGTGTTCGCCGAACGTGGTGCCGACTTGGCGGTCACCGCCCGGCGACTCGACCGGCTCGAGAAGCTCAGGGACGACATCGAGGACTCACGCCCCGGCAGGCTGGTGGTGCCCTACGAACTGGACGTCACTGACCACGACGCGGTGTTCGAGACGTTCGAGGCTGCAGCCGACCGGTTCGGTCGTCTGGACCGGATCGTCGTCAACGCCGGCCTCGGCAAGGGCTCCATCGTGGGGGACGGGCGATTCACCGGCAACCGCGACACCGCCCTGACCAACTTCGTCGGCGGCATCGCCCAGTGCGAGGCCGCGATGCGCGTGCTCTACCGGCAGGGCAGTGGCCAGCTCGTCGTGATCACCTCCGTGGTTGCGGGCCGCGGCCTCCCGGGGCCGATGAACGTATACGCCGCCTCCAAGATCGCCCTGCAACACCTCGCTGACGGCATCCGCGCCGACGTCCGTGCCAAGGGACTTCCCATCACCGTGACCACCATCCGCCCCGGCTACATCGATTCGGAGATGCAGGCCAGGACGGGCCGGCGGCACCGACTGCTCACCGGGGCAGACGTCGGCTGCGCGGCCATGGTGGACGCCATCCAGGGCGAGGTGGCGGACGCGGCAGTGCCGCGGTGGCCCTGGGCGCCCTTCGCGCTGGGCGTGAAGGTTCTTCCGCTCCCCATCGTGCGCCGCATGTTGTGACCGTCGCTGCCACAGAGAGGCACCTGCCATGAACTACCAGCACGTACGTCTTGAGCGCGTGGGCGCCACCGGCGTCGTCACCATCGACAGCCCCCCGGTCAATGCGCTGCATCCCGACGTCGCGGTGGACATCGAGCGAGCGGCCCGTGAGATCGAGAAGGACACGACCTACCGTTCGATGATCGTGACCGGTGCGGGGCGATGCTTCGTCGCGGGCGGCGACATCCGCTACTTCACCGAGATCGATCGCAAGGGAGCCGCCGACATGGCGCTGCGGGTCCAGCGCATGCAGAACGTGCTGTTCCACCTGCGGGTCCCGGTCATCGCTGCTGTCAACGGGCACGCGCTGGGCGGCGGCCTCGAACTGCTGCTGTCGTGCGACTTCGCGGTGGCGGAGGAGCAGGCGAAGATCGGCGTCACCGAGGTGCAACTGGGCCTGATCCCCGGCGCGGGCGGCACCCAGATGCTCTTCAGTGCCTTGCCGTCGGGCACGGCCAAGCGACTGCTCTTCACCGGCGACCGCATCGACGCGACCGAGGCGGCCCGCTTGGGCCTGGTCGACCAGGTCTGCCCTCAGGACACGTCGCTGGAGGTCAGCCTCGACATCGCCAGCCGCATCAACCTGGCCGGCCCGCTCGCGGTGGAGGCGGCCAAGCGGTCGGCCAATCACTGCCTGCGGCACTCGCTCGACCCGGGCCACCGCCGCGAGGTGGACATCTTCTCCGCACTGTTCGAGACCGAGGACCACCGCGAGGGCATCACGGCATTCCTCGAGCGTCGCAGCCCCAACTACGGACGGCGGTGATCCCGATGGAAGCGCGAGTTGCCGTCGTAACCGGTGGTGGTGGAGGGCTCGGGGCCGCAGTCTCGCGCCGGCTGGCCTCCGAGGGGTGGAGTGTCGCCGTCGTGGACGTGGCTGAACCGGGCGCGACCGCGGTCACCGAGTCCATCGTGGCTGCGGGCGGGGAGGCAGCCCCCTTCGTAGCGGACCTCGCCGATCCGGCCGAGGTCGAGCGGGTCCGGGCGGAGGTGGCCGAGCGGTTCAGCCATCCTGTCGGGGCCTTGGTCAACCTGGCCGGCGCCGTTCGCAACGCAGTTCTCTCGAAGCTGGCCGACGACGACTTCGACCTCGTGTTGCGCACGCATCTGTACGCAACCATGCACACCGTGCGCGCCTTCGCGCCGGGTATGAAGACAGCCGGGTGGGGGCGCATCGTCAACACCAGTTCCGTCGCTGCCCGCGGCGTCATCGCGGGCGTCAGCTACAGCTCGGCCAAGGGCGGCATCGAGGGCCTCACGCGGTCCGCAGCCATCGAGTTGGCACGACACGGGGTCACCGTGAACTGCATCGAACCGGGTGTGATCGCCACCGGCATGTTCCTCGACACCCCCCGAGAGTTCCAGGACGCGCAGGTGGCCCAGATCCCGGCTGGGCGTGTGGGAGACCCTGAGGAGATCGCCGCGGCGGTGTCCTTCCTCGTCTCCGGCGAGTCCGGCTACATCACCGGCCAGACGCTCACCGTCTGCGGCGGGCTCTCGGTCGGCGCCCTTCGCTGACCCTCACCCATTGACGAGGAGCCATTCCTCCCCAATAATCAAACGAGCGCTTGATTTTATAAGGAGCAGAAAGATGCGACTTGCCGTCGTCCACATCAACGCCGAGAAGGGCTCCGAGCCCTACACCGAGATGGTCACCGAAGTGTTCAACAAGGTGAAGCGTCCCGAGACCGAGATCGTCCACCGGTGGGCACGACTCAAGCGCGCCTCCGACACGGTGTTCGGATACCCCTACCTGCTCAACTCCGTCGACGTGATCCACAACATCCTCCAGGCCGGACGCGACGGGCTGGACGGCGCCATGGTGGCGTGCAGTGGTGACCCCGGCATCACCGAGGCCCGGACCCTGCTCGACATCCCCGTCGTCGGCCCGTGGGAGGCCACGCTTCACCTGGCCAGCTCTTATGCCTACCGCTTCGGCGTGGTCACCGTAGAAGACCGGGCCTGGGCCGACACCTGCCACAGCCTCATCGTCCGCAACGGCCTTGCTGACCGGTGCGTCGGCGTCCAGCGCATCGACACACCCTCGGCCAAGGCGTTCACCCAGGGCTTCGTCGACCCCCAGCCGCTGGTGGATGACATCCGCCGCCAGGCCGAGAAGCTGATCGAGAAGGGTGCCGGCGCGATCGTGATCGGCTCCGCGGGCCTCAGCACCATGGCCGCCGCATCCGGCCTCCACAGCCTCGAGGGAGGGATCCCCGTCTTCGAGACGCTCACGGTGGGCCTCAAGACCCTCGAGATGCGCGTCGATCTTACCCAAAAGGGGGGCCTGCCTCCCGCGAGCCGCACCGGCTACACCCAGCGCCTCGCCGACAAGGACACCGACCGCGTCCGGGCCCTCTTCGGGCTCTGAGCGGCGCAACGAACAGGAGACAACGATGGTGAACGACTCAGTTGCCCAGTCCATGCTGACCGAGGAGGAGAGCGAGTTCCAGGCCGTGGTCCGCCAGTTCATGGACAAGCACGTCAAGCCGATCGTGCGGGACATGGAGAAGGCCGGCCGTCCCCCTGCTGAGCTGCTCAAGCTCATGGGCGAACAGGGCCTGCTCGGCTGCTTCCTTCCCGAGGAGTACGGCGGCGGAGGCGGCAGCCTCATGACCCGGGCGATCGTTGCGGAGGAGACTGCGCGCGTCGACGCCGGCCTCGACGCCACCCTGTTCGTAAACATGAGCCTCATCTCCCGACACCTGGTCAAGCGGGGCACCGAGGAGCAGAAGCAGAAGTACCTCGTGCCGCTTATCGCTGGCACGTCGTCGGCCTCGATCTGCCTCACCGAGCCGCACGGCGGCTCGGATGCCCTCAGCCCGCGTACGACTGCCCGGCTCGACGGCGACGAGTGGGTCATCAACGGATCCAAGACCTTCATCACCAACGCGCCGATCGCCGACGTCTACCTCGTCTTCGCCCGCACGAGCGGTGAGGCCCGGCGGGCCCGGGGCGGCACGGCGTTCCTCGTGGAGCGCGGCACGCCCGGCCTGTCGATCGGCCAGCCCTTCGACAAGCTCTCGCTGCGCAGCTCGCCGACCGCGGAGGTGTTCCTCGACAAAGTTCGGGTCTCGAAGGGCCAAGTGCTCGGCGAGGTCGACATGGGCTTCTACTACATGCTCGAAGGCCTCGACCTCGAGCGCGTCTTCGAGGGCGCGTCCAACACCGGTATCGCCCAAGCCTGCCTCGAGCTCGCCGTGGAGTACTCCGCCCAGCGCGAGGTGTTCGGCCAGAAGCTCGCGGGGTACCAGCTCACCCAGGACAAGATCGCCCGGATCGCGATGGGCGTGGAGATGTCGCGCGTGATGTTCTACCACCTCATCCGCCGGCTCGAGGCGGCCGACGACGTGACCAAGGCGTCGGCCATCCTCAAGCTCTACAGCTCACAGGTCGCGGTCGAGGCCTCGCGAGAGGTCGTCCAGATCCTCGGCGGCTACGGGCTGATGGAGGAATACCCCGCGGCCCGGCTCTACCGCGACGCCAAGCACCACGAGATCGGTGCCGGCACCAGCGAGATCATGAAGACGATCATCGCCCGCGAGGTCTACAAGGCCGCCGCCGCGACGAAGTGAGGACGCCGACCATGTACACCCGATACGAGCGGATCCAAGTGGCCGTGGCGGACCGGATCGCCACCGTCACCCTCGACAACCCGCAGAAGCTCAACGCCACGGACGCCCTCCTGCACACCGAGTTGTCCACGATCTTCGCGGACCTCCAGCGCGACCACGACGTCGACGTCGTCATCCTCACCGGGGCCGGCAGGGCGTTCTCGGCCGGTGGTGACATCGAATGGATGCAGGACGCGATCGACGACCCGGACAGCTTCGAGCAGACGGTGCTCGAGGCCAAGCAGATCATCTTCACGCTGCTCGAGCTGGAGAAGCCGATCATCGCGAAGGTCAACGGACCGGCAGTGGGACTGGGAGCCACCATCGCCCTGTTCTGCGACGTGATCTTCGCCGACGAGCGCGCGATGATCGGTGACCCCCACGTCGCAGTCGGGTTCGTGGCCGGTGACGGAGGGGCGGTCATCTGGCCGCAGCTGGTCGGATACGCCCGGGCCAAGGAATACCTGATGACCGGTGACCTGATCTCGGCGTCCACGGCTGCGGAGATCGGGCTCATCAACCACGCCGTCCCGGCCGAAGCGCTGGACGCACGGGTCGACGAGTTCGCTGCCCGCCTGCGGGCCGGCGCCACCAAGGCGATCCGGTGGTCGAAGGTCTCCGTCAACATCGGCCTCAAGCAACTGGCCCACTCGATCATGGACACGTCCTTGGCCTACGAGGCACTGTCCAACCGGACGGTGGACCACGCGGAGGGTGTCGCAGCATTCCGTGAGCGCCGCCAGCCCAAGTTCCAGGGGCGATGATGGCACTCGACACCAACCGTTATCTCACCGAAGAAGCGCGTGAGCTGCGGCAGGTCGTGCGACGATTCGTCGCCGACAAGATGTCGCGCTCGGACGCCGCCGCGTGGGACAAGGCCGCGGAGTTCCCCCGACAGGTCTTCGACAAGCTCGCCGAGCTCGGGGTGATGGGGCTGGCCATCCCAGAGGAGTCCGGGGGCGTGGGTCGTGACATCCACGCCACGCTCATGGTCATCGAGGAACTGTCCAAGCGCAGCATGGCAGTGGCCATCCCCTACATCATGGCCAGCTGCTATGCCGGCATGACGGTGGTCGAGTGCGCCACCGAAGAGCAGAAGGCGAAGTGGCTCCCGGAGATCGCTGCCGGACGCATGCTGTTCGCCTACGGCTGGACCGAGCCCGACGTCGGGGCGGACCTCGCGAGCGTCACGACGACCGTGCGGCGCGAGGGCGACGAACTGGTGATCAACGGCGCGAAGCGATTCTGCACCGGTGCGGGCATCAGCGACTACATCTACACCCTCGCCAACTCCGCCCCTGACGGGGAGCGCTACCGCAACCTCTCCCTCGTGCTCGTGCCACCGGACGCGGAGGGCGTCACCATCACCCCCATCGACGCCATGGGCATCAAGGGCAGCAAGACCACCGACGTGACGTTCGACAACGTCCACGTGCCGATAGACCTGCTCATGGGTGGAGAGGCCGGCTGGAACCAGGGCTGGTCGATGATCACCGGCACCGGCCTCGACATCGAGAAGCTTGAGGTCGCCGCGATGGCCCTCGGACTCGGGAGCGCCGCCTACGAGGACGCCTTGGCCTACGCCGAGCAGCGCGAGCAGTTCGGCGTCGCCATCGTCAAGCACCAGTCGGTCGCGCACACGCTCGCCAACATGCGTGTCCAGCTCTATGCCGCTCGCCTCGTCCTGGACGACGCGGCCGAGCTCGCCCACCGCAACGAACGGTGTGGCGTCGAGACGTCCATGGCCAAGCTCTTCGTCACCGAGGCGTGCAAGCAGGTGGTACTCGACGCGCAGACCATCCTCGGCGCCTACGGCTATGTCGCGGACTTCGACATCGAGCGCTATGTGCGCGACTCGATCCTGATGCCCATCATCGGCGGCTCCTCCGCCATCCAGCGCAACAACATCCACAACTGGTCGCGCCGCCGCTGACCCGCGGCCGACCGACTCCGAGAGAAGGAACCTCCCATGCGCAGCGCAGTCATCGTCGACATCGTCCGGACACCCTCGGGACGGGGCAAGCCGGGTGGAGCCCTCTCGGAGGTCCACCCCGTCGAGCTCCTCCGAACGGTCCTCGTCGCGCTCGTGGAGCGTACGGGCATCGACCCCGCCAAGATCGACGACGTGATCACCGGTTGCGTGGGGCAGGCTCGCGAGCAAGCCGTAAACATCGGCCGCCAGGGTGTTCTGGCCGCTGGTTGGCCGGAGAGCATCCCCGCCACCACCATCGACCGCCAATGCGGCTCGAGTCAGCAGGCCGTGCATTTCGCCGCACAGGGCATCATGGCTGGCTCCTACGACATCGCCGTCGCCTGTGGCGTGGAGTCGATGAGCCGGGTGCCGATTGGTGCGCCGACGCAAGGGCTCGACCCCTATGGGCAGCGCATCCACGAGCGCTATGCGCCCGGTCTGGTAAACCAAGGCGTGTCGGCCGAGATCATCACCCAGAAGTGGGGATTCTCCCGGAAGGAGCTCGACGCCTTCTCGGCGCGCTCGCACGCCCGGGCCGCCCAGACCGCTGCTGCCGGTGGATTCGACTCGGAGATCGTGCCGGTGACCGTACGCCGCGAGGATGGGACCGAGTTGGTGGTCAGCGCCGACGAGACGATCCGCGAGAACACCACCGCCGAGGGACTTGCCGGCCTGCGCGCGTCTTTCGGGGCGGACGACATGGTGAAGCGTTTCCCCGACATCGACTGGAGCATCACGCCGGGCAACTCCTCCCCGCTCACCGATGGAGCCTCGGCCGCGCTCATCATGGCCGAGGAGGCCGCCGAGGCGCTCGGCCTCACCCCGCGTGCACGGGTGCATGCGATGGCCGTGGCAGGCGACGACCCGATCCTCATGCTCACCGCGCCCATCCCAGCTACCCGTAAGGTCCTGGACCGGGCCGGCCTCACCCTCGACGACATCGACGTCTATGAGGTCAACGAGGCCTTCGCGCCCGTGCCGATGGCCTGGATGATGGAGCTGGGCGCCGACGAGGACAAGCTCAACCCGCGCGGCGGGGCGATCGCCCTTGGACACGCGCTCGGCTCGTCCGGTACGCGCCTGCTCTGCACCATGATCAACCACCTCGAGGCCACCGGTGGCCGCTATGGCCTGCAGACCATGTGTGAGGGCGGGGGCATGGCCAACGCCACCATCATCGAGCGGATCTGAGCCACGCCAGGGTCGCGATCAATGGGGGACATGAAGACGCTGCGGCTCACTCCGGCCGCCACCAGGGAAGTGACAGCACACAGCCTGCTGCGTGATCGTCGACATACATTCCGTGTGCTCCCTCAAGCGTTTCCGGCGCCTTGCGGAAGCGTCGCCCTCCCACCGCCGATGCGGGCTGTTCATAGGGAGAGTCTGAGCGGGGAGGCCAAGTTCAGTGGTTACCGGTAGCGGGACTCGCGACACGCCCCATCACGGCGGCACTGTGAGCAGCGCTACGGTGTGTACGAGTGTAGGGCCAATGGGCGTCGCTTCGTCCGTCCTTATGTCTCTCATGGCTCGGGCCGTCGCCGCGGTCAGGTGGACGTTCGTTTCAGGGGCCCAGGTGGCCGCGGCCACGCCCCCGATAGTTGAGTCCATAGCGCTGGTGTGGGACGACACCGGTGATCACCGCGTGATCTGTGAGTGTTGGGTGGAGCGATTCGGTTGAGATCGCTGTCAAGATCGGTGTCGTCGACCCGGCATGACTCGCGCCGGACTCGGCGCGCTTGGTCGTTGAACCGCGCAGCCGGAGTAGTCGCCCGGGCTAATTCCTCGGCGCTCGCGGACCGCTGGTGACGTCAGCGGTATCGGTGTCGCTCGGCGGCAGGAAATGAATGCCTCGGATGAGAAATGGCGGTCGGCGACTTGCCATTCGTGGTGCTCACCGGCGAGGACAGCCTGACGACGCGGATCGGCGTGGGCGCCGTTGGGATATGCCACGTGCGCGCACGTATTCTGCCGCTCGGCGAGCATGGCTCGCCGGAATCGCGGTGTCGTCTCCAGCAACGTGTCCGAGTGCCGACCGGGGGCCCTCCTAAGAGCAATCGCCCCAAAGAGACCGGCAGCAGTTTCACGTCGAAGTGTCGTGCGACGACTCGTGCGATCCAGTGGCCGTGAACGTCGGCGCTCGACCTCGCCACACTCAAGTGCTCAGGCACGTTTGCGCAGGTCAAGACCGTAAGGCAGGGATCTGGCCATGTCCTGAGGGCGTGTGATCCGATCTCCGATCGGAGTGTCATTCGCTCCCCGAGGAGTAAGTCGATGGACGAACGCGATCCGCAAGACCGCAGGTCAGGCCGATGTTACTGGGAAGTAGTGGTGGCCAGGGGCGGGGTCGAACCGCCGACCTTCCGATTTTCAGGGATACGAATTCGCAATGGTCAGAGAGAAATTCATGATCCCCGTGCGATCAGACGTGCGACTTCGCAGAACGACTTGGGACTGGGTGGCGACCAGAAGTGCCTGTGCGCTCCGCGGCGCCGAGGAGCAGGTGCCCTGCCCACGCTTAGCCATCGGTGGGTCGAGGCTAGTGACTCGTGCTGATGAGGCAAGAGTTCTCAGGTTGTGAGACTGGCGGAAGGCCAGGCTCCTCTCGTCACCGCGTCCTCGGCCACTTCGCGGAGCAGCCGCGTCACCGCCATTAGAGCGCGGGAGGGCTGGAGCGTGTTGGCCCGCGCGATGACGAGGGAACGGTCTACAGGCGGGCGCAGCTCAGCTGCGGCGAGCCGGCCACTCGCGACGTCCTCGGCGATGCAGCCAGCCGGAAGCACGGTCCAGCCGACCCCTTGCTGAGCTAGCGTCCGTTGCATGTCGACGGTGTTCGTCTCGAGCGCGACGTCGGCTCGGGCTCCGGCCGCTGCGAAGGCCTCCTCGACGATCGTGCGCAACGCATGCTCCCGGGCCGGCAGGACGAACGGCCCCGGCAGACTCGCGATGTCAACGTGCTCCATCTGTCGCAATGCGGAGTCAGGGGGGCCGGCCACCCACAGCCGCTCGCGGAGCAGGGGGACGCTGTGGATCTCCGGTCGGTCCCCAAGCTCGTACAGTACGGCGACGTCGACTGCCCCTGCCTCCAGCCACTGGCGGACGTGACCCGAGTAGCCGACGTCGATCCGGAGCTGGATCGCGCGGTGCTGGGTCCGGACCGCGGCCGCGAGATCCGGGCCAAGTAGACCGCTGACGCTGGCGAGTAGGCCGACGCACACCTGCCCGGCGGCCTCCTGGGCGCCCGCATTCGCCTCGGTGCGAGCGCGGTCCACATCGCGCAGGATGAGGCGGGCGCGGGCGAGGAAACGCTCGCCGTTGGGGGTAGGCCGCATGCCAGTCGGTGTCCGGTCGAAAAGGGCGATACCAAGATTGTGCTCGAGGGCCTGGATATGGCGCGTGACGGCGGGCTGCGCGAGGTGGAGCCGGCGAGCGGCACGGCTCACCGTGCCGGCGTCGGCGACGGTGACCGCGGCGAGCAGGTGACGGAGCTCCAGGCCGGACGGCATACCTGGTATTCAAACATGGCATTAGCCTCATGTGCCTATGCATCGTCAGAATGGACCGACCATCCGCGAGAGGAGACCGGGCCGTGAGCGAATTCAGCCCTGAGGAACAGGCGATCATCGCCGTCGTTCGGGAGTGGGTCGACGCCGAGGTCCGGCCCGTGGTGCGGGAGCTCGAGCACGCAAACACCTACCCCGAAGCGCTCATCGAGCAGATGAAAGCCATGGGCATCTACGGGCTGGCGGTCCCCGAGCCGTGGGGTGACACTCTCGTTAGTGCCGCCTGCTATGCGGCGGTGACGGAGGAACTCGCCCGCGGCTGGATGTCGCTCGCCGGGGCTATGGGGGGGCACACCGTCGTCGTCAAGCTGCTCGTCCAGTTCGGCACTCAAGAGCAGAAGGACCGTTACCTTCCTCGCCTGGTGACCGGCGATCTCCGGGCGACGATGGCGCTGACTGAGCCCGGCGGGGGCTCGGATCTCCAGGCCATCCGGACGGTGGCGCGGGGCACGGCCGACGGCTACGTCATCCGCGGGACGAAGACGTGGATCTCTAATGCCCGCCGCTCCGGACTCATCGCCTTGCTCTGCAAGACCGACCCAGACGCTGAGCCTAAGCACCGCGGGGTGAGCGTCCTCCTCGTCGAGCAGGGCGAGGGCGTCACGGTGTCAAAGGACCTTGGCAAGCTCGGCTACAAGGGAGTCGAGGCCTGTGAGGTGGTCTTCGACGATGTGCGTGTGCCTGGCGATGCCCTTCTGGGGACCGAGGAGGGTCAGGGGTTCGCGCAGATGATGCGTGGGCTCGAGATCGGGCGCATACAGGTCGCGTCGCGGGCACTCGGGGTCGCCCGCGCAGCTCTCGAGGACTCGCTGGTCTACGCCCAGGAACGCAGCAGCTTCGGCAAGCCCATCTGGAAGCACCAGAGCATCGGCAACTATCTCGCCGACATGGCCACCGAGCTCGAGGCGGCCCGCCAGCTCACCCTCTTCGCCGCCCGTCGCTACGACAGCGGCGAACGAGCCGACCTCGAGGCAGGGATGGCCAAGCTCTTCGCTTCGGAGGCCGCCATGCGGATTACGCTCAGCGCCGTCCGCATACACGGCGGTTACGGCTACTCGACCGAGTTCGACGTCGAGCGCTACTTCCGCGACGCTCCCCTCATGATCGTCGGCGAGGGAACCAACGAGATCCAGCGCAATGTCATCGCCAAGGCGCTCGTCAAGCGGAACCGCGTCCGATGAGCGCCTGGCTCTTCGTCCCCGGCACGAGGCCCGACCGGTTCGCCAAGGCCCATGCGGCTGGGGCGCGGGCTGTCATTCTCGACCTCGAGGACGCGGTCGCCGCCGCTGACAAGGTTCAAGCCCGACGACAGGTCGCCCAGGCCGTGGGGGCGGCGGCCTATGCCGGCGACAAGACGTATGCCGCGTCGCACCCGTCGTCTTGGGTCCGGGTCAACGGGGCGGGGAGCCTGTGGTTCTTCGACGACCTCGACGCGCTCGCAGGCGCTGACGCCCTGGCGGGTGTGCTGTTGCCGAAGGCCGAGCACGACCATCACGTCGAGCTGATCAGGGACCGGCTGGGCGTCCCAGTTGTCCCGCTCGTCGAGTCGGTCCTGGGGGTGCGCAACCGCGACGAGCTCGCGTGTGCGGACGGAGTGACCACTCTCGCTTTCGGGAGCATGGACTACGCGCTCGACCTCGGGGCGGCGCCGGAGTCGATGGCCTGTTCCTACGCCCGCTGGCAGGTCGTCGAGGCGGCGCGGCTCGCCGGAGTCGAGGGCCCGATCGATGGGGTGACAGCCGACTTTTCCGACGACGGCCTTGTGTACGAGCAGGCTCGCGTCGCGCGGGCCGACGGCTGCGGTGGAAAGCTCTGCATTCACCCCCGCCAGGTGCCCCTTGTCGTGGCCGCCTTCGCGCCCACTGCGGAGGAACTCGCGTGGGCCGAGCGGGTCGTGGCGGTGTCCTCTGACGGTCGCGCCGTCGCCCTCGATGGGCAGATGCTGGATGCACCCGTCGTAGCACGGGCCCGCCAGCTACTCGAGAGGAGACCCGAACGATGACTCCCCATCTGCCCCTCGAGGGCATCACCGTGCTCGCTCTGGAACAGGCCGTCGCCGCCCCGCTCACGACCCGCCACCTCGCCGACCATGGAGCACGCGTTCTCAAGGTCGAGCGGCCCGACGTCGGGGACTTCGCCCGCGAGTATGACCACAGCGTCGGTGGCGATTCGAGCTACTTCGTCTGGCTCAACCGCGGCAAGGAGAGCGTCGCACTCGACCTGCGCGATCCGGCGGACCTCGCGCTTGTCCACGATATCGCCTCCGGCTGCGATGTCCTTGTGCAGAACCTCCGGCCGGGCGCCGTGGAGCGGCTGGGACTCGGCGCGGACCGGCTGATGGAGGCCAATCCAGGCCTCGTGTACGTCTCGATAAGTGGCTACGGCCCGGACGGTCCGTACGCTCAGCAGAAGGCCTATGACCTGCTCATCCAGTGCGAGACTGGAGTTCTTGACGTCACCGGAACGCCGGAGGACCCGTGCAAGGTTGGCTTCTCGGTCGCAGATGTCGCGACAGGGATGTACGCATACTCCGCCGTCCTGCTGGCTCTCGTCGACCGTGCGCGAACCGGCCGCGGCAGTGCCGTCCACGTACCGATGATCGGCGCCATGGGCGAGTGGATGAGCCAGCCGGCGTATCGGAGGGCGGCCGAGGGTCGACCCTTCACCCGCACGGGGGCTTCCCACGCATCGATCGCCCCGTACGGGCCCTACTCCTGTGCCGACGGCACGGTCTTCCTGGGCATCCAGAGCGACCGCGAGTGGGTCGTCCTCGCGCGGGACTTTCTCGGCCGCGCCGAACTCGCGAGCGACGAGCGCTTCGCAACCAATGTCGCCCGGGTTCGCCATGAAACCGAAATCAGGTCCATCATCGAGGCTCACCTCGCCACGCTGCCCAGCTCCAAGGTGAGCGATGAACTGGAGCGCCTCGGCATCGCGAATGCCCTCGCCCGCCCGGCCGCCCAGCTCCTCGAGCACCCCCAGCTCATGGCGCGCGATCGTTACGCCACTGTGCAGACGCCCCACGGGGTGATGCACGCACTCAAGCCGCCGGTGGAGTCCCCGACCTGGTCGGTACGGATGGACCCTGTCCCCAGCCTTGGCGAGCACACGGATGCCGTGCGCGCCGAGTTCTCCCGCCTGGAGGCGGAGGCATGAGCCAGCCGACGACCGAGCGCCTCGACCCATGGCGGGCCGCGGCTCTCCGAGACCTGCTCGAGGTCGACGCGGACACCACCCCGGGAGCGGCGCTGCCGCTGCTCTGGCACTGGATCTACCTCCTCGACCACCCCAGGTACGGCGAGCTGGGCCCCGACGGGCATCGTGAACGCCCCGAGGCGGAGCGCACCGTCCGCCGCATGTGGGCCGGGGGCGCGGTCAGCCAGCGTGCACCACTGCGCACGGACCGTCATGCCACGCGGACGAGCACAGAGCGCTCGAGGGCTACCAAGAGCGGCTCCTCGGGCACCTTCACGGTCGTCACCATCCGTCACGAGATCACCCAAGACGGTGTCATTGCCGTCGAGGAGGACCAGCACCTCGTCTATCGGGCGCCGCTCGCCGGCGGGCCGGCGCGGGACCGGGGTGGCGTGCGCAAAGATGGCGACGGGTCGCCATCGCAACGACCGCTCGGTCCAGCGGAACACGCCTGGCCTGCCGACGAGAGGATGCTCTTCCGCTACTCCGCACTCACCTACAACGGGCACCGAATCCACTACGACCGGCCGTATGCGACCGGAGAAGAGGGGTATGCCGGTCTTGTCGTTCACGGGCCGCTCCAGGCGCTGCTCATGGCGGAGCACTGCTCGGCCCACACGAACCCCGATCGGGCGGCGGCGTCGATCTCCTACCGGCTCGTCTCGCCGCTCATCCAAGGGCAGGGCCTCGTGACCGGGACCAAAGCGGAGCCGGACGAGGACAACGCCGGGCAATCGGCATACGTGCGAGACCGTAACGGACGGCCCACTGCGACCGCCCGTTATCACCTTCTTCATAAGCCTATTCGCTTGGGGCCGTGACCAATATTCGACCGCACCCCGCGGCGCCCCTCGTCGCGACGAGCTCGTCGACCGCGCGTGGCTACGCCGCGCACGTACGCCTCCATCGCCACCGCGCAGAGGACCTGCTCGATCCTCTGGCGCGGGTTAAGCCTCGATCCACCGATGAGTCTTCGACTGTCGGCGTGAGGCTTTCCGCGGGCTGAGGATCCGGTGGGGGCGTGGGTGATCGCCCGACCTCGCTGTCGGGGTGTTCCACGTCCGGGGTTCTCGGGTCGCGCCGCCTTCGGCTGGGTGGTCAGGACGGTGCCGTCATGGGCGGGTCGGCGACTCGGTCGAACAGTCGGGTGCACGCGTCGTGCCAGGGCCGCTGGGGGCAGGCGCAGGGTGACCCCTCGGGCGGAGGACGCGACCCGGACCGGGACGTGGATCAGCTTG
>Ga0209347_1004061_pt1 | contig 15833 bp, 14 predicted proteins | sample AutmiccommuBRH23_FD_187382 | JGI IMG/M metagenome (GOLD analysis project Ga0209347, IMG submission 187382) | Deep subsurface microbial communities from Mt. Terri, Switzerland - Autotrophic microbial communities BRH/23 (SPAdes) (version 2) | ecosystem: Environmental > Aquatic > Deep subsurface >...
AAGCTGGCCGACTTTAAAATCCCCAAATATGTGGTGGTGTCCGGCGAGCTTCCCCGCAACCCAGGCGGCAAGGTAATCAAGCAGTTGTTGAAAAACATCTGACTCAAAGATAAGTATTTACAGGGAAGTGGAAAAATGGATTTCAGTTTGGCCGGCGATCATCAAAGGGTGCGCCAGATGATCCGGGATTTTACCGGGCGGGAAATAGTCCCACTGGTGCCCGGGGATGACGAACTGGCTTATTACAACCGATCACTGCTGGAGAAAATAGGTGAGCTGGGTATTTTGGGGCTCTGCATACCTCAGAATTACGGGGGCGGAGGCTACGATTACATTTCCCTGGCCATCGCCTGTGAGGAGTTCGAGCGGGTGGACACCGCCTGCCGGGTCACCCTGTCCGTTCATCTGGCCCTGAACAGCCTGACTATACTGCAGTGGGGCAGCGAAGAGCAGAAAATGAATTTCCTCACCCCCCAGACAAAGGGGCTGCGCATCGGATCCTTTGCCTTAAGTGAGCCTGAAAGCGGATCGGACATTAAAAGCATTAAAACCTCGGCCCGGCCCGAGGGGCGGGGCTACGTCTTAAGCGGACTGAAAAAGTGGGTTTCACTGGCCGATGTGGCCGACAGCTTCCTGGTCTTTGCCCGCACCGGCGAGGAGAAAAAACACGGGGGGATCACCTGTTTTCTGGTGGAGCGGGAATACCCCGGGGTGGAGGCGGCCAGCACCTTTGGCAAAATGAACATGCGCCTGAGCAATGCCGGCAAGTTGGAGTTAAACAATGTTTACGTTCCTCTGGAAAATGTCATCGGTGAGGTGGGAGACGGACTGAAGGTGGCCCTGTCGGCCATTGACAACGCCAGGTACACTGCGGCGGCAGGCGCCCTGGGCATGACCGAGGCCTGCCTGGAGGCCGGCGTCAAGTATGCCAGGGAAAGAGAGGCCTTTGGCCAGCAAATCGGGAGGTATCAGCTGGTTCAGGACATGATTGCCCGCATGGCCCTGGGGCTGGAGACTTCCAGGCTGCTGGTTTACAAGGTGGGCTGGATGAAAAATCAGGGGCTGCCCTGCAGCAAAGAGATTGCCATGGCCAAGTGGCACGCCTGCCAGGTGGCCTTTCAAACGGCGGCGGATACCATGCAAATACTGGGGGGTTCGGGTTATGTGGCCTCTTCCCCCTACGAGCGCTATTTGCGCAACGCCAAGAGCGCGGAGATCTATACCGGCACCAGGGAGATTTTAGAGATACTGATTGCCGAACATACCCTGGGCTATCGCCAGGAAAAGGAACTGCGCAAAAAACTGCCCACCTGGCCCTTTGAGTGACAGCATAAAAAAGGGGGTTTTGGCCGTGAAGCTTTTTGAGCCGGCTAAAATAGGGAATTTAAGCCTGAAAAACAGGGTGGTCATGGCCCCCATGGAAACCAATTTTGCCGGCCCCCAGGGCGAGGTCACCGATCAGTTGATTTGTTATCACCAGGAAAGGGCCAGGGGCGGCGCCGGGCTGATCATAGTTGAGTTTACCTGCGTGGACTACAAGGAGGGAAAAGCCGCCGCCCCGCAGCTGTCCATTCACGACGACAAGCTCATAGCCGGGCACAACAGGCTGGTGGAAGCGGTGCACCGCTACGGGTCCAAGGTGGCCCTGCAAATTGTCCATGCCGGCCGGCAGACCACCCGGCGGCGCACCGGGGGTTGGCAGCCGGTGGCCCCTTCTCCAATTCCCTGCGGCTTGATGAAATCTCAGCCCCGGGCCTTAAAAGTTGACGAAATAGAGCAAATAGTAGAAAATTTCGCCTTGGCGGCCGAAAGAGCTAAAATGGCCGGCTATGACGCCGTGGAGCTGCACGGGGCGCACGGTTATTTAATCGCCCAGTTTATGTCCCCCTACACCAATAAAAGGCTTGACCGGTATGGCGGGAGCCTGGAGAGGCGGATGCTGTTTCCCCTGGAGGTTATCGCCGGCGTCAGGCGCAAGGTGGGCGGCGGCTTTCCCCTGCTGTTCCGTTTCAGCGCCGACGAATTTGTCCCCGGGGGGAGGACCATCGAGGAGTCGGCGCTGGTGGCGCAAATGCTGGAAAAGGCCGGCGTCGACGCCCTCCACGTCAGCACCAGCATCCACGAAAGCAAGCAGACCAACGTCGAGCCCATGTCCTTTGCCCAGGGCTGGCGGGTTCCCCTGGCCGCGGAGATTAAAAAGGCGGTTAAAGTACCGGTTATAGCCGTGGGGGTAATCAGGGAGCCGGATTTTGCCAGCCGGGTCCTGGAGGAGGGCAAGGCCGACTTCATTGCCATCGGCAGGGGGTTGCTGGCCGACCCTGAATGGGCCGCCAAGGCCAAGGCAGGAAGGGCGGACGAAATCCGCAAGTGCATCTCCTGCTGCTGCTGCATCGGCCGCTTTGACCGCAACTTGGGATTGCGCTGCCAGCTTAACCCGGCGGTGGGCAGGGAAAGGGAGTTTGCCCGGCTGCAGCCGGCGGCCAAAAAGAAGCAAGTGGTGGTGGTGGGGGGCGGCCCGGCCGGGCTGGAGGCGGCCAGGGTGGCCGCGGCCCGGGGTCATGAGGTGTCACTATTCGAAAAGGAAAATGAATTGGGGGGCCAGATCAGGCTGGCCGCCAGGATCCCATTTAAAGACAAGTTCAACTGGCTGATTGAGTACTACCGGACCCAGCTCCAGCGTCTGGGAGTTTTGGTGAATCTGGGCCAGGAAGCCGGGGTTGCTTTAATCCGTGAGCTGCAACCGGAGGCGCTGGTGCTGGCCGCCGGCGCGAAGCCCCGCCAGCCCGGCCTGCCTGGTATTGACTCCCCCCACGTGGTCCCGGCCTTAAGTGTCCTGGCCCGGGATCCGGGCTGGCGGGAGAAGGAGGTGGTGGTTTTAGGCGGCCGGGGAACAGGGGTCGAGGTAGCCTATTACCTGGCCCAAAAGGGCAACCGGGTGAAAGTGGTCACCCGTTCGGCGGGTAGTGATTTGGCAGCTAATTTGGATCCCGCCAACCGCCAGGACCTGTTGAAAAAAATGGCAGAGCTCGGGATTGAAGTGCTGGACCGGAGGGAAGTTCTGGAGATCGGCCGGGACGGGGTGGTCCTGGGCAACTCCAACTGGCAGAAAGAGATTTTGACAGCCTCCTTCATCGTTGTGGCCAGGGGGATGGAGCCCCGGCGGGATTTAGCCGCCCCACTGGCGGAATTGGTTCCGGAACTCTATCAGGCCGGGGACTGCGTGGAACCCCGGGGGGTCACCGAGGCCGTCTATGAAGGTTTCCTGGCGGGGAATGAAATTTAATTGATTAAGGGGTGGGTGTTAATGATCAGGAAGGTAAATTTGTTTATGCTTGCAGTTTTCTGTGTTGCGGGACTGCTGCTGGCTTCCGGCTGCTCCGGGCAGCAGGATCAGGCAAAAAAACAGGAAGGGGCCAAGGGCAAGGAGCCGGTTAAAATAGGTGTGGCCCTGCCCATGTCCGGGGTGGCGGCTCTATACGGCGAACAGGTCTCCAGCGGCATGAAGGTGGCCAAGGATCAGATTGAAAAAGGCGGCGGGATCCTGGGTGGCCGCCCGGTGGAGCTGATTATCGAGGATGACAAGGCCAGCCCGGAAGAGGGGGTTAACGTAGCCCAAAAATTGATCAACCGGGACCGGGTCAAGGTAATCACCGGCGGGGTCAACAGCTCGGTGACCCTGGCCCAGATTCCGGTGACCAAGGCGGCCGGCGTTTTACAGATAGTATCGGTTTCCAAGGCGCCGGAAATAAGGGAACAGGGCCATCCCCACCTGTTTGGGATCAATTTGACCACGGATATGACCGGTGATTTCTTTTACCCCTGGATCGCCAAAAATCTTCCGGAGATCAAAAAAGTGGCGGTGCTCACCGAAAATACCGACTATGCCAGGGCTGAGATTAAAGGGGTGGAAAGAAACTGGGCCGCCGGCGGCCCCAAAATAATCGCCACCGAGTGGTTCCAGCTCGGCGCCACTGATTTCACCATTCAGCTGACCAAAATAAAATCCCTCAATCCCGACGCCATGCTGGTGATCGTGGCCGCTCCGGCCACCAACGGGACAATACTGCGTCAGGCCAAAGAGGTGGGACTTAACAAACAGACCTTCCTGTCCCCCAGCAACCTCAATAAAGACGTGGTGCAGCTGGCCGGACAGGCCGCCGAGGGGTTGATTTCCGCCGATCATTACGTCCCCACCCTGGATAACCCGGAAAACAAAAAATTTGTCGAGGGCTACCAGGCCAAGTACAGCAAGATCCCCGAGGGACGGGAGGAACTGGGGTACGAAACCATTCTATTGCTGGCAATGGCCATGGATAAGGCCGGCACTGCCGAGGATCCGGCCAAGATTGCCGAGGTTATGAAGAATGGCACTTGGAAAATGCCCCGGGGGGAGTTCAAATTTGACGAAAAGGGCAATTCCCGCGGCCAGGTTTACGCCATCCAGGTCAAGGGAGGCCAGATTGTGCCCCTGAAATAAAGATTTTCAATAAATAAGCCGGATGGTTACCGGATGGTTAAAGGAGGCCAACAACAGATGCTAAAAAAGCTGTCGGTGGTTAGTTTGATCCTGGCCCTGGTTGTTTTAGCGATGGCGGGCTGCGGCGAAAAGCAGCAGGGCAGCCCCCAGGGAGGATCTCAAAGCGCTGCCAAGGAGCCGGTAAAGATTGGCCTGGCCCTGCCCATGACCGGAGTGGCCGCCCTTTACGGGGAGCAGATTAATAAGGGCGTGGAGCTGGCCAGGGAACAAATAAACGGCGGCGGGGGCATTTTAGGGGGCCGCCAGATCCAGATTATTCTCGAAGACGACAAGGCCTCCCCGGAAGAAGGGGTCAACATAACCCAGAAGTTGATCAACCGGGATAAGGTGCAGGCCGTGACCGGAGGGGTGAACAGCTCGGTTAGCCTGGCTCAGATCCCCATCACCAAGGCGGCCGGCAAGCTGCACATTGTCACCACTTCCATGGCACCCTCCATTGTGGAGCAGGGACACCCTTATCTCTTCCAGCTCAACACCGACAATAACGTCAAGGGAGACTTCTTCTACCCTTGGGTGGCCAAAAAGCAGCCCCAGCTTAAGAAGGTTTCCATGCTGGTGGAAAACACCGATTACGGCAGGGCCGAGGTGGAGACCATCAAAAGAAACTGGAAGGATCCCAACGGCCCCCAACTGTCAAATATTGAATGGTTCCAGCTGGGGGAAACCAATTTTACCATTCAGCTGACCAAAATCAAGTCTCAGAACCCGGATGCGCTGATCATCACGGTGGCGGCCCCGGCTACCAACGGCACCATTTTAAAACAAGCCAAGGAAGTAGCCTTTAATAAGACTCTATTAATGGCGCCCGGCAACCTGAATAAAGATGTGGTAAAAATAGCGGCCGGAGCTGCGGATGGTCTTTTATCGGCAGACCACTACATTTCCACCCTGGACAACCCCGAAAACAAAACATTTATCCAGGCCTTCGAGAAAAAATTCAGCTATACACCGGAAAAAATGGAGGTCCAGGGCTATGAAACAGTTTACCTGGTGGCCCAGGCCATGGAAAAGGTGAAAACCGCCGACGATCCGGCCAAGCTGGCCGAGGCACTAAGGACCACCACCTGGAAGACCCCCCGGGGGGATCTGACCTTTAATGAAAAAGGCCGGGTTGGGGGCAAGATGTATCCCCTGGTGGTAAAACAGGGGAAAATTGTGTTGGCTGAGTAGACCGCAAATTTAAACCGGTAAGCGTGGAGGAGAGGTTTATGGGGATATCGGAGGCGATTGGTCAGCAGCTGATTAACGGGCTGGCCGTGGGCATCGGCTACGCCCTGGTGGCCGTAGGACTGACCCTTGTCTTTGGCATTTTGGAGATTATCAACTTTGCCCATGGTGAATTTTTCATGCTGGGCGGATTTCTCACTTACATTGTCATGTCCTCCTTGGGCCTGACCTATTTGCCCGCCCTGCTGGTGGCCGTGATTTTAACCTTCCTGGTGGGCATCGTGCTGGAAAGGCTGGCGGTCCGCCCGGTTATGCAGAGGGATCCCATGACCACCCTGCTGATTACCTTCGGCATCAGCCTTTTTATTCTGCACCTGGTTGAATACATCTGGGGTCCTACCCCGCGCAACATTTTAACTCCTTTCTCCGGGGTTAAAAATCTGGGTCCGCTGATTATCAGCGAACAAAGGATTTTGATCTTTATTCTGGGCATAGGGAATATATTTCTCCTGCACCTGTTCATCAGAAAAACAAAATTAGGTAAGAAGATACGGGCCACTTCCCAAAACAAGCTGGCGGCGCAGCTGGTGGGAATCAATATCAACAGCATCTACAGCTTCACCTTTGGCTTCGGCTGCGCCCTGGCCGCCATTTCCGGCGCACTGATCGGCCCCCTTTCGGCCGTCAGCCCCACCATGGGCCAGTCCGCCGTTTTAAAGAGCTTTATCATTGTGGTTATGGGCGGGCTGGGCAGCATTCCCGGGGCGGTGGTGGGAGGATTATTTTTGGGTACCGTGGAGTCCTTTACCGGGGGCTTTTTGTCCAGCGCCTGGAAAGACGCCATCGGTTTCGCCATTCTGATCCTGGTGCTGCTGCTCAAACCCTCGGGGTTATTCGGGGCGAAAGGAAGTGCCGCATGAAAAGGCTGCCCAACTATTGGCTGTACGCCGTTGTTCTGGCTGTTTGCCTGCTTCTGCCGGCCATTGTCGCAGACCCTTACTTCCACAGCCTGCTGGTGACAACCGCCATTTTTGTCATCCTGGCCCTGAGCATGGATATCATTGTGGGCTATATAGGTGAGCTTTCCCTGGGGCACGCGGCCTTTTTCGGCATTGGCGCCTATGTCTCGGCCATCCTGACCAAAACTCTGGGCCTCTCCTTTTTGACCGGTTTTTTGGCGGCTGTGGTCGTCGCCGGTCTGGCGGGCTGTATTATAGGTTTTATCACCTTGCGGCTTAAGGGGGCCTATTTTGCCATAGTCACCCTGGCCTTTGCCGAAATTTTAAGGCTCATCGCCTCCAACTGGATCAGTGTTACCCGGGGTCCCATGGGCATTCCCGGGATACCCTTTCCCAAGCTGTTCGGGTTCGAGCTGTCTTCCAGCAGCCTCTATTTTTATCTGGTTCTGCTGGTGGTTTTGCTATCCATAACGCTGATTGTCAGGCTGGTTGATTCCCCTGCCGGAAGGGCCTTTCTGGCCATCCGGGAGCACAGCGACCTGGCCCGCTCGGTGGGGGTGGACACATTCAAATTCAAGGTTCTTGGTTTCACCATCGCCACCCTGATGGCCGCGGCGGCCGGAAGCCTTTACGCCCACTATTTCAGATACGTGGGGCCGGACCTGCTGGGCATCTATTACACCTCGACCCCCCTTTTGATGGTCTTTATCGGCGGCCGGGCCTCCATTGCCGGGCCTCTGGTGGGGGCGGTCATTTTCTCCATCCTGCCTGAGCTTTTAAGGATGGCCGGAAGCCTGCGCCTGGTCATTTTCGCGGCAATTCTGATTGTCTCGGTGATCTTTATGCCCCAGGGGATAATCCGGGCCGCGGGATCCCTGTTCAACAGAAAAAAAGAAGAGAAGCCGGCCCAGGCCGGGGTTGCGGAGCGGGCGTATTAAGATCAATTTAATGCGGGGGGTGAAGCTATGGTTTTTTTGGAGGTGCGGGACCTGACAAAAACCTTTGGCGGGCTGACAGCCTTGAGCAATGTTAGCTTTGACGTCCGGGAGGGGGAGATTTTCGGCCTCATAGGTCCCAACGGAGCCGGCAAAAGCACCTGTTTCAATCTTCTCACCGGTTTTTACCGGCCCACCTCCGGCCGGGTGGTTTTCGGCGGCCGGGAGATCACCTATAAGCCGGATTATGAAAGGGCCGGAATGGGCATAATTAGGACCTTCCAGCACACCAGCCTGTTCTCGGCCCTGACGGTGTTTGAAAATATACTCATCGGCACCCACTGCTGCCGCAACAGCAGTCTGGGCGGGGCGCTGTTCAGGACCAGGAAGTTTAGGGAGGATGAAGGCAGGCTGAGGCTAAAGGTTGAGCGTATCCTTGACATTGTTGGGCTAACAGAAAAAAGTCGGCTGCCGGCCACCAGCCTTTCCTATGGAGAGCAGAGGAAATTGGAGATAGCCATCGCCCTGGCCGGCGATCCAAAGCTGCTCCTGCTGGATGAGCCGGCGGCCGGAATGAATCCCACGGAATCCATGAAGCTGATGGATTTGATCAAGAACTTGCAAAGTCAGGGACTGACCATCCTGCTGGTGGAGCATTACATGAAGCTGGTGATGGGAATCTGCGACCGGATTGTGGTTTTGAATTACGGGGAAAAAATAGCCGAAGGCACCCCCCGGGAGGTTCGCAGCAATGAGGAGGTAATCCGGGTTTATCTGGGCAGCCGGGCCAAAGTTCCAGCCTAGTTGCGGGGAGGAAGCAAGCATTGCTGAGTTTGGAAAAGGTAAAAGTCTTTTATGGAAAAATTGAAGCTCTGAAGGGGATCAGCCTGGAGGTCGGGCAAGGGGAACTGGTGGCCCTGATCGGCAGCAACGGGGCTGGCAAAACCACCACCCTGAGGGCAATTTCCGGTGTTTTGCGCCCTTCCGGGGGGGCCATAACATACCAGGGACAGCGACTGGACCGGCTGGACCCGGCGGGCATACTGAAGCTTGGCATCTGCCAGATCCCGGAGGGCCGGGAGCTTTTCGGAGAGATGACGGTGCTGGAAAACCTGGAAATGGGCGCCCTGTACGTGGATCATAAAAGGATTGAGGAAAAACTGGACGAGGTGTTGGGCTTTTTCCCTATTCTCAGGCAAAGAATCAACCAACTGGCTAAAACACTGAGCGGCGGAGAGCAGCAGATGCTGGCCATCAGCCGGGGATTGATGTCCGATCCCCGCTGCCTGCTCCTGGATGAGCCCTCACTGGGGCTGGCCCCCTTGATTGTGGACCAGCTGGCCGAAATTATCAAAACACTCCACGACAAGGGACTGACCATCCTGCTGGTGGAGCAAAACGCCGTCCTGGCCCTGGAGCTGGCCGACCGGGGCTATGTCCTGGAGACCGGGGAGATTGTCCTGGAAGGTACCGGGCAGGATCTTTTAAACAATGAATTGGTGCAAAAAGCCTATCTTGGCATTTAAAAAAGGTTGGACGAAGGGGGATGCTGGAGAATGATTGTGGATTCCCACGCGCACCTGGGGGACTGCCGGGTGTTTGACCACGTCATTGAGGAAGGGGAGCTGATGGGGGCGCTGGACGGGCATGGTCTGGACGCTGCTTTGGTTCTCCCTTTCCCAGGGGCGGCCAACGAGCCGGCGGTGCATGACGCCATTGCGGCCCTGGCCCGGGAACAGCCCGGGAGGATTTACGGGGTGGTAAGCATGAACCCGCACATTGATGAAGACAGGTATCTCCGGGAGGTGGAGCGCTGCGTCAGGGATCTGGGGTTTGTGGGACTGAAGCTGCACCCCTACGGGCACGCCTGCCCTCCAGGGGCAAAGGACGCCGACAAGGTTTTCCGGGCGGCGGAAGAATTTAAGCTGCCCCTGATTATCCACACCGGGCTGGGGGCTCCTTACGCCTTGCCCAGCCTGATTATACCCCGGGCCAAACAGTTTCCCCGGGTAAAAATAGTCATGGCCCATGCCGGGGCCTACATCTACACCGTGGAGGCCTTTATCGTGGCTGCCGAGTGCCCCAATGTCTACCTCGAAACGTCATGGTGCGCGGCGCACCGGATCAGGGGGCTGATCGACCAGTTCGGCGCTGAAAGGGTCATGTTTGGTGCTGATATACCGCAGAATATCAGCACCGAGCTGGCCAAGTACAACTCCATCGGACTTACCGCCGCTCAGTTGGAACAGTGCCTTGCCGGCACGGCCAGGGAAGTGTTCGGATTAAAGTAATAACAATCAATTGGAGGATTGATCATGGATTTTAAACTAAATGATGAGCAAAGGTTGTTAAAGGATACCGTGAAGAGGCTGGTCAGTGAAAAACTTATGCCCATGGCGGCTGAATTCGGGGAGAAGAATGAACTGCCCCGGGAGATTATCAAGGTGCTGGCCGATCAGGGACTGCTGGGGCTCTATATTCCCGAGGCCTATGGCGGCAGCAGCCGGCCGGGGTATGAGGCCCTGCCCATCTGCCTGGCCAGAGAGCAAATGGCCCCCTGTCTGCCCGGCGAGGTGTTTTTCGCCACCCAGGGACTGGGCAGCTACCCCATCGTAACCGCCGGGTCGGAGGAACAGAAAAATAAATACCTGCCCAAGGCCGCCAAGGGAGAATGGGTCTACTCCTTTGCCCTCACTGAGCCCAACGCCGGTTCCGACGCGGCGGCGATGGAAACCAGAGCGGTATTGGAGGGAGATTATTTTGTTCTCAACGGCAACAAGACCCTGATCTCCAACGCCGGGGTGGCCGACGTCTACGTGGTCTTTGTCAAAACCGACCCGGAACTGGGGGTTAGGGGAATCTCGGCCTTTATTGTGGAGAAGGACACACCGGGGTTAAAGATGGGTAAGCAGATCGAGCTTTTATCCCCCCACCCCATTGGCGAACTGATCTTTGAGGACTGCCGGGTGCCCAGGGCCAACCTCCTGGGAGAATTAGGCGAGGGGTTCAAGATCGCCATGCGCACCCTGGACGTTTTCCGCCAGACCGTGGGGGCCATGGCGGTGGGGGTTGCCCAGTACGCCCTGGATTTGGCCGTGGACTACGCCAGGCAAAGGAATGCCTTTGGCAAGACGCTGGCCAAGTACCAGGGGATTCAGTTCAAGCTGGCCGATATGGCGGTGGAGGTCAGCGCCGCCCGCCTGCTGGTCTACTACGCGGCCTGGCTGAAGGATCAGGGGACCGGGGGGTTTACCAAGGACGCCTCCATTGCCAAGCTCTTCGCCACCGAAATGGCTCAGCGCGTGGTCTATAACGCCCAGCAAATCTTCGGCGGCTACGGGATGACCAAAGAGTATCCCATCGAGGCTTTATACCGGCACATCAGGGCTGCCGCCGTGTACGAAGGCACCTCAGAGATCCAGAGAATCATCATTTCCAGGCAATTAACCGGAAGAGACTGAAAAATTTTTTGTGACGGGAGAGATGAAATCTCTATGATCGGCATTACAAGTATGGGGGCTTATATTCCATATCGAAGAATAAGCCGTGCCATTATTGCCAGGGAGTGGGGGAGGCGCGCCTTAAAAGGCGAAAGAAGCGTGGCCAACAGTGACGAAGATTGTATCACAATGTCGGTAGAAGCAGCAATGAATTGCCTGCGTTCAATAGAGCGGTCTGCTACCGATGGCTTTTATTTCGCCTCAACATCCGCGCCCTATAAAGAAAAATCAAATGCAGGGCTGGCAGCCACGGCATGCGATTTAAAAGACGATATTATTACAGCCGATTTTGCCAACTCCTTGCGGGCCGGCACTTCAGCCCTAAAAGCGGCCCTGGATCTGGTCAGTACCGGCACAGTGAAGAACGTTTTAGTCGCGGCGGCAGACTGCCGGTCGGGCTATCCCAAATCAGATCAGGAACAGCTCATCGGAGACGGCGCAGCCTCACTGGCTGTTGGCGGCTCCAATGTAATTGCGTCCTTTGAGGCCTTTTATGCGGTCAATAATGAGATCGTGGATATCTGGCGGAATCCTGAAGACACCTATATCCGCACGGGTGAAAGCCGCTTTATTATGGAACAGGGCTATAATCTCAGCATGAAAAAGGTTGTGGACGGGATTTTAAAGAAAACCGGCCTGAAACCTCAGGATTTTAAAAAAATTGTACTTTCCGCACCCGATCTGAGAGCAAATTTAGGGGTGGCGAAAAAGTGCGGTTTTGAACCGGCCCAGGTTCAGGATGCTTTAATGACAGAGGTGGGGAACTGTGGAACAGCTCAGCCTTTAATGCTCCTGATCGCAGCCCTTGAAGAAGCCCAACCGGGCGACCTGATTCTCCTGGCTGCTTATGGAAATGGGGCCGATGCCTTTATTTTCAAGGCAACAGAGAAGATCAAGGAAAGTGCCGGGGCCAGCAGCCTTAAAAAATATTTACATACCAAAACGTCTTTACCTTCATATACAAAATATCTTTCCTTCCGGGGATTGCTGGAAGGTGAGCCGGGAGAGCCCTTTAGAACCCTCCCCTCAAATGCGCCTTACTGGCGGGACCAAAAGGGTATTCTACGGTTTTACGGCAGCAAGTGCAAAAAGTGCGGTGAATCTGTTTTCCCAATCCAGAGAATTTGTAATGGCTGCGGGGCCAAAGACGAGTATGAGGAAATGGCTTGCGCTGAAAAAACCGCCAGGATGTTTACGTATACCATAGATAACCTGGCCGGGCGCAGTGATGATCCAACAATTGTTCAGTCTGTAGTTGACGCTGACGACGGGACCAGATTTTACATGCTAATGACTGACTGCGACACAACTGAGGCAAAAATCGGCATGGAAGTGGAATTCACTTTTAGAAGAATTTATGAAGGGGCCGATTTTCATAATTATTTCTGGAAGTGCCGCCCAGTTAGAAAGGGAGGTGAATAGAGATGACTATAAAGGACAAAGTTGCCATTGCCGGCGCCGGTTGTTCAAAATTTGGCGAGAGATGGGACTGCGGCTTCAGCGATCTGGTAATTGAATCTTCCTCGGAAGCTTTAAAGGACGCGGGGATCGGACTGGAAGACGTTCAGGCCTGTTTTGTCGGACAGCTTGTTCAGCCGTTAACCGGTGTGGGTGCTTCAACCGTTTTTGATGCCTTGAAGCTGAAAGGTATCCCGGTAATCAGAAATGAGAACTGGTGCACATCCGGCACTGTTGCCCTGATTGAGGCGAGCATGGCGGTAGCCAGTGGCTGTTACGATATCGTAATGGCAATCGGCGTGGAGAAACTGAAGGATAGCGGCTATCCCGGACTTGGCGCCGGCCGGGGTATGAATCAAGTTTATGAGGCCCGCCGGACAGCTCCCGGATCCTTTGGCCTGATTGCCACCCGTTATTTTCAGCAATATGGGCTGACCATGGAAGAAGGAAAAGCCTTAATTGGCAAGATAGCGGTTAAAAACCATCATAATGGCAGCCTTTCACCCCGGGCGCACTTCCACAATGAAATTACCCTGGAGGATGTGCTTAAAGCTCCTATTATCGCCTATCCATTGGGCTTATATGACTGCTGCGGCAATAGCGACGGCTCCGCCTGTGTTATTGTGATGAACCCTGATTTAGCCAGGAAATATAGAGAAGATCCTATATACATAAAAGGATTTGGCATGGCCGCAGATCCGTTGCTTCCAAATGCCCGGCCCAATTTTTCCTGGACCAGCTTTGACGCCTTGGTGAAATCATCCGCCCAAGCCTACAAGATGGCTGGAATAACAGACCCACGGCATGAGATTGACCTGGCTGAAGTCCACGACTGTTTCTCAATTACCGAATTGGCGATTTATGAAGACTTTGGCTTCAGTCCGCGCGGCCGCGCCAGGGATGATATAGAGTCGGGATTCTTTGAGCTGACCGGGGGTCTGCCGGTTAATTCCGACGGAGGACTGAAGTGCTTTGGCCATCCGGTGGGAGCCAGCGGACTGCGCATGGCTTATGAGGTTTATAAACAATTGCAGGGCAAAGTGGATAATCCCAAGCGGCAAATCCGGAATGTCAGCCGGGGGCTTGCCCATACCTTTGGCGGCGCTCCTCAGGTCAGCGCATTAGTCATTTTGGGAAATGAAAAGGGTTAAGAACCGCTGCCGGGATTAACAATCTTGAGGGGAGGGAGTTTTATTGTCCACCTATGAAATCCAATTTACCGATGATCACAAGACCCTGCGCCAGGTGGCCAGGGACTTTGCCGAGAAGGAAATTCGCCCGGTGGTGGAGGAAGACGAGCGAAACCACCGCTTTCAAAGGGATATTTTAAACAAAATGGGGGAGTTGGGCTTTTTCGGCTGCGCCATCCCCGAAGAGTACGGGGGCTCGGGATTGGGATTCCTGGCCCACGCCGTGGTCACCGAAGAAATCGCCCGGGTCAGCGGGTCTTTGCGGGCGCCGTTCAACATGCAGGCCATGGGCACGGCCCGGGAAATCTATGAATTCGGCACTGAGGAACAAAAGAAAAAATATATCCCCAAACTGGTCAGGTGCGAACTGCTGGGCTGCATCGGCATAACCGAGCCCGACGCCGGGTCCGATGTGGCCAATCTGAAAACCACCGCTGTTCGGGATGGGGATTACTACGTACTGAACGGGAGCAAAACCTGGATCACATATGCCACCGTGGCCGATGTGGGTATCTTCTACGCCTATACCGACCGCTCCAAAAAGCATAAAGGAATCTCGGCCTTTATCGTGGACCTTCATTCCCCCGGGGTGAGCACCCGTTTGCTTGAGCATAAGATGGGCTGGCACGCCTGCCCCACCGGCGAGGTTATCCTGGAAGGGGTCAGGGTGCCGGCGGAAAACCTTCTTGGCGGCGAGGGGGAAGGTTTTAAATTTGCCATGAAAGGTCTTGACAACACCAGACTGAGCGCCGCCGCCGGGGCTATCGGCGCCTGCCGGGCGCTGGTGGAGGAAGCCGTTAAATACGCCGGGGAAAGAAATCAATTTGGCCAGGAAATAGGTAAATTCCAGATGGTCCAGGAGCAGATCGCCCGGATGGTGGTGGAAACCGAGGCCGCCCGGCTGATGGTTTACCGGTCGGCCTACGAAAAGGATCTGGGGCTGAAAAACACCCTGGAGACCTCCATGGCCAAGTACTATTCCTGTGACGTGGCCTCCCGGGTGGCCGACCTGGCCCTGCTGATCCTGGGGGCCTACGGCTATTCCGGTGAATACGCGGTGGAAAGGATTTTAAGGGACGCCAAGGTGTATCAAATCATCGAGGGATCTCCCAACATTCAAAAGATCATCATCGCCAACGACGCCCTAGGGTACGCCAGGGCCAACAGGGGATAATGACGGATCATTGAAAGGAGTGTTTTTAGATATGCAACAGGTTGAAAAAATTGCTGTCATCGGGGCCGGGAACATGGGGCATCAGATAGCCCTCTCAGCCGCGCTGGCGGGCTACAGGGTCAAATGCGCCGACGTTAATCCCGAGATTTTGCAAAAGGCGGAGCAGTTCGTGGACAACTATCTGCCGGAAAGGGTGGCCAAGGGCAAGCTGACCGAGGAGACCGCCAAGGGGGCCCGGGACAAGCTTAGCTTCACGGCCGACTTAAAGGAAGCCGCCGCCGACGCCGACTTCGTCATCGAAGCGGTGCTGGAAAAACTGGATTTAAAGAGGAAGATTTTCGCGCAACTGGATGAAATCTGCCCGCCCCACACAGTTTTAGCCACCAACAGCTCCTATATCGTCAGCTCCAAAATAGCCGACGCCACCAGGCGCCCCGAAAAAGTCTGCAACATGCACTTTTTCAACCCCGCCCTGGTGATGAAGACGGTGGAAGTGGTGAAGGGCCCCCATACCTCCGGGGAAACCGCCGCCACCGCCATGGAGGTGGGCAAAAGGATGGGCAAGACCCCGGTGCTGCTGCACAAAGAGATTTATGGCTTTTTGGTCAACCGGGTGATCACAGCCATCCGCAACGAGGCCCTGTACCTGCACGATTTAGGGGTGGCCTCCTACGAAGACATTGATACGGCGGTGGTAAACGGCCTGGGGCACCCCATGGGACCCTTCCGGCTGATGGACCTGGTGGGCATCGACCTGCTCTACGACATCATCATGAACCGCTACCAGGACTCCGGCGACAGCTCCTTTAAACCTTCTCCCCACCTGGTGGAAAAGTATGTTAAGGGGGAATGGGGCCGTAAGACCGGCAAGGGTTTTTATAACTACCCTACTTCTTAATCAGCACAGAAGGGT
>Ga0209347_1004062_pt1 | contig 15832 bp, 16 predicted proteins | sample AutmiccommuBRH23_FD_187382 | JGI IMG/M metagenome (GOLD analysis project Ga0209347, IMG submission 187382) | Deep subsurface microbial communities from Mt. Terri, Switzerland - Autotrophic microbial communities BRH/23 (SPAdes) (version 2) | ecosystem: Environmental > Aquatic > Deep subsurface >...
TGCTGCAACGGGATCCGGGGCGACCCGTGCGCTGCGTGTTCACCGAGCTGGAGGGCGCGGGCATGCCCGCTGCGGAGTTCGGGCGGGCGCTGCGCGCCATCCCGGCCACTGCACGGGCGCCATTCCTGGTGGTCACCGGCCGAGACGCCCCCGACGCCGAGCGGGTCGCCCTCGCGATAGGCGCCCATGGGTACCTGTGTAAACCGTTCGACGCGGCGACGCTGCTCGACACCCTGCAACGGGTGGCCCCCGAGGCCGAGCGCAGGCGTGACACCCGGGTGCCTTCGCACCTGAGTTGTGTCCTCGAGCTCTCATTCGCAGACTCCCATCCGTTCGCCGCCGATTTGCTCAACATCTCGTTGTCCGGCTGTCTGGCGCGCATGGAACTGCCGCCGCCGGGCGCCGTGAACATCTACGGCAGCAGCGCCCTGCATCTCAGACCTGAACTCGGTGACGAGGTGCGCTTGTCGGCGCGGGTGATGCGCCTGGAGGCGGACCCCGCCGACGAGAGCGAATCCTGGGTGCGCGTGGCGCTCGAGTTCCTGCCCACCGATCCGGCTCAGCATACGGCGCTGGCCCGCTATATCGAACTATGTACCCAGATGGCGGTGGTCTGCGGCTTGGACCGGTGAGGACAAAGCAAGAGGTCGCTTAGTCGCGGACGCCGAACGCGCCTGATTCGCGCCGGTGTTGCGCGGGCGTCGGGGCAGGGGATTGCCCTGGCGTGGATATTGCTGGAACGGACTCAATTGCGCTTCGACGTCAATTCAATGACTCCTGCACACCACCCCACTTCCGGCATCGCCCGGGCGCTGGCTCTGCTGACGATGCTGGTGCCGTTCCCGGCCCTCGGGTTCCAGCACATCACCGGCATCGACATCGAACCCGGTCGCGCCGTGATCCAGCTCGACGGCAAGGCGCAGTATCGGTGGTTCCGCCTCTCCAATCCCGAGCGATTGGTGCTCGACCTGCAGGACACCAGATTGGAGCGCAAACGTCTCCTGGTGCCGGTCGGGATCGGGCCGGTGGTGCGGGTGCGCAGCGCCGCCCGCAACCAGCGGGACCGGCGCGTGGTGCTCGACCTGCGCCACTCCCTTGACGCCCGAGTGACCCGGGAACGCAGCGCCCGGGGCTGGCGCATCGTGGTGGACTTCGACCTGCCCGAGGTGGCGCCGCCCAGACCGGCGCAGCCCCGCGTCGTTCGGCGCCAGACAGCCGTCTGTCCCAGACCTCGCCGGGGCGAGCACTTCCTGGTGGCCCTGGACGCGGGCCACGGCGGCCGCGACCGGGGCGCCAGCGGTCCCCGCGGCGAGGCCGAAAAAACCATCGTGCTCGGCATCACCCGGCATCTGCACCGGCTGATCAGCCAATCGCCGTTCATGGAAAGCGTGCTCACCCGCCAGGGGGACGAGTTCCTGGAACTGGCGGAACGCAATCGCATCGCCGAGGTCTGCGACGCGGACCTGCTGGTGTCCATTCATGCCGATTCCCTCCCGGGCACGCCCCTGCGCGGCGCCTCCGTGTACGTGCATGACAGTGCCAACAACACGGCCCGGCGTCTGCTCGCCGCCAACGGCGTGGGCGAGGGGCATTTCACCCCGGTGAGCCTCGGCGCCTCGCGGCGGGCCGGGCAGGCCCGCCTCGGACGCCGGAGCGCACGCCACCTGGCCAGCGTCGGCGCCGCGCGGCTGATGCTCTCGGAACTCGGCCACATCGGTCCGCTGGTCCGAACCTCGGTCCTCGGCGGGCGATTCATCGTCTTGCGTTCGTCCGTACCGTCGGTCCTGGTGGAGACCGGCTATATCAGCCACAGCGAAGAGGCGCGTGCCCTGACCGATCCGGCCTATCAACAGCGCATCGCCGAAGCCCTGTACCGTGCGTTGGTACGCCACGCCGAGTTCGTCGGCGGTCGCCGCGGCTTGGAACGAGTCCACATTGTCGGGCAGCGCACCAGCGTGCCCAATCTGGCCGGGCGCATGGGGGTTGCGGTCGAGGTGCTGCGCCGCGGCATGGTCACGCCGGGCAACGTGCTCTCCTCGGGGGACGTTGTGCGCATTCCCGCAGGGTTTGACCACTCCTGAGCGCCTCGCCCCGTGTGCGCCCTACGGGTGCGGCGCACCAGCCTGCCTTCGTGTGGATATAGGTGAAATCCCGATTGTGTTGACTTGCCGCAAAACGTACGTTGCCTATGTCTGTTAGGGTCCCCGATGGAGTTAAAAACACAAAGGGGATCCTTGACCAACGCATAGGACAGCGGAACATCCGCCAGGAGGTTGGAGTGGCGAATCATCGGAAGAGCGGCCGTATTCCCCACGGTGTGAGGGTGGTGCTGTATTGGAGCGGCATCCCGATCCTGCCGGGACGTATGCGCGACGTGAGTGACAGGGGTCTGTTCGTGGAGACGGATCCCAATCAGGTCGTGCGCGGCGGGACCATCGAGGTGGGAATGTGGCTCGGTCGCAGCGTGGGTGCGCATCAGCGTATCCGCACGCGTGTGATCCGAAAAGAGGACGATGGTGTCGCCCTGGCGATTGCGCCGGACGACAAGTTCGCGGGCCGGATTCTACGCGGTTTGGTGGAAGAGGCCGCAGGAGACTCAGCAGAAATCGCGTGAAGTCGTGGTCAGGGCGCCGAGCAGATCGGAATGATCGGCAAGGCGCCCTGCCACTACATGAATCACCTCCCCCTCGCGCTGCACGACACCGCTCACCTGCAGCAGCCGACTTCCCAGCACCTCCTTCCGATAGCGCTGTACCAGCGAATGCCAGACGATGATGTTGGCGTGGCCGGTCTCGTCCTCGATGGTGAGGAAGACCACGCCGGCGGCGGTGGACGGATGCTGGCGCGTGACCACCAGACCCATGATCCGCACCGGCACACCATTGCGCAGTGAGGTCAGCGTACCGGCCGCACGGCATCCCATACGCTGGATGCGCGGGCGCAACAGCGCCAGGGGATGGCGCCCGAGGGTCAGCCCCAGGCTGGCGTAGTCGGCGATCAGGTCCTGCGCCTCCGTGGGCGTGGAAAGCGCCGGCTGAGATTCGGCGATGGCGCAGTCCGGGAACAGCGGCAGCGTGGGCTCGGCGCCCAGCGCTTCCCAGCGGGCCCGATAACGATGGCCCGCCAGCGCCGCCAAGGTTCCGGCCGCCGCCAGCGCATTCACATCCCGCTGTGACAGAGATGCTCGCCGCACCAGATCCTGCACACCGCGAAACATCCGCTCCATGCGTACCTGCACCAGCCGATCCGCGCCTGCGCGGGAAAGGCCTTTGATCATGCGCAGGCCGAGGCGTAAGGCAAGTGCGGCACCTGTAGGCGCGGCTTCAGCCGCAATGCCTTCGGCGTTCTGCCCGGCGTTCTCCAACGTACAATCCCACGCGCTTACGGTGACGTCCACCGGCCGCACCTCCACGCCGTGGCGGCGCGCGTCCTGCACGATCTGGTCCGGGGCGTAGAAGCCCATGGGCTGGCTGTTGAGCAGGGCGCAGGCGAAGGCGGCCGGCTCGTGGCACTTCAGCCAGGCGGAGACGTACACCAGCAGGGCGAAGCTGGCGGAGTGGGATTCGGGGAAGCCGTATTCGCCGAAGCCCTGGATCTGCTCGAAGATCTGCCGGGCGAACTGTTCGTCGTAACCGCGCGCGCGCATGCCCTCGGCCAATCGCACCCGAAAGCGTTCCAGTTTGTCGCGCCGGCGCCAGGAACCGATGGCGCGGCGCAGCTCGTCGGCCTCGCCGGCGGAGAACCCTGCCGCCACCATGGCGAGCTTGATCACCTGTTCCTGGAAGATGGGCACCCCCAGGGTGCGCTCCAGAACCGTACGCACTTCGGGGCTGGGGTAGACGGCCGGCTCAAGGCCCTGCCGGCGCTTGAGATAGGGATGCACCATCTGACCCTGGATGGGGCCGGGGCGCACGATGGCCACCTCGATGACCAGATCGTAGAAGCAGCGTGGCCGCAGCCGCGGCAGCATGCCCATCTGTGCCCGGGACTCGATCTGGAACACGCCGACAGTGTCGGCCCTGCAGATCATGTCGTAGACCGCCGGGTCCTCGGCCGGGACGTCGGCGAGCGTCAGCGCGCGGCCGCGGTGCCGCCGCACCAGATCGAAGGCGCGGTGAATGGCGGTGAGCATGCCGAGCCCGAGGCAGTCCACCTTGAGCAGCCCCATGGCGTCCAGATCGTCCTTATCCCACTGGATGACGGTGCGATCGGCCATGGCGGCATTCTCGATGGGCACCAGCCGCGACACCGGCCCCTTGGCGATGACGAACCCGCCCACGTGCTGGGACAGGTGGCGCGGAAACCGGATGAGCTCCCCCACCAGCACCCGCAGCTTGCGGATGACCGGGTTGTCGGGATCGAACCCCGCCTCGCGGATGCGCTCGGGCTCCACGCCGTCGTCCCACCAGGCGACGGACTTGGCCAGCCGGTCCACCTGCTCCAGGGACAGGCCCAATGCCTTGCCTACATCCCGCAGCGCGCTCTTGCGCCAGTAGGTGATCACCGTGGCGGCGATGGCGGCGCGGTCGCGACCGTAGCGTTCATAGACGTACTGCAACACCTCCTCGCGCCGATCGTGCTCGAAGTCCACGTCGATGTCCGGCGGCTCGTTGCGCTGCTTGGAGACGAAGCGCTCGAACAGCATGTCCATGCGGCTCGGGTCCACGGCGGTGATGCCCAGGCAGTAGCACACCGCCGAATTGGCCGCCGAGCCGCGCCCCTGGCACAGGATGTCGCGGCTGCGGGCGAAGCGCACGATGTCGTGGACGGTGAGGAAGTAGGGCTCGTACTCGAGCTCGGCGATGATCGCCAGCTCGTGCTCCACCATCTGCCGCACCCGCTCGGGCACACCCCCAGGCCAGCGCTCGGCCATGCCGGCTTGCGTGAGGCGGCGCAGGTACGCGGCCGGCGACTCGCCCGTGGGCACCATGTCGTCGGGATACTCGTAACGCAAAGAATCCAGATCGAAGCTGCAGCGCTCGGCGATGCGCACCGTCTCGGCGAGCCACTTCGGCTCGTAGAGCCGCGCCAGGCGGGAACGGTGGCGCAGGTGACGCTCGCCATTGGGGAACAGGGCAAACCCCGCCTCCTGCACCGTGGTGCCGAGGCGGATAGCGGTGACCAGATCCTGCAGGGCGCGCCGTCCCCGCGCGTGCATGTGCACATCGCCGGCGGCCACCAGGGGGAGCCCCGTGGTGGCGCTCAAGTGCTTCAAGTAGTCGATCTGGGCGACATCGTCGGGGTCCCGGTGCAGCTCCACGGCGATCCAGGCACGGCCGGGGAACGTCGCCGCCACCCAGCGCGCGTGCTCCTGTGCATCACCACGGCGACCACGGGCCGCCCTATGGATGGGATCCGTCGCATTATCATGGCGGTCTCGGGGTGCCCCATGGGCGCAATCCGCCGGATCATCACGGCGGCCAACGGGTGCCCTATGGGCGCTATCCGCCGCATCCATAGGGCGCGCCGCGCGCGCCGCCAGTCCTTCTATTTCGTGGGAGCGGCTTCCAGCCGCGACCCGCTCGGGCACCCACAACACCAAACACCCCGGCACTCCGTCGGCCAGGTCCTTCCGCTGCAATCGATAGGAGCCCTTGTCCGCGTTGCGCCGTCCCGTGGTGATAAGCGCGGAAAGGTTGCCATACCCCTCACGATCCGTAACCAGCAGCACCAGCTTCGGCCCATCGGCCAACTGCATCTCGCTGCCGACGATGAGCTCGACGCCATGCTCTTCCGCCGCCCCGTGGGCGCGCACGATGCCCGCCAGGGAGCACTCGTCGGTGATCGCCAGGGCTCGGTAGCCGAGCGCCGCGGCCCGCTCCACCAGCTCCTCGGCGTGGGAGGCGCCGCGCAGGAAGGTGAAGTTGCTGAGGCAATGCAGCTCGGCGTAGGCGGGCAGGGCAGGCATGGGACTCAATCGGCATGGTTGTGCAGCGGTCGGCCGTGGACCAGGGTATCCAGCGGACTGAACACTCCCTGCCCACCTTTGCCGAGCACGTGGGTGTAGATCATGGTGGTGCGCACGTCCTTATGCCCGAGCAGTTCCTGGATGGTACGGATGTCGTGGCCGGCGGCGAGCAGGTGAGTGGCGAAGCAATGGCGCAAGGTGTGGCAGGTGACGGGCTTGCTCAAGCCGGCCCGCAGCACGGCGCCATGCACCGCCTTCTGGATCACCGATTCGTCGATGTGATGGCGCTTGCAGGCCTCGGAACGCGGATCCCGTGCCCGATGGGAGGCGGGGAACAGATACTGCCAGCGCCACTCCTGGGCGGCATGGGGGTACTTGCGCGCCAGCGCATCGGGCAGAGACACCTCGCCGAAGCCGTCGTCCAGATCGCTCTGGTGAATGCGCCTGACCGCCTCCAGGCGTTCCTTGAGCGCGGGCGCCAGCGCATGGGGCAGGGGCGTCACGCGATCCTTCTTGCCTTTGCCATCGCGCACCAGGATCTGGGTGAAGCCGAAGTCGATGTCCTTCACCCGCAGGCGAACGCACTCCATCACCCGGAGGCCCGAGCCGTACATCAAGCTCGCCATCAGCCAATCCCGTCCCTCCAGGCGCTGCAACAGCGCCTGGACCTCCTCGCGGGTGAGGACCACGGGGAGCCGGAGGCTGCGTTTGGCGCGAGTCACGCCCTTGATCAAGCCGACCTCCCGTTCGAGCACATGCTTGTAGAGAAACAACAGCGCGCTCAGCGCCTGGTTCTGAGTGGCGGCGGACACGGTGCGCTCCACCGCAAGATGGGTGAGAAACGCCGCGATCTCTTCCTCGCCCATGTCCTGCGGGTGCCGTTTGCCATGAAAAAGGATGAAGCGGCGGATCCAGTGCAAATACGTGACTTCGGTGCGATAGCTGTAGTGGCGCCGGCGGATCGCCTGGCGCACCGTCTGCAGTAGCTGGGGGCGGCGGCGACTCCCCAGTCCGGGGGCTTGGACATCCCGCATGAACGACCTCCGTGTCTTCATCGAACAGTGTATATGTATACACTATCAATGCCGGAGCGCAAGTTTTTCACCACAGGATGCCGTCCGGCCCGACAAGCCGCTGATTTCAGGATCAAACCCTGCCGCCAAACGCGCCGGATAAAACCCATATACCGCGATTGCCCCGTTCAACTTGTTAACTGGCCAAAAGGCGGTATATTTCTGAGGGAATTGCCACGCCACACTGCTCACTTCGGGCGATCCAGGAGGGACTTATGCGTAAGGGAGCAATGCCGCCTCGGGATTCACGCGCAATTGAGTCGTTCACTCATCGTTATACGGATACAACGGAGATGTGCCTCCAATGATTTTGAAGCACAAAGAGAAAGTCGCGGAATGGTTTGTCGTCGTCCTACTTCTCGGCGGAGTTGCATACGCAGCAACCACTGCATGGAAGAACGAAACGCGGCTCGCGACAGTTGGTGAGGATGTAAAAAGCATCAAGCGATCAATGATCAGCCTTCTGCTGGAAGAGACACCCGATAAAGCGGGAATCGCGAAAGATCTTGTGGGCGGTACACAGTTCCTGGAGGGGGTCGAAAGTTTCAAACTCGGAAACTACGAAGAAGCATACATGAGGTGGGAGTCGGCAGCGGAGGCTGGGAACCGCGACGCAGTGTACGCAATTGCAGTAGCGAACGACACGCTACGCGATAAAGCAAACGACGCGGATACGTCCGAGTCAGAGCGTTTGGAAATCAATCAGGTTTTGGAGAGCGCACCCGAAGTCAAAGAGGAGTCCGGCGTGTACATGCTTCCGCATATGAAACGCGACAACTAGCAGGACGCATAACCATGCTATTCAGCCGACGCTCGTACCTCGCGCGGCTGATAGCAATCGTTATAGCGCATGAGTAACTCGCAGCTGCACGAGGACCCAAACCGAACGACGCCGATAGGCATGGCTCGCTACGCGGCGGATTTCTTTGAAGCGGCGTTGGCTGCCGATGACAAGATGGGTACAAAGAAGGGCTACGAAATAACTGCGCCGATTCCGGTCATGTTTCTGGTTGGGCAGTCGATCGAGCTAATACTAAAAGCGTATTTGCTGCACAAAGGCGTTTCTCTTCGCAAGCTGCGTCAGAAGTACGGCCACGACTTACACCGCAGTTTGCGCAAGTCCAAGGAGCTAGGTCTTCTCGATATCGTTGACCTAACAGACGAAGACCAAGGAGTCATTGAGCTGCTGGACACGCTGTACTCATCTAAGCAGTTGCAGTACATCGTAAGCGGTACGAAGACCTTCCCGGTGTTTGGGCCGCTAGAGGCGGCTTGTAAGAAGCTGATAGCTACTGTTGGGCCTGAGGTAGGCTTTCTCGCTCGGGGTGCCCGCAATGCGCCATAACGAGGCGCCCCAGCCGACGCGCTTCGCGCCGGCTGAGCTTAGTCGTTAGGCATTTGAAAATGGGGTGTCGGCATGGCTAAACGAATCAACATTTCACAACTAAAAAGCAAGCTGAGGCAGATTGAGAGTAAGCAGCGGCAGGCTATTAGCAAACAAAATCAAGCGATAAGGCAGCACAACCAAAAGGTACGGAGTGCGGTAAACAAGTACAACAGCGCGGTCAGGCAATACAATGCTCGAGTCAGAGCCAATCGACAAAGAATTACAAACGAGCTAAATCGGCTCCAAACCCGCACAACAGTCCGATATCAGGTGCTGCACACTTCCGCTCTTACTCTTAATACTGCATACCAAACTCTAGAACGGCACGAGAGCGAATTCGAAAATGTTCCCTTCGGCAATCAATTTCTCGACCTGTCTGAGAGGGAGAACGCCAATAGTCTTGCGGTTTCCAATAGTCTTGAGTCAGAAGAGCGGCAAGGAGCTATCGGCGACGAAGGAGAGCTAGCTGGTACGGTCATCACCGACGAATTGCGTAATATTTCACATGACCTGGATAGTAGGTGGAGAGGGGCGTTGTTCTCGCTAAGTCCGCGAAACCCGGATGCGCCCCGTCATTTCTGTACAAGCGCTCGCGAGATATTCATTCAAATACTTGACCATTTTGCCCCGGACTCTTCGGTTCTGTCTCGCTTCCAGAACTGCGAAAAAACAGATAACGGACAGCCGACCAGGCTATGGAAGATCAAACATATCCTTGTTAATGCAGCCATTGTGAGTGAGCAAGCAGCTGACTTTGTGGATGAGGATGTGACGAATGTGCTGCAACTGTTTCGGGTGTTTAATGACGGCACTCACGGCTCAGCAGGCACATTCGAGTTCGCTCAATTGAGAGCTATTAAAGAGAGAGTCGAGAGTGGCCTCGTCTATCTCACAACACTTTGTGAAAATGCCACTAGCCCATGAACTCCGGCCGCCGAAAACGGCGCTCCTTCGTCGCTTGGCACTCGGCGGCGGGTTATGGGCGGCGTTGGACGTTACGCTGATACAGTGCCATGGCAACCGCCCGTGAAATATCGCTTTCTATTCTGGACAAGTTCCAGGAGTGTGTACTCGCGCGTCGCGTAACGACATACGGTGTATACGCTGCTGTTGCTGGCAAAGATCCAGCAACGGCGGCAATGGTCATTGGTCCGGCAATGCATGCAATTGGAGCCGCTTGCGTATTCGCGGGCGTATCAGTTGCGCCGCTCTATTTCGTGAAGCGCGCAGATGGACAGTGGCGCGGCCTATTCGAAGAGGATTCGCTGGAAAGTCGAGATGTGCTTCCGCACTACGACCTGCTCTACATTACGGCACGGGAGTACCGATACTTGCCGGAAGAGTTCGCGCGGATTCGCCGGGCACTTGCAGAGGTGGTTCCAAATGACTGGTCACCGCACCAGATGTGGCACGTGGCCATCGCTACGAAGCCAAAGGGTGTGGAAGTGACCTACTTCGCATTGCAGCGATACCAAGAAATTTATAACAGGGTTGGCGCGGCGAGGAATAGGTAAGTGACGCCTAACAACTCGTTCCAGCCGATGTTGCACTCGTCGCTTCGCTCCTCCTGCGCCGCGGCTGAACACCATGTTAGGTCGCTGGAGAATATCGAGTTGATTCTTGGGCCATCACAAGTGCCTTGCTATCGGTTGGTGTTGCGTTGCTTACCTACCGCCTCGGTAGTCTGTGGCTCCGCTTAGCAACGGTTGTTCCGTCAGCTTATGGCGTGGCGTATGGATGCTTTTACCTCTGGACGCTGGTGGGCACGGGGAGCGATCAGGCATCCTCGTGGGCACCCGCGTTTATTAATGCGTGGTTCGCGGCGGGAGCAGTCTCCGGAAGTGCGGCGGTGGTGGTGTCCTTCCTCCTACGTGAGCACGGGTGACGGCACACCCATCGTGCGCTGGGTGACTGCAAGCGAACGATGATCGTATACGCGGCGGCCGCTGCGAAACTTGAGGAACACCGGTCATGAACACTGGCTCGGCGACTTCGCGGACATCACCGAATTCTCATCCAAGAGCGAGTATCTGGCATAGTGCAATGAAAAGCGGTTGCCGGAAATTAGCAGATGGGCACAAGCCCTTGCGCGTTCACTAGCGATCTGCATGGGAAAAACGTTCCGGCCTGAGTTCGGCACAGCATTCTCAGTATCCGAACATGCTTGGACCACAGAAACCATAGATGAGCGAGACCTCAGCTGGGCCTTCAGCGAGCATGGGACTCTGGTGGTTGTTCTGCCGTTTATGGTTAACCGCAACGGCACGTACGTAACACCAGCATCCAGAAGTTCGGAGAGCGCATAGCGGAGCTTCGAGTGATGAAGCTCAGAAGAAAGAATCCGCAGAAGCCGTAGAGTGCATTATCACCATCGAGGGTTGCGCTGACAATGCGCTGCAGCCGACAGCTACGCCGCTGCTGAGCTTTTTCATTGAGGTATTAAATAGGAACCACGTATGCAAAGTTTTGCAAGTAAACTCATCCTGCTTCTCTTCGTCGTCTTCGTGCTTGCCTCCTGCGCAACAGCGCCTTCGCAAGCGCCCCAACCCGTGCGTGCCGGTTATCTATACATCGGAGGCTATATCAATGTGCGGGTACCTAACTCTGACGGGTGGCATCTTATGCGTTCTTCCCCGTCTGGTATGGAGTTCGCACGTAGTGGCGCTGAACGAGGTGAGAGTTTTGGTGCTCAGGTGCTATTGTTCCCGCTACCGGAAACCAAAACCGAAGAAGAATTCGTGGCGCTCATGCAAAGGAGTTTTGAGGCCGACACTGATTCCGCACGCTTTTCTGTTGTAAAGTCGGAGTTTGAATACTCTGGAGAGAGAAGTTATCCCTGCGTGCGTGTTGTAAGTGTCGTCGAAGACAAAAAGGCCAAGACATCGCCGATCCATAGCGAAAAGCTGCTCCTGCAGTCAAACTCTCTTTATTGTAGGCATCCGGTGCGCCAAGCTACCGGGTTCGCCATCATTTATTCCCACCGTGGAAAAACGCAGTATGGAAACCTGAGCGCTGAAGCAACGGACTTTATTGCAGGCGTTCAGGTGCCAGAGCAATGAGGCCGGCAGACACGATGCCTAACCAGGCGCTCTTTCGGACGCAAACTATGCTGCACTTCGTTTGCGCCGCACAGCTCGGTCGTTATCTTTCAGGAGGTGCGACGTGCGCGAGACGCGTTGGGGGTCGACCGCTTAGATGACGCACGCCTCACCGCAATGGTTACCTACTAGAGAAGAAGAATGAACTGGGAGGAAACGGATGCACAGAAATCACTCGGTCTTGGTCATGGTAGGGACTGTAATGGTGGCTGGATGCGCGACGGTGCCTTTAACGGAACAAGTCATGGGGCGTCCCTTGTCGGTGGCCACGGACCAGCGTGGCGAGAACGTCGCTGAAATCATCTTCAGTGCAGATAGGCGCTACGAGTCCGTCGCGGGGGTGCCGTTGCAGGGGGATCCGATGCTTTGCACGCGAGACGGAGTGTTTCGGGTCAATGAGGAGGGTACGCGCAAGGATCGGATCAAGGTGCGCGCCGGTGAGGAAGTGGCGGTGAGTTCGGTGATTCGCTGGATCAATAGTTACTGGGAAAAGACCTGTTGGCCGTTGATGGCGTTCACCCCCGAAAGCGGCGCGACATACGTGGTCGTGAACGAGCGCATGGGTGGCAAGGGTTGGTCCGCGTTGTGGACCGGCGTGGCATTCCAGCATTGCGAAGTGTCGGTCTACAAGTTGGACGACGGCGGCCAGCAGAAGATCAGCACCAGTAGCCCGTCGCTGCAGGCGTGTCGCCGTCATTGAGGACCAGGAATTCCCCGCGCACCGGCAGAGCGCCAGCACAAACGAGAGTTCGACAAGGCATCTACGGGTAACGACAGAACCAGCGAGTGGCCGGTTGGGTAAGTGGCAGTACAGAACAGCTATAGTGTGCGGCCCGAGATGTGCGTTGTATACCAATCTTCATCCACGCTTGCGATGTACGCCGGTCCCGAATATTTTGCCTATTTTGGAGAGACGGAGCGATGAGCACAGTGTCCATGCGGATACAGGATCCGGCAGCGACACAGGTCGTGGAAGAGGCGGAGGTCTACATGGCTCTGCTGTCACTGGACGGTGCCCAGGTCATAGAGCTCGGGTGCGGGGCGGCCGCCCATACCCGCGTTATTGCCGAGATCGGCCGTCCGGCGTCGATACTCGCCTGCGAGGTGGATGAAGTGCAGCATAAGAAGAACCTGGCCGCGACGGATGTCCCGGAGACCGTGACCTTCGTTCGGGCTGGGGCCGAAGCCATCCCCGCCGAGGACGACACCGCCGACGTGGTGCTGATGTTCAAGTCGCTGCACCACGTACCTATGAAGTCCATGGACACGGTCATGCGCGAGCTCCGCCGGGTGCTGCGCCCGGGCGGCCTCGCCTACATCTCCGAACCGGTCTACGCGGGGGACTTCAACGAGGTATTGCGCCTGTTCCACGATGAGGGCGAGGTGCGTCGGGCGGCCTTCGAGGCGGTGCGCCGCGCCGTACGCGACGGTGTGCTGGAACTCGTCGAGCAGCGCTTCTTCAATACCCGCAACGACTTCGATGATTTCGCCGACTTCGAGGACCGCGTGCTCGGCGTGACGCACACCGAGCACAACCTGAGCCCCGAGCTGTACGAGGCCGTGCGCCGCACATTCGAGGGCTACATGGGCCCGGATGGCGCCCGCTTCGTCATGCCGATCCGAGTCGATCTGCTCCGTTGCCCCGTGTGAGATTTGACCTTTGCAGGCCCTTCTCGAACGCGAGCCCCGGCATCCGGCGCTCGGACCACGGTCGGCCTTGGATACGGCCGTCCTGAACATCCGTAGCGCGACAGCCGACGCCCAACTGTCGCCTCTCTTCCGGTCATGCGGGACCTGGCTGCAGCCATCACTGGTGCAACAGAGTTTGCCAATTGGCGTACTGTTGCAGTATAGTTCGCCACATGGGCAACTATTCTGCATCCCTCGATAAGGCGTTTCGCGCTCTGTCTGACCCCACCAGACGCGCAGTGCTCAGCCGATTGATCAACGGCCCGGTATCGGTGAAGGAGCTCGCGGAGCCCTTTGAGATGGGCCTTCCTTCATTCCTGAAGCACATCAAGGTTCTCGAGAATAGCGACCTGATCGCGTCGAAAAAAGAGGGGCGTACTCGTACTTGCTATCTCAAGCCGAAGCAACTCGCAAAGGCCGAACACTGGCTCGGCCGGCAAAGGGCGCTTTGGGAAGCGCGCACGGATCGACTTGCAGAATACGCCCGGTCTTTGGCTTCCAAGGAGTCGGTAAAATGACTGATGAACATTCTGAACTCACCATAAGCCGTACGATCCACGCACCGCGCTCCGCAGTCTGGGCAGCATGGACCGAGCGCGAGCATTTCGAGAAATGGTGGATACCGGAACCCATCAAGTGCCAAGTCGTCATGATGGACCTGCATCCGGGTGGCGGTTTCGCGACCCGTATGAGTGAAGATGGCGGGCAGACCTTTAAGCCGCATGTGGAAGGTTGTTTTCTTGAGATCGTGCCGAAAGAGCGAATTGTCTTCACCACCTGCCTCACGGAAAACTGGCGGCCCTTTGACCCGTGGCTGGCCCTTACGGCCATCATTACGATGGAAGATGAAGGCGGGCATACTAAATATACGGCACGCGTGCTGCACAAGAACCAGGAGGAGAGCCGCAAACATCAGGAAATGGGGTTTGAAGAGGGTTGGGGCACGACCTTGGAACAGTTGGACAAAGTGGCTGTTGATCTGGTTGCTCAGCGACAATAATCGAAAACCGAGCAAGCATTGTAGCTGACGCCTGACTGCGACCTCCCTTCGCTGCCGCTCCGGCCGCCGTCAAGCGCAGCTGAACAGCACATGGAAATCATAAGAACATTCAGCCTCTTCGTAGCAACCGCCGTCGCTGAAATCGTCGGTTGCTACCTGCCCTATCTCTGGCTCAAGCAAGGGCGCTCGGTCTGGCTTCTGATTCCAGCGGCCGTAAGCTTGGCCGTGTTTGCCTGGCTGCTGACACTGCACCCTCATGCTGCTGGCCGTGTCTATGCGGCATATGGCGGCGTATACGTCAGCGTGGCGTTGGTGTGGCTATGGGTCGTGGACTCTGTTCGGCCGACGTTAACCGACTGGCTCGGGGTTGGTGTCGTGCTTCTCGGTATGGCGATCATCATGTTTGGGCCACGTCATGCCTGACCAGCACGTGGAGTCGGACTCGCGACGCCGGCGCTTCGCGCCGGTGTCGCGATGGGTCGAAAGCGCGTGAGGAATACAATGAATGCGAAGGTCGACGCGTTCCTGAACGACGCGGAGAAGTGGCGGGACGAGATGGAGGCTTTGCGGACGATTGCGCTCGACTGTGGCTTGAGCGAGGAGCTGAAGTGGGGCAAGCCATGTTACTCGTTCGAGAAAGGCAACGTCGCCATCATTCAGCCCTTTAAGGATCGATGCGCATTCATGTTCTTCAAGGGGGCGTTGTTGAACGACCCGGATGGGCTGCTGGAAAAGCCTGGCGCGAATTCGCACGCTGCGCGCCGAATGATGTTCTCCACCGTCGAGCAGATTGTTCGCATGGGGCCTCGCCTGCGTGAGTTCATCGCCGAGGCGATCGAGGTGGAGAACGCCGGCGTGAAGGTGCCGGGGAGGAAGGATCCCATGCCCATTCCGGATGAACTCGTGGAGATGTACGAAAAGGTCGCGGGCCTGGAGGAGGCGTTCGGGGCTCTGACGCCTGGAAGGCAAAGGGCATATGTCCTTCATTTTACAAGCGCTAAGCAGGCCAGCACGCGCACGTCCAGAATCGAGAAGTGCATTCCGCGAATCCTCAAAGGGAAGGGGCTGAATGACTAGCGGCACGGCCGAGGACAGGAACCGCGGGCTGCCACAGGGACCACCATCTAGCGCGTCCGAACAGATCGGCCGACCCGATCGCCGGGCGCAGAATGCAAGAGCAGGGTGAACTATGAAAGTCAATCGCATCATGGCCAACACGGCGACCTCAGACTTCGACAAGGCGAAAGCCTTTTACGGGGACGTATTGGGCCTTGAACTGCTCATGGATCACGGTTGGTTTCAAACGTATGGCTCGGATGCAAAGATGACTGTTCAGGTGAGCTTTGGGGCGGAGGGCGGCTCAGGGACTCCCGTGCCCGATCTATCCATCGAAGTCGATGATATCCAGGCTGCGTTGACACGGTTCAGAGAGGCGAACGTGTCTATTGAGTATGGGCCTGTAAGCGAGCCTTGGGGTGTACGGAGGTTCTACGTTCGCGATCCGTTCGGAAAGCTGATCAACATCTTGCAACATGAGTGAACGGATGCACCCAAAAGGCGCCGCAGAAAGCAGAAACGATTCACAGGGCTGCTATTCGGAGCGGATCTCCCCCCGGTGTTCCGAGCATCGATTGACTGAATCAGGGCGCCTGGAACTCACATCAGGGGACACTTCCA
>Ga0209347_1004065_pt1 | contig 15829 bp, 9 predicted proteins | sample AutmiccommuBRH23_FD_187382 | JGI IMG/M metagenome (GOLD analysis project Ga0209347, IMG submission 187382) | Deep subsurface microbial communities from Mt. Terri, Switzerland - Autotrophic microbial communities BRH/23 (SPAdes) (version 2) | ecosystem: Environmental > Aquatic > Deep subsurface >...
GGTATGCTGGAGAACAGGTAAAATTGTTTTCGTTTCATTTTATTAACTGAAGCCGGTGCAGTGAAATTGCTTCACAGGAACATCGGAGCTGTGTACCGGGAGCAGCGGATTCCGATCCGCTGATTGTAATTTAAAAGCGATAAATGGGTAATGAATGCGTGGATTGGAATCCCCGCCTCCCGTGGCGAATTACTAAGGGGTATGCTGGAGAACAGGTAAAATTGTTTTCGTTTCATTTTATTAACTGAAGCCGGTGCAGTGAAACTGCTTCACAGGAACATCGGAGCTGTTTACCGGGAGCAGCGGATTCCGATCCGCTGATTGTAATTTAAAAGCGATAATTGGGTAATGAATGCGTGGATTGGAATCCCCGCCTCCCGTGGCGAATTATTAAGGGGTATGCTGGAGAACAGGTAAAATGGTTTTCGTTTCATTTTATTAACTGAAGCCGGTGCAGTGAAATTGCTTCACAGGAACATCGGAGCTGTGTACCGGGAGCAGCGGATTCCGATCCGCTGATTAAATTTAATACAGGATGAATGCGTGGATTGGAATCCCCGCCTCCCCTGGGGAGGTTATTTGGTGGCAGTTTCAGTTACAGGGCTAACTTCTTCCCTGTCCATTTCTGTTACCAATACTGATATTTCTTTTTTCACCATCTTTTCCCTGAAAAGAATTGCAAAACCGGCCAGAAGCAGCAGCGACATAAAGGTTGTAATTCCCCAGATGGCATTCCAGTTGTAACCGCCGGGTGTTCTGTAAATGTCTATAATTTTTGCACAAATAAAGTTTCCAAGAAGTAATCCGGCCCCAAATGTTATGAGGAAAATGAACCCCTGAGCCTGTGATTTAAGGTGGCCGGGAGCTTTGCGGTCGATATAAATCTGACCGCCCACATAGAAGAAACCGAAGATAAGGCCGTGAATTAAAATACCGATATAGTACAATCCGGGCATGGTGAAGATACCTCCGGTATAAAAAGAAAAGTACCTGATGACCAACGCTGCCAGTCCAAAAATCATGGTTTTGCGCAATCCGTATTTTCTGATGGCTGCAGGCACGAGGAGCATGAAGCCCAGTTCGGCAAGAATGCCCCAGTTAATTGTAATAGAAATGAATTTGGTATCAATTTCCTGTAAAAACTGGGAAAAGTAGGAGTAATACATGGCGAATGGGATCATCGACAGGAATGAAAGAATGATAAAGAGTGCAAAATTTCTGTCTTTCATCAGTTGGAGGGTTCCAAGTCCGAAAGCATCAATGAGTTTTGCTTTTTTTCCTTTTGCCAGCGGGGGTGTATCAGGCAATGAGAAGTTGAAAAATGCTGCAATAAAACTGACACCTGCACCGCAGTAAAAAGGCAGGTGTGTTCCATCGAAACCGGTGTTAAAAAACTGAATGAAAATAATGCTGAACAAACCTGATATCACCCATCCGATTGAACCAAACACCCTGATCTTTGGAAAATCCTCGGATGGCAGATGAGCCATTGCAATGGAACTTGTAAGGGTCCATGAAGGCATGTAAGCCAGCATTCCTATGACAAGGCTGATAAACAATAAGTCGGGATTCTGTGTGGTGGCTGCCCACAGCAACATAAATGCATGAATAAAATTCAATCCTGCAAGCACTTTTTGTGCAGGCCAGAAGCGGTCGGCAAGCATGCCCACAAGAGGAGAAGCCATACAACCGATAGCCATAGAACTCAGGATTAGTGCTTTTTGTGTACTTCCAATTTCAAGGTTCGTAAGGTAGGCAGCCAGAGGTACCCACCAAACTGCATACATCATGTACTGGAGAAGCATCATCAGTGACAGTTTGAATTTTATCAGCGACATCGTTTATCTTATTGTTGATTTTACTAAAAGGAATCATTTTAATTTAAAAGACCGGCCCAAATGAGCCGGTCTTTTATTGTTATATGAAGCTGTCACTAATTGTAGCCTGGATTCTGCTGCAATTGCGGCGCTTTGTTCATTTCATCGCGTGGGAATGGTACCCAGTAGAATTTGTTGTCGTTAAATACACGTGCATCCGAAACAGCGCTCTTGTCGTGCAGCCATTCAGTGTATCCGTTGTTGTAAATTTTAACTTTCATTTCATGTACGTTTTGGATAATATTGTTGGCAATCATCCAGCGTCGCATGTCGTAGAAACGGTGGCCTTCGGCAAAGAACTCGATGTTTCTTTCATGCCGGAGATAATTACGTGCAGTAGCCTGATCGGTAGTAACCCTGTCGGGCAGCCCGGCGCGGTTTCTAACCATGTTCAATGCGTCAAGTCCTTTTTGTAAGTCAGCACCGCCCAATTCTATACAGGCTTCAGCATAATTCAGAAGGATTTCTGCATAGCGGAATTCAACCCATGTATTTGTATTCCTGAAATACTGTCCTGCAGTTGCGGGATCCAGCAGTTTCCTGAGATAATACCCTGTTTTGGTTCCGTTCCATGCTTCAATAAGGCCCTGGCGGGTATCGAGTCCTTTTTTGTAAGGATCTTTATCACCAACATTTGCATACCAGTATCCTGTTTCTACTACGTTGTTTGGTTCCAGACCTGCAGCATCAGATGGTCTTTGCTGCCATGGTGCCCCGTTGTAGAGAACGCTGGCATAGAACCGCGGCTCACGGCCATTGTACGGGCTGCGCAACGGGTCGGCGGCCAGTTCTGCAGCTGTTGCAGTTCTCAGGTCCATATTTCCCGGAGAGTATTTATCCCATACGAAAGGTGTACCGTCGGCCATTTCATATGCTCTTACCATTGGTTCGGTTGGATTGTTGTTCCCCCAGTTATGGTAGCCGTTTGGACCATACCACAGGTTGGCGTTGTTCACATTACCTCCTGTGAGCGGGAACTGAATGCCCCAGATGGTTTCAGTGTTCCATGTTCCTTTCTGGTTAAAAATTCCAAAATAGGTGTTGGCATAAGCCTGTACATCGCCATCGGTCAGGGGTGATGGCGGGTCATCGGTTGATCCTACAAGGGCAAAATTGCCATATTTTCCATCCATGACATCCTTGGCAGCATCACGGGCCTGCTGCAGCAGTGCAGCCTGACTTCCTGCCGGGAATGATATCAACGGGTTGCTTGGTTCATAACCACCATTGGTTAGCCTGCTGGCAGCAAAAAGCAAAACCCTGGATTTCAGGGCAGCTGCAGCGCCACGGTTTGCGCGTCCCTGCTCAATGTTTGCAGGAAGGTTTTCAAGGGCAAGGTTTATATCACTCAGGATGAAATCAAGTGTTTCCCTGATACTGGACCTGTTTATGGAATTGTAATCTTCCCCTAATTTAAAAGGTTTATCCTGGAGAATGGATCCTCCGTATACCATCATCAGAACGGAATAGTCATAAGCCCTTATGAAGTAGGCTTCACCTTTAATCTGGTTTTTAACAGCTTCTTCACCAACCTTTAAAGGTACTTGATCAATACCATCCAATATTCTGTTAACATTCTGGATATTTTCATACAGGTTGTTCCAGCGCAAATACCCTCCTAACCCATTATTAACAAAATACCCGAGTTGGTCAGGGCTCATGGTTCCCTTGATCATTACATAGTTGGCTGGCCTGTGGATACCGAGGGTCTGATCGGTGCCTGAGCTTAAAAGGTCTTCACGGCCGCCGAGAATCCCTGCATCCGTATTGCCCCCCATCCTGTCATATGTTTTTCCAAGATAGGCTTTCACAACATTGATATCTGAAAAAACAAGTCCTTCGTTAAAGGTATCAACTGCCTGCTGGTCGAGCACATCCTCGCAGGATGCAGCAGAAAACAGAAGTACCGCAGAAACTAATATGTTATATAATAATTTTTTCATATTCTGATTTTTAAAAGTTAATCAAAAATTAGAAGGTAATTCTGGCGCCTACTGCAACAGTTTTCATCAGCGGATAAACACCGGGCCCGTTTGATTCAGGATCGAATTTATCGGTGGCTGAATAAAGCAGGGCAAGGTTGTTACCAGATACATATACGCCTGCCTGTGAAATGCCTGTATTTGTAAACCAGTTGGAAGGCAGGTTGTAATTCAATACCAGGTTTTTCAAGCGCAGGTATGCAGTGTTGTCAAGCCAGTACGTACTCATGCGTACATCGGGCGACCAGTACAGGTCATCACGGTTATATGCGCGTGCAATATTGGTTTCCCTGTTGTCTGGCGTCCACCTGTTAACATATTGCCATTTGTAGTAATTGCCTGCTTCCCCGCGGCGGTTGTCGTACTGGGTTCTTTTGTACATTTTTCCCTGGCCCTGGAGTAGCACTGTAAGAGAGAAGTTTTTCCAGCTTGCATCCAGGCTGATTCCGTAGAACGTTGTCGGAAAGTCAATCTCATCTACTAAAACACGGTCGTCGCCAGTGATTTGTCCGTCACCTGATACGTCTCTGAAAATGACATCACCGGGTTTTGTATTTGGAAGACTGGGTAACGATTGAACATGGGCTTCATCCCTGAAAATACCTATGGCATCGTACATCAGCCATGCACCATAAGGATGGCCGGTATAGCGCTGCCATGGCTGTGCACGTTCGGGTTCATCCATGTAAACGATCTCATTCTTGTTGTAGCTGAAGTTGCCGGTTAAATTGACAAACATTTCTTGTCCTACACCAAAGTGAATTCCACCGTCAACTTCAAATCCCTTGTTATCAACAATACCGATATTTTCTGAAGGAAGTGTTAATCCCGTAAAGTTTGGAACCGAGGCATCCCTTGGTGCAAGAATATCTTCCCTTCTATTATAGAAGAACTCCCCGTTGAGGTGAAACAGGTCGTTGGCGAATTTAGAATCAAAGCCCAGATTATACGTTGTCTGAGTTTCCCAGGTAATAAAAGGATTGGCAATGGAGGGCGGACCTACAGCAGTCTCAATAGATCCTGAATTGCCGAATGTCATACCTGTGGATAAATTGTACTTATCCATAAACTGGAATGGATCTCCTGGGTCCATCCCCATTTGTCCATAGGATGCCCTCAATTTAAGGTAATTAATAAATCCGACGTTTTCTTTCCAGAAAGCTTCTTCTGAAGCACGCCATCCTACAAGAATTGCTGGAAAATAACCCCATCTCTTGTCTTCTGGGAATTTCAGTGAACCGTCAGCACGTAACACAAATTCTGCCAGGTATTTGCCTTTGTAATCATAGTTGAAACGGCCGATATATGATTTACGTGCATAAATAGAAGCGTTGCCTTCCAGGTGCTGGTCTTTTGGGTTTCCTGCATTCATCGTCTGGATGATGGAGGAAATGTAATATCTGCGGTACCCCCTGAAGTAATTCCAGTCGCTCTGATTTTGTTCAATACCAGCAAACAGTGAAATACTGTGATCACCGAATGAATTGATGTAATTCATGTTAACCATTGAAGTCTGGTTAATTGTGCGGTCATATCTTTCAGAGTTTTCAGGTGATGAAAGGCCTCTAAGGGTAGGAGTCAGTGGCATGGATGTGATAAAGCCGTCGGCACCTCTCACTGCCTGGGTCCAGTTTGGATAGTACAATACCCATGGCTGGTAGAAAGCCTTGTTGTAATAATGCGTCATGTCGTAGCTAAAACTGCCGGTGAATGACAGGCCCTTGATAAAAGGCACGGATATGGTGGCATTATAGGTACTCAGGAACCTGTAGGTTTTCTGATCGTTTTTACCTGCACTGAAAGTGGAAGTTTCAACAGGGTTGTCACCATATTCAATGTCCGGTCCGGGTTCTCCTGTTGGCCAGAACGACCAGTTGGTTGGAACCAGACGGGTTGACTGTCCCACAATTGCATCAGCACTTTTTAAAGGATAAATCCTGTTGTTCAGGAAACCTGCAAGTTCTATACCTGTTTTTAACCAGTCTGTAATCGGCATTTCAAGTTTTGTCCTGAGGTTGTACTGTTTGTACTGTGTAGAAGAAGCTTTGTAAATAGCATCATCAGTTTTGTAGCCAAAAGATACATAATAAGTCATTCCATGTGCACCCCCATCAAGTGTAAAATTATGCCTGCTGGTGGTTGTCCAGTCTTTAATCAAATCGCCGTACCAGTCGGTATCAGGATGCTCCCAGGGGTCAACTCCGCTTCTGAACAATTCGATATCCCTGTCGGAATACCGTCTTGTTTTGTTCTGTGCAACCTGGTATTCTGAAAGCATTTCTGCATATTCGGCAGCATTAGTCACTTCAGGGATCATGGTTGGTTGCATGAATCCCTGGTAGAACTGGTAACTCAGGCGTGGTTTGCCTTCCTTACCCGATTTGGTCTGGATAAGAATTACACCATTGGCAGCCTGTGCACCATAAATTGCAGCCGAAGCATCTTTCAGAACAGAAAGGCTTAATACGTCATTCGGGTCGATTTCATCCATTGAACGTCCCGGAACGCCATCAATAATCACAAGAGGTGCTGTATTTGATGCGTAAGTTCCGGCTGATCCTCCCAGGGTGCTGCGGCCTCTGACAAGCACCCTTGGGGTCATCTGACCCGGCTCGCCGGTTTGCTGTATGACAACTGAACCGGGGAGACGACCTGAAATGGCATTCGAAACGTTGACCGCAGGTATCGATTGCAATGTTTCACCATCGATGGATGTTACTGCACCAACAACGTTTGCACGTCTCTGGGTACCGTAACCTACAACAACCACTTCGTCGAGGTCGGTAACATCAGCAAGCATAGTAACATCTATGGACGTACGGTTACCGATTTCAACATCCATGGGTTTCATGCCCACAAATGAAAAGGTTAGTGTTTGTGCAGTGGGAGGTACGGTAAGATTGTAGTCTCCATCAACACTGGTCACTGCACCAATGGTAGTTCCCTTCACAACAACAGCAACACCCGGCAGGGGTGAGCCTGATTCATCAACTACTTTCCCGCTGATGGTCTTTTGCTGTTGGGCTCCTGCATTACCAACCAGCGCCAGCACCAACATAAATGCCAATGCTATACGCGGGATTTTTTCCAGCTGTCGTAGAAAAAGGGACAGCAAACCTTTCAAGTTTTGTTCCATACATTACTGGTTTAGCACAATTAAACATTAAAATATAAATCACTTTTACTACCTGTAACCTTTCAGTTTCAGGTATATTGACGAGAAAAAAATTCCAGATTTATTTAAGCATTATTAAATTCCTTCCTTTGTTTAGTTCATATATATTTTTGACTTTAAAAGTTTAAGCAAATTTGTTGTGTATCTTTTACTTAAAGTTTTGTCTGATAGCTATATCATCAGGACAACAGCCACGTCCTGTCGTTCTTTATTTCTTATTGTAAATTCAAAAGAATCGATGGAAATTTTATTGATTAAATTGTTCCTGTGCATAAAACTAACGCAGGAATCTTTCAGGCTTTTCATTAGCCTTGTCTTCAGATTCTCTAAATCAGTGAGGCAGTGAGGATTTTTTGGGATATTATTATTAAGATCAAAAATAACTATTTCTACGGGTTTTTTATTTTTTGGAGAATTCATGGGTGCCACGAAGATGTTCCCGGTGATTGTTTTAACCGTAGATCTGAATTCTTTTTGGCCGGGTTCAGAAATAAATAGTTTGCTTTTCTTAAAAGCCATTGTTCATAGTTAGATTTGTTCTCTCTCATCAAAAATAAGAAAAAGATAACAACAAAAAAACGGTTATATGGGTTTTTAATGGTTTAACTGGAAAAATTATCTACAATCCTAACGCTCCATCAATTTTCTTCATAGCATCGAGCGATAATTGGACAAACTCATCAAGCTGAATACCAATAGTCTCGCATTCCATAATGTTTTCACGCTTCACCGAAGCTGCAAAAGCTTTTTGGTTCATTCTTTTTGTAATTGATTTTGCTTTTACGGAAGAAATTTTTTTATCTGGATAAACAAGTGCAGTTGCAGTAATCAGTCCGGTGATGGTTTCACCTGCTGCCAGGGCATGCTGAAAGAGGGTGGTACGTTCCTGTCCTGTTGCCATTTCATTATGCATTACGATTGCATCGAGCATCCCGTCGGTCACCTTTCCCTTCAAAAGATTCGCAGCATATGGTCCGTGGGTTTTGGGATCGGCTCCTGTTATTTCAACATCGATGTCGTGCAGCAAGCCTGCTATTCCCCACTCATCCGCATTTTCTCCCAGTTTTTCAGCCAGGGCTCGCATCACTGCTTCGGCAGCCAGGCAGTGTTTTCGCATATTCTCCGAGCTGATGTTATCATACAAAAGGTTAACAGCTTCTTCCCTTGTTATCATAGTCTTTTTTTTACAAAAATAAAAGAAGTTACGAGAAATTAGACATAAGCTGCAAGCTATAAGCTTCAAGCTGCAAGATGACAATTGTGGAAGCTGAAACAAAACTTTTAAGCTGGCAACTTTATGTGAAGTTACACATCATAACATATTTTTTTTCTTCACTTGAGTCTTGAAGCTTATGTCTTGCAGCTTTGACAAAATCTTTTGATTTTTTGACTACCCAATAACATAAAGAGTATTTTTGCGTTTTTTTAAAAAAAGCTATAAAAACAAAAACTATGTTTCGTGGAAAGAGTAAACTTCTAGTCTTGCTGATCTCTTTATTATTCCCATATTATATTTTAACTGCTCAGAATAACCGTACAGATAAGAACGGGGAGAAAGAGGTGCTTGAGTATGGGATCCGCTTGTTAAAAAGATATTTTGAGCAGGACTCCCTGTGGCATGTTGCACATCCCGAAACAGGACGTTCAGTTAAGGGATTGATCCATTTCATTGAAGATCAGCCACTGGATTCAATTCAAACCAGTCTTGGCAGCAATATGAATTCAGAAGGTTTCCGGTTTGTGTACCGGCTTCCCGAGCATGTAGCCGACAGCCTTCAGGTGCCGGGATATATTTCCTCAGCAAGTGTTCGTGGTAAGTTGGAACGCATTAGTTCCGATCTGCAGAAAAAATATTTTCAAGAAGAGTTGGCTGTGCCTGTCAGCCTGGTTTCAAACCTTGAATCCAGGGCAGGGGTCATAGCTCAGGGTGCAGGCAAAAGCCTCTTCGAAAGCAGGTATTATCAGCTTCCCGACAGTCTGCAGCTTCCCGATGTCATTCCCGATGCCATGATGCAGTCGCCAAACGATTTCAGACGGTTTTTAAGGCTCGACAGTATGAGGAATCAATATATCGAAGAAAAAAGAAAAGCATATAACGATTCCATAGTAAATGCCTACAGGAATACTGTTATCGATAATTACCGCAGGCAGATGTACGATCAGGAACGTAACGTTCAGTATAAGCGGCTGAGTGATTCGGTAAAGGTGAATAATTACCAGGTGCTAAAGCAGTATAATGATACAGTTATTGCGGTAGTAAATGACAGCATTATGCTTATTGTGGAGGAATTGATGGCATATGCCAATTTTATTGATACCACAACTGTTACCGTCTCAAATCTTCTGGGGGAGGAAGCATACGTTTTTCTTCAGCAAAACAATCCTTCCTTTTCAAGGGTGTGGCTTAAAAATGAACAAAATGATTCACTCAGACTGCTTGTTAAAAGTACAGGAAAGCGTTCAATGCAGATGCTGATCGATGACGGTGTTACTTTTAGCCGCTTTAAACCACGGCAGACAAAGGATTTTGATTTCAGTTCACTCAACCAGCGGATGTCGGGACTCACCGGTGTACGCGAAAGATACCAGGTGCTCACTCCCTGGCGTATTGGAGGCGATGGCAATGTAGGTTTTACTCAAACCTATCTCGAGAACTGGAAAAAGGGTGGTCAGAGTGCCCTGTCGCTGCAGATTGTGCTGAAGGGCTATGCCAATTATTCGCGTCATGACGGAAAGATAAAGTGGGAAAATTCATCTGAAATCCGTAATGGTTATATCAGGCCGGGAGGTGAAGGAGCAGAGTTGCAGAAAAATGATGATAAGTTTGAAGTCACGTCCAGGTTCGGGGTAAGTGCTTTTAAGAAATGGTACTATAGTGCAGAGTTCAACTATGAAACCCAGTTTTTTAACGGGTACAGATATCCAAAAGCAACAAATCCTGAACCTATTTCGGCATTCATGTCGCCTGCGCGTACCTTTTTTAAAATCGGTCTAGATTATAAGCCAAACAACAACTTTTCACTTCTGCTTTCCCCGTTTACTGCAAAGAATGTTTTTGTTCGTGATACTGTCAGAATAGATCAAACAAAATATGGCCTCAAGGAATGGCAGCGCAGTGCATGGGAACCTGGTCTGAATACCGATATTTTTTACAGGAGAAACATCACCTCCGATATCACTTATGAAACCAAATACAAAATGTTCATCAACTACCTTCAGCCTGCAGGTAATCTTGATATCAACTGGGAGAACCTGGTTGTGATGCGGCTGACCGATCATATCAACATGCGCTTGCTTGTTCATATGATTTACGATCAAAACGTCACGTTCCCCGTTTATGATGCAAATGATATAATGATCGGGGAAAAAGCCAAGATGCAGCTAAAGGAGTTTTTTACAGTTGGTTTTGCATATAAAATAAATAAACAGGTTACGAGAACACGGAGGAAGTAGAAGAGCGAAGTGAGCAGTTACTAGTTGCGAGCGAAGAGATTCAAGATGTTAGCTGCAGCTGCAAGAGGAAGAAGGAACCCCGATGAAACTTTCTGCCAGGTTCAGGGCAGACCTGCTGCAGGCAGGGGGCAAAGAGCGAAGAGGCCTCCAGGTGCACTTTAATGTCCTTAAAGTTCTTAACGACCTTTAGCAGAGGGCTATACCCCATCTTTTCCAAGAGGGGTTAGTGGTCCTGCATTTGTAAAGCACATTCATCAGGGCACCTTAATGTCCTTAAAGACCTTAAAAACCTTGTAATATTTTATAACACTTTTTGTAATTCTTACATAATATAAAATATTATCTTCGGCTGTATTTATATTTTCGCTTCAAAATTCAGATCTTGTTCTTTCTGATATCAATATAAAATATATCTCTATGAAAAATATTTTTTTAACCATCACCTGTTGTTTGGTAATGACGACATTTCTGAATGCACAACAATCTTTGGGTCGGGGGGCACAGATTGCTTCTCCTGAAATTCATGACAACAAATCAGTAACCTTCAGGGTGCAGGCTCCCAACGCAGATGAAGTGAAGCTTTCGGGCGACTGGATGCCGGCTGAAGGATGGACTCCGGGTTCAGTGTCGATGAATAAAGGAGAAAACGGGATCTGGAGTTTTACAACCGAAACCCTGGAGCCGGAGCTTTACAGTTATTCCTTTATTATTGACGGGTTCCGTACAACAGATCCCAACAATCCTTTTATTGTGCGGGATGTGTCATCGGTAATGAATATATTTATTATAGGCGGAGGGCAGGCCGACCTTTACAAGGTTCAGGATGTGCCTCACGGAACGGTTACCCGCAGGTGGTATCATTCCCCTGCATTGAACAAGGACAGGAGACTTACAATTTATACCCCTCCGGGCTATGAAGGCAGCAATGAAAAATATCCGGTCCTATACCTGTTGCATGGGGCCGGAGGCGATGAGGAGGCATGGATTACACTTGGCCGAACAGCCCAGATTATGGATAACCTCATTGCACAGGGTAAAGCAAGGCCGATGATCGTTGTGATGCCCAATGGAAATGTTTCACAATCGGCTGCACCGGGAGAAGGAAATCGTGGTTTTTACAAGCCGCAGTTCATGGTGCCCAACACCATGGACGGAAATTATGAGGCTTCTTTTCCGGATATCATGAAATTTGTTGAGAGCAGTTACCGGGTTCAGGCTGAAAAGGCCGGACGTGCCATAGCAGGCCTTTCCATGGGTGGATTTCATTCGCTGCACATCTCAAGATATTACCCGGATACTTTCGATTACATAGGACTGTTTTCGGCAGCAATTCTTCCCAACCAGAATGTATCGCACCAGGTTTACCGCGACATCGACAGCACCCTGAAGCAACAGATGGAAAATGGCTATAAGCTATACTGGATCGGTATGGGTAAAACAGATTTTCTGTATGATTCAGGTAAACAGTACCTGCAAAGGCTCGATAATCTTGGGATGAAGTATGTATATCGCGAAAGCGAAGGAGGCCATATATGGAGAAACTGGAGGGTTTATCTTTCTGAATTTGTACCGCAGCTTTTTAAATAGGAGTTTGAATGATTGAAAGTTTGAATGTTTAAGGGTTTGAATGTTTGAATGCTTGAATGTTCGCCAGGGCGGGATATACGCTGCGCTCCAGTTTGAAGGGTTTGAATGTTTGAGAGGAATTAGTTCAGCACTGCCGCAGGAACGGGGATCATCCACCTTTGCCTGCTATCCAGGTTCAATGCGTTGCCGTTATGCAAAGGGGGCCGGGGGGATTGAAGCAGAAAATGAATTGAGAAGTTTAAGGAGGTTTGAAGTTTCCAGGTTTGAGAAGAGGGGTTCATGTGTTCATATGATTCATATAGTCCATGTTGTTCATGTGGTTTCTGAATCAGCACAGTCGCAGGAACGGCGAGAGTTACCTTAGACCATTTTTCAATTTCACCATATAACAATTTTTCAATTTCACAATCAACATAAACAATATTAAAAATGAAATCCAATCGCAGAAATTTCTTTCAGACACTTGGAGCGGGAGCAGCCGGACTGGGTATGGCATCCGCATTTCCAGTTACAGCCTGCAGTCAGGCGATTAAAGCAGAAGAGGTAAACACAGGAAGCCAGGTTCTTTTTGTAGGTGATGATATAGCCATTGCCGGTACAAAGTATGGTAAGGTGCAGGGATTTATCCTGCGCGACATCTTTCAGTTCCGTGGGATTCCATATGGTGCCCCCACGGGAGGCAAAAACAGGTTTATGCCACCTCAGCCACCTGAACCCTGGAAAGAAACTTTGCCTGCTGTCTGGTGGGGGAACTCAGCCCCGCAGATCATGGACAACCGCTACGGAAATGTATGGGGTTCATTTGTCGATCACTGGAACTATGATGATGTAAGTGAAGATTGTCTGCGGCTGAATGTTTGGACACCTGCAATAGAAGACGGCAAAAAGCGCCCTGTAATGGTGTGGCTGCATGGAGGAGGATATACAAATGGAAACGGAATCGAGCAGGATGGATATATGGGTGAAAACCTGAGCCGGAAAGGAGATGTTGTTTTTGTATCCATCAACCACAGGCTAGGCCCGATCGGCTTCAGTGATTTATCGGGTGTCGGGGGTGAAAAATATAAAGATTCGGGCAATGTGGGTGCACTCGATATGGTGGCTGCCCTTGAATGGGTGCGTGATAACATTTCCGGATTTGGAGGCGATCCCGGGAACGTAACCATCATGGGGCAGTCGGGTGGGGGTGCCAAGGTTTGTGTACTTGGTGCTATGCCTAAAGCCAGAGGACTTTTTCATAAAATGATACCTTTAAGCGGTTCCTCAACTGAAGCCCTTAATCAGGATTATTCCCGTAAACTTGGAGAATACATCCTGAAGGAAGCAGGTCTTTCGGCATCTGAAGTTGATAAGCTTCAGGAAATGCCATGGAAGGATTACCTTTTGCTTGCAGGTGCCGCCGCACAAAAGGCTTCTGCAGAAATGGGATCAGCGGGCAGGCGGGGAGGGTATTCTCCTGTAGCTGATGGTATAAACCTGCCGAAAGACAAATTCTTCAGCGACGAGTTGTCATCTGATGTCCCAATGCTTATATGCAGCACCTTTCATGAATGGTCGGGTGCCAGGAACAATCCTGAACTGGAAAATATTTCAAAAGAAGATGCCATTGCTTCTTTAAAACAACGGGCAGGATTTGGTGGCGGTCTGGGTGATAAGGCGGCGGAAGTATATGATGCATATGCCAGGGCTTTCCCTGGTGCAAAACCGGTGGAACTGATGACGCTGATCAGCAGCAACCGCAAAAATGTAGTTGAAACTGCAACCATCAAATCAGCTCAGCCAGCCCCTGTATATGTTGCATGGTTTGGCTGGCAGCCGCCCCTGTTCAATAACCGTATGCGTGCTTTCCACTGTGTCGACATCTGCTTTTGGTTTTACAACACCGACCTGATGCTTACCCATACAGGTGGAGGTGCACGTCCGCGTGCCCTTTCAGAAAAAATGTCGGGTGCATTGCTCCAGTTTATGCGGACAGGTAAACCGGAAGCACAGGATATGCCTGAATGGCCGGCATTCACAGCCGCCAATGGTGAAACCATGATCCTGGATGATGTATGTGAGGTGAAGAATGATCCGGATGGGGAAGGAAGAAGTATGTTGTAAGGAGAGCTGCAAGATTTTAGCTGCAAGCTACAAGGGAAGAATGCTTGCAGCTTGTAGCTTGTAACTTGAAGCTATATTAGAGCTGCAAGATTTTAGCTGTATGCTACTATGGAAGAATGCTTGCCGCTTGCAGCTTGTAACTTGAAGCTATCTTAGAGCTGCAAGATTTTAGCTGCAAGCTACAAGGGAAGAATGCTTGCAGCTTGTAACTTGTAACTTGAAGCTATAATAGAGCTGCAAGATTTTAGCTGCAAAGCTACAAGGGAAGAATGCTTGCAGCTTGTAGCTTGTAACTTGAAGCTATCTTAGAGCTGCAAGATTTTAGCTGCAAGCTACAAGGGAAGAATGCTTGCAGCTTGTAGCTTGTAGCTTGAAGCTATATTAGAGCTGCAAGATTTTAGCTGCAAGCTACAAGGGAAGAATGCTTGCCGCTTGTAGCTTGTAACTTGAAGCTATATTAGAGCTGCAAGATTTTAGCTGTATGCTACAAGGGAAGAATGCTTGCAGCTTGTAGCTTGTAACTTGAAGCTATATTAGTATCTTGTTGAACTTTATAAATTGTCAATCTTTGTTAATTTTTATGAGAACTTCTGTTATTCATTATTTTTTAGTGGCTGGTTTCCTGCTTCTTGTTGCCGGATGCAGCAGCAAATGGACTGAAGAGGAAAAGGATGGGTATAATCTCGTGTATAATGATGGAGGCAGGACATTGGGATATGCGCCGGAATCAGGAGTTCAGATTATTGAAAAAGGTGGTTATGCTTTCAAGGATTTGAATAGAAATGGGAAGCTGGATACCTATGAAGACTGGCGGAAACCAGTGGAAAGACGGGCAGAGGATCTGGCATCGAAGCTGAGCGTAGAGCAGATTGCCGGATTGATGTTGTACAGTGGTCACCAGTCGGTACCGGCTGGCAGCAGAGGGGGATTCGGCGGAGGAACATACAACGGGAAGCCATTGGCTGAAAGTGGTTCCCATCCGGGAGATCTGACTGATCAGCAGAAAGAATTCCTCACAAACGACAATTTGCGGCATATACTTGTTACTTCTTTGCAGTCTCCCGAAATAGCAGCCCGGTGGAACAACAACATGCAGGCACTGGTGGAAGGCCTTGGACATGGAATTCCAGGCAACACCAGCTCCGACCCCCGTCATGGCAGTCAGCCGGATGCTGAATATAATGCAGGTGCTGGTGGTGATATCTCACGCTGGCCCGGTACGCTTGGAATTGCTGCTACCTTCGATCCGGAACTTATGCGTCAGTTTGGTCATATAGCTTCACAGGAATACAGGGCACTGGGTATTTCCACTGCGCTTTCTCCCCAGATTGATCTGGCTACCGAACCCCGGTGGAGCCGTTTCAGCGGTACTATGGGCGAAGATCCTGATCTGGCTGCCGACCTTGCAAGAGCTTATGTCGATGGCTTCCAGACTTCGGAAGGGGATGCTCATCTTGATGGAGGCTGGGGTTACCACAGCGTGAATGCCATGGTGAAACACTGGCCGGGCGGAGGGCCCGAAGAGGGAGGCAGAGATGGCCATTTCGGATATGGAGCCTATGCTGTTTATCCAGGTAACCGCCTTGCCGATCATCTTAAACCTTTTACAGAAGGTGCTTTTAAACTTGACGGACCTACGGGTATGGCTTCAG
>Ga0209347_1004066_pt1 | contig 15827 bp, 16 predicted proteins | sample AutmiccommuBRH23_FD_187382 | JGI IMG/M metagenome (GOLD analysis project Ga0209347, IMG submission 187382) | Deep subsurface microbial communities from Mt. Terri, Switzerland - Autotrophic microbial communities BRH/23 (SPAdes) (version 2) | ecosystem: Environmental > Aquatic > Deep subsurface >...
ACCAGGAGTGTGAACAGCATCAGGAGGACGCGCACTGCAGGCATCGAGGGACCACGAAGTCGGACACAAACCCGCGTATGGTACCCCGTCGGCGTGCATGCCGCCCGCCGGGCAGGCGCCGGGATGCCCGTCGCGCCTCCGCGGTGGGGCGGTGTGGGCTCGGGCGTCACGATCCGCTTACGATCCGCGTCCGCCGCGCGCGACCAGCATGGGCAGCACCGTCACCAGGGCCAGGCTCCAGGCCGTCGCGGCCGCCAGTAGCCACGGTTCACGACCGGCCGCCAGCAGCCGCAGCACGACCGCTGTACTCATCAGCGCCGCGGCCGCACCGACCCGGGCGAAGGGCGCCAGCGGGCGATGGGCCCGCGCCGCCGTGGTGCGGGCCATCATGGCGACGGTCAGGATTCCCAGCGCGCCGATGGTCACCCCGTGCACCGCCGCGCTGCCCAGGGCGAGCCACTGCAGTTGCCCCGCGCCCTTGAGGGCGAGCCCGGGGATCAGCCACAGATAGCCCAGGGTCGGTGCCCACAGGGCGGGGGCGCCGGCGATGCGCCCAAGCTGCCAGGGCAGCACCCGTGCGCTCAGCGCGGCGGCGCCGATCAGGGCCATGGCGCCGGCGCCCGGGTACAACCCGAGCAGGTCCAGCATCAGCGCCGCACCGAGCACCGCCGCCAAGGGCAGCTCCCATTCCCGCCGGCGGTGATCACGCCGGCGCAGGCCTTGGCGTTCCAGAAAGCCGCCGATGGCGGCCGGCAGCGCACGTCCGCCCACCAGGGCCAGCAGCAGGGCGTACAGGTCGATGGTCGCCAGGGTGACGCGCCGCTGCCACAGCGGCGCGTCGTTGAGGCCGGCCCACCACCAGGCGGCGTTCAGCAGCAGCAGGACGAGCACGATGGCGGGCAGCAGATAGTTCTGCGGGCGTTTGGCACCGCGCCACAGGGGCGGCGTCGCCAGGGCGAACAGCAGCGCCGGGAACGCGAGGCCCGCCAGCGCCTGGATCGCCGGGTTCGGCAGGAACGGCGCCGCGCGTGCCACCAGCCAGGCGGCCGCCAGCATCCATGTATAGGGTCCGCGCCGCGTGACCAGAAAGCCCGCCAGCACCGCCGGGGCGTAACCGAACAGCATTTCGTGTGCATGCCAGGCCGGCGGCAGGTGCGCCGCCGCCAGCAGCCACAGCGGCACGGCGATGGCGCCGTGCAGGACGGCGAGCGGGAACAGCACCTGGTGGGGAGCCGGGGCAGGCATCGGTGGGAGTATACGGGGGAGATGCGGCCGCTGGGGGAGCGCGCCCTGCTACAGTGTCCCGGCAGACACCTCAGCGAGGCGCTCCATGTCCACACTGATCACCGGCCTGGTCGTGTTCTTCGCCATCCATCTGCTGCCCACCTGGCCGGCGTTGCGCAACCGGCTGCAGCAGCGTCTGGGTGAGCGCGGTTATCAGGCACTGTTCGCTCTGATCGCCCTGGTCGGGCTGGTACTGATCGCGGGTGGCATGGCGCGCGCACCGTTCGAGCCGTTGTATACACCGCCCACCTGGGGGCGGATGTTCGCGGCGCTCGTCCTGCTCCCCGCCTTCATGCTGCTGGCTGCGGCGTATCTGCCGGGCAACGTTCGCCGTTACACCCGCCATCCGATGCTCTGGGCGGTGGCGTTGTGGGCCACGGCCCACCTGGCGGCCAACGGCGACCGGGCGTCAGTGCTGCTGTTCGGGAGCTTTCTGGCGTATGCCCTGGTGGACATGCTGTCCGCGACTCTGCGCGGGGCGCAGAAGCAGACGGCACGCTGGCCGTTGGTCCGCGATGCCTACGCGGCGATCCTGGGACTGGTGGTGTACGCGGGCGTGATGCGCGCCCATCCCTGGCTGTTCGGCGTGGAGGTCTTCGCCTGAGGTCGCGTGCAGCCGCGCCGCCGCGCGCACCCGGGAGGGCGCGGAGGCCCTCCGGGGGAAACACGGCGTGCGGCTGCGCGGGCGGCGGTCGCCGCGATCAGCGCCGGCCCCCGGGATTTGCGGACTCGTAGGCGCTGAACTCCGACTGATCCAGGCGGCCGTCGCCGTCGGAATCGGCCTGTTCCCAGTTCTCTTCCAGGCGGCTGTGGGCGCGGGCCTCTTCACGGCTGATATAGCCGTCGCCGTCGCGGTCGCTCATGCGGAACTGCTGCTCCTGCTGCATCTCCATCCGGTGCTGCTTGCGTTCCTGTTCCATCATTTCCGGCTGCATGGGTTTACCCGCGCCTTCCCCCATGCCCTGACCCATGGGGCGGCCGCCCCCGTCCATCATGCGGTCGCCGGTGCCCATGCCTTCCCGCGGCATGTGCTGGTCGGCGATGGCGGTGCCGGTGGCCAGTGCGCCGACGGCGATTGCGGTGATCCACTTGTTCATGATCGCGTCTCCCTGAGATATCGGACTGTGTTGTTGTGTCCGGCTCCGTGCGTGCATTGCCGGCCCGCGTCAGTCTAGGCGTGGGCGCCATTCCCACAACCGCGGTGGCGCCGCTGCTTGCGTTTTGTGCCGCCGGTCACGGAGCGCCACAATGAAGCGATGTGCCCGCCATCGCAGCCTCCCATGTCGCCGGACGAAGCACGCCCGCCGAAGGTTCCACCCCAGGTGCTGAGCCTGCGCGGTGTGTCGCGCAGTTACCGCGAGGGCGAACGCAGCCGCGCCGTGCTGCGCGACCTGGATTTGACCGTCAGCCGGGGCGAGCGCATCGCGCTGCTGGGCCGCAGCGGCTCGGGCAAGTCCACGCTGCTCAATCTCATCGCCGGCATCGATCGGCCCGACGCCGGTGAGATCCGCATTCAGGGGCAGGACCTCACCGCCATGGACGAACGCCGGCGCACCCTGCTGCGCCGCAGTCAGATCGGCTTCGTGTATCAGTCGTTCAATCTCATCCCCACCCTGACGGTGGAGGAGCACCTGCTTCTGCCGTTGGAGCTGAACGGGCGCAGCGGCCCGCAGGCCCGGGAAGCCATCGATCGGCTGCTGGACGAGGTCGGGCTCACGGATCGGCGCGACAGCTTTCCCGACCGGCTCTCCGGGGGCGAGCAGCAGCGGGTGGCCATCGCCCGCGCCATCGTGCACCGGCCGGCGCTGGTGCTCGCCGACGAGCCCACCGGCAACCTGGACGCCGAGACCGGCGCCCGGGTGCTGGACCTGCTGGAGGATCTGGTCCGCAAGCATGGGGCCACCTTGCTGCTGGTCACCCACGCCGAGGACGTGGCGGCACGGGTGGACCGGGTCTTCACCCTGGACCAGGGCCGGCTGCTGGAAACGGCGCGCCCGGGACCATGAAGCTGCTGCTGCGTTCCGGGCGCCGCTACCTGCTGCGCCATCCCTGGCAGACCGGGCTGGCGATCCTCGGCGTGGCCTTGGGAGTGGCGGTGGTGGTGGCCGTGGATCTCGCCAACGATAGCGCCCTGCGAGCGTTTCGGCTGTCCATGGAGACCCTCACCGGACGGGCGACCCACCAGGTGTACGGTCCTCCCGGCGGGCTGGACGAGCGGGTGTACACCCGCCTGCGCACCGAAGCCGGGCACGTGCCGGCGGCGCCCGTGGTGGAAGGCTACGGCGAGGCCCGCGGGCGCACCCTGCACCTCTTGGGCGTGGAGCCCCTGGCCGAGAGGCCGTTTCGCGGTCAGCTGCGGGGGCCCGGCGGCGATTCCCTGGAAACCCTCATGACGCAGCCGGGCACGGCATTGTTGGCGGCGCCGACGGCCACGCGCCTGGGGGTCGCGGTGGGCGACAGCTTGCCGCTGACGGTGGCGGGCAGGGCCACGCGCCTGCGCATCGTCGGTCTGGTGCAGGCATCCGGGCCCGACGCCGCGGCCATCGATGGCCTGCTGCTCATGGATATCGCCACCGCCCAGGAGGCGACCGGCAGCGTCGGGCTGTTGAGCCGCATCGATCTGCTGCTGCCCGCGTCCGATGGGTCCGCGGCTCTGGCCCGGGTGCAGGCGCTGCTGCCGCGCGGAGCGGAGCTCGCGCCGGCGGCGGCGCGCACCGACACCCTGGCCCAGTTGAGCGCGGCGTTCCGCACCAATCTCACCGCCATGAGCCTGCTGGCGCTGCTGGTGGGATTGTTCCTGATCTACAACACCATGACCTTCGCCGTGCTGCAGCGCCGCCGGCTGCTGGGCACCCTGCGGTTGGTGGGGGTCACCGGCGCAGAGCTGTTCGCCGCGGTGCTGTGGGAGGCGGCGGTGATCGCCCTGCTCGGCACGGTGATCGGTCTGCTGGCGGGGTGGGCGCTGGGCCAAGGGCTGGTGCAGTTGGTGACCCGCACCATGAACGATCTGTATTTCGTACTCACGGTCACCGAGTTCCTGCCCGGACCGCTGCCGTTCATCAAGGGTGCCCTGCTGGGGCTGGGCGGCGCCCTGCTGGCCGCCGCGGCGCCGGCGCTGGAGGCGGCCCGTACCACTCCCCTGGCGGCGCTGGGCCGCTCCCACCTGGAGGCCCGGGTGCGACGCATGGCGCCGCGCCTGGCCGGGGCAGGCCTGGGCATGGCCGCCGCTGCCGGGGCGTTGCTGGTGTTGCCGAGCCGCAGTCTGCTGCTGGGCTTCGTGGCCCTGTTCCTGTTGATCGTCGGCCTCGCCTTGACCACGCCCTGGGTGGTGGCCCGCTTCAGCCGCCTGGCCGGACCGCCCCTGGAATGGGCCCTGGGTGTACAGGGGCGCCTGGCGGTGCGCGGCGTGGCCGACAGCCTGAGCCGCACGGGAATCGCCGTGGCCGCACTGACGTTGGCGGTGGCCACCACCGTGGGGGTCGCGGTGATGGTGGACAGCTTTCGCGCCACCGTGGCCCAGTGGCTTGGCAGCAGTCTGCAGGCGGACGTGTACGTGTCGTTGGCGCAGGTACGCTCCGGACCGAGTCGCGCCACCCTTGCGCCGGATCTGGTGCAGGGCATCCGCGCGCTCGACGGCGTCGCGGCGCTGTCCCTGGGGCGCAGCCTGACCCTGCACGGCCCCGGGGGCATCACCGACGTGTTCGCCCTGGAAGTGCCGGCGTCGTTGGGACCCCGCTATTCATTGGCGGAGGGTGATCCCGAGACCGTGTGGGACGCGTTCCACGCGGGCACCGGGGTGGCGGTGTCCGAGCCCCTGGCCTGGCACCGGCAGTTGCAGCCCGGCGATCGCATCCGCCTGCGCACCGCCCGCGGCGAGCAGGACTTCCCGGTCACCGGGGTGTACTACGACTACGGCTCGGAGCGCGGTGAAGTACTCATGACCCGGGCGTTGTACCAGCGCTGGTTCGACGATGCAGGCGTGGACGGTGTGGGCCTGTACCTGCAACCGGGCGTCGATCCCGCGGCGGTCATGGAGCAGGTGCGCACGCTGGCCGCCGCGGTAGCCGGCAGCCAGCAGGTGCGGGTGCGCTCCAACCGGGAGTTGCGCGAGCTGTCGTTGGCGATCTTCGACCGTACCTTCACGATCACCCAGGTGCTGCGCATTCTGGCGGTCCTGGTGGCGGTGGTCGGGGTGCTCAGCGCCCTGATGGCCCTGCAGCTGGAGCGGGCCCGCGAGCTGGCGGTGCTGCGGGCCACTGGCTTCACCCCCGGTCAGGTGGGCGTGATGGTCACCGCGCAGACCGGGTTCATGGGTCTGACGGCGGGACTGCTGGCGATTCCCTCGGGGCTCGCCCTGGCGCTGGTATTGATTCATGTCATCAATCGCCGTTCCTTCGGCTGGAGCCTGGAGACGGTGATCGGCGTCGAGGTGCTGGTGCAGGCCTTGATCCTGGCGGTGGGCGCGGCGTTGATCGCCGGCCTGCTGCCGTCCCTGCGCATGGCGCGCACGCCGCCGGGGGAGGCCTTGCGGGATGAGTAGCCGGTGCGGGCGGGTCTGGATGCTGGGGTTTGCGATCCTGGTCGCCGGTTGCGGGGACGATGGCGCGCCGCCGGGGAACGCGCCTTGGGAGATCGACGCGTTGCTCGGCGAGACCGAAGCCGGCGGCTTCGCCCACGCCCGCGAGCCGCGCCCGTTCGTGTTCCCCGAGGACCACGGGCCCCATCCCCGGTATCGCAGCGAATGGTGGTACTTCACCGGCAACCTCGAGACCGACACCGGGCGGCGGTTCGGCTACCAGTGGACGCTGTTTCGCTTCGCCCTGGCGCCGCGGCCGCCGCAATCGCCCTCGCACTGGGCGACCAACCAGGTGTACATGGGCCACTTCGCCCTGACCGACCCGGCAGCGGGGCGCTTCCACAGCGCCGAGCGCATCAGCCGCGCGGCCATCGATCTCGCCGGCGTGAGGGCAGCGCCGTTCCGCGCCTGGGTGGAGAACTGGCAGGTGGCCGAGGAAGGGGATACCGGCATCTGGCGGCTGCAGGCGGAGGCCGCCGACGGGACCGCCGTGGACCTGGCGCTGGAACGCCGCAAGCCGGTGGTGCTGCAGGGCGATCGGGGCCTGAGCCAGAAGAGCGCCGAACCGGGCAACGCCTCCTATTACTACTCGTTCACCCGGATGGCCAGCGCCGGCACGGTGACCGTCGACGGCGAAACCCACCGGGTGCGCGGCTGGTCGTGGATGGACCGGGAGTGGAGCACCAGTGCCCTCGGGCCTGATCAGGAAGGCTGGGACTGGTTTGCCCTGCAGCTTCAGGACGGCACCGACCTGATGTTCTATCGGCTGCGGCGGGCCGACGGCAGCGTGGATCCCCACAGCACGGGGACGCTGGTCGACGCCCGCGGCAACGTACAACGTCTGGCGTGGCGCGACATCGAGCTGGAGGTGCTGGAGCATTGGCGCAGTCCGCGGGGTGCGGAGTATCCGTCCCGCTGGCGCGTGCGGCTGCCCACCCATGAGCTCGCGTTTACCGTGACCCCGGTGCTCGCCGACCAGGAGCACGATCTGTCGGTGCGCTATTGGGAAGGTGCCGTGGACGTGGAAGGCACCCGCGCCGGGGAGCCGATCCGGGGGCGCGGGTATGTGGAGTTGGCCGGCTACGGTGATCGCCGCGGGCGTTGAGCACGCGCCACTCGCGACGTCCTACTCCGCTGCCGTCACCCGCCAGATCACATTGCCGACGTCGTCGGCCACCAGCAGTGCGCCGTCCTTGCCGATCGCCACACCCACCGGTCGCCCGAAGGCATCCCCGTCGTCGTTGAGAAAGCCCGTGAGCACATCCACGGGGGACCCGGCGGGGACGCCGTCGCCGAAGGGCACGAACACGACTTTGTACCCGCTGGGCGGTTTGCGATTCCAGGAACCGTGCTGGCCGATGAACATGCCGTCGCGAAACGGTGGCGGCAGCGCGCTGCCCTCGGCGTTGCTCAGCCCCAGGGACGCGGTGTGGGCGCCGAGGGCGTAGTCGGGCACCACTGCACGGGCGACCAGGTCGGGTCGCTGCGGTTCGACGCGGGTGTCCACATGCTGCCCGAAATAGCTGTAGGGCCAGCCGTAGAAGGCGCCATCGCGCACGGCGGTCATGTAGTCCGGGGGCAGGTCACTGCCCATTTCGTCCCGTTCGTTGACCGCCACCCACAGCTTGCCGCTGTCCGGTTCCCAGGCCATGCCCACGGGATTGCGCAGGCCGCCGGCGAAAATGCGGTGCTCGCCGCTCTGCACGTCCACTTCCCACACGGCGGCGCGCCCCTGTTCCTCTTCGATGCCGTGCTCCGCGACGTTGCTGGCGGAGCCGACCGCCACGTACAACGTGTCCCCCGAAGGGCTGGCGATGAGATTGCGGGTCCAATGTTGGTTGATGTCACCGGCGGGGAGCTCCACCACCGTGGTGCCCGGCGCATCGATACGTGTCTGGCCTTCCCGGTAAGGGAAGCGCACCACGGCGTCGGTGTTGGCCACGTAGAAGTCGGAGCCGATCAACGCCATGCCGAACGGCGAGTGAAGATCCTCCAGAAACACCGAGCGCTGGTCGGCGACACCGTCGCCGTCGCGGTCGCGCAGCAGGGTGATGCGATCGGCGCTGGGGACGCCGGCCCCAGCGATCTTCTTCACCAGCTTCATGGCCCACTGCTTCGGCGTGCCGATGCCGGGTTTGGGCGGTGCGTTGGATTCGGCGACCAGCACGTCGCCATTGGGCAGTACGTACAGCCAGCGGGGGTGGTCGAGGCCGTCGGCGAACGCGCTGACCGCGGTGCCGATGGCGGCGGCGGGCTTGGCGCCCGCGGGCCAGCCCTTGGCCGGGGCGACTTCTACGGTCGGAATCCGACGCTCGGTGGGCGGGGGCAATGCCGGTTGCGGGCCGGTGCCGGCCTCCACCGGAAGCTGGGCCACGTGGTCGCAGGCGCCCAGCATGAGGGCGAGCAGGGCGGCGAGGAGCGGGCGGAAGGCGTGCATGGGCGGCCCCGGAGCGGATCGGTGCCATAAGGGTGGCACAGATATGGGCGGCGGCCGCCGCCGGGGATCAGAAGGCCCAGGAATCGCGACCCGCTGCCCGGTTCAACGCCTCCAGGCGCTCCATGATCTCGTCGCGGCGCAGCAGCACGGTGTCCGGACTCCGGCCCAGGACCTCCTCCTCGTGCCGATTGTGCCGGACCAGGGCCTGGTGCAGGGGTTCCAGGGAGTCGAAGAAGTGATCGAAATCCCGACGCTTGATCACGTAAGCGAGATCCTGCAGCAGCCGGGCAATGGTGCTGTGCTCCTCGCTGAGGGAGTCGATGGCGCCGTCGGGGTCGCCCTGCTGGCGGAACAGCGGATAAACCACCTCGTCCTCCATGCGCATGTGCAGCTCGAGGTCGTCCACGAACTCCCGAAACAGGGCCACCGCTTCCTTCCAGTCTCCCGCGCCGGCGGCCAGTTCGCACTGGGCAAGGGATGCATCGTATTTGCGATGATCGTGGACCAGCCAGTTGGCGTCTTCGTTCATTGCGCGGCCCTCCCGGGCGGTCAGCGGCATGCACCGGCCTCTCTCGGGAACGTACCGCCCGCGGGCACCCCGATCAAGCGCCGCCGCGCGTGAGATCGAGACCCGCGTCAACCGTCGATCGGTACCCGAGGACTCGATCTGGGCGCGTTGCTTTGGACGCCGGACGGCAATCCCGAAAGCAGCGACGCGTTGATGCGCCGGATCGACGCCTGGTTGAACGCGCTGTGAGCGGTCCCGCTCAGCCCCCGTTTTTTCCAGGGTAAAGCGGGTGCCGGCCTGGCCGATGAGGTGCTTGGATCCGAATCGGAGTGAGCGATATGAGCGCGGAGATCGTGCGATTTCCCCCACCGAAATGCGTGCGCGAGGCGGCCCGCCGCTGCGTGGAGGTGGTCGAATTCCTCGGCCTGGACACCGGTGAGTTCCCCGAAGAGCGCCTCCTGGAGGCATGGCACGGCATGACCGAGGAGGAGCGGCGCGCCTTCCTGGAGGCGTTCAGCGCCGCGGTATGAGCGCCCCGCGGGCGCCGCTCACTCGCCGGCGACCGCCTTGTGCACGAGCGGCGCCAGGGATTCGGGCACGGCGACGCCGCCGGACAGCGCGAACTCGTGCGCGCGCTCGGACATCTTCCTCCAGGTCTTGCGGATGATGTCGATCCACTTCGCCTCGTCGTATTCCGGATGACTCTCGGCGAAGGGCAGCATGTAGTGCTCGATGAACACCAGGGAGGCCACGTCCTCCAGCAACTGCGCATCGGGATTCGATTTCACCCCCCGCTTCCCCACCGCCTTGCGGACCCGCTGGACCACGTCATCCCCGTATCCCGCCCGGGCAAGAATTTCGCCGGCGGTGTCGGCGTGGAACTTGTAGAGCCCGCTGCGCCACTGCAGGTAACCCTGACGCCCGGCGGGGTAGGAGTTTCGCGGCGTCTTCCAGCGCTGAATGTGCTGGGCGCGGGCGGCGAGGCGCATCGCCTCGTCGGCCTCCGGCGCATAGCGGGCCAGCATGTCGGACATGCGCTGGGAATACAGCAGCTCCTTGGGCCAGTCCTCGCCGCCGGCCGTCTCCCGGTTGGGGTCCTCGCCGTTGGCGGCGTCGATCAGTGCCAGGGCGGTGTCGAACGGCGATTGTGCTTCGGTCATGGGATCTCTCCGTGGCGCTCCGGGATTCTATCGGGTCGCGCGACCAACGGCCAAGCCGATGGCCCGTGTGGCCGGGCGGCGGTGATCTATGCTGGCCGAACGATCCCACTGACCGGCGGAGGATAGCGTCATGGAGTGGACCAAGCCCCAGTACGTGGAGCTGCGCTTCGGCTTCGAAATCACCATGTATATTTTCACCCGCTAGGCGAGCGCCGGGGCCGCGGCGCCAGCGATGCACATCCGCGTCCTCGGGTCCGCCGCCGGCGGCGGTTTTCCCCAGTGGAACTGCAATTGCCGCAATTGCGCCGGACTGCGCCAGGGCAGAGTGCGGGCGCGGCCCCGCTCCCAGTCGTCCATTGCCATCGGCGCCGACGGCGGCGGCTGGGTGCTGTGCAATGCGTCGCCCGATATCCGGGCGCAGCTGGAAGCCTTCCCCGCCCTGCAGCCGGGGCGGGCAGCCCGGGACACGGCGCTCGTCGCGGTGGTGCTGGTGGACGCCCAGATCGATCACTCGGCGGGACTGCTGGTGCTGCGGGAAAGTCCCCAACCCCTCGCCGTCTACACCACCGAGGCAGCGCATCAGGACCTGACCGGGGGCCTGCCGCTGCTGGCGGTGCTCGAGCGCTATTGCGGGGTGCGGCACCGGTCCATCCCCGTCGACGGCGAACCGTTTTTCATCGACGGCGCACCGGGGCTGCGGTTCACCGCGGTGCCTTTGGGCGGCAAGGCCCCGCCCTATTCGCCCCGGCGCGGCGCGGCGTGCCCGGGGGACACCATCGCCCTGCAGGCGGAGGATGTCGCCAGTGGCGCGACGCTGTTCTATGCGCCGGGGATCGGCGCCATGGATGCCAGCGTGCGCGGGATCATGCAACGCGCCGACTGCCTGCTGGTCGACGGCACCTTCTGGAGCGAGGACGAACTGGTCGTCCAAGGTCTCGGCCACAAGTACGCCCGCGACATGGGGCACCTGCCGCAGGCGGGCCCCGGCGGCATGATCGAGCAGCTGCGCGCCTGCGAGCGGCCGCGCAAGGTGCTTATCCACATCAACAACTCCAATCCGATTCTGGACGAGGATTCCCCCGAACGCGCCCGGCTGCAGGCCGAGCACATCGAGGTGGCCCATGACGGCATGGAACTGCACCTCTGAAAACGCCCCCGCCGACGGCGCCCCCTGGAGCGTGGCCGAGTTCGAGGCGCAGCTGCGCGCCCTGCACCGCTACTACCATATCCATCATCCCTTCCAGGTGGCCATGTACGAGGGCCGCCTCACCCGGGCGCAGATGCAGGGCTGGGTGGCGAATCGCTACTACTACCAGATCCGGATTCCGCAAAAGGACGCCGCCATCCTCGCCAACTGTCCCGAGCGGGAGGTGCGGCGGCGTTGGGTGCAGCGCCTACTCGATCACGACGGCACGGCGACGGGCGAGGGCGGCATCGAGGCCTGGATCCGATTGGGCGAGGCCTGCGGCCTCCGGCGCGCGCAGATCGTGTCCCAGGAGCGGGTGCTGCCCGGGGTGCGCTTCGCGGTGGACGCCTATGTCCAGTTCGCCCGCACCGCCCCCTGGCAGGAGGCGGTATGTTCGTCGCTGACGGAGCTGTTCGCCCCCACCATTCACCGCCAGCGCCTGGACGCCTGGCCCGCGCGCTATCCCTGGATCGAGGCGGCCGGGCTGGAGTACTTCCGTACCCGGCTGGCCCAGGCCCATCGGGACGTGGAGCACGGACTCGAGATCACGCTGCGGGAATTCCGTACCCGGGCGCAGCAGGAGCGCGCGCTGGAAGTCCTGCGCTTCAAGCTCGAGGTGCTGTGGTCCATGCTCGACGCCATGCAGCTTGCCTACGTGGTTGGTCTGCCGCCGTTCTCCACCGTGGAGGCGTCGCCATGAAGATCGCCGGTGAAGGCCCCATCGGGCTCGCGCCCGGCTACCGCTTCCAGTGGGAGCAGGCCCAGCAGGCCTACGTGCTGCTGTTTCCCGAGGGCATGATCACGCTCAACGGCCCCGCCGGAGAGATCCTCCGGCGCTGCAACGGCGCCCGCACCTTCAAGGACCTCATCGACGACCTGCAGCGGCAGTTTCCCCGGGCCGACCTGCGCCAGGACGTGGAGGAATTCCTGCAGGAGGCTCATGAGCGCGGTTGGATCCGGATCGGTTGACGGGCCGCCCCTGTGGCTGCTGGCGGAGCTGAGCTACGCCTGTCCGCTGCAGTGCGCCTACTGCTCCAATCCGATCGACTTCGCCCGGCGCCGGGAGGAGTTGACCACCGCGCAATGGCTGCAGGTGCTGCGCGACGCGCGCGCCCTGGGAGCGGCGCAGCTCGGCTTTTCCGGCGGCGAGCCCCTGGTGCGCCGGGACCTGGAGACCCTGATCCGCGCGGCCCGTGACCTCGGCTACTACACCAACCTGATCACCTCCGGCGTGGGGATGAACGAGGCCCGCGTGGAGGCGCTGCGCGCGGCCGGACTGGACCACGTGCAGCTGAGCGTTCAAGCGAGCACCCGGGCGCTGAACGACGCCCTGGCCGGTGCGCCGGTGTTCGACCACAAGCTCGCCATGGCCCGGGCGGTCAAGGCCAATGGCTTCCCGTTGGTGCTCTGCTTCGTGCTGCATCGGGCCAACCTGGAGCAGGTCGGCGAGATGCTCGATCTGGCCACGGCCTTGGAGGCTGACTACGTCGAGCTCGCCAACGTGCAGTACCACGGCTGGGCATTGGTCAATCGCGCCCAGCTGTTGCCCACCCGCGAGCAGCTGCGCCGCGCCGAAGATGCGGTCGCTGCATTCCGCCGCACCCACGGAGACCGCCCGAAGGTCTTCTATGTGGTTCCGGATTACTTCGAGGGCCGGCCCAAGGCCTGCATGAACGGCTGGGGGCGGGTGTTTCTCGCCATCGCGCCCGATGGCACGGCGCTGCCGTGTCAGGGTGCGTCCATGCTCCCCGGGCTTGCGTTTCCGAATGTGCGCGACCACGCTTTCGACTGGATCTGGAGGGACTCGCCTGCCTTCAACCGTTTTCGGGGCGAGCACTGGATGGCCGAGCCCTGCCGCACCTGTCCCGAACGGACCACGGACTTCGGCGGCTGTCGCTGCCAGGCGTATCTGCTCACCGGCAATGCGGCCAACGCCGATCCTGCCTGCGCCCTGTCGCCTTACCACCACGTCGTGCAGGCCGCCGCGATGGAGCGCAGTGACGCCACTCTGATGCGTAACCCGAAGAACTCCCATGGGCTGTCGGGTGCGGGGAATCAGCGCGGCTGAAGCCGCTCCTACAGGAGGCGTCGCCTTGGGATTGGACGAGCTCGCGGCCGTCTCCGGTGCTGCGGCAGCGACCCGCAGCCGCAACCGCAAGGCGCAGCTGCTCGCCGAGGCGCTGCGCAGGATGGCGCCGGCGGAGGTGGAGATCGGGGTGTCCTACCTGGTCGGCACCTTGCCCCAGGGGCGCATCGGCTTGGGGCCGGCATTGGTGCACGGGGCGGCCCAGGTGGAGCCGGTGGCGCACGCATCCCTGTCCCTGGCCGAAGTCCAGGCGGCGCTGGAGCGCATCGCCGCGATCGGCGGGCCGGGCTCCGCCACGGCGCGCCGCCGGCAGCTCGCCGATCTGTTCCGGCGCTCGACGGCAGCCGAGCAGGCATTCCTGGCCAAGCTGCTGGTGGGAGAGCTGCGCCAGGGGGCGTTGGAAGGAGTGCTGGTGGATGCCCTCGCCCGCGCCGCCCGGGTGCCGGCGGAAGCCGTGCGCCGGGCGGTGATGCTGGCCGGCACGCCCGCACCCGTGGCCCACGCCCTGCTCAGCGAGGGCGCCGGCGGGCTCGCCCGGTTCGCGCTGACGCTGTTCGATCCGGTGCGGCCCATGCTGGCGCAGACGGCCAGCGATCCAAAGTCGGCCCTGGACGCGCTCGGCGAGGCGGCGCTGGAATACAAGCTCGACGGCGTGCGGGTGCAGCTGCACAAGGACGGTGATCGTATCCGCGTGTTCAGCCGTCGCATGAACGACATCAGCGCCTCCGTGCCGGAGCTGGTGGAGGCCGCAGGCCGCTGGCCGGTCGATCGCGTGGTGCTGGACGGGGAGGCGATCGCCCTGCGCGACGACGGCACGCCGCAGCCGTTCCAGGTCACCATGCGCCGCTTCGGCCGCAAGGCCGACGTGGAGGCCATGCGCGCGCAGCTTCCCCTGACCACGCTGTTCTTCGACTGTCTGCACCGTGACGGCGACGATCTCCTGGACCGCCCCCTGGCCGAGCGCAGTGCCGCCGGGGTCGAGGTGCTGCCCGACGGGCTTTGGATTCCGCGCCTGGTGACGGCGGATGCCGCGCAGGCCGAGGCCTTCCTCGAACAGGCGCTGGCCCGGGGGCACGAAGGCGTGCTGGCCAAGTCCCTCCAGGCGCCCTACGCCGCCGGCAGCCGCGGCAGCGCCTGGCTGAAGATCAAACCGGCCCACACCTTGGACCTGGTGGTGCTGGCGGCCGAGTGGGGCAGCGGCCGCCGCCAGGGCTGGCTCTCCAATCTCCACCTCGGCGCCCGCGACGCGACCTCGGGCGGACTCGTGATGCTCGGCAAGACCTTCAAGGGGCTCACCGATGTCATGCTGCAGTGGCAGACCGAACAGCTCCTGGCCCGGGAAATCGGCCGCGACAGGCACACGGTCTACGTGCGCCCGGACCTGGTGGTGGAGATCGCCTTCGACGGTATCCAGGCCAGCTCCCGTTACCCGGGAGGACTGGCGCTGCGATTCGCGCGCGTCAAACGTTACCGGGACGACAAGCGATCGGAGGACGCCGACACGATCGACATGGTTCGGGCGCTGTACAAGGGCGGCGCCGGCGGCTGACGCGGCCGCAGTCTCGTGCCCCTGCTGTCGACGTGCGACCGATACGGTAGAGGCGCGACGCAGGTGCCTCCGCTTCTCGTCACGACGCCAGAGATGCCTTTACCTTCCGTGCTCCGGCTTACTTCCACGCCTGCGGGTTGGCTCGCATCGGGCAGGTGTGGGGCCACGATGGACACGGCTGTTCCCTTGGCACCGGCTGTTCGACACGCAGTTCCTGGAGCACGGGAAGGTCCGTTGGCGGCGGGGGCGGAATCGGTGCAGGAGAGGCACCTGTACTGATCGGCGAAGGTGCCGGCCGCTGCATGACGCGATAGTGCGACGGCGACTCCCCGACGATGCGGTGGAACGTCCGGGTGAAATAGGACATGTCGCGAAAGCCCACGGCAAAGCACACGTCACCGATCGAGGCCCCGGGGTGACGCAGGAGATGCATGGCCTGGGTGATCCGCCGGCGCACCAGATAGTCCTGGAACGTCACCCCGCAGCGTTGCTTGAACACGCGGCTGAACTGAAACGACGTCAAGTTGCAAATCCGCGCCACTTCGCTCTGGGTGATCTTCTTGTGGAGATTGCGTTCGATGTACGACAGCGCCTGATCCATCGTTCGATCCTGCACCGGTGAACCCGCACTGACCCTGGATTCCGTCGGCATGGTGTGCGGCGGCCCCACGACTTCGCGTCCTCCGCCCTGCCGATCGAGTGCGTGAAACACGCTGAGCTCGCTCAAGGCAGCCTTGAGCTGGCCTCCCTCCACCGGTTGGACGAAGTAGTCCCACACGCGGGTGCGGAACGCCCATACGGCCAGCGCCTCCGAGTGCTCCTCGGTCACCATGAGCAGGGGCGTGGACGGCTCGGCGGCCTTGGTGCGTTGCAGGTCGGATAGACCGGCGATATCCGGATAGTCGTACTGAAAGCACGCAGCCACGGGATGCAGCTCGCGGATCATCGGAATCGGGTCACGGCCCGCTCAGGGCGCGAAACCCCCTTGAAAGTAGGACCTATGGCCTAGGCGAAAAGGACGCTGCGCAAAATACGTCAACA
>Ga0209347_1004067_pt1 | contig 15819 bp, 15 predicted proteins | sample AutmiccommuBRH23_FD_187382 | JGI IMG/M metagenome (GOLD analysis project Ga0209347, IMG submission 187382) | Deep subsurface microbial communities from Mt. Terri, Switzerland - Autotrophic microbial communities BRH/23 (SPAdes) (version 2) | ecosystem: Environmental > Aquatic > Deep subsurface >...
TCCGCCGGGTGGCCGGATAAATCTCGGAACGGTGGCCGGCTTCAGGTCGGAATGCTGGCCGGCTTCACGTCGGAACCGCGGCCGGCTTCACGTCGGAATACCCGGCCGGCTTGCGTCGGAATCCGCAACCAGAAGGGAAGGGGTCGGATCGGGGAGGCAGAGGAGGACCTTGAGGGATCTTCGAATGGTTGCCTGGACTGGCTGGTGAACGCGCCCAAGTTCAGCGCCGTCGCCTTGGACGAGGGTGGCTTTCCGGTTCGCATCGAGGCGGTGGACCCTCGAGCATTCGCCTTGCACCAGGCCTGGGTCTCCAGCTTGCTGGATCGGGAGCCGATCAAGAGGTTGCGCGACCGTGAGCGGGCCGAGGCCGTTGCGTCAGTCGCCGTGCACTACCTGAACCTGTCGTTCGACGGCGGTGACCTCACCGCCCTGCCGAGGGAGCTGCGCGATCAAGCCGACGTGCTGCTGGCGGTGGCCGCGCCGCCGGCCGAGGGTGCGGAGGGTTGGCCAACCTGGTGGTGAGGTCTCACACGGCGACCCGAATTGAGCGATGGCAAATGCCAAAGGCGCCTCGCCCCGGCGGTGATGAGCGTTAAGGGGGGAGTTGACGTTAGTGCGCCGGCTGGACATCGTGCACCTGGAGACGCCCGTTCTCAGGCGGCCGGATGTTGCGCGATCGGGTTCGAGCGGACGAAGTGGTCAGTCGCGTCCGAATGGTCCGGCGGCTGCATGGAGTTCGCTGTTCCGCCAGGTCGACAATGCCTGGCCCGGGGCTGCGCCCCCTCCCGCCGACAGGCCCCTGCGGGGCACTCTCACCGGCAACCGTACAGACCACCTCGCGCCCGAACGGCTCCAGACCGTCCGGCAGGTCCGTGGTGGCCTGCAGTTGTGCCCCGGCCAGCGGGTGGTATCCGGTCGGCATGCAGCCGCCGAGCCGCGGGGCGATCAGGCTGGCTGCGAGCACATCGACGATACGCATGTCGGCTCCTCCCGTCCCTGTCAGCGACAGCCGTGCTTTGCCAGCGCGATCGAGCCGGCGACCGGAGTCCCGTCGACCGAGATCTCACCCACCACCACCTCGCCAGCATCCAACCGGTAGCGCGCCCGGATGCTGCCCGCCTGCTGGTAGCCGGGGCCGACCAGCGCGCGCAGACCGCCGAGCAGGCTGGCGTCGATCGCGCGCGGGAACACCCGCACGACCGCGCCGCCGCTGCCCGGCGGCAGAGCCGCCAGGTCGCGGCGCTCGACCGCCGGCCGTGCGCCGGTGTGATGCCGCACGAAGCCGGAGTAGCGGTCGCCATCGAGCGGCTCGGAGCCCGCTCCCGCAGCGTCGATCCGGCGCGGCACCCGGTCCGGGCCGAGCAGCACGTGCCGCATGCCGTGGCAGCCGGTCAGCCGCAGGTACACGCGTTCGCGCACCGCCGCTTCGCCCGGCCACCCGATGTCGATGGTCGGGCCGTGACCGTGCTCGAGCATCCGGAGCAGGGCCCGCCCTTCGGCGACCTGCGCCGGCGACGGGCTTGCCGTTGCGGTCCCGACCACGCGCGGCAACGGCTTCTCGGCGGTCGGCGCGGGCGTGGTCGGGGAGCCCAGCGGCGCGAGGGGCGGCATCCGGTCCTCCGAAGGGACGAGTGCGGCGGGTATTGGTGCCGCGGGGGACGATGCCAAGGGAACGGCCAGCAGCGGCGCCTTCACCAGAGGAGCCTTCACCGGAGAGGCCTCCCCGTGGGAAGGCTTCGCGGAGGCAAATGTTGCCGGGCCGGGCGGCTCCGCGGCGGTCGGCGCCCGCTCCTCGACGGCTGGCGACGGCTCGACGGGAGTCGGTGCGCTGGGAGGTGGCGCGCTGGAGCGCGGGCCGGCCGGAGCCGGCTCGGCCGCCGCCGGCGGCGGCGCGAGAGGCGCCGGCAGGACGATCGCTTCCGGCGGCGCCGGCTTGGCCGTGGGTGCCGGCTCGCGGGTCGCCGGCGGCTGCGTGACGGCCGGCTCCGGAAGTGCCGGCTGCCGCAGCAGAGCGGGCACCAGCAGGATCGCGAGCACCACGCCGCTCAGCACCGCCGAAAGCCATCTCGCGATCATCTTCGTGCGCTCCCGCCGGGGCGTCACCGGGTGCCGGCCGTCCGCGCGAACAGGTCTTCCATCTCGCGGGCGATCCGGTTCAGTTCCTCGCGGCGTTCGCCGGCGCTGCGGATCCGCACCGCGGACGTGGCCGGCGGCACCTCGCGCGCCGGATCCACGGCCGGGCCCAACGTCGGGCCGGCGGGCTCCTGCGGCGGCCTCGCGGGGCGCGGGTCGACGGTGACGGCGGTGCCGGCGAGCGACGGCGCCAGCGTCCGCGGCGGGCCAGCGGCCGGCGCGTCGGCCGCTGGCGGACCGTCCTCGGACCGGATCGTGCCGGGCTGCAACGTTGCGGACGGAACCGGTTCAGGCGCCGCCGCCGGCCGGGCCAGGTCCAGGATCGGTTCCGGGATCGGGTCCGGGGCTGGGGCTGGGGCTGAGGCTGAGGTCGCGGCGGCCGTCTCCGGTTCGGCCGGCGGCGACAGCCGCGCCTCGATCGCCTGCATCGTGCCGCGCCGCAGGGCGCCGTCGTCCTGGGCGTCGAACAGGTAGGCGAGTGCCGCCACCACCGACAGGTTGAACAGCAGAAACCGCATGGTCAGTCCCTTTCCAGCGTGGGGGCCGGCGTCCGCGGCGCGGCCGCCGCCTCGCGGACCAGCAGCACCGCCCGCATCAGCGCGGACAGCGGCAGCCCGACCACCGTTGTCATGAACGCGATGCCGAAGTGATGGGTGAGGCCGCGAATCACCTCCTGAGCCGTGGCCGGTGTCAGCTCCTGCTCCGCCAGCGTCCCAATGCCGAGGCTGATGCCGAACAGTGTGTAGGTCAGGGCGAGCGTCGACAGCCCGCCGGCCGCCTGCAGTCCGGCCTCGTGCCAGGCGGCCCGGCGCGGGTCCGGATAGGGCAGCCGCCGAAGCCGCAGCAGGCAGGCGGCGAACACGGCGACCAGCGAGCCGCCGAGCAGGACGAAGCTCGGTCCGAACATGGCGAGCGCCGCTTCCCCGAGCCGGGCCGGCGGCAGTGCCGTCGCGGACACTGCCACCGCCAGACCGAGGACACCGATCCCCAGCAGATAGCTCAGGGTCCGGTTCCCGCTCGCAAGGACGCTCAGGATGGAGGCCATCGGGGTTCTCCCGCTACCGGCGGCGGATCTCGGCCGCCAGCGCTGCTTCGGAGTTGATGCCGAGCTGGTCCAGCCAGGTGTCGATCTCCGAGAGGTTACGCTCGGCGCCGCTGTGCACCAGGAAGGTCAGGTCGTAGTTCTCGAACGCGCGGCGCACCTGCGGGGTGGTGCGGCCGACGAGGCTGTCGTCGCGCAACACCATGCGCTCCAGGTCGACCAGCCGCGGCCGGGCGCGGGTGACGAGTTCGATGCGCTCGGCCGAGGTGATCTCCGGGTCGAGCAGGGCCGCCACCAGGACGGCGCGCTCGCGCTCGAGGTTGTCCAGGGAGCCAGCCTGCGCCGCGGCGGCGCCGGCGGCCGTCGCGACGGCCAGCACGATGGCGACGGTGGTGTTGGATGTGCGGGTCATGTCGGGTCTCCTTTCCGGTGTTCGCCCGGCGCCGTCGGCCGGGTCAGTTCCTGAGGAAGAAGTTGACGGCCTCGGCCGGGCCGCTGTCGGTCGACAGCGCCGCGTCCGACAGCTCGGGGTCGGTCGCCCGCTCGGACAGCTCCATGGCGTCGAGGGCGATCAGCTTGGCCATGTAGCCGAGGATGGTGACCTCCTGGTCGAGCAGCGCCAGGTCGCCCTGGGCCTTGCTGGCCATGCGGCGGATGAACTCCTCCTTGGTCAGTTCCTCGCCGTCGGCGGTGACCGAGCGGTTCATGTCGTGCTCGCGCATGCGGTTCACGAGCTGCTCGATCGCCCCCATGTTCTCGGCGTACTTGGTGGCGTACCGGCTCTCCGGGACGCCGGGGCTGGCGAACACCTGCAGGTCGACGGTCGACAGCGTCGAGGCCATGCGCTGGCGCGCCTCCATCTGCTTATCGACCAACGCCTGGCGGTCCGGCGTCATCGCCGCCTTGTCGCGGCTCAGCGCCCCCAGCATGTCGTCGTAGAGGGACAGCCGGGTCTCGGCCTCTCGCCGGCGCATCTCGATCTGGTCCGACATGAGCTGCAGGTAGGCGCGCTTCTCGGCGAGGAACTGGTGCCGGAGCTCGATCCTGAGCTCGCCGTCGGCGCGCTCGATCGCCGCCTGCAGGTCGGCCAGGGTGTTGCCCTTGTGGGCGATGCGCTCGCCGTTCTGGCGCAGCGCCTGGCCGAGGCCGGACCCGGCGAAGTCGTGGTCGATCCGGCGCTTCAGGTACTCGGGGGATAGCCGGACCAAGCGCTCGCTGGCCTGCGGCCGCCAGTGCGTCCCGGGCTCGGCGGCCGCCGGCGGCGCCGACGCCACCAGGTCCTGGGCCGGCGCCGGTGCTGCCGCCAGCGACGCGCCCAGCAGCGCGGCCGCGGCCGTGGAGTGCCGCAGCCACGCCGTCAGGGCCGGGGCGCGGGTCGGAAGGGCTTGGGAGGTGGTCATCGCCGATCTCCTTGTTCGGGGGTCAGTGCCGCTGCCAGTACTCGACCCGGCGGAGCTCCGCTTTCAGGCCGTCGTTCACGTTGGCGATGGCGAGCTCGCCGAGGTCCGAGCGCCCGGTCTGGCCGACCAGCACCCGCATGGTGTCGATGAACGACGCGCCGTCGGCGAAGTGCAGGTCGCGGCCGGCGAACCGGCTCTCGAACGCGCCGAGCGTGCGGCGGGCCGCCGTCAGGTCGCCGCCCTTGAAGTGGTCGAGCACGGAAGCGGCGTAGGCCCGCATGCGCTCGTCGCGCGCGGCGTCGGCCGCCTCCGGGCCGATGCCGGCCTCGCAGGCCTCGATCGCCCGGGCGCTGGCGAGATAGCGGGCCGGCGACGCCGCCCGCCGGGCCTGCTTGCTTAGCGCCAGGGCCTGGTCGCGGCAGCTCCGCCAGTCGCGGACCGCCGCCAGCTCGGCAGCGCGGGCCTGGTGGTAGCCAATGCCGCCCGACGGGTCGCCGCCGGCAGTGACGGTGCAGGCGCCGAGCGCCAGTGCCGCGACCGCCAGCACGGCCAACCGGCCGGCCGGGCGCACGCGGAAAGGGGAGTGTCGGTTGCGCATCGCAGGATCCCTCGTCGGTGGTGGTCCTGACGAGGGAATGCGGAGTGCAGGGGGCTATTCGGTGCGGGGGGCCGGTGGGGTGGATTCCGGATGGCGGGTCGGGCGGATCAGGTTGGTCGGCGCGTCTATCCAGGTATGACGGCGGCGGGCGGGGCGCGGCGCCGATGTGGCGGGCGCCGTCGCCTGGATGCGGTCGCCGAGCAGGAACTTCTGGCTGCGCGGGAACTTCTCGACCGTCGGCACCAGCCACAGCAGGAACCGGTACATCGCCTCGACCGCCGGGCCGGTGCGGTGGGTGTTGTCGGTGATCCGGTTCATCGGCAGGTCACGCGCTCCGCTAAAAATCCGCTGGGGGCTACGCTCCCAGTTCCCCGTGGGGTAGGTATACAAGGATCCAGGTAGTCAAAGGGCCCTGGCCACGCGGAAGCCGATGGGGCCGACGCGGTCTCCGGTGACGAGCCTGCTGCGGTTCGCCGAGCGTAGGAACCCCGGAACGTCGAACCAGGAACCGCCGCGCAGAACACGACGGCCGCACTCCCCCGACATCCATGCCGAGCCATCCGCCGGCGCTCCCGTATAACCCCCGTTCCAGCAGTCCTCTACCCACTCCCAGACGTTCCCGTGCATGTCGTGCAGCCCGAACCGGTTGGCACCGAAGCTCCCGACCGGCACTATCGACCCCCGGTACTCGCCCTTCGACGAGCCGTTGTAGGTGGAACCGCCGTCGAAGTTCGCCTGATCAGGCGTGATCCCCTCACCGGTGTGGAACGGCGTCGTCGTCCCGGCTCGCGCCGCGTACTCCCACTCAGACTCCGACAGAAGACGGTATTTCGCGCCCGTCCGCCGGCTCAACCACGCGACGTAGCCCTGTGCATCCTCCCAGGTCACACCGATCACCGGGCTCCGGTCGCGCCACCAGACGCCGGGTTTCGGGCGATGCGAGCAGCCGCCCGCCGCCACGCACGCATCCCACTCCGCGAACGTCACCTCGTATTTGCCGACCGCCAGTGCGGACCCGATCCGCACATGGTGGCGCGGGCCTTCGCGCTGTTCCCGGCCCACCTCGCTCTCCGGCGACCCCATCCAGAACTCGCCCGGCGGGATCACCACCATCTCGGGGCACTCCTGGCAGTCCCGGAACGTGTCGCCGGGTTCGTATCTGGGGCGCTCGGGATACATGCCGACCGCCGGCGTCGCCGGGCCGGCTTCGGGCTTGTCCCCGAGATAACCCGCAGCCACCCAGCCCGCAGCGCCGCCCGCCAGGGCGATCCGGTACCAGCGGGCGGCGTCGGCCGTGGTCTCGCCGGTCACGACCACCTCGGTGCCGCCCGCCAGCGTGCCGGTCTTCTTGCCGCCCGGCATCTCCCGCACGTTCAGCAGCGACGCGGTCACCACCAGGGTCCGCTCCAGCGCGGTCACCTCCAGTGCGGGAGGTTGCGGTGCCGGGGGCGTCGCCGGCGCCAGCGCCGCCAGCCGGCGCTTTGCGAGCGGCGCGAACGGGCTGTCCGGGTAGCGCTCCAGGAACAGCACGAAGTCGTCCTGCCGCTCGCTCAACTGGATGGTTCCCCAGACCAGCGCGTCCTCGCCGGCCGCCGGCGGCGTCTGTCGAGGCTGCGCCACCGGCATCGACTCTGGTTGTTCGAAATAGAAGTCGCGCGGCAGCGACACGCTCAGCCACGGTTTCTGGCGGTCGCCGGTGAGCTTTCGCACCCGGCCGTTCACCTCCCGGAACACCGCCTCGAGCGGACGGGCCGGCCGTTGCAGCGCCTCCAGCAGGGCGGCGGTGAAGATGCCGTGCCCGCCATGGGTGCCGTCGCTCGCGACCTCGCCGGGGGCGGCGGCGTACAGCACCGCCGAACCGCCGGTCCCGGCCGGAGCGGCCTCGATCTCCAGGCCGCGCGACGCTGCGACGTCGCGGAACTTCGCCGGCAGCGGGTTGTTGCGGCAGGCGTCCAGGATCAGGATCTGCACCGCCGCACCGCTGCGCGCCATCGAGCCCTGCAGCGCCGCCGTCTCGATCGCGTCCGAGCCCAGCGCCCACTCGCCCTCCAGCCGCGCATCGACCGGGATCAGCCAGTTGCGGCCCTGCGCTTGGACGCCGTGGCCGGCGTAGAACACCAGGGCGACGTCGCCCGGCCGCAGCGCCCCCTCGAACGCCTCCCGCGCCCGGTAGACGCCGCGCCGGTCGGCGTCGGTGCGCAGGATCACCTCGAAGCCCAGCGCCTCCAGCCGGGCGCCCACCGCCTCGGCGTCGCGTCGGGCGTTGGCCAGGTCCGGCAGATGGGTGTAGGCGTCATTGCCGATCACCAGGGCGACGCGGCGCTCGGCCAGAACCGGGGCAGAGGCGAGCAGCAGCACGGCGAGCAGCGCCGGCAGGATCCAACAGAGCGATTGTCGCGCCGCCATGCCCCTCACTCGGCTTTTTCGACCGTCACGGCGACGCTGGCCTCGGTGACGCCGACGTCGGGCAGCGTGCGGAACACATGCGATAGCCGCGACGCCAGGTCGACCGGCAGCGCCTCCAGCGCCGTCCCGCGCAGCGTCGGCGGCAACCGTCCGGTCACGTCCTCGCTGGTAGCGAAGCACTTCATCAATTCCTCTCCGGTCGGCGGGCGGAACCGCAGGTCGAAGTTGAACTGCCGCGCCTCGGGGTCGGGGACCCGGTGCGCCACGCCGCCGGCGAAATGCGGCGAGCCGAGGTTCTGCCGGAAGAACGGGTTGGGCAGCACCTGGATCGTGCTGCCGTCGGCACCGTGGTAGAAGCAGTACACCCAGGCGTCCCGGTCCAGCTCGATGGTGAGCCGGAGCAGCTCGCCGATCCGGTAGACCGGCGTCTCGCCGCGGTCGGTGGTCAGCCGGAAGTCGATCGGACCGAGGCCGTCACGCTCGCGCATGTGGCCGAAGTTGAAGCGGCCGGTATGGGCGTTGACCGGTCGGTAGGTCGCCGGCGCCAGCCCGCGCTTGCGCATGCGACCGGTCCACAGATGGGTCACGCCGGCGGGGTTGCGCAGCTGGAGCTGAAGCTCGAGGGAGTCCTCGAACTCCCAGTAGCTCCCGCTCAGCACGTAATCGGTCGCCGACAGCGGTTCCGGCGGCGCGTTCGGCGGCAACAGCGGCCGGGCATCCGTCTCCAGCCCGCGCGATGCCGGCGCGTCGTTGAAGTCGTGCAGGATCAGGTGGCGGCCGGTGAGGGGGTCGCTGAACGCGTCGGTCAGGCGGGCCACCAGCCGGCCGGTCAGCAGCCGGTCGAGCGCCGGCCGGGCGCCGGTGTCCTGGTAGACGACGGCGCCCTGGAACAGCCGCTCCATGTCGTGCGCCCGGTTGCGGAAGTGGCCGGCCGCCGTCGTCACCGCCTGGTCGAGCGACAGCAGCCGAACCGGCGCGTAGTCGGCGATTGGGATGATCTTCGGCCCAGCCGCCGAGACGATGGTGCCCTTGCGGTCCAGGGCCTCGTAGGAAAGGGCGACCGCCTCGACCTCCTGGCGCGGCCGGATCGTGCCGTACACCAGCACGTCGACGTCGGCGGCGTGCTCCACCAGTGCGGAGTACCGGCCGCCGGACGCCGCGCCGCCGCCCATGTCTCTGGCGTCGCGCATCAGGACGGAGAGCTCCTCGCGCGCCAGCAGCGTGATGCCGCCACCCCCGGCCCGGATCAGGTGCGACTTCAGGAGGCTGGAGAACTCCTCGGCCACGTAGCCGGGGACCGGGATCTTCAACGGGTCGAACGGCAGGATCGCCACCCGGACGCGCGGCCCTTCCGGGAACGGACCGGCGGTGTTGGTGCGGTGGCGGTCGATGTCGATGGCGAGGTGCTGCGCCATCTGCTCGATCGAACGGGCGACATCGTCCGAGGCGCGCGCGGCGCCGGCCAGCCCAAAAATAATGACGGCGGCCGGGAGCGCCGCCATCGCACGCCGCAGGACGTCCACGCGTCCGGTCGAGCTCACCGTTCCCCCTCCTGTCCGCCGCCGCCGGCTCAAGGCTCCACACGGTGGGATATGCGGGTCTCAGACCCCGATTCCGATCGCGCGGTCACGGTGTAGCGGATCGGCTCGGGCGGTCGTCTTGGCACATGGTATGTCCACACCGTCCGCACCGTAAACGTTTCGGAACGGATCGGTGCGGCTTGGCCAACCAAGCGACCGGACAGCACCTCAAGCGAACCAGTGGTCTGGGTCGCCCCGGCTCCTGGAAACAGGGTGATGCTCAGGCCGCAGATGGCACTCGCCGAGCTCGCCGGCAGGGCGCCGTCCGCGCCCGGCTGCAGCAATCGTCGCCGGAAGCCGTCGGCGGTCGCGCCGCCGCCGAGGTCGAACGTGGAGTCGAAGGCAGCGTATTGCAGGGCGTGGCATGTGGTTCCGTCGCCGGCGCTGAGCTCCGACACGACGATGCGCGGCGCATCCGGGGCCGGCGGCGGGGGCGGGTCGGGATCCCAGGGGATGACGTTCGCGGCCAGGACCAGGCTGGCCACGACCGCGACCGCCGCCATCCCGTTCAACACCGGCCGGGAGGCCGCCCGGGGACGTGGACTCTCGTCGCCGCCTGGCGGCCCGGAGGTGATGTGGGGGATCGCGAACCGGTCCAGCAGCGGCTCGGCGCGGTCGAAGCGCAGCAGCTCCAGCCCGTCCGGCACGGCGCCCTGGACCGTGACGTTCGGCAGGCAGAAGACGATCGGGGTCGCGTCCCGGTGGGCTGACGCCACTAGCTCGCGTGAGGAGTCGAGTTTGTCCCGGAGATGCTCGATGTCCGGCTTGATGCCGAGCTGGCTGTCCAGGTTGCCGGTCAGCAGCAGAATCTGTGCCACCGGCTCGCCAGGGACGGCCAGCCGCTTGGCGCGCGCCAGCCCGTGGGCCACCAGCACGCCGAGATTCCAGCTTTCGCCCGAGGTGATCCGCCCCGACACCTCCAGCCGGAACGGCACGTCGCCGGCCGGACCGTAGGCGCGGCTGACCGGCCCGCCGCCGGCGACAAAGGAACGGTAGCGCCCGCTGATCTCCTGCAGTGCCTCCCAGTCGCGCGTCAGGACGACCATCGACTGCTCAAGGTCCGGATCCTGCTCGACCAGCTCGATCCGGACCGGTCCGGCGGTCGTGGCGACGTAGACGGCGATCCGGCCTAGCGCAGGATCAGAGTGGCGTTCGGGTCCCTCAGGCATTCGACCGTGTCCGATCCCCATTCAAGAATCAGTTGCATGATGCCACCATCGGGCGCCGGAAGTGCAACCCCGTGCGGCACATCCTCGGCACCGAACACCACCATTTCGGTCGGCGGCGACGCCTGCGGGTCCTTCAGCTCGACGACGGCGTAGACCAGCTCCGGCCGCTGCCGCGATCGCTTGAAGGAGATGCGGGCGGTGTCGGTCTCACGCGCCGGAATGGGCTGGTCGCTGGCGGCGGCTGCCCTCGGGAACGCGACCAGGGCCGTCGCCTCGACCATGCGCCGGTACGCGGCCCGCAGCGCCGGGCTCGCGGCCAGTGCTGCCTCGACGTCGCGGTCCGGCCGGCCGGCCGCTCCGGTGGCATGGGCGAACAGGCGGCTCATCGAGAACTGAGTCACCGGCTCCGGCGAGCCGATGGACTCCACCAGCTCGCGGGCTGCGGCCCGGGCCGCGAAATCGGTGCGGAGCATCGCCAGCTCCTCGGAGCCGGGGGCGGTTCTGTGCGTCACTGGGGTTCTCCATAAAGTCGACGAAACTGCGCCGCGAACAGGTCGCGGTCGCGTGTGAACATCGCATCGAGCCCCCCGGCCGATGCGCCCCGTCGTTCAACCGATTTCCGAAAACCGTCGATCAGCCCGGTCATGCGCGTCAGCGCGCCGGCGAACTCCGCGAACGCCTCGCGCCGGTCCGCGTCCGGCTCGGCGGACTCGAAGCCCTTGCGGCGGATGCCGCGGAACGCGGCCGCGGCCTCGGCGCGGAACTCGGGCGTGGCGCGGCTGCGGGCGTCGCCGTAGAGGCAGTGGTAGACCGCCTTCTGCATTGTGCGCAGGTGCTCGCGGACGCGGCCCACGGTCGCCATCGCCTCGCCGTACGGCACCGCGTCCTCGCACGCGACTGACCGCCGGATCGCCTCGGTGCCCCGGCCGAAGCGCCGGGCGTTGGCGACCGTGCTCTGCACCGGGGCGAAGCTCTCCAACCGCAGGAATGCGTGGGGGAAACGTCCGGCGTTCGGCCCGTGCTCCATCAGCCTGGCGATCGGCTTGCGTTCGGAGGCTCCCTTGAGCACGCCGATCTCCCGGGCGCCCGGCTGATCGAGGACGTCCAGCGGGTCCTCCCAGTCGGCCAGGTCGTCCTGGTCGGGCGGCATCGCGAGCGCGGCAAGATCGACGAAGGCGCGGAACACCGTCTCGTACTCCCGGATCGGCTTCTTCACGCCATGGGAATGCCGGGTCCAGAAATCGAATATGACGTTGTCGTCGATGATCCAGTCGCCGCCCGGGACATGTTTCTTGAAATACATCGCTATGCGGTCGAAATGCTCCTGGTGCCTTGCCCAGGCGATGTGGTGCTGCCGGAAGTCGCGGAGCCGCTTGGCAATCCTGCCGGCCGCGGGCTTGACCTCGCCGACCGCGGCGGGCGGAACCGGTATCGTGTCCAGGGTGTCGACGAACTCGGTCGCGTAGACGCCGCCGTCGAGCCCCATCAGGAACTCGAACAACGCGATCAGCGCCGGCATCCGGCGGTACCAGATCTCGAACCGCTCGCCGCCGTAGTCGATCACGAGGCCACGCTCGCCGAGGGTGACGTTGGCCGGGGCCGCCGCCCGCTCGCCGGCGATGCGCTCGAGGTCGGCGTGCACGGCACCCGGCGTGACCCGCCGCTGCGACAGGAAGAACAGCAGGCGGCGCCTGCCGTCGCGCACCCCCAGGCCGGCGAGCCCGTGCACCAGGTGGCAGAGCTCGAGGACAGCGGAATCCTTGTTCCTGCCGCCCATGCCGGCGATGATCGCGGCCAGCCGACGGCCGACCCCGGTGCCGGCGAACCGCTCGCTTTCGATCACGGCGCGGAACTGGCCGATGAGATCGCTGCTGGCGCCGGCGCGGTTCAAGGTGAAGATGTCGTCGTCCATGGCCAGTCCTGCCTCGTGCCCCCTGCCTCGTCCCCGTCCAGCCGTCGCTCACCAGCGGATCGTGCCGCCGCCCTGCGTGCCGGTGCCCGGCGAGGGGGCCTGACCCGGCGTCTCGCCGTCCGCGCGCCGCGGTGCCTCGATCAGCGTCACCTCGACGCGGCGGTTGACGCTGCTGTCGGGGCGATCCGGGTCCCTGAGGCGGGTCTCGCCGTGGCCGGCGGTCTCGAGATGGGCGGCCGTCATGCCGAACCGCCGCACCAGGTAGGCGGCGACCGCCTCGGCACGGCGTTCCGACAGCGCCTGGTTGTAGGCGTCGGTGCCGCGGGCGTCGGTGTGGCCGGCGATCCGGAACCGCGCGCCCTCGAGCTGCCGCGACGTCAGCGCGGTGCCCAGCGCCTCGAGCTGAGCGGTGGAGACGTCGGAGAGGGTGGCGGAGTCGGTCTCGAACCGGATGTCTAGCTCGACGCTCGGCGGCGCGTCCGGGCGGAAGCTCTCCGTGTAGCCGGGCGCCAGGGCCCGGACCAGCGCGTTCGGATCGAGGAAGGCGGGCGGCTGCGGCGACCCGTCGGCGGCGGCCGGTGCCGGTGGTCTCGCCGGCGGCGGGCTCGCGGCATCCGGCGCCGCGGGCGCCTGCACCTGGACCAGCCGGCGGAAGCTGCGCGCGACCGCCGCGCCCGACGGTGCGACGCCCTCGAGCGACACCGTGAGGTCGAGATCGCCGGCGAGCCCGGCCGGAAGCAGCGGCCGGTTCCGCGCGTCGAATGCTAGCGGGCCCTCGAACCGCGCACCGCCGGACTGGTCTGCCGCCACGGCGTGCGCCGCGGTCCAGCGCACCGGCACGCCGGTGAGCACGAGGTCGACCGGTCCGCCGGCCGTGGGGGCGATCTGGCTCCAGGCGACCCGGATTGGCGACCCGCCGACGCTGCCGTCCAGCCGGTACCGCGATCCACCCGCCGGCGTCTCGACAGCATCTACCAGCAGGCGCCAGGTTCCGGGCTTCGGACCGGCGATCGTGAGCGCTTCCAGGCGGGCGCCGGCGACGCCGCTGCGGCCCGCGCCGGCGCGACGCGGCGTCAGTTGCTCCCCGTCTGGCGACACCAGGATGAGGTCGAGGTCGCTGCCCGGCCATTGCAGGCTGGCCTGCATCTCGGTCGCGCCGGGCTCGACCGTGAAGGTCCTGGCCTGGCGCTCGCCCTGGCGGATGACGCCATCGCTGACCGACAGCACGGACTCCTTGCCTTCGGCGGACCGGAACTGCCGCAGCAGTGCCGCCTCCAGCTCCGCCGGCGAGTTGGCGAGTTCGAGCGTGCCGCCGGTGCGCTCCGCCAGCCGGGCCAGCGCCGCCCGGTCGGCCTTGGCGCCGAAGGCGACGGCATGGACCGTCACCTCCGGGGGCACGGCGTCCGGCGCCGCCGACCAGTCGCCCTTGGCGTGGCCGTCGGACATCAGCACGACGGTATCGCCTTGCCGCGTCGGCGCCAGCACCGTGGCGGCGAGCGCCAGGGCGGCGTCGATCGAGGTCCCGCCACTCGCGGTGATGCGGTCGGCGGCGGCCCGCAGTCCGTTCCGCCCGGCGCCGTCGCCGAGCCGGGTCATCGGCGCCAGCAGCGCCGCCTCCGACGCGAAGCCGGCGACCGCGACCGCGCTGCCGGCGGCCGCCAGGTCGGCGATCTGCCGGACCGCCGCGGCCCGCAGATTGTCGGGGTCGCTCCGGCGCATGCTCTCCGACGTGTCGATCAGCAGCACCACCCGGCGTGTCCCGGTGTCCGGGCCCTGGATCGCCTCGGTCAGGAAGTCGACGAGCCGGGGGCCCGGCGGCTCCGCCGCCGGGCAGCGCCACGTGGTGCGGCCGAACACTGGATTGACGGCGCTGCGGTCGCAGCGCTCCGGACAGCCGTTATAGGCAGCCTTGGTGCCGCCCGTCATGGTCCATTCGCGCCAGCAGTTCGGCCGGGGATCGCTCTTCTGCGTCGCGCCGATCGAGCAGCCGCAGGGGTTGCGCACCGCCTCGTCCAGCGAAGTGACGTGCAGCATCGATAGGCTGTCGAGGCCGTCCAGGTCGTTGGCCACCGTCACCCGGCCGCTGTAGCGCGCGCTGCCGTCGCCCGGCGCCGGGTAGCGGCCGAGCAGCACGTAGATGTCGCCGCTGGTCTGCTGCAGCCGCCTGGCGATCCGGTAGCCGGCGAAGGCGTCGAGCAGCGCGCGGGCGGCCCCAGGATCGATCCCGACATGGTCGACGGCGGCGTCGGCCGCGGCGTCGCGCGCCTGGTCGGGGGTCAGCGAGGTGAGGTCAGCGTGCATCAGCAGCCGGGCGTAGACCGGGTCGAACAGGCCGAGCAGCGCCACCGCGACGGCGAGGTTCTCGGGCGGTGCCGCGCGCAGCCGCTCTGCGGTCGGCCCGCCGATGCGGATCAGATCGCCATGGGCGAGGCCGCTGCGGTAGTCGCGCACGATTTCGATGTCAGAGGCCGCGGTTGCCGGGCGAGGGGACGCCATGGCGAGCACCGCCGCCGCGATGGAAGCGATTGTGAGGCCGATCCACCGGTGTCGCATGCTCGCCCTCCTGGTCAGGCTCCATCCCCGGTATGCCGGCGGCAGGGGCGGATTTTGCGCGTGCCGCAGCTCAAGCTTTCAGGCAGGTATCGCGTTCGGCGTCGGCGGACGGCTCGTCGTGGGTTTGGCGTTCAAAAATCATCTGCGGGCTTCGCCCCCAGACCCCAAGAGGTCAAGAAGTCAAGAGCCAGGAAGTCAAAGGGTCCTGGCCACGCGGAAGCCGCTGGTGCCGTTGTGCCGGATACTGGTGCCCACCCAGCTGCGGTTCGCCGAGCGGTGGCCCCATGGAAGACGGTCCCAAGAGCCGCCGCGCGTAACACGACGGCTGCACTCGCCCGTTCTCCACGCCGAGCCGTCCGACGGCGCTCCCGAATAGCTGTCGCTCCAGCAGTCTTCCACCCATTCCCACGCAATTCCATGCACGTCGTGAAGTCCGAACCGGTTCGCATCGAGGTGGTCTCGTACCAGAACTCGGCACAACGGGCGTCGAGCTGCAGGGCGCGGTGGTGATGGTAGCCGCCAAGCGCGACGAGATAGCTCTCGATGTCGTTGACCTCCTCCGATGCACTAACGCCATTTGTCACCGGAATAAGCGTGGAAGCATTCTTCACCATATAATATCGTTAAATCCTGCACCTGACCATTATGTGTAGCGTCACAATAACCAAAGCAACCTTTATCGTGCTTACCACACTTTTCTTTACATTTCGCACGTTCGCTGAGTACATACTGAAATGAACGACTGATCGATGTGCTATCACAAGTGCTCGAATCTGCCTTTGCAACTACCGGAAATTCACGTGCGGTCACTGATTTAGGTTGATTTGACGCCTGCATCGTTGCAAGGCGTAACTTGGCCCTTTGAGTGTATCGTCCGTCGGGATGAGCCTGCAGGAAGGCCTCCAGGGCGACTACATCTCCGGCCTGCGCTGTCCGCCAAGCCGCGTGCTCGGCGGCGCTCACCGGCTCGATCAGCGGCGCCCACACCCAGGCCGGGCCGCCGGCATGCGCCAACCGGAGCCAGCT
>Ga0209347_1004068_pt1 | contig 15819 bp, 17 predicted proteins | sample AutmiccommuBRH23_FD_187382 | JGI IMG/M metagenome (GOLD analysis project Ga0209347, IMG submission 187382) | Deep subsurface microbial communities from Mt. Terri, Switzerland - Autotrophic microbial communities BRH/23 (SPAdes) (version 2) | ecosystem: Environmental > Aquatic > Deep subsurface >...
CCCTTTAGACGTTCGTCGATCCTGTTTCGGCCCCATGCTCCCCCAACAAGGGAGTATATGGTGGAGCCGCCGGGTACCGCCCCCGGGTCCGAGCCGCTTATTACGAGCGCGTTTATGTCCATAGTCGGGGAAATCCCCGACACTCCAGATATAGGCCGCGGGCCGGGTGGGTGCAAGGGGAGGTGCGTGGGGGTGTGGCAGGACAGCTGTCGCAGTCGGAGGCAGCGCCCGTCCGCCCCCTCGGACGGGCGCCGCCCGGCGGCGCTGAAGCGCCTTGATTCCGGGCAAGAAGAGCTGGTTGCACAGGGTCCGCGAACGCAAAGCGCCGCCCCGGAGGGCGGCGCAAGGCGTTCAGCGATAGGGTGGGGTCAGAACCCGGCCTTGATCTTCTCGAACTCGGCCAGCTGCTTCTCGCGCTGCGCGGCGCTGTTCGGGGTCTGCGCCAGGATCGGGGCGCTGATCTCGGTCAGGCCGGCGGTGGTCAGAGTTTCGGCATCGACCAGGTCCATCGCCGCGGTGCTGGCATGGCCATAGCCGATGGCATCGACCAGCTCCGGGCCGGCCTCGGGGCGCAGCCAGGCGTTGATGAAGTCATAGACCTTGTCTTCCGAGCCGGGGCCGTCCTTGAAGTTGACGAAGCCGCAGAACCAGGTCGAGGAGCCCTCGGTCGTCTCGCGCTGGAAGCCGACCGGGAAGCCGTCATCCTGCAGATACGCCACGCCGTCGTTCCACGACCAGGCCACCAGCACCTCGCCCGAGGCCATCAGCTGGCTCATCTCGGCGGGGTCGGCCCAGTAGCTGCGCACGTTGACATGCACCTTGCGCAGCCAGTCCGCGGCGGCGGCGAACTGATCATCGGTCACGTCGGTCCAGTCGGTGACGCCGGTGGCCAGATAGGCCAGCGCCCAGACATCATCTGAGCTGTCGGGAATCGACACGCGGCCTTCGTATTTCGGATCGAGGAACACCTGCAGCGAGGCGACGTCTTCGACCGGCACTTCCTCGGTGTTGTAGGCAACCGCGGTGACGCCCCAATCCGACGGGATGTACCAGATGCCGGCATCATCCTTGAACACCGGCGAGTTCAGGAACTTGGGATCGATATTGGCGAATTCCGGGATCTTGGTCACGTCCCACGGCTCGATCAGCCCGGCATCGCGGTATTTGCCGACCATCTGCGAGCAGGGATGCGCGACATCGGCCTTGAAGCCCGAGGCGACCTTCTGGAAGGCCTCGTCATCGTCGCCATAGAAGGAATAGGTGGGCGAGTCGCCGTGCTTTTCCACATAGGTGGCGAAGAGGCCTTCTTCCTCGAACCCGGCCCAGTCGAAGACCAGAAGCTCGGGATCGGCAGCAAAGGCCGGCGCGGCGCAGAGCAGGGCGGCAGAGGCAAGCAGCAGCGAATGGCGGGTCATGTCTGTCCTTTCGGCGAGGTGTCGAAGAAAATAGCGGTTCCGGCCAAAGGCTAGGATGAAGTTCCTGATGCAACAAGCGATTTGTCCGTGACCGGCCGCCCTGCAGCCGCAGAACGCAGCGGTTGCCGAAGGATGCGGCAGGCCGCGAACCGGCGCCGGCAGCTTGACCGGCCGGTGCGGGCGTGGCCTGATCGTGCTTTGAGCATTGGGAGGGGCGGCGATGATCACCGTGGACGGGTGCCGCAAGATGGCACGCTACAATGCCTGGCAGAATGGCAACCTGTGCGGCGCGGCGGCTGCGCTGGACGATGCCGCGCGGCGGGCGCCCCGTGGGGCCTTTTTCGGATCGATCCACGCGACGCTGAACCATATCCTCTGGGCGGATCGCATGTGGCTGAGCCGGTTCGGCCGCGGGCTGGCACCGACCGGCGGCATCGCCGGCAGCGGGACGCTGGTGGCGGAATGGGAGGCGCTTTTGGCGGCGCGGCGCGAGACGGATGCGGTGATCGTGGACTGGGCCGACGCGCTTGCTCCGACGGATCTGGCGGGTGACCTGGTCTGGTATTCAGGCGCGGCGGGCCATGAGATGACCCGGCCGCGCGCCTTGTGCGTGATGCATATGTTCAACCATCAGACCCATCACCGCGGGCAGGTTCATGCCATGCTGACCGCAGCGGGGGCGGTGCCCGGCCCGACCGATCTTGTCTTTGCTTCGGACGAGATCCTGACGGGCTGAGGGCGCCCGGATCAGACGTTTTTCGGGAAGCTTGCCGGGTCGATGCCGAGGGTGCGCAGCGCTTCCGGGTCGGGCGTGCGGTGGGCTTCCATCGCGGCAGACACGGACCGGGCAGCCACGAAGGCGGCAGAGAAACTCGCCAGTGCAGTGCGCAGCGTCGCCAGCGGATTGTGGGTCATCGTGAGGGTGGTCATCGGATTGGCCTTTCGGGTTTCGTCTGACCCTTAAATGGGCGCTCGGCAGCTTCGCTGCAACGCAGAAACTCGGAAGGTCCGCCATGCGCCCCGTGCAAGGCCCGCGGATATCAAAAGGCCCGGCGGGGGTGCCGGGCCTTCCTGGATTGAGGGAGGAGGGGATCAGTCCTCGTCGCCCGCCAGCTGGCTGAGCACGGCGCCGCGGCCGCGCATCCGCATCACCAGCGGCACGATCAGCGCCAGCGCCGCGATCCCCAGCATCACCGCGGCGATGGGTGAGGTGACCAGCACCGTCCAGTCGCCCTGGCTGATCGACAGCGCCCGGCGCAGCTGCTGCTCGGCCATCGGGCCAAGGATCAGCCCCACCACGATCGGCGCGATCGGGTAGCCGAACACCCGCATCCCGTAGCCGACAAGGCCGAAGACCAGCAGCATCCCCAGCTCGAAGGTCGAGGGGTTGGCGCCGATGGTGCCGAGCGTGGCAAACAGCAGGATGCCGGCATAGAGCCAGGGTTTCGGGATCGTCAGCAGCTTCACCCACAGCCCGATCAGCGGCAGGTTCAGCACCAGCAGCATGGCGTTGGCGATCAGCAGGCTGGCGATCAGGCCCCAGACCAGCTCGGGGTTGGTCGCGAACAGCAGCGGGCCGGGTTGCAGGCCGAACTGCTGGAAGCCCGCCAGCATGATCGCTGCGGTGGCGGTGGTCGGCAGCCCCAGCGTCAGCAGCGGCACGAGGGTGCCGGCCGCGCTGGCGTTGTTCGCGGCTTCCGGCCCCGCGACGCCCTCGATGGCGCCATGGCCGAACTCTTCGGGGTGCTTGGTCAGCTTCTTCTCGGTCGCATAGGACAGGAAGGTGCCGATCTCGGCGCCGCCCGCCGGCATCGCGCCGATGGGAAAGCCGATGAAGGTGCCGCGCAGCCAGGGCTTCCACGAACGCGACCAGTCAGACCGGTTCATCCAGACCGAGCCCTTGACGGCATGGACCTTGTCCTCGCCGGTATTGCCAAGCGCGGCGATGGCCAGCGCCTCGCCCACCGCGAACATGGCAACGGCGAGGGTGGTCACCTCGATCCCGTCCAGCAGGTCGGGCACGCCAAAGCTCATGCGGGCCTGCCCCGTCAACTGGTCGATGCCGACGCAGGCAAGACCGAAGCCGAGGAACAGCGAGGTGAGGCCGCGCAGGGTACTGTCGCCGAAGGCAGATGACACCGTGACGAAGGCCAGCACCATCAGCGCGAAATACTCCCGCGGGCCAAAGACCAGCGCCAGCTTCACCACATAGGGGGCCAGGAAGGCCAGCAGCAGCGTCGCGATCAGCCCCGCCACGAACGATCCGATGGCAGCGGTGGCGAGGGCAGGGCCGCCGCGGCCCTTGCGGGCCATCTTGTTGCCCTCCAGCGCGGTGATGATGCTCGCGCTCTCGCCGGGGGTGTTCAGCAGGATCGAGGTCGTCGATCCGCCATACATCCCGCCGTAGTAGATCCCCGCGAACATGATCAGCGAGCCGGCCGGATCGAGCCGGTAGGTGACGGGCAGCAGCAGCGCCACGGTCAGCGCCGGGCCGATGCCGGGCAGCACGCCGACGGCGGTGCCAAGCGTCACCCCGATCAGCGCATAGAACAGCAGCATCGGGTCCGACGCGGTGGCCAGACCCTGCATCAGGAAATCGAACGCGCTCATCTTGCCCCTCCGAAGAACAGGTGCTCCAGCGGGCCGGCGGGAAGGTTCAGCATCAGAAGCTGCGAGAACACGATCCAGACCACGAAGCTGAGGACGATGCCGACCGGCAGGGTCAGCGCCAGATTGCGCTTGCCAAAGGCCCGCGCCGTGAAGGCAAACAGAAGGCCGGTGGCGATGGAAAAGCCGGCGATCTTCAACAAGATCAGTTGGCCGGCCAGGCCCGCGATGATCCACAGCACCGGGGCCGGCTGCTGGCGCGGGCGTTCGGGGAAGTCACCGCGCAGCGCCGCAACGACCGTCCAGACCGCGAGCAGCAGCAGTCCGATGCCCACGACCCGTGGCACCGTTCCAGGACCGACGCCGGAATAGCCGCCAAGATCGGCGAGGCGGGCGCTATCCCACAAAATCACCGCGCCGAACACAGCCAGCCCGGCGGCGATGAGGAGCGCCGCCCAATCGGGGCGGCGCTGGATTTCATATTGCTTCAGGCTCATTTCACCAGACCGATGTCCTTGAGGACAGTCTCGGTGGCGGTGATGTCGGCGGCCAGCTGCGCGTCGAACTCCGGCCCGGCGAGGTAGGTGTCAGCCCAGCCTTTGGTCGCCAGCTGTTCCTGCCACGAGGCCGATTTCACCATCGCCTCGACATCGGCCGAAACCGCCGCCTTCTGCTCGTCGCTCAGGCCCGGCGCCGCGGCGACCATGCGCCAGTTCTGCAGGACGACGTCCATGCCCGCCTCTTTCAGCGTCGGGGCGTCGATGCCCTCGATCCGCTCTTCCGAGGAGACGGCCAGCAGGCGCAGGGTGCCCGATTCGATCTGCGAGACGAATTCCCCCAGCGACGAAACGCCCGCGGTGACCTGGTTGCCGAGGATCGCGGCAAGGGCCTCGCCGCCGCCCGAATAGGCGATGTAATTGATCTTGGTCGGATCGACGCCGGCCGCCTTGGCCAGCAGGCCAACCGCGATATGGTCGGTGCCGCCGGCCGAGCCGCCAGCCCAGCTGACCGCGCCCGGATCGGCCTTCAGCGCCTCGACCAGTTCCTCGATGGTCTGGATCGGCGAGGCGGCGGGAACGACGATGGCCTCATACTCGCCGGTCAGGCGGGCAATCGGAGTCACGGCGTCAAGGCCGACGGGGGCATTGTTGGTCAGGATCGCGCCGACCATCACATAGCCGCCGACGATCAGCGCATTGGCGTTGCCCTCGTTCTGGCTGGCGAATTGGGCAAGGCCGATGGTGCCGCCGGCGCCCGGGACGTTCTGCACCTGAACAGAGGACGAGATGCCCTCGTCCTGCAGCACGGACTGCATGGTGCGGGCGGTCTGGTCCCAGCCGCCGCCGGGATTGGCGGGGGCGATGATCGTGTAGTCGGCGGCCAGTGCGGGCAGAGCGACGGCGCCGGCCAGAATGGTTGCGAGCATCAGTTTTTTCATTGCGGTATCCTCCCAGGGGGTGCCTGCGGATCGCAGGGCACCGAACATGTGACGGGCGGGGGCTGGCCTGATGGTGTGGCGCGCCTCCTCCCCGAAGCGCGGGCGCTGCCTCCACAGCACCCATGCGCCTATTCAGCACAGGAACCTGTCATCTGCCTGACATGGGCGCCGAAAAAATGCGCGGGGGAAGAAATCGCGGCCTGAGAGGGTGAAAGTTACTGCCCGGCAAGGGCGGCCTTCCAGCGGGCAATCAGCCGGGCGCGCTTGGCCTGATCGAGATAGACCAGAAGGCCGGGGCTGACGGGCACCGGGCGCAGTTGGCCCCCCAGCGTATCTTGCATGGCGCGGGCGCTGTTGCGCTCTGACACTTCAAGGCTGACGGCGGGCAGGCGCAGCTCTTCGGCCAGGATCGTCTGCCCGGAGCGCGACAGGAAGAAGCCCAGCATCCGCGCGCCAAGATCGGGGCTGCGCGCCGCGCGCGGCACCAGCCCGATGCGCGAGGCGACGACGGTATAGTCGCGCGGCAGCACCAGCCCGACATCGGGATGGCTGCGGGCCCAATCGGCGGCGTAGGAGCCAAGGATGTTGTAGCCCATCGCCAGCCGCCCGTCGGAAATGCGCACAAGGATGTCCTCGCTGGTGGGGAACTGCTGCACGCCCGCCGCGCCCATCGCCCGCACCACCGACCAGATGTCGGGAAAATGCTCCTGATCGCGGGCCAGGAACAGGTAGCCGACGCCGGATCGCTCGATGTCATAGGTGCCGATGCGGCCCTGCACATCGGTGCCGCTGCGCATCCAGTCCAGAAACTCGGCACGGGTGGCGGGGGGCGAGGCACCTTGGAAGCTGGGCTTGTGGTAGACGAAGACCGCGGGCTCGAAGGTCATCGCATAGGCCGTGTTGCGCCAGTTGGCCCAGTCCGGCCAGTCATCGGTTTCGGGCGCGGTGACGGGCATGGCATAGCCGTCATTGACCAGCTTCACCTGCAGATCCATCGCCGAGGAGAAGGCGAAATCCGCGGTGCGCTGGCCGGCATCGGTTTCGGCGGTGATGCGGGCATGGATCTCGCCGGTCAGCAGATCCTCATACCGCACGGCGATGTCGGGGTTCTGGGTCTGGAAGCCGGCGATCAGGGGGGCGGCCAGTCGTTCGTCCAGCGAGGAATAGACGAGGATTTCCTGCGCCGCGGTGCCCGAGGGCGCAGGGAACAGGAACATCTCGGCTCGTGCGCCCCCGGCCAGCAGGACGCCGCAAAACGCAAGGCACAGGAGACGGGACAGGACAATCATTGCCGGAGGATGCCCCAGAGGCATCCCGTTCACAAGCGCGGGAGAGGCGGCTAAGGTCGCGGGGCAGAGGGGGCCCAACATGCGGATATTGCTGGTCGAAGACAACCGCGCGCTGGCCGAAGGGCTGGCAACCATCCTGCGCGGCACCGGCCATGCGGTGGACGTGGTGCAGGACGGCGCCTCGGCCGAGGTGCTGGCGGCGGCGGAAAGCTTCGATCTGGTGATCCTCGATCTGAACCTGCCGCAGATGGATGGCCTGTCGGTGCTGCGCGCGATGCGCGACCGCCAGAACCGAGCCGCCGTGCTGATCCTGACGGCGCGGGGCAGCGCCGAGGAGCGCATCCGCGGGCTCGACCTCGGCGCCGACGATTACATGGTCAAGCCCTTCGACGTGGGCGAGCTGGAGGCGCGGGTGCGCTCGCTTCTGCGCCGGCAGGCGGGCCTGCGCGCCTCGACCGTCAGCTTCGGCGCGGTGACGCTGGACCTGACCAGCCGCAGCTTTCTGGCCGACGGGGTGGCGCTCGACATCCCCGCCCGCGAACGGGCGCTGCTGGAGGTGCTGTTCACCCGCGCCGGGAAAGTGGTGGCAAAAGAGGCGATCCTGCAATCGCTGACCAGCCTTGACGACGACCTCAGCGGCAATGCCATCGAGCAATATGTCAGCCGGCTGCGCAAGCGGCTGGCGCCGCACGGGCTGACGGTGCGCACGGCGCGCGGCATCGGCTATTACCTCGACCGGCTGGCCGAGGCATGACCCCCCACGCCGCCTATTCGCTGCGCCGCCGGCTGCTGGGATGGCTGCTGATCTCGACCGCGGTGCTGGGAGTGCTGGCGCTGGTGGACACCTGGCGCGAGGCGGTGCGCACCGCCAACACCGTGTCGGACCGGGTGCTGGCCGGATCGGCGCTGGCGATTGCCGAGCGGGTGACGGTGGATCAGGATGGCGGGCTGGAGGTGGACATCCCCTATTCCGCGCTGGAGATGCTGTCCTCCGCCGCGCAGGACCGGGTGTTCTACCGCGTCGATGGCCCGCCCGGCACCTTCCTGACCGGCTATGACCAGCTGCCGATCCTCGATGGCCCTTCGGACAGTCCGGTCTTTGCCGATGGCAGCTTCGGAGGCGAGCCGATCCGCATCGCCTCGCTGCACCGCGCTGCCTCCACCGGCATCGATTCTGTGCCGTTCACGGTGATCGTTGCCGAGACGACGGCGGCGCGGCGGGCGCTGACCGGGACGATCCTGCTGCGATCCGCGCTGCGGCTGGCGGGGATGATCGGGGGTGCGGCGCTGATCGTCTGGGTGGCGGTGACGCTGTCGCTGCGGCCGCTCTATCGGCTGGGGGAGGCGATTGCACTGCGCTCGCCCGATGACCTGCGCCCCATCGAGCAGGCGGCGCCGAACGAGGTGCGCGGGCTGGTCGATACGGTGAACAGCTTCATGCTGCGGCTGGACACGGCGCTGCGCGCGATGCGCAGCTTCACCGGCAATGCCAGCCACCAGCTGCGCACGCCGCTTGCAGTGGTGCGCACCCAGCTGGCGCTGGCGGTGCGGGCGGGGGATCTGCCGGCGGCGCGCGCGGCGGCGCAGGCGGGGGATGCGGCTTTGGCCGAGGCGGAGCGGATCCTGGCGCAACTGCTGCTGCTGGCGCGGGTCGATGCGGCGGGGGGCGCGCCCCTGCCCGATGCGCCGCTGGATCTGGTGGCGCTGGCCCGCGATCTGACCGCCGAGGCGGTGCCGGCGGCGGCCGAGGCCGGGATCGACCTTGGCTTTGCCGGCGAGGGGCGGACGCTGGTGCGGGCCGAGCCGGTGCTGCTGGGGGAGCTGCTGCGCAACCTTCTGGACAATGCGCTGACCTATGCCGGGCGCGGCGCCGAGGTGACGGTGCGGGTGTTCGCAACGCCCGAGGGCGGCGCGGTGCTGGCGGTGGAGGATGACGGCCCCGGCATCGCCCCCGCCCGCCGCGAGGCGCTGCGCGGCCGCTTCGTGCGCGGTGCGGAAGACGGGGATCACCCGGCGGGTCTGGGCCTCGGCCTCGCCATCGTCGAGGAGATCGCCACGCTGTTCGGGGGGCGGCTCAGCCTTGAGGATGCCGCGCCGCCGGACGGGGTGAAGGACCGGGCGGGGCATCGGGGCCTGGTGGTGCGGGTGGCGTTCCCGCCCGCCGCTTAAGCCTCGCGCGGGCGCAGCATCAGCCAGATCAGCGCACCGCCCGCCGCCACCAGGAAGGGCACCATCGCCAGGTTCACCGCCTGCCACCCCGCCTCGACCGTGCCGCCCGAGCAGTTCATCAGCCCGCCAGACGACAGCGAGGCCATGAACACCCCGCCGAACACCACGAAATCGTTGACGCCCTGCAGCGTCCCCCGCTCCTCGGGCTTGTGCGCCGAGGCGAGCATGGCGGTCGATCCGATGAAGCCGAAGTTCCAGCCGACGCCGAGCAGCATCAGCGCCACGAAGAACTGCTCCAGCTCCACCCCCGACAGCGCGACGAGGCCCGACGCGGCGAGGATCACGAGGCCAAGGCCGACGATCACTTCCTTGCCGAACCGGGCGATCAGGTGGCCGGTGAAGAACGAGGGCAGGTACATCGCCAGCACATGCGCGCCGACGATATCGGCGGCATGGCCCTCGGTGAAGCCGCAGCCGACGACGGCCAGCGGGGTCGAGGTCATCACCAGGTTCATCAGCGCATAGGAGACGGTGGCGCAGATCATCGCCACCACGATCACCGGCTGGCGCAGCAGCACCTTCAGCGGCCGGCCTGCGGCGAGGCTGCCCTTGGGCGCCGGCGGGGTGCGGGGAATATCCAGGAACGAGAACAGCAGCGGCCCGGTCAGGTTCAGCACGATTACCGCAAGGTACGTGGCGAAGAACGGCACCACCATCGCCTGGGAGGTGACCTTGACCAGCTGCGGCCCGATGATCGCCGCCGCAAGGCCGCCCGCCATCACATAGGAGATCGCCTTGGCCTGGAATTCCGGCGGGGCGGTGTCGGTCGCGGCGAAGCGGTAGAAGCCCTGCGCGCTCATGTACACCCCGGTGAAAAGCGCGCCGAGCATGAAGAGCCAGAAGGAGCCGTACCAGAGCGCTGCCGCAGAGATCGCCGCCCCAAGCGCGCCCGATCCGGTGGCGAGGGTGAAGCCCGCGCGCCGCCCGTAATGCTGCATGAACCGCGAGAGCCGGGTGGAGGACAGCACCGAGCCGAGGATGATCAGCGACAGCGGCAGCGTGGCGAAGCACGGGTTGGGCGCCAGCGACTGCCCCGCCAGCCCGCCGACCGTGAAGATCATCGACATCTGCGCGCCAAGAATCGCCTGCGCGGCCACGAGAACCCACACATTGCGCCTGGCGCGGCCCATCGAGGCCTCGGGCGGCGGGGCGGCGGGGGGCAGGGCTTCGCCCGGCACGGCAGCGGAATCGGGGGAGGACAGATCTGACATGCAGAATGCGTAGCGGGTGCGCGGGGCGGGGGGAAGGGGGCGCGGTGGGCGGGCTACCATTGCCTTTCCCTTTGCCCGCGCGAAAGATGGACCCCTTATAGAGGACCGGATGCCATGACCGCACTGCAAGACCTGTACCCCGAAACAGACCCCTACGAGACCGGGTTTCTGGATACGGGCGACGGGCACCGGATCTTCTATGAGCGCGTGGGCACGCCCGGTGCGCGGCCTGCGGTGTTCCTGCATGGCGGGCCGGGCGGCGGGATCAATCCCGACTACCGCCGCTTCTTCGATCCCTCGCGCTATGACCTGCTGCTGTTCGATCAGCGCGGCTGCGGCCGCTCCACGCCCCATGCCGCGCTCGAGGCCAATACCACCTGGCATCTGGTGGCGGATATCGAGCGGTTGCGGGCGCTGGTGGGCTGCGACCAATGGCTGGTCTTCGGCGGGTCCTGGGGATCGACGCTGGCGCTGGCCTATGCGCAGACCCATCCGGAAAGGGTCAGCGCCCTGATCCTGCGCGGCATCTATACCGTGACCCGGGCCGAGATCGACTGGTACTACCGCTTCGGCGTATCCGAGATGTTCCCCGATGCCTGGGAGCGGTTCTTGGCCCCGATCCCCGAAGCCGAACGCCATGACCTGATCGCCGCCTTCCGCAAGCGGTTGACCTCGGACAGCGAGGCGGAACGGCTGGAGGCGGCCCGGGCCTGGGCGATCTGGGAGGGCGAGACCATTACCCTGCTGCCGCGGCCCGAGGTGGAGGCGACATATGGCGATGCCCATTTCGCGCTGGCCTTCGCGCGGCTGGAAAACCATTACTTCCTGCACGACTGCTGGCTGGAGCCCGGGCAGCTGCTGCGGGATATGCATCGGCTGGACGGCATCCCCGGCGAGATCATCCACGGCCGCTATGACATGCCATGCCCGCTGCGCACCGCCTGGGAGTTGCACAAGCGCTGGCCGGGCTCGCGGCTGCAGATCGTCGAGGGCGCGGGCCATGCGGCGACCGAACCCGGGATCCGCGACCGCCTGCTGCGCGCCACGGACCGGTTTGTGGGGGGCGGGGAGTGAGAGGCTTGGGCTGCTAGGCAGACCAACTCGGGCACTGCCGACGGTGCGCCCCTCTGGCCTTGCCGCCTCAGCCGGGGCAGGGTGCCCGCATGACCCACTCCATGACCCATCGCCTGATCGAGACCGAAGCCCACCTCGCCGAGGGAGCCGCGCATCTCCTGCGGATCGAGCCGCGCTTTGCGCCCGCGCTGGTGGAACCCCTGCCGCTGCGCCGCCGCCCCGACGGGTTCGGCGCGCTGGTGGATGCGGTCATCAGCCAGCAGGTCTCCGTCGCCTCTGCGGCAGCAATCCACGGGCGGATGCTGGCGGCGGGGCTGACCCATCCGGCGGCGCTGGTGCTTGCAACGGACGAAACCCTGCGCGCCGCCGGCCTCTCGCGCCAGAAGATCCGCTACCTGCGCGCCCTCGCGGCCGCCGATCTCGACTATGCCGCCCTGCGCGACGCGCCGGATGCCGAGGTGATCGCCCGGCTGGTGGCGCTGCCCGGCATCGGGCCCTGGACGGCCGAGATCTATGCGATGTTCGGCCTTGGCCGCGCCGATGTGTTCGCGCCGGGCGACCTGGCGCTGCAGGAGGCGGCGCGGCTGCTGTTCGGGCTGGCGGAGCGCCCCTCCGCCCGCCAGCTGCGAGAGATGGCCGAAGCGTGGTCCCCCTGGCGCGCGGTTGCGGCGCGGGCGCTGTGGGCCTACTACCGGATGGCCAGAAACCGGGAGGGAATCCGATGACGCGCGCGTTGAACTTTGGCCGCAAGGCCGCGAAATCGGGCACGGCCCGCTCGATGGTGGTGTTCCTGCACGGCTATGGCGCCGACGGGGCCGACCTTCTGGGCCTCGCCGATCCCTTGGCCCCGCATCTGCCGAACACGGTGTTCGTGGCTCCCGATGCGCCAGAGCCCTGCGCCGGCAATCCCTTCGGGCGGCAGTGGTTCCCGATTCCCTGGCTCGACGGGTCGAGCGAGGCGGCGGCGACCGAAGGGCTGGCGCGGGCGGCAGAGGACCTGAACGCCTTCCTCGATGCGCAGCTGGCCACCGAAGGGCTGACGCCCGCGCAACTGGCCCTTGTCGGCTTCTCGCAGGGCACGATGATGGCGCTGCAGGTGGCGCCGCGGCGGGCAGAGCCGGTGGCGGCGCTGGTCGGCTTTTCCGGCCGGCTGCTGAAGCCCGAACTGCTGGCCTCCGAAGCGATGTCGAAACCCCCGGTCCTGCTGCTGCACGGCGATGCAGATGAGATGGTGCCGTTCCGTGACATGGAGCTGGCCGGCGATGCTCTGGTCGTCGCGGGCTTCGAGGTTTACGGCCATGTGATGAAGGGCACCGGACATGGAATTGCGCCGGACGGACTGTCGGTGGCGCTTTCTTTCCTGAAGGACCGTCTGCCCGCGTGATCGCCCTTGAACCCCGCCCGAGAGGGGTTACATTGAGATCAACAGATACTGGAGGATCTATAATGGACTATGCCGTGATCGCCGCTCTTGCCCTGGCCGTTCAAGGCGCTGTCCTTGTCGCCTTCCTCCAGATGCCGCGCCGCAAGATGCAGCCCGTGCGCGTTGTGGCCACCCGCCGCACGCGCTGAGGCAAGCCCTCGTCACCACGCATCGAGAGACGCAAGCGGCGCCCCCTTGGGAGCGCCGTTTTTTTACGTCGCAGGGTCCGTGCACGGCTTGGTGACCACCCGATTGGGGCCGCGTCATTCGCCTGTCACGTTCCTGCGATACCCGATGCTGCGACGGCACCATCGCAGATCACGGGGCTTGTCAGGCGGGACACGCCAGATATAGTCGAATCGTTCCGGGGCGGGTTCCCGCTCTGGTGCCGGACCGGGCAGTGAGGGCAAGGACGGAGTCACCATGCTTGACCACAGCGAAGACGCGGATTTCAGGACCAGTTTCGTGCGCGAACCGGCGTCGCTGAAGCATTATCCGGCGCTGGTGCTGAACGCCGATTACCGGCCGCTGTCCTACTACCCCCTCTCGCTCTGGCCCTGGCAGGAGGCGATCAAGGCGGTGTTCCTCGACCGGGTCGAGATCCTCGCGGAATATGACGAGGTGGTGCGGAGCCAGCGGGCCGAATTCCGGATACCCTCGGTCGTGGTGCTCAAGGATTATGTGAAACCCCAGAAGCGCGTGGCCTTCACGCGCTTCAATCTTTTTCTGCGGGACGAATTTTGTTGCCAATATTGCGGCAGCCGCGGCGATCTGACCTTCGACCATGTGCTGCCGCGCTCGCGCGGCGGGATCACCAGTTGGGAAAATGTGGTCGCTGCCTGCTCGCCCTGCAACCTGAAGAAGGCCAACAAGCTGCTGCGCCATGCCGGGATGCAGCTGCGCAAGCCGCCGCATCAGCCGACCGCCGAAGAGATGCGCAATACCGGGCGGCGGTTTCCCCCGAACTACCTTCATGACAGCTGGATCGACTTCCTCTACTGGGACGCCGAACTCGACCAGTGACGGGAAGGGGGCCGTCTGCCCCCTCTTGGCGCGTGCCGCGCCAATTCACCCCCGAGGATATTTATCAAAGGCAAAGGGCAAAGAGGCGGGCGGTCAGCGGCGGGCGATGATCCAAACCGCGTGGATGATGCCGGGGAAATATCCCAGCAGCGTCAGCAGGATGTTCAGCCAGAACGCCCCCCGGAAGCCGACCTGCAGGAATACGCCGAGCGGCGGCAGCAGGATGGAGATCAAGATACGAAGAAGGTCCATTTACTAAGCGCTCCGGCGTCTGGGTCTGGGCCGAGGCAACGCCGGCGGCTGCGGGATGGTTCCCAAGGCTTGCGCCGGTCCCGGCGCCCTGCCAGCATCCTACAGGGCCGGCAGGCGGCCCGGCAAGTGCAGAGGCCCCGATGACCCAGACCGATCCGTTCTTCCGCCCCGTCTCCGGGATGGACCTGCCGCGCTTTGCGGGGGTGGCGACCTTCATGCGGCTGCCGCATCTGGGCCCGGACCATCCGCGGCTGGCAGAGGTGGAGATCGGCATCGTCGGGCTGCCCTTCGATGGTGCGGTGTCGAACCGGCCCGGCGCGCGGCACGGGCCGCGGGCGCTGCGCGATGCCTCGACCATGCTGCGCGCCCAGAATGGCGCCACCGGGGTGCGGCCTTTCGACGCCGTCGCCTGCGCCGATCTGGGCGATGTGGGCCCGAACCCGGTGGATGTGATGGACACGCTGGAACGGTTCGAGGCCTACTATGCCGGCATCGCCGCGCGGGGCATCCGGCCGCTGACCGCGGGGGGCGATCACCTGTGCACGCTGCCGGTGCTGCGGGGGCTGGTGAAGGGGAAAGCTCCGCTGGGGCTGATCCATTTCGACAGCCATACTGACCTCTACCCGGTCTATTTCGGCGGCAAGGTGCTGACCCATGGCAACCCGTTCCGCGTGGCGGTGGAGGAGGGGCTGCTGGACCCGGCGCGGATGATCCAGATCGGCATCCGCGGCACCACCTATGACAATGCGGATGTGGATTTTGCCAAGGCGCACGGCATCCGCATCGTGCGCGCCGAGGAGCTGTTTGCGCGCGGCATTGCCGATGTGATGGCCGAGGCGCGGGAGATTGCGGGGGGCGGGGAGACCTACCTCTCCTACGACATCGACTTCGTCGACCCCTCGGTCGCGCCCGGCACCGGCACCCCGGAATGGGGCGGCCCGATTGCGCGCGAGGCGATCGAGGTGCTGCGGGCGCTGCGCGGGGTGAACATCGTCGCTGCCGATCTGGTCGAGGTCTCGCCGCCCTTCGATGCCGGGGGGAATACGGCCTGGCTGGGGGCGAGCCTGATGTTCGAGCTGCTGTGCCTGATGGTGGAGGCGAAGGCGGGGTGAGGGGCTGTGTTTCATAGTCGCACCGGCCCGATCAGCGGGATGCCGGCGTTTTGCGCAATCGCCGCACGCTCGGTTCGGGCGGGGATAGGCGGGGCACTGCCTCGCCCCCGCCCGCGTGGGGCCTGTCCACCAGTGGCATTGGCCGCACAAAACCGACTGAGGCCAGCGCCCGCCATGGGCGGGGCGGGCGCTGGCCGGGCCCTTTGGGGGCCCGTCCGGATGGGATGAGAGGGCGGTGAGTGGCGAAGGCGATGGCCTTCGCCAAAGCGGGCGGTGCGAACCGCCCTACCGCCCGTGCCGCGCCGCCCAGGCCGGCAGCGTATCCCCCGCCTCCGGCGCCGCCAGATACACCGCCCGCGCAATCGCCCGCGCCAGGCAGCAGGCCGCCGCGTGCCCCAGCTGGAAAGGGTCGGCAATCGGGTCCGTCAGCTCCCGCGCCCCTGTCGCTGCGGCGAACACCAGATCGCCATCGAAGGGCGTGTGGCTGGGCACGATGGCCCGCGCCATCCCGTCATGCGCCGCCACCGCCAGCCGCTGCGCCTGCGCCTGGGTCAGCGCCGCATCGGTGGCGATGATGGCAATGGTCGTCGCCGCGCCGGGCCGCTTTTCCAGCCGAGGCTCCTCCAGCGCCGGGAAGCGGGGCGGCAGGCCAAGCCCGCCGAACTCGCCGTCCAGCTCCCACGGCGCCGCCCAGAATTGCGGTCCCTCGTCGACCGTGACCGAGCCGAGCGCATTCACCGCCACAA
>Ga0209347_1004069_pt1 | contig 15815 bp, 10 predicted proteins | sample AutmiccommuBRH23_FD_187382 | JGI IMG/M metagenome (GOLD analysis project Ga0209347, IMG submission 187382) | Deep subsurface microbial communities from Mt. Terri, Switzerland - Autotrophic microbial communities BRH/23 (SPAdes) (version 2) | ecosystem: Environmental > Aquatic > Deep subsurface >...
AAAGCAGTAGCCGAGACACCTTCAATACGGTTTTCAGGGACCACCTCATAGACATAACCGCTGGGGTCCCAAATCCATGCGGGGTCGGCCACCTTACTGCCATCATCATCATCATTATCACGGTCATTGTTTTCCCTTCGGCAGTCAGGGTCAGAACCAATGGCATCTTTAACATTTTCAATGGATCTGTCTATTTTAGCATCCACAGCCTCCGACATAGCCAGACTTACACCAAACATAGCAACACTTCCTCCAAAAGTTACCGGGGCAAATACTACTCCTGCAATCCCCAGTAATCCATTAGAAACATCGCCGATGAGCATATCTGTACTGATACCTTCGATCCAGTCCCTGTAAAAATTACCGCCACTGCTGCAATCTTCACTCATCTCCAACAGAGCATCCAATTTATCCCGGGCATCCATGGCATCCCAAGGCCATTCGGCAAGTCCTTTATAATCATAGAGGTCCATGCCGACTTTGGCCACATCCTTAACATGGGTCCAGACAACAGACGAAGCTGCATAGAGGACCTGATCCGTACTCGCAATAGCATACTCGTTATTCTCCAGGCGAATTTTATCCAAGGGAATATAACCGCTCAGGGTAATCTCTGTTCCTCCCAGAGTGGGTCTATGAGAAAAATTGAAGTTATATACCGGTATACCGGTTTCCTGTACAAACTGCATTGCTGCAAAATCAGGTGTATAATCCACCCCACACTCCATTGTCCGGGCATATTCCACTTCCGTATTATTCAGCTCAGGGACATTAATCCTTTCGGTACTGCTTACAGGCCCCTGGAAAGGATCAGGCATCGCCTGGGCATTCAAAGTGCCGACTTTAGGCAGAACCTGATAATCGCTGGCCCACAGCGGAAGCCTCATGCGAAGCTGCTCCTCACTGGGTGCGGCCTGCCGGAAAGCATCCTCGGCAGGCATTGTCTTACTGCTTACATAAATCGGCCCCGGCATGTTATTAAATCCAAGTTTCGTCACTCCCGTAAAGGTACCGTCATTTTGCCTGTATAGATTAACTGCGAAGTTTTCACCTACCCGGATTTTAGCATCATAAACCCGTTCAGGCTGGTTAAATTCCACAGAAAACAGGAACATCTGACTTGGTCTAAATACATAAGGGAACCTTGCAATACCATTTCCGGGGCTAAAAGAAATTTTTCGGCCATCTCTCTGCTGCATGGTAAAACTGGTAATCTGAGGTTGGGTATTATCAAATTCTACCAGCACTTCTTTTGACTGCAGTATCTGCCCAATGTGCTGGGTTTCCGCCTGCAGCAAATGCCGAGCTGGATCACCGAAGTCAGGAAGGGTAACATTCAACTTCCATAAACCTCCCTGGGACGCTTCTGCCTCCCCAACCGGAAAGTTTCTGTCAAATATTTTAACTGTGCTCCCTGCCGGTGCTTTCCCCGAAATGGTGGTCTTCAGGTTATTCAGTTTGGCAGGGGCAGTTATGGTGATACCTGGAACCCCAACTGAAGTACTGCCTATAATTTCCTGGGCTTCTATTGAATCTAAATTGTTGGCAGCTCCATAGGAAAAAGCCATCCTGGCTGTAATGCTTAAAGCGGTAGTAGACGGGTCAATTATTGGACTAACCCGCAGCTTGCAGTCCACAGTTCCCGTTTCACCTATATCAAGATACCCAACAGGTACCTGAAGCACACCTTCTGGACTGACACTGTAACCTTCTGCAGGCTGACCTTTTAACATTACACTGTTTTCCACCAGAGTTGTGCCTTTAGGTATGTCCAGCAGCAGTTGAGAATCATCCAAAACCCAGACGCTGTTCCCTTGAGGGCTCCGGCCGGTGTTTTGATAACGTGCCCGCACATTGATTACACTACCGGGTACGGCTTCATCGGGCAGAGCATGCAGGTAGTTTTCCAACCCGGTAAAAAAACCTTTTTTGGCCAGAACAATAGGGCTGTCGAGTTCTACAATCTGGTTTTCGGCTACATCTACCCTTGCAGAACCATAAAGCACATCGTAGTCCCAGTTGCTCCCAACGCCCAATACCCCTGTCGGAACATTGACCCAGAGATCGAGGATATAGGATCCTGCAGCGGAAATTTCCACCTTAACCTTATCGTAAACAGAAGACCCGTCCAGATAATGAAAATTATCGTGCTTAACCCACTTCCGCTGACCTTCAGCATCCAGGCTGTAAAGCGTATAGTGCCCACGCAGCGTTTCTCCCTGCCTGCCTGCCGGTGGTGCACTTGTTAATGAATCAACCAGGTCTGCCACTATTCGCCCCTTCTCCTCAAGGCGAAATTCTACTGCAGCTTTTAAATTCCCGTCAAGAGTCACAGTCTGGGACTGAGGAGACAAACCTGCCTCCCTGCCGGAAATCGATATGGTTATTTCCGATCCTTCTCTAACATCTTTCACCAGCAAAGGGTGAATGCTCCTGAGACCTTGACTCCACCCTTAAATGTCAAACCCATATGGGCTGCGGCTATACCATCAAGAACCATAGGCCCCATCCATTCCCCGTCCAGGTACTTGGTATAGACATTAACGTCTATCTCTCCCATTCCTTCAAGTTCCCTCAGTGTCAGGTCAACCTGTTCGGCACCCCCGGAAGGAACGCTGAAATTTATCTCCGTTTCCCCGACAGGTTCATACCTGCCCACTCTGTCACCCAGCTCTATTTTAGCACTACCTGCCAAAACAGGTGTTTCATAATAACCGTTTTCATCACTAGTCGCGGTAAAAGAAAATGTTCGTTTGTCAATTACCTGAGTGATAGCGATATTCATTGCTTCAATTGGCTGTCCCTCAGTATTTGTTATATATCCTTTAACAGTTCCCGCAGGAAGAGCATCTAAGGTCAAGGTCTTTTCCACAAAGCCCGGTTCTAAATCAATGGTATATTCCCTGTTATAATAGGTTAAATTCTCCACCTTCACCTTAGCTCTAACCTCAGATGCATAAGTCATCTGTAAAGTTGTCAGGCCTGATCTGTCTGTCACGGATTCACCAATAAAGCTTCCGGTATCATCATAGAAAGCAATTCTGATACCTTGAACAGGGTCTCCACTTTCGTCCACAGTTTCTACCTGAAATAGACTGGGAGCCGGGACATTCAGGCTGATATTTTCCTTTATACCCGCGGTAACGGTTAAGCCCTGTTTAGTAACCCGGAAATCATCATCTACACCGGTCACTTCCACGCGGTAATCTCCAGACGGCTTAAGGCCCTTAAGCTCATAGCTTCCCGTACCGGAAAGCTGAACCTGGTCACCACTTGATACTATATTACTCCAGGCCGTTAGCCGGGCATCTGTCAGTATTTCCGGTGCATCAGACAAAATATTGACCAGCAGTGAACCCGAAACCCCCAATGAAATATTACCGGTCTCTCTGACTGCCTCTGACCCTGCTTCGTCAGATAAAATTCCTTTAATAGATACAATTTTTGCCGTACCTTCTTCAATCGTAAATGGGCCCTCATACCTGCCAGCCTGTTCAGGGACTTCCATAAGATTAACGTTAAATACGGTATTCTGGAGACTGCCGTTTAAGTCATAAGTCTGATAAGTTACTTCTGCCACCGCCTGGCGGTTGGTTTCTCCGGCAAGAACAATGTTAAGATTCTCTTCAAGCCTGGCCATTCCATTAACGGTGCGGGGAACCCACCATTCAATGCCGCTTACAAATATTTGAGGTGTAGCCACCGCAACCTGTTCAGTGTGATTAAACTGACTCTGGTCTTCTGTCATAATCCTTATCACATAACTGTATTCGGTTCCCGCCGCTAAGCCGGTATCCTGATAACTCGTCATTCCCAGGGGAACTTGGGCAACCTGTTCTAATGTGCCGCCGCTTCTTGCTCTCCAGACTGCGTAAGCTGTCGCCTGACTCTCAGGAGTTGCTGCATCCCACTGCAGGCTGGCAGTACCGCCTGGATCTGTGCTTACCGAAAGACTTGCAGTTCCCGATGAAGCAGAAGTCGTAAATGTAACAGAAGGGCCATATACCCAATTACCTACAGAATCGGCAGCATCAACACGGAAAGTATATTCGCTTTCTGGCTGCAGATTTTGCACCATATAGCTGGTACCAGCTCCGTCAACAGTGGCAATAACCTGCTGTGAATCCATAAGCCGATAAGATTCTATTCCCTCACCGTGCTGTGCAGGAGTCCATTGCAGTTCAGCAAAGGTCTGCCCCACATCAGCAGCCCTGAGTTCAGAACCTGCCGGCCAAAGGGGTAAGCCATAGCCAGGTTCTGAAACAAATATGTCATACTGTCCATTAGTGTCTTCATTTACCAGGTTGCTCGCATCTGACTGATAGGCAACAGCCCCTGTATCACTTACACTCAGATAATCTCCGAGCCACCGGCTGTTACTCAGCACACCACCGGATGATACATTCATACGGATAGTTTTACTGTTTTGAAGATCGCGAAGGAAAACATCTTCAGATTCGTTGGTATCTCCATAGACCAGGTTAGACGCTGATGACTTGAAGGCCACATAGCGCCCATTATCACTGATGGCCATATAATCTCCTACATAGTCATTGCCCGGAGTCCCTCCGGACGAGACATCAACCATTACGTTGCTTACTGCACCCTCTTCAGCTGTCTCGTCAAAAATGCCGTCCTCATCGGCATCCCTGTCATGGACATATATGTGCTGGTCATAATCAACATATTCATTTAACAGGTTGCTTGACCAGGACAAGAAAACAACATAGCGGCCATCAGAGCTCATATCAGTATAAAAACCATCCACCCAGCCGTTTGATTCTGTACCGTCACTGGCCACACTGACTCTTTCAACAGTACCTGTTTCCCGGTCATGAACAAAGAAATCGTTTCTGCTGTTTGTATCATTATCTACAAGGTTATCGGCATCACTTACGAAGGCCACATACCTGCCGTCAGCACTGATTACAGGATTATCTTCATTATATTTGTTGGCTTCTGCCCCACTGCCGGAAACACTGATCCTTGTCGTATTGACTGTAACTGCTGTTTCTGTGGTTGCTGTTATTGAGGCAGAACCTGACTCATTCCCAACAATATCCACAGCAGTAACACTGTAATGATAAGTTGTGCCAGGGGTCAGGCCGCGGTCAGTATATCCTGTGCGGACACGCACACCGTAATATGTTGATTCCGCTTCTGTTATTTCGTCAATAAGCACACCTTCACGGTATATCCGGTAGGCGGTAAGGTCATAATCGTAGTTTTGATAGGATATCCATCCTCTGGGTTCATCCCAGGTTAACTGTACAATATTGTCATTGGCAACATAATCCAGATTTTGCGGAGGGTTTGGCGGATCCAACACTTTAAGGGCTTTGTCCGCATTAAGCGTTCGATGGATTTCATAGTCCGCTTCGTCAATCCACTCTTTATATTCCTTTTCTCCTGCCAAAAGGGCAGAGGTTATCTTTAAGGCTGATTCTGTAGGATAAGCCGTCCACAGAAGGGCCGCTGCCGCAGAAGCAAAAGGGGCCGCAAAAGAAGTGCCGGTACAGTTATCATATTCATAAACACTGTCGATAACTGTAGTAAGTATCTCAACTCCCGGTGCCATTATATCGGCACCGGTATTAGAAGACGAGTATGGAACATGGTCCGCGTCTGCAGCACCAACAGAAACCACCCCAGCTAGATCAGCCGGGTAAAAACCGCTCACGCTGCCGTTATCATTGCCTGCAGCAGCTATAACCACCACGCCGTTATCAATGGCATACTGTACAGCATCATTCAAGGCCTGAGGAAACTGAGACAGCCGTTCACCAAAGCTTAAATTTATTACTTTTACCTTCTCACCGCCAGAACCAACCCAGTCCACCGCCCAGCGGATGCCGTAGACGATATCGGAAACCGTTCCAGTTAAGTCATTCTGGAGCACTTTTACAGGAAGGATTTTCACCGGAAATTCCCCTGCCGCACCCGCGATACCCAAGCCATTATTGGTGGCGGCAGCAATAATACGCCACTGCAGTTCCATGCCCTTGAGAATCAGAAGTATCAGTGGGATCCGGTGCACCGGTAAGAAAATTTTGTCCGGGCAGTACCCTGCCTGCCAAATCCTCATGACCCGCATCCACGCCAGTATCCAATATAGCTACGACTACACTCTCAGGAAGACTGCCGTTAAGCTCTGCACCAACAGTTTCCCAAGCCTTATATGTTTCCAGTTGTTCATATTTTAGCGCCCACTGGTCACCATACATAGGATCGGTGGCATGTCCACCGTAATCTGCTGCGGCAGAAATACCGGGACTCAGTATTTGGACAATAATTAAAAAGATTAATAAAACGGCTGGATTTTTTGTTTTAAACAAATTGATCACTTCTTGTCCCCCTTTGGATTATTCTGGTAAGTTTACATTAAAAACATTAAGTTAAATTAAAGAAGATACACTGTACCTGTCTAATTGAGAAGGAAATAAGATTCAATTCAGTTCTGATTATACCAGACAATGGTTGTCGAATTCGTTAAATCGCCGTCGACTTGTTATAATTTTCTAACCTCGGCTCAGTGAGTTCGACTCACACGCCAAAGTTCATATTTAAGGCGACCTAGGCACAAAAAAAAACGACGAATATTCATATGAATATTCGTCGTCAGTGCACAATTTTCTCCTGGGGCTCAAAAATTTATTTTTTCTCTAACCTAACAGAATTAAGATTTTCCTTTTCCTTATTTTCTTTTAGTGCGCGCCATATTTTTTCATAGCTCATGGGCAGGCTCGTTATCTGTACTCCAATGGCATCAAAGATAGCGTTAGACATACAACCAAGTGTCGGGGTAGTAGCTCCCTCCCCAACTTCTTTTACCCCCCAGGGACCATTGGGGTCAACAGTATCGACTATTTGCGAGACTACCGGAGGCATATCCAGCGCCGTGGGCAGTCTGTATTCTGCAAGGTTTCCGTTCAAGAGCTTTCCATTTTCATCAAAAAGAACCTGTTCCCAGATGGATTCACCAATACCCATGTAAAAGGCACCATGTACCTGACCGTGCAGCAATGCAGGGTTTATTACCATTCCGCTGTCATGAACGTCCCAGGCCCCGATGACCTTGACTTCTCCGGTTTCTTCATCGATCTCAACCTCTGCAATTTGAGTGGCACAGCTGTAAGCCGGGGAAGTACCCACCGCAGCACCTTTATGGGTTCCCCCCAGATTAGGCGGTCTGTATGAACCACTCCCTATGAGCTGGCCGTTGTTTACAAAATATGTCCTTGCTACCTCGGCAAAGGTTTTTGTTATTTCGGGTTTTTCCTTAACAAATACAATACCTTCCCTGCAATCCAGTTCTTCGAGATTAACTTCCATCATACCGGCGGCAGTCTCAAGGATGAGTTTTTTTACTTCTTCCCCTGCCCGCTTTACGGCCCAGCCGCTCATCAGGGTCTGCCTGCTGGCATAGGCACCCAGATCATGGGCAGCCAGGTCTGTATCGGAAGCCACGATTTTCATATTCTCATAACGGTAACCCATTGCCTCGGCCGCCATTTGGCAGAGTACAGTATCACTGCCCTGTCCTATTTCCATTGCACCGACATAAAGGATAGCTGCGGTTCCTTCATCTAATACCTTGATCGTAGCCACTGAATGAGGCAGGTCAGTCCGGTAGATGGCATAACCGGCTCCAGAAATAAATCCGCCATTGCCAACCCCTATCCCGCGGCCCCTGGGCAGCTTACCCTTTTTCTCCTGCCAGCCCGAAATGTCCCGGGCTTTTTCCAGGGCTTCTTTCAAGCCGTAGGAATCCACCTTCATACCGTTTACTGTTACCGTACCGGGACGGCGGGCATTTATCAGGCGAATGTCTATGGGATCAATCCGAAGATGTTTGGCTATATTATCCAGATGACTCTCCAAAGCATACTTGGGCTGTGGATGCCCGTGGCCGCGCTGGGCGCCGTTGGGAGGAAGGTTGGTGACAACCCTGAGCACATCAAATTTAAAATTATCAAAATCATACTGAAGTGTGAGCAGAGACCCTGTATAATAAGCTGTAGCAACTCCAAGACCGGTATAGGCCCCGCCATCCATGACAAAATTGCAGTGCACACCCAATAATTTACCTTCTTTGGTTACCCCGCTTTTAATTTCCATAAATACGGGATGCCGGCCGCGATTATTAAAGAACATATCTTCCCGGTCAAAAAACATTTTCACTGGCCGGCCGGTTTTCTTTGAAAGAACAACTGCGGCAAAATCAAGGCCGGACGGGTCTAATTTGCCCCCAAAACCGCCGCCGACATATGTTTTTAGTACCCGTATATCTCCCTTTTGCATATCTAATACTTTCGCAAGATAATGCTGGAGATAATGAACAGATTGAGTACTTGAATATAAGGTAACCCTCTCGCCTTCCCAATAAGCAATCGATGCATGGGGTTCTATGGGGCATTGATATGTACGCTGGCCTGCAAAACGGTCAGTCCTGACATAGTAAGCTTCTTTGAAGGCCTTGTCTACATCACCAAAATGCTGGTGAATTTCAGTATTAATATTACGGGGATACTCATCAAATATTTGAGGCGCTCCCTCTTTCATAGCCTCATAAGGATCATAGACGGCTGGCAGAACTTCGTAATATACCTTAATTAGTTTAAGAGCCTTCTGAACTGTTTCCTCGTCTACGGCCGCCACTGCAGCTAACTTGTCCCCATAAAAACGGACCTTATCAATACAAAAAACGGTTTCGTCCCAACGGGCCGGGCTTAGCCCGTATTTTACGGACGGCACATCTTTATGGGTAATAATTGCTTTGACCCCAGGCAGTTTTTCCGCCTCTGAAGTATCTATATTTAGAATACGCGCGTGTGCATAAGGACTAGTCAAAAGCTTGCCTACAAGCATATTAGGAAATTTTAAATCACCAGTGAATTTTGCCCGTCCAGTTAGTTTTTCAAATGCATCAATCCTGGGCACACTCTTTCCAATTACTGCGTAATTATCGCTCATTTTAATCACCCCTCTTTTTTCTATGACTCATCAGCCGCAGCCAAAACTGCTTTGACAATATTTACATAGCCTGTGCAACGGCAAAGATTACCAGCAATTGCCTCCCGTACTTCTGCCTCATTGGGGTGCGGGTTTTTAGTCAGCAGCGCCTTGGCTGACAAAACCATTCCTGGCGTGCAGTAGCCGCATTGTACGGCTGCATTTTCAGCAAAAGATTCCTGCAGCTTATCGAACTTGTCATTTTGAGCCACACCTTCAATGGTGGTAATGCAGCGCCCGTCCGCGTAAACTGCCAGCAGCATACATGAGTCAACCGGATTTCCGTCGAGCAATACAGTGCATGCACCGCAGTCGCCGAGTTCACAGCCTTTTTTAGTCCCTGTCATGTCCAGTTCATCACGCAAAACATTTACCAGGAGCGTGTTAGCTTTGACAGCCTTTGTATAACTGTCTCCATTAATGTTTAAGGTAATAACAAAGTATTTAACACCGTTCTTATCTTCAATTGCCTGCATCATTTCCCCTCCTCCATCCTTTATACATGCCCTTCTCTAGCGGCCTTGGCGAGTGCCCGTTTGGTAAATACTCGCACCATGTCCCGGCGATATTCCGCCGAGCCCCGGATATCTGAGATGGGTTTGCTTTCCGCGGCCGCACATTTTCCGGCCTCTTCTAAGATTTCTTTTGTTACCGGCTTGTCCTTAAGCAGTTCTTCCGCTTTTATTGCCCGTAGAGGTACCGGGGCCACGGCTCCAAGAACGATTTTAACGTCTTTACATACATCACCATCCATTGTTACAGCTGCCGCAACGCCTACGACGGCTAATGCTCCGGAGCGGCGCAGTCCGTATTTAATATAAGTGCTTCCGGTAGAAGACTGGTCAGGAATGATAACTTCGGTTAAGATTTCATCTTGGGCGATCACAGATTCTCCTGGCCCGGCAAAGAAGTCCTCTAAAGGAATCGTTCGTTCCCTGCTGCAGCCAACCAATTTTACCGAAGCGCCGAGGGCAATGAGTATGGGTGGTAAGTCAGCTGACGGCACAGCGTTCACAATGTTGCCTCCGATAGTGCCTATGTTCCTGATTTGGTTGTTCGCCATATGGTGAGCGGCCTTGCAAACAGAAGGATATTTTTCCTGCAAAAGTGGTGAATTGACAATGTCATTATGAGTTGCCATTGCTCCAATGATAACTCCTTTACCCTTTTCATAATAGTTCTTGGTTAACTGGCTTAAGTTTTTGATTGAAACTAAAACCTTTGGGGAAAGTTGTCCGTATTTCATTTTAACCAGCATGTCCGTGCCGCCCGATATTATTTTTGCTTGTGAGCCTAAGCGGTCAAGAACTTCACAAGTTTCCTGCACACTCTCGGGGGCGTAAAAATCAAAATCCGGTAAATTCATGTCGATCCTCCTATCATAAGTTAAGTTATAGCTGTTTTACCTGTAAAGAGACCACCTATTGAGATAATAATCACCTCCGTATTAGAAAAAATAAGGTACAGGTCCATACAGTTTATGTCATATGTTATTTATATTTAGTTGACTAGTGTTTATGACAATAGTAATAGTCATTCATATATACTAATCAGTCAGCAAAAAAGAAAACAACCTTATAAAGCAATTTGCGCTCTAGAAAGTTATTAGTGTAAAATAAGGCCGGCATATACATGCCGGCCTCTGGACTCTTGGTCTCTGAGCTTACTTTAATCCTGCTATCGCCCTATGATTTTGTTGCTCTATTTTATTTCTAAGCTCTGCCACACCCGCGCCTGTGGCAGCCTCCGCCGCCACAACCTTTTCCATTACCATCACAGAGCCGATATTCACCACCTTCAATCCACAATACTTTTCCATTTACTAAAGACTCTGCAATTTTTTTCCTTGCGTGATCGTATATTCCCTGAACAGTTGTTCGTGCAATATTCATCTGGCTGGCACACTTTTCCTGGGTGTATCCTTCTAAGTCAATCAGCCTTATGGTCTCATATTCGTCAATTGTCATATTGACACAATTATCAGCATCAGCTGTTAATCCAAGAGGCCCAAATTGGCTGCTTTCGGGCAAAGAGCAGACTTTTCTCCATTTTCTTGGCCTTGGCATAATTTGCTACCTCATTTCAATAAGAGATTTTCTGGTTATTCCCCTACAGTTTATTGACATATGTCTCCTAGATTCTTATTATATAGCTTTTCCGGCATATGTCAATAAAGCTTCTTCAATTTTTTTTCATTATAAAGAGCCTACTTACATAAAAAAAAGAACTGGCTGGTTCTTAAATTGGACTCCATATCCTTTAAGAATTGTGGTAATTTCACCTGACTTTATTACCTTAGCCCTAGCTTTAACATCATTAATTATTATGTTAGTATTGTAATAAAAACAATTACATTCGAACCGAGGGGAAAATTTGAATAATAGAGAGTTAACATACACAGCAGGTGTTTTGGATCAAAATACTTTTCTGCGGGACTTACTATCTAACAAACTTTTGTTGTCCCATTCATTAGTGACAAAGCTCAAGCAGCAGAGCAAAATAAAGGTGAATGGGTATGCAGCATATACTAACTACCACATAAATACCGGGGATATTATCACCATTGATATTAACTTAACCGAGGAAAACAGAATCATACCGGAGCCGGTTCCCCTGGACATAATTTACGAAGATACTGACTTCCTGGTAGTGAATAAGCCAGCAGGTATGTCTACTCATCCATCCCGACTGGGAGGTACCGGGACCCTGGCTAATGCAGTAACTTATTACTGGCAGAACTTGGGGAAAAACAGCCTTTTTCGCCCGGTAAACCGCCTGGATAAAGACACTTCCGGCATGATTTTAATAGGGAATAGCCAGTTTGCTCACCAGAGCATATTCAATCAAATGAAGGGCCGAAACATTGAGCGAAGTTATGTTGCTTTAGTAGGGGGAGAGATGGTAAAAGACAGCGGCTGTATCGACCAGCCTATTGCCCGGCAAAGTGATAACAGCCGCCGGAGAATAGTCAGCTCAGACGGTCATCGGGCAGTCACACATTATACCGTACTTAATAAATATCCTGGGCACACCCTGTTGTCATTAAGACTGGAAACCGGCCGCACCCACCAGATAAGGGTGCATCTAAGCTTTCTTGGCACTCCCCTGTGTGGTGACACACTGTACGGTTATGCTTCACCACTGATAAACCGGCAAGCTTTGCACGCCAGCAAGCTCCGCTTTATTCACCCCCGTACTGGAAAAGAAGTAACTATAAATATTCCGTTGGCGCCGGACATCCAGGCTGCTGTTGACCGTCTGGTTAAGCAGTCCTAATCTATAACGTTCTAGGGAGGCCGATATGAGCTATAAGGTAGTCTTATTTGATTTAGATGGAACTTTGGTGGATTCTGTGCCTTTAGTTAAAAAGGCTTATCAGAATGTCTTTGCAGAAATGGAAATTCCGTGGTCAGACAGTGACATTTCTAAGCTTGCAACATTACCTATCAAAGAAAGCGCAAAGATATATGCAGAAAGAAGAGAAAATGAATTTTTGACGTGCTTTTTTAATCATTATCTACGTGAACATAACAACATGATGAAGATATTTCCTGGGACCACAGAAATGCTGCAATTGATAAAAAACCGGGGGTGCCGCATAGGAATCGTGACTTCCAAAAGCCGGCTGGGAACAGATACCTGTTTAAACTTCCTTGGAATAACCTCTTATGTGGATGTAATTATTACTGCAGATGATGCTGTCCATCATAAACCACACCCGGAGCCTTTAAACAGAGCATTGGAAATGCTTTCATCTTCATCCACGGACGCACTTTATATAGGTGACAGCCACCTTGATATAATTGCCGCCAAAAGTGCCGGAATCAAAGCAGCATACGTCACCTGGGGTGCCGGTAATAACAACAAAATACAGCAATATGAGCCAGACTATATTATTGAAAATTGGGACCAGCTATTGGACGAGATTATTAAGTGATAATGAAGACGAGTATTCCTATCTCATACAGAACTCAGCTGAACGATCTAACTCAGCCATAAGTCCTTTTTTCTGGACGACTTAGGCACAAAAAAAAGACGACGAATACTGTATAAATATTCATCGCCGTTGCATAAATTTAACTGAGTAAATCGATAAGCCGAGTTCTGTCGTTGGATGATCATCTATCTGGGACGCCTGTTACCAGGACGCCTCATGCGACCTAACCCGGGAGCAGAACGGGCCGTTCCATTGCCCCCCTATTCGGTCTTGCTCCAGGTGGGGTTTACCTAGCCAGTTAGTCGCCTAACTGCTGGTGAGCTCTTACCTCACCGTTCCATCCTTACCACAATGGGCTCTGGGCCTCAAATGTGGCGGTATATTTCTGTGGCACTTTCCTTGGGGTCACCCCCACTGGGTATTACCCAGCACCCTGCCCTTCGGAGCTCGGACTTTCCTCAGGTACCGCCTTATATGCCAGTACCCGCGATCATCTGATTTACTCAGTTATTATTCAACTTTGGATATCAATCTTAACATTTTGGGCCACAAAAGTCAAATGCCAGGTTTTGCTAGCTGATTTTCAAAAAATCCATCCGCATTGGTGAATAAGTTACTATCTCAGTAGAATCCTCTAATGCTTCGATTGTATGGGGAGTATTCGCCTGTAATACTAACCCTGCGCCCCGTTTCATAATTATGTCTTGATCAGCTACAAAATATTTTAAGGTTCCACTTAACAGATAACTGGCGAGTTCATAAATATGATGGTTGGTGTCAATTTTAGAGCCTTTTTTGTATTTAAACTGTACCAGCATCATTTTTGGCGAAAAGGCCAGGATGAGCCCGGTAATGCCCGACTTAACCTCAAACTGCAGGGCCTGGGCTGTAATAGTTTCCGGAGAAGCAATGGCAGATGCCTTAGCCAGTTCTTTCGACCTCTTGTTTACAGAAGAAGAAATATAATTCACTGTGCAATCCTTGAATGTTTTGACCATTTCTGTTACCTCATCAAAGAGAGGTACAATGTTTTGGGCTCTTACAGACATGTTATAAGTAAGCTGGCCGACGACAAGTCTATTATCAGTGTAAATAGTAACATTATCAAACTGCCAGTCACCAGCTTTCGACAAGGCTTTCAGGATAGCCTGGTAAACCGCTGAATTCTGAGTTTCTACACCAATGTATTCGCCTTCTTCATAAAACGGTTTATTCTTGGGGTCTGTATAGAAACACAATCCAATTCCTGCATGGCCGTTATTCTGCCGAGCATGTCCGCCAACGTAAATATGAATATGTTCCACTGGTTTCACTCCCTGTTAGTCCCATTTTTTTGAACCGGTATTTTCGTAACATTATATGAAAAAAAGTCCAAATATGTTTACCAGGCAACAGAAAGCAAAACCAAAATTTATTCAGGTAATAACCATCTCCCACAATTATCGCATACGACTTCCACATCTGCAGTTTTTGCCTTTTTCAGGAGGTCAAAAGAAACGCTCATGTTACATCCGGAGCAAATGCCTTTTCTCAACAAACTTACAGCTACGCCATTATCGAACCTATTACATAACACTTCAAATTCTTTCAGCAGGTCCTCCCGAAGCCCCTGCTTGGCAGTATCAAGCCAGCTGTTGATTTCCATAATGGAATTATTAATGTTTTCCCTTTGACTGATATAATCTTTGTTAATTTCTCTGAACTTATTTTTTTTGATTTCCAATTCCTGCAGCATCGCCTTGATTTTATTTTCGGCTCCATAAATCTTTTCCATCAATACCAGAGCTTTGTCTTCAATTTTTGTAATTTTGAGCTGCTCTGCTTCCAGATTTGTTTTTGCATTTTCCAGTTCCTTGACATTAGTAATCTGTCCACTATAAAGGTGATCACTAAGCTCCTTTGTTTTCTCTTTAATGGTATTAATCATAGATTGTTCTTTTGAAAGATTTTTTTTATGGACTTCAATTTCAGATTTTAATTTGTGGAGCTCCACTTGACTTTGCTCTATTTCTGTTTTCAACTCTTTCAGCTCTTTGGCGTGGGGCAAAATTTTAACCTGTTTTTCAAGCACATTCTTTTTTGAACTTGCATTCTGGATCTCTAATAAAATTCGGATATCATCCACTATTATCTCCACCTTAATTTAGAATAATAAAATATATGAAAAATAGAAGGCAACCGCCTTCTATCTAATAGTAGTTAAATACATCATTATTCATTTTTGCGGAATTAACAAGTATTCCGTACCCTTCGCCGGAGCAGTGAGCTGCCAATAATTCGGCCAATTTTAAAACTACAGGATGCTCAGTAGCATAGTGTCCAGCGTCAACCAGGTTTAGCCCTAAAGCTTTGGCCTCCTGTGCCTCATGATACTTTACATCTCCTGTTAGTAATACATCTACACCCGAAAAAGCTGATTTATTTATAAAACTGGCTCCGCTTCCGCCGCATACTGCAATTTTGCGCACTGAAGCCTGGGGGTCGCCAGTATATTTAACCAGGGAAATATTTAAAGATTTTTTAACCATATCCATGAATTCCTCGAGAGTGACTGGTTCCTGGAGCTCGCCAATTCTTCCCAAACCCAGCTGATTAATCTGGTTTGCCAACGGATATATGTCATAAGCAGCTTCTTCGTAGGGATGGGCATCTATAGCTGCTTTGACTACTTTATTGACTTGTTTTTCGGTCACAATGGTTTCCAAGCGAAATTCCGGCGTCTCCTCAACAGTTCCGACTTCTCCAATAAAAGGGGAACAGCCTGAAGTTGCCTTAAATGTACCCATTCCCTTAACCGAAAATGTACAGTCAGAATAATTTCCTATCCACCCGGCACCTGCCGCTGTCATAGCAGAACGCACAGGTT
>Ga0209347_1004071_pt1 | contig 15812 bp, 17 predicted proteins | sample AutmiccommuBRH23_FD_187382 | JGI IMG/M metagenome (GOLD analysis project Ga0209347, IMG submission 187382) | Deep subsurface microbial communities from Mt. Terri, Switzerland - Autotrophic microbial communities BRH/23 (SPAdes) (version 2) | ecosystem: Environmental > Aquatic > Deep subsurface >...
TGCGGCTTCTCATCCGACGCGCCTACGGCTTCCACAGTGCCAAGGCCGCCCTCGCGCTCATCCTCCTAGCCTGCGGACCCGTCACCCTGAAGCTCCCATACCACACAGGAGGTCATCCACATTCATGTCAGTAGAGCCGAATATCCCGACATACCCAGTTCCTTGGCGCGCTTCTTGAGTTGGCGAACACTCCAGTCGTAGTACGAACCGGTGTCAACGCGCCGCGCCGTCGCCCTGCCGCCATTACGAGTGGAGTTGGACAGGACCGACGTCCCAGCGCGCCCCTTGTACAGCTTCTCGCTCTTGATCGACGCATTCGGCATCGCTGCAACCTCCTACCGTTGATCCACGTTCTTTAGGGTGCCCCACTCGTCTGTTACCAAACCCGCTCTCACCGTGGGCTTTCCCGTTGCCGACAGTGTGGAGGAGTTTTCGCCGACCCGACCGCGGGTATGGCCAGCACGGCCGCGACAATGGGCGAACGGAAGACCCCGACGACCGACTCCCGGGAAGGTTCACCGAGAATGCCGAGCTCACCGCTCGACCCGAAACACGGACCATTGCGCCATGGCCGATAACGCCGACCTGCCAGAGGGAAGCGCCGCTTTCGAAAGCCTGGTGTCCATGCTCGACTACCCGATGATGGTGGTCACCACAGCGGCAGGCGAGCAACGGTCGGGATGTCTTGTCGGATTCAGTTCACAGACCAGCATCAACCCGCCCCGGTTCCTGGTCGGGCTGTCCCGCCGCAATCACACCTTCACGGTCGCCGGGGATGCCACGCATCTGGCCGTCCACGTCCTCCCCCGGCGAGAACTCCCCCTGGCTCAGCTGTTCGGCGGCGAGACCGGTGACAGCACCGACAAGTTCGCCGAGTGCGCCTGGCACACCGGCCCCGAGGGCATGCCGATCCTGGACGGCGCGGCGGCCTGGTTCGTCGGCAAGATCACCCATCGGTTCGATGTGGGCGACCATGTCGGTCACCTCCTCGAGCCGGTGGCCGGCAGCGCCCCCGATGAGCTCGGCGAGCTGATCACGTTCTCCGACGTCCGCGACATCGAGCCCGGGCACGATCCGTGACGGAGGTGGGCCGCCTCGACGCGGGTGCCGCGGTGGAAGACCACGGCTATCGTCCGGCGCCCGAAGGACTGCGCGCCAACATGATCTTCAGCGCCGACGGCGCCGCCGGGTTTCAGGGTCGCGCCGGACCACTGTCGTGTCCCGCCGACCAGCAGCTACTGGTGGCGCTGCGCGCCTACGCCGACGTCGTGCTGGTCGGGGCCGGAACGGCGCGCGCCGAACGGTATGGCCCCGTCCGGCTGCGTCCCGACCACCGCGACCAGCGCGTCGCCCTGGGGCTTTCCGAGGAACCGCCGCCGATCGCGGTCGTCTCGGCCTCCGGGCAGCTGCCCGAGACCATGTTCGGAGCAACACCCCCGATCCTCATCACCAGTGCCCGCAGCGCCCGCGAGAACACGGCGGTCCACGAAACACCATGTCGGGTGCTCGTCTGCGGGGAGGACGCCGTGGACATCTCCGAGGCGCAGGCGCAACTACGCAGCCTCGGGCATCACCGCGTGCTGTGTGAGGGCGGGCCGACGCTGCTCGACGAATTGGTGGCCGCCGACCTGGTCGACGAGCTGTGCGTGACGCTGGCGCCGCAGCTGGCCGGGTCTCAGCCCCTCGGCCGGGGCATGCCCAGTGGCTTACCGGCGCCGGCGGGTCTGCGACTGCACCACGTGCTGGTCTCCGACGACGACTACCTGTTCCTCAGATACCGGCGTCGCGCTCACGGCGGAGGCGGGTGACGCTCCCCGTCGCGCATCGTCAACGGCAGCACCAGCCAGAACGCCGCGAACAACACCAGCGCGCAGCCGCCGGAGACAAGCGCGGCGACCCGTCCCGCGACGACCTCGAAGATGATGACGGTCATCCCCGTCACCGCGACCCCGAGCAGCAGCACCCCGGCGTACGCGCAGCGGTGGGCGGCGGTCACCACCTTGTCCAGCAGGTGACGCCGGAACAGCAGCCGGTGCATCGCAACCGGGGCGACGAGCAGCGCGGTGGACAGCACCGCCGAGCTCACCGTCACCAGGTACACGACCTTCATCGGGGCGTCGAGCATGTCGAAGCGCGGCTGGAACGGCAACGTCAACAAGAAACCGGTCAATAGCTGCACACCGGTCTGCACGACACGCAGCTCCTGAAGCAGGCTGGTCCAGTTGCGGTCCAGCCGTTCGGCTTGGGTCTCGTTACGCAGCTGCGGGCCTTCGCCGGGCCCCTCCATACCCACGAGACGATCCTCCCACCTGCGACGCCAGGCGCGGACGGAGTTCACAATCATAGGGATTCCACAGCTATCGATGAGCCGCCTCTCAGACGGCACTCGCATCGTGGAGTCATGATCGTCACACGGCATCGGGCTAGTCACGAGACCTCCCGCGATTTGCTGCGGGCGGCGCTGGCGGCCGTCCTGGCGCTCACCGCCGGCGCCATGCTGCTGAGCCTGGCCGGCAGCCACTCGGTGTGGGCCTCCTGGGCCGCCTCGTCGGTCGCGGTCGCCGGTGCCCTGGTCCTGATCGTCACCGGGGAACGTGCCTGGGACCGGATGCTCGACAGCGCCCGCGCCGCCGGCGTCGTCGCCCTTTCCTGAGCCCAGCGCTCCCCTCGCTTCAGTTGGCGCCGACGTGTGATGTATCGGGCCTGTCGACCATAGGGGCGGATTCGTGCTCGTAGTGCAGATTGATCATGCGAACTGTCAGCAACACGCTCGCCGGTACTCCGATCAACACCAGTACCGCCAGTAGGTCTGTCATCGGGACTCCGCGCCACGCTGGGGCCGACGTCGCCGACTGCAGCTCAGTCGGCAACTGGGGTTCGAAACACCTTGCATACTTCGGGTTTACTGCGAAGCCCGTGGCGCTCGCCATTGTCTATACGGTTTCTTGACGCTCTTCCGACACGTTATAACGCTTTGTTTGCGTTCACGAGCAGTGCGCTTCTGGGTCATTCCTGGAAGCGGTATCCCATTCCGGCCTCGGTGAGCAGATGCTTGGGATGCGATGGGTCGTCCTCGAGTTTGCGGCGCAGTTGCGCGAGATAGACGCGCAGGTACTGGGTTTCCTTCGCGTAGGCCGGACCCCACACCTCCCGCAAGATCTCCTCGCGACCGACCAGCTTTCCGCGGTGGCGCACCAGCATCTCCAGGATGCCCCATTCGGTGGGCGTCAGGTGCACCTCGGATCCGTTCCTGGTGACTGTCTTGGTAGCCAGATCGACTGTGAAGGAGGCGGTTTCGATGATCGGCTGGTCGGTTTCGGTGGATGCGGCTGCACGGCGGACGGCGGCGCGCAGCCGGGCCAGCAGCTCGTCCATGCCGAAGGGTTTGGTGACGTAGTCGTCCGCGCCGGCGTCGAGAGCTTCGACCTTGTCGGCGGAATCGGTGCGGGCCGACAGCACGATCACCGGAGCGGTGAGCCAGCCACGCAGGCCCGCCAATACCTCGATCCCGGAGATGTCGGGCAGTCCCAGGTCGAGCACCACCACATCGGGGCGGTGGTCGGTCGCCGCGCGAAGCGCATCGGCCCCGGTGGCCACCGCGATGACTTCATAGCCGCGTACCGACAGGTTGATCCGAAGCGCGCGCAGGATCTGTGGTTCGTCGTCGACAACCAGCACCCGGATCTTGGCCCCGCTCAACGCTGATCACCGCCGGGTGCGGCCAGTTCCACGACCACGGTGAGCCCGCCGCCCGGGGTGTCGGTGGCGCTGATGGTGCCGCCCATGGCCTCGACGAAACCGTGCGCCACCGACAGACCCAGCCCGACACCAGTGCTGTTGTCGCGGTCTCCGAGGCGCTGGAACGGTGCGAACAGCCGTTCGTCGTTGCCGCGCGGCACGCCCGGACCCTCGTCGATCACATTGATCAGCAGGCGGTCGCCGACCTTGCCGGCGTTGACGCGGACGACGCTGTGCGGTGCATAGCGCAGCGCGTTGTCGATCAGGTTCGCCAGTACCCGTTCCAGCAGGCCGCTGTCGGCGAGTACCGTCGTGTCGCCGACTTCGACTTTGACACGCTGCCAGCTGTCGGTCGCCGATCCAGTTGTGCCTCTGCTGATTCCGACGAGCGAGCGGTGTACGACCTCGTCGATGTAAACCGCGCGAAGCTGGGGCCGCACGACGCCGGCCGCCAGACGCGACGAGTCCAGCAGGTTGCCCACCAGCGCGGTCAGCTGATCAACCGACTCCTCGACTGTGGCCAGCAACTCGGCGGTGTCCTCGGGCGAGAAACCGACGTCGTCGCTGCGCAGACTGGACACCGCTGCCTTGGCCGCTGCCAGGGGAGTACGCAGGTCGTGGCTGACCGCCGACAGCAGCGACCTGCGCAGCTCGTCAGCCTGTTGGATGGCCTCGACACGGCTGGCTTCCGCGGTGAGCTCGCGCTGGCGGACCAGACCCGCGGCCTGTTTGGCGACGGCGCCGAGCACCCGTCGGTCCCGCGCGGGCAGGCCACGGCCGGACATCAATATCCAGAACTCGTCGTCTCCGACCTCGATGGCGGTGTCAGCGGTGTCGACGGACACGCACGGGTCGGCGCCGACGCACGCGACCACTTGGTCGCCGTCAGCGGTGCAGCGCAGCATACTGACGGCGCGCTGACCGTAGGTCTCTCGGACCCGCTCCAGCAGCGTGTCGAGGTCCGCTCCGCGCAGCACCGATCCGGCGAACAGCGCCAACAGCTCGGCTTCCCGGGCCGCTTGGCGGGCCTCGAGGCTACGCTTGGCTGCATTGTCGACCAGCGCGGCCACCGCCACCGCGACGAGCATCAGCACCAAGATGGTGATGGCGTTGTCGGGTTCGGAGATGGTGAACGTATAGCGCGGATCAGTGAGCAGGAAATTCAGTAGCATTCCGGACAGCGCAGCCGACAAGAGAGCCGGCGCCACACCGCCGAGAAGTGCGACCACGAGCACGCCGACGAAGAACAGCGCGCTTTCGCCGCTGATGCTCAGGTATGGGTCCAGCAGGGCTGCGGTCAGCCCGGCAATGGCCGACGGAACGATGAACGCAGCCAGCCAGGACGCCATCCGGCGTTGCCGCGAGATCAAGACAGCTAATGCGATGGGCCGGGCGGTCTCCTCGTGGGTGACCATGTGCACGTCGATCTTGCCTGATCGTTGCACGGTGGCCACGCCGATGCCCTCGTCGAGGATCCTGGCCCAGCGTGACCGGCGTGAGGTTCCCAGCACCAACTGCGTGGCGTTCATTTCGCGGGCGAAGTCGAGCAGTGCTTCAGAGACGTTGTCGCCGACGACGGTGTGCACGCTGGCGCCGAGGCTGCCGGCCAGCTCCCGCACCTTGCCCATCTGCGCGGTCGAGGCCGCGGTGAGGCCGTCGCCCCGCACCACATGGACCACCATGAGCTCGGCGCTGGCCTTCGATGCGATGCGAAATGCGCGTCGAATAAGGGTTTCCGATTCTTCTCCGCCCGTCACGGCGACGACGACGCGCTCGCGGGCCTCCCAGGTGTCGGTGATCTTCTTCTCGGCGCGGTACTTCTCCAGGGCCGCGTCGACCTGATCGGCCAGCCACAGCAGCGCGAGTTCGCGCAATGCGGTCAGGTTCCCTTTGCGGAAGTAGTTCGACAGTGCGGCATCGACGCGCTCCGGCGCATACACGTTTCCATGAGCGAGCCTGCGCCGCAACGCTTCCGGGGTGATATCCACCAGTTCGACCTGTTCGGCGGCGCGCACCACCTCGTCGGGGATCTTCTCCTGCTGTTCGATCCCGGTGATTCGGGCGACGACGTCGTTGAGGCTCTCCAGATGCTGGATGTTGACAGTGGAGATGACGGTGATCCCGGCGTCGAGAAGTTCTTCCACGTCTTGCCAGCGCTTGGCGTTCTTGCTGCCCGGGGTGTTGGTGTGGGCCAGTTCGTCGACCAGGACCACCTCGGGGTGGCGCCGAATGACCGCCTCGACGTCGAGTTCAGGAAATCGCCCGCCGCGGTAGCTGACGAAGCGGGGCGGGATGATCTCGATGCCTTCGAGCAGCTCGCCGGTCCGGGTGCGGCCGTGTGTCTCGACCACTGCGGCGACCAAGTCGGTCCCCCGCTCGAGCCGCCGATGCGCTTCGCCCAGCATGGCGTAGGTCTTCCCGACTCCGGGCGCCGCACCCAGATAAACACGTAGCTCACCGCGCTTGTTCTTGTAGTCCGACCGCTCGGCGTCGACCTGATCGCTTGTTCCCACCGGTCAATGATGGCCGCGCGACGTCCGGTGCACCGACCATAGGTCCGTAAAGATCCCGCAAGGATACCGAGAGCGCAGCGCCAAGATTCCGTCAACGAAGGCGCCTCCGCATCGGAGCCCCGGTTAGCGTCGCGACGTAGTGCTGATGCGTCCTGATTGTGGCGCGCGAATCGAGAGGATCCCGATGGCCGACCTGGTGTTGGTGCTGATTGTGCTGGCCTTTTTTGGCTTGTGCGTGTTGTACGTCCGCGGCTGCGAACGGATCATCCGCAGTGACGATATCGGCGAGCCGACGGCTGAGCCGACGGCCAAGTCGACGCGCGAGGCGGCCCCGACCTCGTGAGCTTGGTTGACAACGTCGCCGGTCTGGTCGTGGCTGTGGCGCTGATGGCGTTCCTGTTCGCTGCCCTGCTCTTCCCCGAGAGGTTTTGATGTCCATCCCGACCTGGGCTCAGTTCGCCGCGTTGATCGTGGTGCTCGGGCTCACCGCGCCACCGCTGGGTACCTACATCGCGCGCATCTATGGTGACGACGACCGCAAGGCACCGTTCGACCGGATCTCCGCCCCCGTCGAACGGCTCGTCTACCGGATCTGCCGCATCGACCCTGCGAGTGAGCAGCGTTGGACCACTTATGCATTCGCGGTGCTGGCATTCAGCGCGGTGTCATTCCTGGTGCTCTACGGCATCATGCGGCTGCAGGCGCTGCTGCCCTTCAATCCCACGGACATGCCGGCGGTGACCGATCACGTCGCCTTCAACGCCGCCGTCAGCTTCATGAGCAACACGAACTGGCAGTCCTACGGCGGCGAGACCACGTTGAGCCACCTCACTCAGATGACCGGGCTCACGGTGCAGAACTTCGTCTCCGCCGCAGTAGGGATGTGTGTGATGGCGGCGCTGATCCGGGGGTTGGCGCGCAGACGTGCCAATACCCTCGGCAACTTCTGGGTCGATCTGACCCGCACGGTCGTTCGCATCATGCTGCCGCTTTCGGTCGTGGTGGCGATCCTGTTGATCGGCCAGGGCGTCATCCAGAACCTGCAGGGGTTCACTGCCGTCGAAACTGTCGAGGGCGCCGCCCAGTACATTCCCGGCGGCCCGGCCGCCAGCCAGATCGCGATCAAGCAACTCGGCACCAACGGGGGCGGATTCTTCAACGTGAACTCAGCGCACCCGTTCGAGAACTACACGGCGCTGAGCAATTTCATCGAGAACTGGGCGATCCTGGTCATCCCGTTCGCTCTGTGCTTCACCTTCGGGCGGATGGTCGGAGACCGCCGCCAGGGGATCGCCGTGCTCGCGATCATGACGGTCATCTGGGGAGGAATGTCGTTGGCCGCCATGTCCTTCGAAGGCAACGGCAATGCTGCGCTCAACGCGCTGGGGGTGACACAGGAGACGACCGCCGAGCAGGCCGGTGGCAACATGGAGGGCAAAGAAGTGCGCTTCGGCACCGGTGCGTCCGGGCTGTGGGCCGCTTCGACGACCGGCACGTCCAACGGCTCGGTCAACTCGATGCACGACAGCTACACCCCACTGGGCGGGATGATTCCGCTGTCGCACATGATGCTCGGTGAGGTCAGTCCCGGCGGCGTCGGCGTCGGCCTCAACGGCCTGCTCATCATGGCGATCCTGTCGGTGTTCATCGCGGGCCTGATGGTGGGTCGGACGCCGGAGTATCTCGGCAAGAAGATCCAAGCCACCGAGATGAAGCTGGTGACCCTCTACATCCTCGCCATGCCGATGGCTCTGCTGGGTTTCGCCGCGGCGTCGGTACTCATACCGAGCGCCCTGGAGTCGCTGAACAACGCAGGGCCGCACGGCCTCTCGGCGATTCTCTACGCCTTTGCCTCGGGGGCCAACAACAACGGATCGGCTTTCGCCGGATTGACCGCGTCGACGTGGTGGTACGACGTCACCATCGGGCTGGCGATGCTCATCGGCAGATTCCTGCTGATCGTTCCCGTGCTCGCGATCGCTGGTTCGATGGCGCGTAAGGGCGCCACCCCGGTCACCGCCGCGTCCTTTCCCACCCACAAGCCGTTGTTCGTCGGGTTGGTCACCGGAATCGTGCTGATCGTCGGCGGACTGACGTTCTTCCCCGCGTTGGCGTTGGGTCCGATCGTCGAGCAGTTGTCTATCTAGGAGATTGAAAAAGAGCATGAAGACCCTCACCCCGCCGGCCTCCTCGGAGGATCCGCAGGCATCCCAGATGCGGTTGGCCACCAGGTCACTGTTCGATCCGGCGATCATGCGGTCGGCGTTGATCGACAGCGTGCGCAAGCTCGATCCTCGGGTCCAGGCCCGCAACCCGGTGATGGTCGTCGTTCTGGTCGGCAGTGCGGTGACGACCGTGGTATTCCTGCGCGACCTGATCTCCGTGACTGCCCAGCAGAACGTCTTCAACGGTCTGGTCACCGCATTTCTGTGGTTCACCGTCCTGTTCGCCAACTTCGCCGAGGCGATGGCCGAGGGCCGGGGCAAGGCACAGGCCGCCACGCTGCGCAAGGTCCGCTCCGACACGATGGCCAACCGGCGCACGGCATCGGGTGGCCTGGAGTCGGTTCCGTCCTCGCAGTTGGACATCGGCGACGTGGTCGAGGTGTCGGCCGGCGAGACGATCCCCTCCGACGGTGAGATCACCGACGGCATCGCCACCGTTGACGAATCCGCGATCACCGGAGAATCCGCTCCGGTGATCCGGGAATCCGGCGGCGACCGTTCCGCGGTCACGGGCGGCACGGTGGTGCTGTCCGACCACATCGTCGTCAAAATCACTGCCAGACAAGGCGACACATTCCTCGATCGGATGATCGCCCTTGTCGAGGGAGCCGCGCGGCAGAAGACACCGAACGAAATAGCTCTCAACATCCTGCTGGCCGGCCTGACGATCATCTTCCTGCTCGCGGTGGTCACACTGCAGCCGTTCGCCATGTACTCCGGCGAGGGCCAGCAGCTGATCGTGCTGGTGGCGCTGCTGGTGTGCCTGATCCCCACGACCATCGGTGCGCTGCTGTCGGCGATCGGCATCGCGGGAATGGACCGGCTCGTGCAACACAACGTGCTGGCCACCTCCGGCCGCGCGGTGGAGGCGGCCGGTGACGTGAACACGCTGCTGCTCGACAAGACCGGCACCATCACCCTCGGCAATCGACAGGCCACGGAGTTCGTCCCGGTGCACGGGGTGACCGAACTGCAGGTCGCGGACGCGGCACAACTGTCGAGTCTGGCGGACCAGACACCTGAAGGGCGATCGATCGTGGTGCTGGCCAAAAAGCAGTTCGACCTGCGTGCCCGCGACGAGGGCGTGATGCCACATGCGACGTTTGTGCCGTTCACCGCCGAGACCCGGATGTCCGGGGTCGATCTCGCCGAGTCCGGCGGCCGACGCCAGATCCGCAAGGGCGCTGCGTCGGCGGTGATGAAGTGGGTCCGCGACTACGGCGGTCACCCGACTGAGGACGTCGGCGCAGTCGTCGACGGCATCAGCTCGGGCGGCGGTACCCCGCTGGTGGTCGCCGAGTTGACCGAGGGCGGCGTTGCGCGCGCGATCGGCGTCGTCCATCTCAAGGACATCGTCAAAGAAGGGATGCGCGAACGCTTCGACGAGATGCGCCGGATGAGCATCCGCACCGTGATGATCACCGGCGACAACCCGGCCACCGCCAAGGCCATCGCCGAGGAGGCCGGCGTCGACGACTTCCTGGCCGAAGCCACACCGGAGGACAAGCTCGCGCTGATCAAGCGTGAGCAGCAAGGCGGCCGGCTCGTCGCGATGACCGGAGACGGCACCAACGATGCGCCGGCTCTGGCACAGGCCGACGTCGGTGTGGCGATGAACACCGGGACTCAAGCCGCCCGCGAAGCGGGCAACATGGTCGACCTCGATTCCGACCCCACCAAGCTCATCGAGGTGGTGGAGATCGGCAAGCAGCTGCTCATCACCCGCGGTGCGCTGACGACGTTCTCGATCGCCAATGACGTGGCCAAGTACTTCGCGATCATTCCCGCGATGTTCGCCGGGCTCTTCCCGGTCCTCGACACGCTCAACATCATGGGGCTGCATTCGCCGCGCTCGGCCATCCTGTCCGCGGTGATCTTCAACGCGCTGGTGATCGTCGTGCTGATCCCGCTGGCGCTGCGCGGTGTGCGCTTCCGCGCCGAAAGCGCATCGGCGTTGTTGCGACGCAACCTCGCCATCTACGGCGTCGGCGGACTCATCGTGCCTTTCATCGGTATCAAACTCATCGATCTGCTGATCGTCTTCCTGGGAGTGTCCTGATGCGTCGCCAATTTCTTCCCGCACTACTGATGCTCGTCGTTTTCACCGTGGTCACCGGGATCGGGTATCCGCTGCTGGTGACCGGCGTCGGTCAACTCGTGTTGCGCGACAAGGCCAACGGTTCACTCGTCGAGCAGGACGGTACGGTCGTCGGTTCGGCCCAGATCGGCCAGCAGTTCACCGAACCGCGGTACTTCCATCCACGTCCGTCCGACGCAGGCGACGGGTATGACGGTCTGTCGAGCTCCGGTTCCAACCTGGGGCCGACGAACGAGGAGTTCCTCCAGACCGTTGCCGACCGCGTCGAGGAATACAGATCCGACAACGACCTCGATCCGCAGACACTCGTTCCGGTCGACGCCGTCACCGGTTCGGGTTCCGGCCTGGATCCCGGCATCTCGGTGGCGAACGCGATGCTGCAGGCACCTCGGGTCGCCGCTGCCCGGGATGTGTCCCTCGAACGGGTCGAGGGATTGATCGAGCAGAACACCGAGGGCCGCGACCTCGGCTTCCTCGGCGAGCCCGCTGTCAACGTGCTGCGCCTGAATCTGGCGCTGGATCGCCTGTAGCTGCCGCGGCCGCCCATAGAGCTGCGGCAACGCCCGTGAGGGAGAGGACATGGACAAGTACGGCCTGCAGACATGGCATGACTACGTCAGCCTCGGAATGCTGATCGGCTTCGTGGCTTTCGCCTGCGCGTTCCTGGTCTGGGAACGACCCTACAAGCGCTGGCGAAACGGCCCTCGCTGAGGGGCCCGCCCCAGGTCGCCGTCGTCGAACCGAGCCCCGCGCCGGACGGTGGATGATGGACGGGTGAGACCGTCAGATTCCCGCCGACCCCGAGGTGAGCCACACCTCTGCCACGGCGGTGCGCCGTGACGTCGACTCCGTCGCCCGCGGTCAAGACCCGCGTGCTCGTCATCGACGACGAACCACAGATCCTGCGGACCCTGAGGATCAACCTCTCGGTCCGCGGTTACCAGGTGGACACGGCCGCCACCGGCGCCGACGCGTTGCGCTCGGCCGCTACGCACCGTCCCGACGTGGTGGTGCTCGACCTCGGCCTACCCGACATGTCCGGCATCGAGGTTCTCGCCGGGCTGCGGGGCTGGCTCTCGGCGCCCGTCATCGTGCTGTCCGCCCGCAGCGACTCCGCCGACAAGGTCGAGGCGCTCGACGCCGGCGCCGACGACTACGTCACCAAACCGTTTGGCATGGACGAGTTCCTGGCCCGTCTCCGCGCCGCGGTGCGCCGGGCCGCCGTCGCTGCGGACACCGACGAGCCCGTCGTCGAGACGTCGTCGTTCACCGTCGACCTGTCCGCGAAGAAGGTCACCCGCAACGGCGCGGAGGTGCACCTCACGCCGACCGAATGGGGCATGCTCGAGATGCTGGTGCGCAACCGCGGCAAGCTCGTCGGCCGCGAAGAACTGCTCAAAGAGGTGTGGGGCCCGGCGTATGCCAAGGAGACCCACTACCTGCGCGTGTATCTCGCGCAGCTGCGTCGCAAGCTCGAAGCAGACCCGTCACACCCGGCGCACCTGCTCACCGAGGCCGGCATGGGCTACCGATTCCAGCCGTGAGCGCCGCTTCGGCCGCTACTTCGGCGCGGTCTCTTCGGCCAACGCGATCAGCTTGGCGCGCACCAGGTCTGGACGCTCGTCGACGATGAAATGCCCGGAGTCCACGAACTCGACGGTGTAATCGTCGGCCCTGGCGGTCTCGGCCGCCGCTAGCTCGGGGGCGATCGCGGTGTCATTTCTGCCGAACAGGACACGGATCGGCACCGTCGCCCGCCGCCGCTCACCGGCGCGCGACAGCTTCGGGATCTCGCGGAACAGGAACGTGCGGTAGGTGTCGCGCGCGGTGCGGGCGACCACCGGATCGCGGAACCGGTCGGTGTACACGCGGGCGGTCTGCGGATCCAGCGTCGACGCGGATCGGTACGCCCGGTCGAGGAACGAGGTGCGGGTCTGCACCGGCACCCCCGCGATCGCGATCAGCGGCTGATACATCAGGAACCGCCACGCGTGCCGGGCCATCACCTTCGGCGGCACCCACGGGTGGGCGATGTTCAGCGCGAGGTAGCCGTCGATCCGCTCGGGCACCCGCAAGGTCAGCAGGTGGCCGAGGAAGCCGCCCCAGTCGTGGCCGACGAGCAGCACCCGGTCCAGACCCATGGCGTCCATCAGTGCCACCAGATCGCTGACGACGTCCTCCTTCGCCCACCGGTGCGGCGGCGGGCCGGACCAGCCGTAGCCGGGCAGGTCGGGGGCGATGATGCGCAACCCGGGGGGCGGGTCGGCCAGCAGATCCCGGTACACCCAGTGATGCTGCGGCCAGCCGTGCAGGGCCAGCACCGGCCGACCGTCCACCGGTCCGGACTCGGTCACGTGGAATCGCACCCCGCGGGCAGTCACGTAACTCCTGCGGACCTCTCCAATCGGCGGGGGTTCGTTCGTCATGCCCCTGAGACTAATCGGGAGGGTTTACGGTTCTTCTATGTCCGGATTCCGCGACCTCTTCGACGCCAGCATCAACGATCCAGCCGCCTTCTGGGCCGACGCCGCCAAGGCCGTCACCTGGACGAAGCCACCGCAGCGCATCCTCGACGACAGCCACCCGCCGTTCTACCGCTGGTTCCCCGACGCCGAGCTGAATACCTGCGCCAACGCCCTAGACCGCCACGTCGAGTCCGGGCGCGGCGGGCAGCCCGCGCTCATCTACGACTCCGCGGTCACCGACACCAAGCGCACCTACAGCTACGCCGAACTGCTCGACCACACCGCGCGGTTCGCGGGTGCGCTGCGCGACCTCGGCGTCGGCAAGGGCGACCGCGTCGTCATCTACATGCCGATGATCCCCGAGGCCGTCATCGCCATGCTGGCGTGCGCCCGGCTGGGCGCGGTGCACTCGGTGGTGTTCGGCGGGTTCGCGCCGCACGAACTGGCGGTGCGCATCGACGACGTCCGCCCGACGGTGATCGTGTCCGCGTCGTGCGGGATCGAGCCGTCACGGGTGATCGAGTACAAACCGATGCTCGACGGTGCGATCGCGATGTCGTCCCATCCGCCCCGGCATTGTGTTGTGGTGCAACGGGATCGGCTGCGCTGCGACCTCATCGAGGGACGTGACCTCGACTGGGAGGACGTGATGGCAGGCGCGACGCCCGCCGACGCCGTGCCCGTCGCCGCCACCGACCCGCTCTACGTGCTCTATACGTCGGGCACCACCGGGAAACCGAAAGGCATCGTCCGCGACAACGGCGGGCACGCGGTCGCGTTGCTGTGGAGCATGCGCCACATCTACGACATCGCCCCCGGCGACGTGTTCTGGGCGGCCTCCGACGTCGGCTGGGTGGTCGGCCACTCCTACATCGTGTACGCGCCGTTGCTGCTGGGCGCCACCACGGTGCTCTACGAGGGCAAACCGGTCGGCACCCCCGACCCGGGCGCGTTCTGGCGGGTGGCCGCCGAGCACGGCGTGAAGGCGCTGTTCACCGCGCCGACAGCGATCCGGGCCATCCGCAAGGAGGACCCGGAGGCCGAGTACCTGGCCGAGTACGACCTGTCGGGATTGAAGTACCTGTTCCTCGCCGGCGAACGGCTCGACCCCGACACCTACCACTGGGCGTCCGACAAGCTCGGCATCCCCGTCATCGACCACTGGTGGCAGACCGAGACCGGGTGGCCGATCGCCGCCAATCCCATGGGCACCGAACAACTTCCACTCAAGCCGGGTTCGCCCACCGTCCCGATGCCGGGATACGACGTGCACATCCTGCACGACGACGGGTACGGCTGCGACACCGGGCAGGAAGGTGCGATCTGCATCCGGCTGCCCCTGCCGCCGGGCACATTGCCCACGCTGTGGCACGCCGACGACCGGTTCCAGGCGTCCTATCTGTCCGAGCACCCGGGCTTCTACCTGACCGGCGACGGCGGCCGGTTCGACGAGGACGGCTACCTGTTCGTCATGGGCCGCATCGACGACGTCATCAACGTCGCCGGGCACCGGCTCTCGACGGGCGCGATCGAAGAAGTCCTCGCCACCCACCCGTCGGTGGCCGAGTGCGCCGTGATCGGGATCGCCGACGAGATCAAAGGCCAGGCGCCGCGCGGGTTGGTCGTCGCCAAGGCGGGTGCGTCGACCGACGGCCTTGCCGACGAACTCGTGCAGTTGGTGCGCGACGAGATCGGCGCCGTCGCGTCACTCAAGCTCGTCGACATCGTGCCGGCGCTGCCGAAGACCAGGTCGGGAAAGATCCTGCGCAAGACGATGCGCGGGCTCGCCGCAGGCCGCGACGAGCCGGTGCCGTCGACCATCGAGGACCCGTCCGTGCTCGACGCGCTCGCACCCATCCTTCGTCCCTGACCCGATGTTCACTTCTGGCCGCGCCTGGGTATCTCCTCAACACGCACGTCAATAACTCGGCGTCGAAGGAGGGCAACATGTCCGCGCCGAAATACATGGCGGTTCAGGGCGCAGCGATGATCATGGCAACGACGTTGGCCGCGATCGGCGTGCTGGGGTTCATCCCGGGCGCCACCACCCATCTCGACCAACTCACCTGGGCAGGACAACGCTCCGGCGCCATGCTGTTAGGCACGTTCGCGGTATCGGCCCTGCTCAACAGCGTGCACGTGGTGATCGGCCTCGTGGGCTTCCCACTGGCCCGGTCCTACGCGGGTGCGCGCGCCTACCTGTTGCTCGCCGGCGCGGTATACGTGGCGCTGTGGCTCTACGGGGCATTCGTCGAACGCGGCAGCGACGCCCACGTCATCCCCCTCAACACCGCCGACAACTGGCTGCACATGGGTCTGGGCGGGGTGATGCTGCTTCTGGCGGTCACCCTCGGCGGCCAGCACGACCCGACCAAACGCCGCTCCCGGGTACGACCCCGACCGAGCACCGCGGGGGAAGCGACCTAGATGATCGACAACGCGATGCCGTCGAGGATGTCGTGCTCGCTGACCACCAGTTCGTTGATGCCTGCCCGCTCCCCCAGCACCGCCGCCAACTCCTGCACGATGAGCGCTCCGCCGCCGATGACATCGACACGGCCCTCGTGCATGGGCCCGAGCGCGGCCCGCTGCTGACGGGTCATCGCCAGCAGATCCGCACACACCTGCGCCAGATCGCCGAAGCCGACCCGGGACAGGTGGATGGCGTCGGAATCGTAGGTGGTCATCTTGTGCGCGAGGGCGGCCAGCGTCGTCATCGTGCCCGCCACCCCCACCCAGGTGTGGGCCCGCTCGACCGGCACCAGCCACAAGG
>Ga0209347_1004072_pt1 | contig 15809 bp, 13 predicted proteins | sample AutmiccommuBRH23_FD_187382 | JGI IMG/M metagenome (GOLD analysis project Ga0209347, IMG submission 187382) | Deep subsurface microbial communities from Mt. Terri, Switzerland - Autotrophic microbial communities BRH/23 (SPAdes) (version 2) | ecosystem: Environmental > Aquatic > Deep subsurface >...
GGTGCGGATCACCCGGCCATCGGCCAGCACCACCTCTGCCGCCAGCACATTGTCGCGCATCGTGCCATAGCGCACCGCCGTGGTGCCGCTGGCGCGGGTCGCGGCCATGCCGCCCAGGCTGGCATTGGCCCCGGGGTCGATGGGGAAGAACAGGCCGGTATCGCGCAGATGGCTGTTCAGCGCCTCGCGGGTGATGCCGGGCTGCACCACGACCAGCATGTCATCGGGCAGCACCTCCAGCACCGCCGCCATCCGGCCCATGTCGAGGCTGATGCCGCCTTCCGCCGCCAGCGCGTGCCCCTCCAGCGAGGTGCCGGCGCCCCAGGGCGTGACCGGCACGCCGTTGGCCGCGCAGATGCGCACGATCTCGGCCACCTCGGCGGTCGTCTCGGGGAAGGCCACCGCATCGGGCAGCATCTGCGGGAAATAGCTCTCATTGGCCCCGTGCTGTTCGCGCATCGCCGCGGTCAGGCTCAGCCGGTCCCCCAGCAGCAGTTTCAGGGCATCCAGCGCGTCATTCAGGGTCATGGCATCCTCGGCTTCCGGGAGGCGACATTAGGGCCGCGGCGGGGCCGGGAAAAGCCCTCCTTGCGGAGCGGAAGAGGGGTTCGGCTGAAATCCTCTGCTCCGTGCCCGGCTTGCGCTCTTCTTCTTGCCCGGAGTCAAGGCGCCTTTGCGCCGCCGGGCAGCGCCCGTCCGCCCCCTCGGGCGGGCGCTCCTCACCGCCAGTACCTAGAACGCCGGTGGGAGGTGCCGCACCATAAAGTGCCCAGAACTGAGGTTGCTCGCCCACCCGGCGAACGGGCGCCGCCCTTTGACAGTGAGTGTGGCAGGGCCAGACCCTAAGGTCTCCCCTAAACCCGCTCCACCGTCACGCGCCCGGTGTCGAAGGCGACATGGCCTGCGATGCGCTCCGCCTCGGCCAGCGGCTCAGGGTAGCTCCACCCGGCATCCGGCAACTCGCCGCTGGTCAGCGAGATGGTGAAATACTCCGCCTCGCCCTTGCGCGGGCAACTGCTGCGCCGGGCCGATCCATCCAGAAACGCCATCGCCAGATCCTCGCGCGGGAAATAGATCACCGGCGGCAGCGTGCCCTCTGTCAACTCCAGCGCGGCATCGCTCTCGCCGAGCACGGCACCCCCGGCGCGCACGACGAGCGTTCCCGGCAGCTTGCGGATATAGATCTGGCTGTTCATGGTCGGTCCCCCAGTGATGTGCCCCAGCGGACAGTATCGTAGCGCCTTTGTAACAGGCTTGCGTCAGATCGGCGCGGTTGCGGCCATCAGCCACGCCCGCGCAGCCTCGGTCACCCGCGGCGCGATGCGCGCGGCAACCTCGGCATGGTAGGCATTCAGCCAACCCCGCTCGCCGGGCGCCAGCATCTCTGCGACGATCAGCCGCCGGTCGATCGGCACCCAGGTCAGGGTGCGGAAGGCCAGCATCGCCCGGTCATCGGCGCCGGCCAGGGCCGGGGCCTCTTGCACCACCACCAGATTCTCGATGCGGATACCGAATGCACCCTCGCGGTAATAGCCGGGCTCGTTCGACAGGATCATCCCCGGCTCCAGCGGCACCTCCGACACGCGGGACAGCCGCGCCGGCCCCTCATGCACCGAGAGATAGGCGCCGACGCCATGCCCGGTGCCGTGGTCATAATCCATCCCGGCCAGCCATTGCGGATAGCGCGCCACCGCCTCCAGATCGCGCCCGGCGCGGCCCACCGGCCAGCGCAGGCGGCTGATGGCGATCATGCCTTGCAGCACGCGGGTGAAGCATTCGCGCTCTAGCGTGCCCACCTCGCCGACCGCGACGGTGCGGGTGATGTCGGTGGTGCCATCCACATATTGCCCGCCGGAATCGACCAGCAGCAGTTCACCGGCCCGCACCGGGCGGTCGGTGCCTCTGGTGACGCGGTAATGCACGATGGCCCCGTGCGGCCCCGCGCCGCAGATCGTGTCGAAGCTGATGTCGCGCAGGGCGTTGGTGGCGCGGCGGAAGCCTTCCAGCGCGGTCACCACGGCGATTTCGGTGAGGTGCCCCTTTGGCGCCTCGGCATCGAGCCAGCACAGAAACTCTACCATCGCCGCCCCGTCGCGCAGATGCGCCTCGGAGGTGGCTGCGATTTCGGCGGCGTTCTTGCGGGCCTTGGGCAGCAGGCAGGGGTCGTCGCCATGGGCGACCGGGATGCCGTCGCCTTGCAGGCGGCCGGCCTCTGCCAGCTCCTGCACCACCCAGACCGGGACCGTGGCCGGGTCGATCCGCACCGGCCCGGTCAGCCCCTGCAGCGCGGCGCGCAGGGCATCGGGGCGGTGGCAGCGGACCGGGGCGGGGAGGGTGAGCTCGTCCAGTTTGGCGGGGTCGATGAACAGGTCGAGCTTGCCACGTGAAGACAGGATCGCAAAGGCTTGAACAACCGGGTTTTTCGGCACGTCCGACCCGCGGATGTTCAGCAGCCACGAGATCGAGTCCGGCGCCGTCAGCACCGCGGCCTCTTGCCCCGCCTCGCGCAGGATCGTGGCGATACGCTCCAGCTTGCCTTCGGCGCTTTCGCCAGCGAATTCAAGCGGTTGCAGGGCGATCTTACCGCAAGCCGGGGCGGGTTGGTCCGTCCAGACCGCATCCACCGCATTCGCCACCGGCACCAACCGGATGGCGGTTCCTTTAAGTCCGGCCTCTAACTCCTTGATTTCCTTGGGAGTATGCAGCCACGGATCGAAGCCGATGCTGGCATCCGCCGTCAACTGCCGCCGCAGCCAGTCGGCCGCCCGCGTCTCGGGCCAGTTCACCGGAGTGAACGCCGCCAGATCGACCTGCGCCTTCACCTGCACGCGGTAGCGCCCGTCTATGAACACGCCCGCCACCTCCGGCAGCACGATGCAGAACCCGGCCGAGCCGGTGAAGCCCGTCAGCCAGGACAGGCGCTCGTCATGCGGGCTGACATATTCCCCCTGCCAGGCATCGGCGCGGGGCACCAGAAAGCCATCCAGCCCCTTGGCCGCCAGATGGGCGCGCAGGGCGGCAAGGCGCGGCGGGCCGTCCTCGGGACGGGTGGGGGCGTCGAAGCTTTGGAACATCTACCGCCCGCCCGCATAGCGCTTGATGCCCATCACCCGGGCCCGGGCGCGGGGGTCGCTGTCGAACAGGCTGGCGAGCTGTTCGGTCATCGCGCCTGCAAGCTGTTCGACATCGGTGATGGTCACGGCGCGCTGGTAGTAGCGGGTCACGTCATGGCCGATGCCGATGGCGATCAGCTCTACCGCGCGGCGCTTTTCGACCATGGCGATCACGTCGCGCAGGTGTTTCTCTAGGTAATTCGCGGGGTTGACCGAGAGGGTCGAGTCGTCCACCGGCGCGCCATCGGAAATCACCATCAGGATCTTGCGCACTTCGGGGCGGCCCACCATCCGGCGATGCGCCCATTCCAGCGCTTCGCCGTCGATGTTTTCCTTGAGTAACCCTTCCTTCATCATCAGGCCCAGATTGGGCCGCGTCCGCCGCCAGGGCGCGTCGGCGGATTTGTAGATGATGTGGCGCAGGTCGTTCAGCCGGCCCGGCTGCTGCGGGCGGCCATTGGCCAGCCAGCGCTCGCGGCTTTGGCCACCCTTCCAGGCGCGGGTGGTGAAGCCGAGGATTTCCACCTTCACCTGGCAGCGCTCCAGCGTGCGGGCCAGCACATCGGCGCAGATCGCGGCGATGGAGATCGGGCGGCCGCGCATGGAGCCGGAGTTGTCGAGGAGGAGCGTGACGACAGTATCGCGGAATTCGGTATCCTTCTCGATCTTGAACGAGAGAGGCGTCGTCGGGTTCGCCACGACGCGCGCAAGGCGGCCTGCGTCGAGCACACCTTCCTCCAGATCGAACTCCCAGCTGCGGTTCTGCTGGGCCTGCAACCGGCGCTGCAGCTTGTTCGCAAGGCGGCTGACGGCGCCCTTCAAGGGTTCCAGCTGCTGGTCGAGATAGGCGCGCAGACGTTCCAGCTCTGCCGGTTCGGCCAGATCCTCGGCGCGAATTTCCTCATCGAAATCGGTGGCATAGACGGCGTAGTTCGGGTCGGCAGCCGAGTAGGGAGCAGGCGGCGGCGGCTCCATCGGGGCATCCCCATCAGGCATTTCCGCCTCGTCGCCTTCCTCCATGTCGGCCATGTCATCCATGCTGACCTGGGCCTGGCTGGCGTCCTGCTGCTGCTCCTGGCTGCGTTCGGGCGAGGCGTCGCTGTCCTCGGGGTCTTGTTCGTCGGATTGCTGGCTGTCGCCGGTGTCGGGGTCCTGGTCTTCGCCGGGCTGGTCGGCGTCTTCGTCCTGGTCGGCGTCGGGATCGTCGCCAAGCTGGTCGCCATAGCCGAGGTCGGAGATGACCTGCCGCGCCAGCCGCGCGAAGGCGGCCTGATCCGACAGACTGCCGTTCAGCCCGTCGAGCGTACCGGCGGCCTGCTGTTCGATGAAGGGGCGCCAGAGTTCCATGACATTGGCCGCCGAGGCGGGCAGGTCGCGGCCGGTCGCCAGATGCCGGACAAGGTAGCCCGCGGCCTGCGCCAGCGGCGCATCCGCGGCGGCGCGGATCTGGCCATAGCCCTTGCGATCCGCCTCATGCGCGATTTTTGCGTCGATATTTCCGAGGGTTCCGGGCATGTCGCGGGCGCCCACGGCCTCGCAGCGGGCATTTTCCATCGCCTCGTAAAGGTCGCGCGCCATCTGGCCCTGCGGGGCATAGCGGGCGGCGACGCCGTCATCGTGGTGGCGGCGGCGCAGGGCGAAGGCATCTGCGGTGCCGCGGGCCAGCAGCACCTCATCTTGCGTCATCCGGCGGCTGACCTGCGGCAGGCGCATGGTTTCCGCGGTCATGCCCGGCGGATCGACCGAGTAGCTGACGGTCACATCCCGGTCGTCGGCCATGGTCTTGGTCGCCTCGGCCAAGGCCTTCTTGAACGGGTCTGCCGGGTTGTCCGAAGGTTTCATTTCGGCGCCTCCAGCGCATATGGAAAGCGTATGGAACCTATATGGTTTCCATACATACGTTTGCCCCTAGCGGATGCTCTTGCTGGCCGCCGATTCCGGCAGTTCCTCGGCAAAGCAGCGCTGGTAGAATTCGGCCACGGTCTGCCGTTCCAGCTCGTCGCACTTGTTCAGGAAGGTCAGCCGGAAGGCATAGCCCACATTGCGGAAGATCTGGGTGTTCTGCGCCCAGGTGATGACGGTGCGCGGCGACATGACGGTAGAGAGGTCGCCGTTCATGAAGGCGGTGCGGGTCAGGTCGGCGACGGTGACCATCTGGCTGATCTCGCGCCGGCCCTTCTCGGTGTTGTAGGTCGGGTTCTTGGCCAGAACGATCGCCGCCTCGGCGTCATGGCTGAGGTAGTTGAGCGTGGAGACAAGGCTCCAGCGGTCCATCTGGCCCTGGTTGATCTGCTGGGTGCCGTGGTAGAGGCCGGTGGTATCGCCCAGGCCGACGGTGTTGGCGGTAGCGAAGAGGCGGAAGCACGGGTGCGGGGTGATGATCTCGTTCTGGTCCAGCAGCGTCAGCTTGCCATCCGCCTCCAGCACGCGCTGGATCACGAACATCACGTCGGCGCGGCCGGCGTCGTATTCGTCGAAGACGATGGCGGTGGGGTTGCGCAGGGCCCAGGGCAGGATGCCTTCGTGGAACACCGTGACCTGCTTGCCGTCGACCAGCTTGATCGCGTCCTTGCCGATCAGGTCGATGCGGCTGACATGGCTGTCGAGGTTCACGCGCACGCAGGGCCAGTTCAGCCGTGCGGCCACCTGCTCGATATGGCTGGATTTGCCGGTGCCGTGATAGCCCTGGATCATCACCCGGCGGTTATAGGCAAAGCCGGCAAGGATCGCGAGCGTGGTATCGGGGTCGAACTTGTAGGTGCTGTCGATGTCGGGCACCCGTTCCGAGCGCTCGGGAAAGCCGCGCACCTTCATGTCGGTGTCGATCCCGAAGATGTCGCGGACCGAGATGTCTTCGGTGGGTTTCGCGTTCTTGTCCAGCATTCCGTCCGCCATCATTGCCCCTTGCGCCAGGTGGCGCTTGTCAGTTGCGCCGCTTGGCGCTGTCTTGCCCGCGCGCACGCGGCCTTCGAACGCCCCAAGGGCGCGGTGATCCCCGGATTGATGGAACATATCGGCGGGGGGTGCAAGGGCGAGGGCCGCAGTGCAGCGGCGGTGAAGGGCCGGGGCAGGGTACCGCCCCGGGTCTTGCGGTCAGTCGCGGAAGTTGCGGCTGTCCTTGATCTGGTCCCAAGCCCAGACGACCTCTTGCAGGCGGTCCTCGTCGCTGCGGTCGCCGCCGTTCATGTCGGGGTGCAGATCCTTGACGAGGCTCTTGTACTGCTTGCGGATCTCGGGCTTGGTCCAGGTGTCGCGGGCATCGAGGATCTCGATGGCCTTGCGTTCGGTGGGCGGCAGCTTGCGCGTGGCGCCCGATCCGCCGCCGCGGCCGGGGTTCTGGGTCGCGTTGGTGCCAAGGATCTCCAGCGGGTCATCGACGCCGAGGCGTTGCCAGGCGCGGTCTTCCTCGCGGCGCTGGCCGAAGGGTTTGGTCTCGCGGCCCCAGAGCCGATCCTTCTCAAGGAATTTCTGGAACTCCTCATCGGTGGTGCCCTGGAAGAAGTTCCACTTCAGGTTGTACTCGCGCACATGGTCGCGGCAGAACCAGAAGAACTCGTCCAGATGGTCGGGGGATTTCGGCGCACGGTACTGGCCCTGCTCCTGGCAGCCCGGATGGTCGCAGGCGCGGGTCGACGACTCGAAGGCCCCCGACATGCCGCGCTTGCCTTTGGTGCGGCGCTTCTTGTCCGAGGACACGCGCAGATCGAAGTTGAAGGGGTCGTTCTTGGTCATGGGTACCCTGCGGTGCTGCCTTTCCGACTCGGGAGGGCAAGTTTAGGGTTTTTCACGCCGCTTTGAAGGGGCAGTGACGGTGCGGGTGCAAAATAGCGAGAAGGCGGGGCAGTTATGACGATATCGGAGGAGATACGCCAGAGGTTAGAAGCGCGCTTTGCCCCGGAGGTGCTGGAGGTGGCGGATGAGAGCGAGAGCCACCGCGGCCATGCCGGCTGGCGCGAGGGCGGGCAGACGCATTTCCGGGTGCGGATTCGCGCAAGCGAGCTGGGGCCGATGTCGCGGCTGGCGCGGCACCGGGCGGTGCATGAGGCTCTGGGGCCGGGGCTGCTGACGCGCCTGCACGCGCTGGCGGTGGATGCGGGTTAGTCGGCGGGACCGAGGCGCGGGGCCTTGCCCGGTTCCGGCGCGGGGCTGACCTTGGGCGCATCCCCCAGCGGCGCGGTGGCGCGCAGCGGTTCGGGCTCTGCCGCCGAGGGCTGGCCGGCGGGGGTGAGGCCCGGGGCGGCGACCAGCGGCGATTGCGGGGCGGGGGTGGGGGCTGCGGCGGGCGCGGCCAGGGCCTTGGGCATTTCCACGGCGGCGACGGCGGCGGGGATGCGGCGGAAGGTCAGCAGGTTCTGATAGGTGGTGGTGCGGCTGGTCAGGCCCGAGCGCTCCTCGCAGGGCAGCGTGTCCGCGCGCAGATATTCCCAGCCGTCCCGGGCCATGTCGTTCATCAGCTCGGTCATCGAATGGGCAAAGCGGTCGCCGGTGGTCTTCAGTCCGCGGATCTTTTCGCCGCGGTTCGGGGCGGGGATCACCTTGTACTCGTATCGCTGCATGCGTCTTCGTCTCCCTTGCCCCGTAGGTAGCGGCATCGTTTGCCTATGGGCCACAGCCACGCCGATTGCGCAAGATCAAGGCGCGGGCGGCTCGGCGGTTTAATGCTTCCTCAGGGGGCTTCCTAACGGGCGGCAGCGGAGCAAGGCCATGAACATCCTCGTGATCCAGGGGCATCCGGACGGCGGCGCCCCGCATTTCTGCCATGCACTGGCCGAGGCCTATGCCGGCGCGGCGGAGGCGGCAGGGCACGCCGTGCGGCGCATCGACGTGGGGGCGGAGGCGGTGACGCTGCTGCACTCGCGCGCCGAATGGCGGGAGCCGGCGCCGCGTTGGGCGGTGGAGGGGCAGGCGGCGATCCTCTGGGCCGACCATATGGTGCTGGTCTTTCCGCTGTGGCTGGGCGGGATTCCGGCGCGGCTGAAGGCGTGGCTGGAGCATGTGTTCCGCGAGGACTTTGCCTTCCGCCGCGGGGCGAAGGGGTGGGAGCGTCATCTGCGCGGCAAGACGGCCCGGATCGTGGTGACGATGGGGATGCCGGCGCCGGTCTATGGGCTGTGGTTCGGGGCGCATGGCACGGCGCAACTCTCGCGCTCCATCCTCGGCTTCTCGGGCATGAGGCCGGTGCGGGAAACGCGGGTGGGGATGGTCGAGGGGATGAGTGCGGCGACTCGAGAGGCGTGGCTGGGGCGGATGCGGGGGCTGGGGGCGAAGGGGAGGTGAGGGGGGTCAGGTATGCTGCATCTGCCGCGCCGCCCGCCGCGGCGGATCGTAGCGAAGGGACACGGGCCGGCGTTGAGTGGTCGTCCGAAATCTGGTGATGCCTTGCAGCCTGAGGCCGTCCTTCGCATGAAGTAGACAATGACAGTCAATGGGGAGAACATCGTGGACGCAACAATCGAGCCGGTGATCCAAAAGACCAAGCGCGACACCCATACGTCCGGAATGGCAGGCGAATTCTTTGTGATGTCGCAACTGTATCGCCTTGGATTGGCCCCGGCGCTGACCCTGGGGAACAGCAAGGGCGTGGACATCCTGGTGAAGGCGTCCGAGACGCGGGTGCTGATCATCGAAGTCAAGACAATCAAGGGCGGCGGCAAGTGGCCAGTGGGCAGGCCCGACGAAGATTTCTCGATCCAGACGAACAAGCTCCACGTGCTCCTTCTGTACAAGAAGTTTCACGATCTGTCTGTGCCGCCTGCCGCCTATATCGTTCCGACGCCCGATCTTTCAACAATGGTTCAAGGCTGGCATGAGGGGCGGGTGGCGTTGTTTGAGTCCCACCATCGGGCCGCGCTCAATGCGAAATATCTCGACAGATGGGACCTTATCGCCAAAGAGGTCACCGAAGCTTCGGCCCCCTAAAGGGGGGCAACCCGAGACGCGCAGGGGCGGCTGGACCTGTAGCGCAGGGCTGGGGCCCTACAGCCCCAGCTTCCTTGCCACCATTTCGTTCACCACGGCCGGGTTGGCCTTGCCGCCGGTGGCCTTCAGCACCTGGCCGGTGAACCAGCCCGCCAGCTTGGCATTGGCGCGGGCCTTTTCCACCTGGGCGGGGTTGGCGGCGATGATCGCGTCCACCGCCGCCTCGATTTCGCCGGTGTCGGTGACCTGCTTCATGCCGCGGGCGGCGGCGATTTCGGCAGGCTCGCCGCCTTCGGTCCAGAGGACCTCGAACAGGTCTTTCGCCATCTTGCCGGAAATCTCGCCCGAACCGATCAGGTCCAGCACGCCGCCAAGCTGGGTGGCGGAGACCGGGCTGTCGGCGATGCCGAGGCCCTCCTTGTTCAGGCGCCCGAACAGCTCGTTGATGACCCAGTTGGCGGCGGTCTTGCCGTCGCGGGCCTGCGCCACCGCCTCGAAGAAGACGGCGTTTTCCTTTTCGGCGGTCAGCACCGAGGCGTCATAGTCGGTCAGCCCGAAATCGCCCATGTAGCGGGCTTTGCGGGCGTCGGGCAGTTCGGGCATGGTGGCGGCAATGTCATCGACCCAGGCCTGCTCGATCTCCAGCGGCAGCAGGTCGGGGTCGGGGAAGTAGCGGTAGTCATGCGCCTCTTCCTTGGAGCGCATCGAGCGGGTTTCGCCCTTGTCGGGATCGTAGAGCCGGGTTTCCTGCACGATCGACCCGCCATCCTCGAGGATGGCGATCTGGCGGCGGGCCTCGTAGTCGATGGCGGCCTGGATGAAGCGCAGCGAGTTCATGTTCTTGATCTCGCAGCGGGTGCCGAGATGGCTGAAATCCTGGGTTTCCTGATAGCGCTCATAGGCGCCCGGCTGGCAGACCGAGACGTTCACATCGGCGCGCAGGTTGCCGTTCTGCATGTTGCCATCGCAGGTGCCGAGATAGCGCAGGATCTGCCGCAGCTTGGCGACATAGGCGGCGGCCTCTTCGGGCCCGCGGATGTCGGGGCGGCTGACGATCTCCATCAGCGCGACGCCGGTGCGGTTGAGGTCGACGAAGGACATGTTCGGGTCCATGTCATGGATCGACTTGCCGGCGTCCTGCTCCAGATGGATGCGCTCGATGCGGACGCGGCGGGCAATACCGGGGGCCATGTCCACGATCACCTCGCCCTCGCCGACGATGGGATGGTAGAGTTGGCTGATCTGGTAGCCCTGCGGCAGGTCGGGGTAGAAGTAGTTCTTGCGGTCGAAGGCCGACCGCAGGTTGATCTGCGCCTTCAGCCCGAGCCCGGTGCGCACGGCCTGCGCCACGCAGAACTCGTTCACCACCGGCAGCATCCCCGGCATCGCCGCATCCACGAAGGCGACATTGGCATTGGGCTCTGCCCCGAAGGTGGTGGAGGCGCCGGAGAACAGCTTGGCGTTGGAGGCGACCTGGGCATGGACCTCGAGCCCGATCACCAGTTCCCACTCGGCCTTGGCGCCGGAGATCACCTTGGGCTGCGGGGCGGTGAAGGTCAGGTCGAGCATGGGGAATGCCTTATGTTTGCGGATCGCGCCTTCATACGGCGCGGGGGCGGGCCGGGCAAGGGTGGAGGGATGCAGAGCGATATCTGGGGCCGGTCAAGCGCGCGACAGAGGGCAGCACCCGCCCGAGGGGTGATGAGCGACAAGAAATCCTCCAGTGGAGGATGTGCGCGAAGAACGCCCGGCCGGTGGCCGGGCCGGGGCGGGCGCTGCCCGGCGGCGCCAACGCGCCTTGATCCAGGCGAGGAGGCATCTGACAACAGGTTCCGAAACCGTTAACGGAATGCTGCGGTTTCTGTCTGGCTTGCGCGGGATTCCGCCGAAGCGGCGAGGATTCGCCTAAGCGCTTTTCCGCGAATTGTTTCGGTAACGGGTTTGGATGCAGAAGGGCCGCTGCCGGATACATGGGTCCGGTGCCACTGTTCAGGTCCAATGTCCGTAGTCCGCCTTCCCCGTTCGCTCGCGCTGTCTGCGTTTGTTTTCCTCGCTGCCTGCGTGCAGCCAGTCGAGGCTCCGGCCACCGCGCCGGTCACCCGCTGGGACCATCGCCCCGAGGCGCTGCGCTGGACCGAGGCGACGCTGACCGCGCTGGAAACCGACGGGGCCGTGCTGGCCACCACTGTTCCCACCGATATCGAGACCTTCTGCCCCGGCTACGCGACCGCCTCGCTGGAAGAGCGCGAGGCGTTCTGGGTGGGGATGCTGTCGGCGCTGGCCAAGCATGAAAGCACCTGGAACCCCAAGGCGAGCGGCGGCGGCGGGCAGTGGCTGGGGCTGATGCAGATCGCGCCGGGCACGGCGCGCGCGTATAATTGCGAGGCGACCTCGGCTTCGGCGCTGAAGGACGGATCGGCCAATCTTGCCTGCGCGGTCAAGATCGCGGCGCGGCAGGTCGGCAAGGACCGGGCGATCCTGTCGAACGGACGGGGCGGCTGGGCCGGCCTTGCGCGCGACTGGGCGCCGATGCGGTCTTCGGGCAAGGTTGCCGAGATGGCGGCCTGGACCAAGGCGCAGCCCTATTGCCGGGTGCCGACCTCGCGCACCTGAGGTTGTCAGTAGTGAGTTTCGGGCAGGCTTCGGCCTGCCCTTTTGCGTTCAGGGGCGGGTCTTGTGGCCGACCGCGGGGGCTTTGCGCCCCCGCACCCCCGCAGGATATTTGGAAAAGGCAAAGGCGGAAGGAGCGCGCCGGACGGGGCGGCGCGCGGGTCAGCCGCGAATCACGGCGGGGCGGCGCTTGGGGAGCAGCTTGCGGGTTGCGTCGATCATCGAGATGCCGCGGCCGTCGGGCTGGCCGAGGGCGAGCGTTTCAGCCTTCAGCATGGCGATGCCTTCGGCCGAGGTCTCGGGCAGGCGTTCGGGCGGGATCGGCCGGCCGACGGTCACGCGGTAGGGCTGGCGGGCCTTGTTCAGCATCTCATGGAACAGGGTAATGTCGCGCAGGGTCGGGTGGATCAGGTCGAAGAGGTAGAACAGCGCCGAGTTGCGGGCGCGGATGTTCAGCGGGATCACCGGGATCTCGAACTTGCGGGCGATCATCGCGGCGGAGGGCATCCAGTCGCGTTCATAGAGCCGGAGGCCCCGGCGCTTGGCGAGGCGGCCCGAGGGGAAGATCACCCCCAGCCGTCCCTGCTCCAGCGCGGTGCGGGTCAGCGCCATCGTCTCGCGGGTCTTGGCGAGGGTGCGCTTCTCCAGCCGCCATTCCACCGGAACGATCAGGCTGCTCATCTGCGGCAGGATTCGCAGCACGTCGGAATTGGCATAGATGAACAGGTCCGGCCGCACCGATTGCAGCAGCGACCACAGGATGATGCCATCGGCAATGCCGGTCGGGTGGTTGGCCACCACCATCGCCGGGCCGTTGCGCGGAATATTGTCGAGCCCTGTAACCTGCACGTCCTGCGCGATGATCTGCGCCATGGTCGCCATGATGCGTTCCGTCGGCTCATGTTCCACCGCCGTGCCGATGGCGACGGTCCTGGGATAGCCCAGAAGGCGCGTCAGCAAATGGCGCGCGACGGTATGATGCGGACGCCCGGTGAAGAGCCACGGCGCGCGTTCCGCGATAAGAGGGTCGATCTTGTCCTGCATGGCACACTCCGAACACAGGGTGACAACAGGAATATGACAGGTCAGTTCCCTGCGCCAGTGGGGCTTGTTCCGGGGCGGGGCATCGGCGGAAGCCTGCCATGGGCTGGCTCCGCTGCGGGGACGGACAAATTCAGCTGGCCGGCGAGCCTATGCAGCGCGAAGACGGCAAGCGCAAGCGCCCCCGGCACCAGCGGCCAGAGCCCCATGCGCCACAGCGCCAGCGCCGCCAGCAGCCCCGCCCAGAGGGCCAGATACTGGCCCGGCCGCGGCCGCAGCGCAGGGTCGGGATGGCCGGAGGGGGAGTCGGGACGAAGGCTGCGCATGGCGGAAAGAGGCCGCCGAATTGTGGCGCGATTGTGGCGGAGGAATCCGGGGAGCGGCTTCTGTGGAAACAATGCGGCGCCGCAACTGGGAATGTTTCCCTTTGTAGACAATCATGCTCCGATCCTTGCCGGTCCGGGCACTTTCGCGGCGGCCGGGATGTCCGGGCCGCCGCGGGAATTGGTGGGGGCCGCTGGGTCAGGCGTCGCCGGCCTTGAGGATTCGCCCCACCATCTCGCCGGTGTCGCGGCTGAGCCCCGGGCGCGCGGCGATGCTCTGCAGGGCCCCCTGCGCCATGGCGCGGCGATCCGCGTCGTAGCGGGTCCAGGTCTCGAAGGCCGTGCTCATCCGCGCTGTCGTCTGCGGGTTCACCGCATCGAGCTTGATCAGCCAGTCGGCCAGCAGGCGGTAGCACGCGCCCGAGGGGTTGTGGAAGCCGGCATGGTTCTCGGCCAGCGCGCCCATCACCGAGCGGAAGCGGTTGGGATTCTTCCAGTCGAAATCCGGGTGCCGGGTGAGGGCACCCGCGACCTCTGCCAGACGGTCCGGTGCGGCATGCAGCACCTGCACCATGAACCACTTGTCGATGACCAGCCGGTTGCCCTGCCAGCGCTGGTGGAAGGCGGCCAGCTCCGCCTCGCCGCGGCCAGCGTTCAGCAGGCAGGAGAGCGCGCCGAGGCTGTCGGTCATGTTGTCCGCTGCGGCATGGGCGCGGGCGGCGGCGTCGCCGCCGTCCAGCTGCGTGAGCAGCCCGAGGCAGGCGAGGCGCAGCGCGCGGCGCCCGGCAGCCTCGGCGCCGGGGTCGAAGGGGCCGCTATTGGCGAAGCCTTCGATCATGCCGGGCAGCACCGGGGCGAGGCGCTGCGCCAGCGCGAGTTGCAGGCGCTTGCGGGCGGCATGGATCGCGTCCGGGTCGGGCACCACGCCGCTGGCATGCAGGGTCTGGGCCATGTCATCCTTGGCCGGCAGCCGCAGGCAGAGGGCGCGGAACGCCGGGTCGAGCGAGTCGTCGCGCGCGACGGCCTCCAGCCCGGCCAGGAGGTCGGCGGCAGGCTCCGCTCCCTCCGTCACCATCCGCGCCAGCACCTCCTTGGCGAGGCCGCGCCCAGCCTCCCAGCGGTTCACCGGGTCGGTGTCATGCGCCAGCAGGAAGGCGCGCTCGCCGGGGGGGGCGGTGCGGTCGAGCACCACGGGGGCGGAGAAGCCGCGGAGGATCGACGGGACGGGGCGGGCGGAGAGGCCTTCGAAGCGGAAGCTCTGCTCGGCTTCGGTCATCTCCAGCATCGTGGTCGGCAGCACCTCGTCGCCGTTGGGGTTCAGCAGGCCAAGCGCGATCGGGATCACCCGCGGCGGCTTGTCCGGCTGGCCGGGGGTGGGGGGCGTGGTCTGGCGGAAGGTCAGGGTGTAGGTGCCGTCCTGCCAGTCGTCCTGCACTTTCAGATGCGGGGTGCCGGCATCGGTGTACCAGCGCTTGAACTGGGCAAGATCGCGCCCCGTGGCATCCTCGAACACCTTCAGCCAGTCCTCGATGGTGGCGGCATCGCCGTCATGCCGGTCGAAATAGAGGTCGAGCGCCGCCTTGTAGCCCTCCTCCCCCACCAGCCGCTTCAGCATCCCGATCACCTCGGCGCCCTTTTCGTAGATGGTGGCGGTGTAGAAGTTGTTGATCTCGACATAGGCATCCGGCCGAACCGGATGCGCCAGCGGGCCCATATCCTCGCGGAACTGGCGGGCGCGGAGCGTCAGCACATCCTCGATCCGCTTCACCGGGGCCGACCGCATGTCGAACATGAACTGCTGGTCGCGGAAGACCGTCAGCCCTTCCTTGAGGCAGAGCTGGAACCAGTCGCGGCAGGTGATGCGGTTGCCGGTCCAGTTGTGGAAATACTCATGGGCGATCACCCGCTCGATGCGTTCGTAATCGGTATCGGTGGCGGTGTCGGAGGTCGCCAGCACCAGCTTGGAGTTGAAGATGTTGAGGCCCTTGTTCTCCATCGCGCCCATGTTGAAGTCATCGACCGCGACGATGTTGAAGACGTCGAGATCGTATTCGCGACCATAGACATCTTCGTCCCATTTCATCGAGCGTTGCAGGGCGTCCATGGCGAAGGCGCAGCGATCCTCGTCGCCGGTGCGGACCCAGATGTTGAGGGGGACGGTGCGGCCCGAGCGGGTGGTAAAGCTGGCCGAATGCGCCTCCAGATCGCCCGCGACGAGGGCGAAGAGATAGGCGGGCTTGGGCCAGGGATCGACCCATTCCGCCCAGCCGGGGCCGGAGGCGGCGGGATTGCCGTTCGACAGCAGCACCGGCATGTCCGACTCGATGCGGACGCGGAAGGGCGCCATCACGTCGGGGCGGTCGGGGTAGAAGGTGATCTTGCGGAAGCCCTCGGCCTCGCATTGCGTGCAGTAGATGCCGCCGGACATGTAGAGGCCTTCCAGCGCGGTGTTGGTTTCGGGGGCGATCTCGACCTCTGCCTCCAGCGTGAAGGGGGTGGCGGGGAGGGCGGCGGCGGGGATGGTCAGGCCTTCGGCGTCGCGGGCGAAGTCGGTGAGGGGCGCGCCGTTGAGGGTGAGGGAGATGAGGGTCAGGGTCTCGCCGTGGAGGCGGAGCGGCTGGCCGGGGACGGCGGGCACGAGGTTCAGGCGCGAGAGGACGCGGGTCCGGGTGGGGTGCAGGCGGAAGGTCAGCGCCACTTGCTCCACCGCGAACGGGAAGGGGGCGTAGTCGGCGAGGAGGGTAGGCTGGGGGGCGGTCTCGGTCACGGCGGGTGCGTCCTTCTGGGGGAAGCCGGGGATCGG
>Ga0209347_1004073_pt1 | contig 15808 bp, 12 predicted proteins | sample AutmiccommuBRH23_FD_187382 | JGI IMG/M metagenome (GOLD analysis project Ga0209347, IMG submission 187382) | Deep subsurface microbial communities from Mt. Terri, Switzerland - Autotrophic microbial communities BRH/23 (SPAdes) (version 2) | ecosystem: Environmental > Aquatic > Deep subsurface >...
CCCCTTTCTTGCTTTTCTACTTACAATTAATAATTTACCTAAGCCGGGAATAACAAATTCTTTTTTGGCTTCTTTGTAAGTTAACTGCACAAATTCTTCTAAAAAAACGCCAGCTTGTTTTTTTGTTACACTGAGTTTTTTTGCTAAATGGTCTAAGATTTGACCTTTTGTCATTGCCATTGTGCTTTTCCTTTCTTTTGTGTATGAAATAAATTTCACTTAAAAAATAGAAATTTTTTTTCTTAAAACAAACATAAATTCTTCATAAATACAATTATTGCTTAATATTTATTAGGGTCTATTAAGCTTATGTTTTACCTGATCTCCTTTGTAACTCGATATTTATTACCTTATTTTTACTTTAATAAACTTTGGTAAAATGAAATTTCTTCTTCGATACATATTATTTATTTTAATTCAGTTAAGCGTGATCTCTGCTCAAACTGATTCAACAAAAATCCGCATTTTCACTCCGGATTCCTCAATAGTAAAAATAGATTCCTCTAAGATTAATTCGGTAGATTCTCTTAAAACTATTATGGTTCAAGATACGATTAAGCCTGTATTTATTGAAGCTTATGATGACTACACAATCTTAACAAAAAAAGAAATCGATAGAGCCGATTACCGTTACACAGGGAATCTATTTACTTCTTTACCTTATGGACACTTAAATGATTTGGGGCAGTATCTTCAACCTTCTGAAGTTCGTCTTTATAATCTTGGCTTCAATTCCATCTCCTATCTCGATAACGGAATCAATATAAATAACAGAATAAATAATTCGTTCGATCTAAATAATTATCAATCCGAATCGATCGACTCGATGGAAATAATTTCTCTTCCAAAAGGATTTCTTTTTTCATCGATAAATAATCCCGTTACAGTAAATTTTATTTCTCGAAATAAACTAAGCGGTAAGCCGCATTCACGCATTCGATTTATTCAAGCACCTAATGACGAAGGATTTGCGGATTTCCAATTCAATGCTTTCCTCTCTCCAAAGTTTAGAACCTTTGTTGAAATTACAAATGGATCGGCGGAATCAAATTTCGTTAATAGCAGCGGAAGTCTTTGGCAAGGATCTATTCGTTTACAATATATTTTATCGGGCAATACCAATCTATTCGCGGACTACTCTTACTTAAAATCCAATATCCAATTAAACGGTGGCATTGTATTCGAAACAAGTATCGATAGTCTCTATGATAATTTTTTAGCGCCGGTGAGATTTACTAATCGATATCAAAAATCTTCATCGCAAATTGCAGGATTACGGTTACTCCATCGATTCAACGAAAAAATTATTTCCGATCTATCACTTTATTACCAAGATAATCTTTCGGAATATCGCATCAACGATCCGACCGGAATGGATTTTCAAGATGGAATTTCACCCATAGTTCAAGATAATAAATATCATCTATTCGGAGTTCAGGCAAAGCAGGATATCGGAATTTCTATTTTTAATTTGCGTCTTATAGGAAATATCGAGAGGGCGAAACATGGAACTAATCTTAGCACCGTTTCTATTGATGTAAATACCTATTCGGCTTCAGCCGAAGGTACAGCTTTCTTTTTCAATACATTAAAAGGAACTGCTTTTGCTAAGTATCTAAAATATAGAGGAAACGATTATATTGGTGTAGGTGCAGAGAGTGAGCTTTTTCTTAGCAAAAGTACTTCTCTTTATTTTGGCTTATCGCGATTCCAAAGGCCGGAATTAATTTTTTCTGATTATTTTTATCCCGTTACTTTCGATACATACAAGAGAAAATTAACTCTTGCCGAAGCACGAGCCAAATTCAAATTCGATAAGTCTGATCTTTCAATCGGGTATTTCCATTATAATAATAGTCTTCACGGAATAAACGCTAATCTTAATTTAAAATTCTGGAAAATAATACTTTCATCCAATAACTCATTTTATGTCTCTCAATTTATCTCTACCGGCGGAATCTATTATGAAGACATTTTATTCGAACAAAATCTAAATCTCAAAACAGGCTTTAATTATAGATTTTACAGTGAATTCAATATTACCTTTTTGAGCAACTATCCGCGTTATCATTTAGATAAAGATGATTTTCAAATTGATTTCTTCGTTTCGGGCAGAATTCAGGATGCTGCTACAATATATTTTACATGGGAAAATTTACTCGGAAGAGATTACTTTATTGTTCCAATCTATCCAATGTACCAAAGAGGACTCCGATTCGGAGTGGCTTGGGATTTCCTTGATTAATTTCTTTCCCCTGCTTAACTTTACTCACTTAAACAGATATTAGGAAAAACGATGCGTATTAAAATTATTTCATTATCGCTGTTATTATTTGTCTCAATTAATTATGCACAGATTGCATATACAACACCAGCCAACCCAACCGAAAATGATGCGATTGATTTATACTTTAGAGCTGATCTCGGCACTGCCGGACTAAAAAATTATTCAGGTGATGTTTATGCACATACGGGAGTTATCACAAATAAGAGCTCAAGCGATTCGGATTGGAAATATGTAATTGCCGAATGGAGTAGCAATATACCAAAAGCAAAATTAGTCCGAGTAGAAACAAATTTATATAAACTTTCGATCACTCCAAGTATCAGATCATTTTATAATGTTCCGGCAACGGAAAAAGTTTTAAAAATTGCACTAGTTTTTAGAAGCGGCGATAGAACCAAAGAGGGTAAAGATACCGGAGGGAAAGATATATTCTTAGATGTATTTCAACAAGGATTATCGATTGCACTCAATTCCCCTATCGTAAGCTCTACCTTCACCGATCCGCTTAGAACACCTGTATTTATTACTGCAACGGGCACTCTTCCTATTAATGCCACTGCCATTCGTTCTCAAGGATTGAAATCATTTCAATTATTCATAAATAACAACAAGGAATTTGAAACGGCAGATACATCGCTTAATTATGATTTTGTTGGTGTAAGTTTTCAGGAGGGGGCAAACAATATTAAAATTGTTGCTCAAGATAATACAAGCAAAGACTCGGTTCAATTTGTAATTTTGCGTAATCCTGAATTCACTACGACTCCACTTCCTGTGGGAATGCGTACCGGAATTAATTATTATACCGACGATCCTACAAAAGTTACTCTTGCCCTTTTCGCGCCATATAAAAATTTCGTTTATTTAATCGGCGATTTTGATAATACAGATTGGAAAGTCGATAAAAAATATTTTATGAATAAGGAAGTCATAAGACCGGACAGCACAATTTTTTGGATAACATTAGAAAATCTTACGCCCGGAATGGAATATGCTTTTCAATATTTTGTTGATGGAGAAATAAGAATAGCTGATCCATTTAGCGAAAAAGTGCTTGATCCATGGAATGATAAATATATTCCTTCATCTGTTTATCCTTATCTTAAACCTTATCCTGCCGGAAAAACAGAATGGCAAGTTACTACTATAAAACCAAGCGAAGCACCATATCAATGGAATATTACAAATTTTGTGAAACCGGCAAAAGAGAATTTAATTATCTATGAATTACTTGTACGAGATTTTGTTTCCACTCATTCATATCAAACATTAAGCGATACGCTTAGCTATCTCAAGCGTCTGGGAGTAAATGCTATTGAGCTAATGCCTGTAATGGAATTTGACGGCAACGAAAGCTGGGGCTATAATCCCGCATTCCATGCAGCTTTGGATAAATATTACGGGACTAAAAATATGTTAAAAGCATTTATCGATAAATGTCATGAAAATGGTATAGCTGTAATTTTGGATATGGTGCTTAATCATGTAACGGGAGCTTCTCCGCTTGCACGTCTTTATTGGAATGGTGCACTTAGCCGTCCCGCCGATTTCAGTCCATATCTTAATCCCGTTCCTAAACATGAGTTTAATGTATTTAATGATGTGAACCATGAGAGCAGCTCAACAAAATATTGGGTCGATAGAGTAAATGATTATTGGTTGAAGGAATATAAGTTCGATGGATTCCGTTTTGATTTATCAAAAGGATTCACTCAAAAAAATACTTTAGGCAATGCTAATGCTATGGCTGCTTACGATCAATCAAGAATAAATATTCTAAAAAGAATGTCTGATAAAATTTGGGAAACCGATTCTTCCGCTTATGTAATACTCGAACACTTTGCCGATAATAGTGAAGAGCGAGTACTTTCAGATTATGGAATGATGCTTTGGGGTAATCTAAATTATAATTATAATGAAGCGACAATGGGATATCTTCCAAACTCTAATTTTTCCGGCATCTCATATAAATATAGAAATTTTAGTAAACCGAATTTGGTGGGATATATGGAGAGCCACGATGAAGAACGTTTAATGTATAAGAATACTCAATTCGGAAATTCAGGTACGAATTATAATATAAAAGAAACTAATACAGGGCTAAACAGAATAAAATTAGCTGCGGCTTTTTTCTTTACGGTTCCGGGACCGAAGATGATTTGGCAATTTGGTGAGCTCGGTTACGATATTTCTAAATTTGCTGATCCTAATGGAATAGTCCCCTCTCCTTATGGCGACGAACGTTATAAAGTTGGTCCTAAACCAATTCGTTGGAATTATCAAGATGACGTAAATAGAGCTAATGTTTATAAGGTCTTTAGCTATCTTATTAATCTAAAGAAAAATTATCCTGTTTTTAGTACGACCGATTACACCTTGGAACTAACCGGTTATATGAAAAAAATTAAATTAAATGATGCTTCTATGAACGTCAATATAATCGGAAATTTTGATGTAAAAGGAGGTACTATAAATCCGAGTTTCAAATCTACCGGCTGGTGGTATGATTACTTTGCAGGAGATAGTATTAATGTAACCGATACGCAAGCTCTCATAAATCTTGAAGCGGGTGAATTTAAAATTTATACCGATAAAAAACTTCCGACTCCTGAGGCAGGTATTTTAACCGATATTGAAAACGAGCAAGAAGAAATACCGACGGGATTTCTATTAGAGCAAAATTATCCAAATCCTTTCAATCCATCTACCACTATTAAATATTGTCTTTCCGAACCTGCCTTCGTATCATTAAAAATTTATAATATGCTTGGACAGGAAGTTATTACACTGATCAATAATACTCAGAACAGTGGCAATTATTCGGCGAGTTGGAATGGTAAAGATGCCGGAGGAATGAACGTTTCGTCCGGCATTTATCTCTATTCATTAAAGGCAGGCGGCGAGCAATCAACTAAAAAAATGATGCTCCTTAAATAAATTTATTTCGTTTGCTTTTAGGAGCTTTCTTAAATTCTTCAATTTTATTAAGAGAACTATTATATAAATCCTGCGGTAGGTATTGCAGGATCTGTGTTAATAGCTTATTGAAATTCCCGGCGTGAGAATAAAATCCGATCTCCTTATTTCCCTTAGCCACTATATAAATTGGTTTAGTAATATGTCCGCTAAAGATTCCCCCTTTAAGTTCTATTATCTCATCGTAACGAATTTCGATTACTTTGGTACTAAGAAAAAAATTAGAACAGATCATCTTTGTATCATCGGCTTTGACTAAAAAAGGAAAATATTTATACGTTTTTAAAAAGTGTTTATTTAGGATAAGGATTAAGAACATATTAAGAACAAAAAGTATTCCGAAATACCATTTTTGAAACATCATAACGGCAGAAGTAAGGAAATGGAAGCCAAGAAATAATGTAGCTATAATATTACCGTATCGATAAAGAAATATTTGGAAGAGAGAATATTTATACCCTTTAATTACACTGCTTTTTTTTACTCGATTATTTTTATTTTTGTTTGACATAATATCTACATAATTGATTAGTTTTGAGTTATACAATATCGTAAAACTAAATAAGAATTATTCATAAAAACAAAAAGAGATATGGAAAAATTTGATGTAATAATTGTTGGCGGCGGTCCAATCGGATTGGCATGCGGAATTTCGGCTTCAGTACATAATCTTAACTATAAGATTTTAGAAAAGGGATGCTTACTAAATTCCATTTATAATTATCCTACAAATATGGTATTCTTTTCCACTTCGGATCGATTGGAAATTGGGCAGGTGCCATTCATATCTCACGGTGTAAAGCCGACACGAAGCGAAGCCTTAGAATATTACCGTAGAGTAAAAGATGCTTGGAAACTTAATCTCTCCCCCTATGAAAAAGTCGTTAACGTAACGGGTGAGAAGGGTGATTTCGTTGTTGAAACGGAGAAAGGTTCTTATTCGGCAAAGAACGTCATTATCGCAACAGGATTTTTTGATTATCCTAATCTTATTAGTGTGCCCGGAGAAAGTCTTAAGAAAGTAAAACATTATTATGAAGATGCCCATCCTTATGCCGAAACTAAGGTCATTGTAATCGGAGGAGGGAATTCGGCGGTAGATGTAGCTTTAGAAACTTTCAGACGTTCTGCGGAAGTTACAATGGTCGTACGAAAAAATAAATTAGACGAAAACGTTAAGTATTGGGTAAAACCCGATATCGAAAATCGTATTGCAGAGGGAGCGATTAAGGCACATTTTAATTCTTATATAAAAGAGATTCGTGAAGATTCAGTTGACATACTTACTCCGGAAGGTAATTTAACTTTGGAAAATGATTTCGTATTTGCGATGACGGGATACCATCCCGATTATCGATTTCTGAAAAATATCGGAATTAAATTAGAGAGCGAATTTAATTTAGTGCCGGTATATAATAGTGAAAATTTCGAAACAAATATACCGGGGATATTTCTTGCAGGAGTAGTTTGCGGCGGAATGGATACAGGCAGATGGTTTATCGAAAACAGTCGCTACCATGCCGAAAATATTATGGAGTGTATAAGCAATAACGGAAATTAATAAAATAACCTCAGAAAAAATACTTCCCGTTTGTCGAATGTAGTCAAAACTGAAAAAATTATAATATTGCTGAGGAGATTTAGTACAGTATAGCAGTATAATGCTTACTTTTAGTATTTTTTTTAGCAACAATAGATAAATACCCTAATAACACTTACTGTCATTAGGGTATTTATCTTGCCGATATTCAAATAACACTTCAAAATAAAACCAACTACTTTAGTTTTGCTAATGCCGTTTTGATTCGTTCAAAACCTTCTATCAAATTCTCCATAGATGTAGCATAAGATAATCTCAAAAACCCTTCCGCTCCGAAAGAACTTCCGGGGACAGTGGCAACCTTTGCTTCATATAACAGATACATAGAAAGATCGAACGAATGTTCAATCTTCATTACTTCGGTTGATTTACCGAAATAATGACGAATATTTGGGAATAAGTAAAAAGCACCTTCCGGTTTATAGCAAGTGATTCCTTCTAACGAAGTGATCACTTCATAGAAATAATTTCTTCTCTTCTCAAATTCAAGGCGCATCTCTTCGACAACTTCTTGATTACCATTGAGTGCTTCGACAGTAGCTGCTTGTGAAATCGAAGAAGCGTTTGAAGTGCTATGGCTTTGAAGTTTATTAATACCCTTAATAATATTCTCGGGACCCGCAGCGTAACCGATTCTCCATCCTGTCATTGCATAAGCTTTTGATACTCCATTAATTACAATGGTTCTCTTCTTCATCGACTCGTTTAATTCGGCGAAACTGACAAATTTATAATCTTCATAAATTAATTTTTCATAAATTTCGTCGGAGATAATATAAAAATCATGTTCTTCGGCAACTGCCGCAATTGCTTCGAGTTCCTCTTTTGTATATGCAGAACCCGTTGGATTAGATGGATTACATAAGATTAATAATTTAGTAGCCGGAGTAACAGAATTTTTTAATTGTTCGGGTGTAATCTTGAAACCCGATTCCTCGGTAGTTTCCACTATTACCGGTTTTCCGTGGGCAAGTGTAATCATCTCGGGATATGAAACCCAATAAGGTGCCGGGATAATTGCTTCATCATCAATATAGATAATCGATTGTACAGCATTAAAAATACTCTGCTTAGCACCGTTTGAAACGATTATCTCGTTTAATGTGTAATCAAGATTATGGTCATTCTTAAATTTATTTTGAATTGCCTTTCTAAGTTCGACTGTACCCGGATTAACGGTATAACGTGTCATATTATTACCGATTGCTTCGATGGCTGCGTCTTTGATATTTCTTGGAGTCGGGAAATCGGGTTCTCCGACACTCAAATCAATTACATGTTCCCCTCTTGCTTGCATTCCTTTAGCTTCGGCAGCCACCTTCATTGTAGGAGATTCGATGATATTATTAATTCTTTTCGATACTGAAAACATTGCACTTCCTTTAATTTTACTTCCCGAAATATACTATTTAATCCCGTCAGATTAAAAAGACCATTTTTCAGTAATGAAGAATTCTTCCAAATTCATAAAAGAAATTTTATATTGAGCACAGATATTAGGAATGCAATGAGAATTGATTTTATAAATATCTCCCCCTCTTGTTTGAAAAGAGGGGGAATGTGTAATATTTACTTATTTCTGCTTTATAAACTCCAATTCCGTGAATACGAAATCGGGTGAATTTGGTACTTCAATTGTAAATTTTTCAATATCTGCATTAAAATTCATTTCAAACTTCACCCACCCTTTTGTGAGGAATTGATCAGCCCAATCGATAGTAAAAGTATCATAATGATAATGCTTTAACTCACCTCTAAACTCTTTCGATGGCAAAAATTGTAAAAACAAATTTCCATCTTTAACCGAAATTTCAGCTTTACCATACATTTTATCTTCATAAATACCGGCATATTTTTCTAATGGCAGTGAAGGATTTGTACCCTCTACTCGAATCGAATCGCGACGATCGAACTCTTTTTGTCTTCGTTCCATACCGGCATTAAATCTTTTTAGCATATCCGCATTATAATCCTTTTCCTCTAAGCCAAGCATCAGATCCATTATATAGCTTCTGACTGCGCCCGTCATACTGTTTTCGAGATTACTCAGTAGTACGAAACCAAATTTTTCTTCCGGAACTAATGTAACATTCGACACCATTCCGGGCATACCGCCACCGTGAGAAAGCACACGCTTGCCCTTATAATAATCAGCAAACCAACCCAATCCGATAGCACCATTACCAACTGCAAAACTGTTCATCCACATCTCTGTCGATTGTCTTTCGCTAAAAATTCTTTTCCCTTCATACTTCCCCTTGCCTAACTGCAAACGAATCCATTGAGCCATTTCGATAGCAGAGGAATTAATACCTGCAGCGGGAGCAACCGCATCCACCGAATAATATTTTATAACACTTAATTTCCCTTCATCCATTTTATATGCTTTTGCTATATTGCTCGATTTCTGTAATTCTTCGATACTCGTTACACTTCTTTTCATTCCGAGTGGTTTAAAGAAATTTGCCTTTATATAATCCTGCCAAGAGGTATCTGTAACCGTCTCTAATACAGCTCCAGCAGCGGTGTACATTAAATTAGAATAACCATACTTTGTTCGGAAACTTGAAACCGGTTTAAGGTAACGAACACGTCTTAATACTTCTTTTGTATCATAATTACTTCCGAGCCAAAGTATATCGCCGCTGAATGTTACAAGTCCGCTGCGATGAGTAACAAGATCACGTACCGTTAGCTCTTTCGTAACCCAAGGATCATACATCTGAAAATCGGGTAGATATTTAGTAACCGGATCATCCCATTTCAATTTCCCTTGATCAACTAATCGGGCAATCGAAGCAGTGGTAAATGCCTTTGATAATGATGCAATTACAAAGAGAGTGTTTTCGTCCACTTTTTCTTCTTTTCCAAGTTCCGCTACGCCGAATCCTTTTGCATAAATCACCGAATCGTTTTTTACAATTGCCACCGAGAAACCGGGCATTTGCCAATCCTTCATTCCCTTTTCGATAAATGAATCTAACTTCTTAAAATCCTGTGCCACCAATTGTGATAGCATAACAAATAGTAACAATAGAGAACGCAAAACGGTTTTCATTCTTTCCTCAATTTATTTTGATTATTTTATAATTACTCCACAAGCATTGGACGCTTTAGATGAAACTCCGTTGCATCCTGAAATGCTTTTGCCGCGGCGATTATCTTTCCTTCTTCAAAGAGCCGGCCGATAAACGTGATGCTGCTATTAGTGCCGTCAGTGGCTTTACCTGTTGGGACTACAACAGACGGATGTCCCGTTAAGTTCGTCAAAAGTAAATTATCTCCTTCCCAAGATGGAGCAAGATAAAAATCGATTTTATTCATTATTTGATTCATCTCATTTATCAAGACAGTTCTAATTCTATTGGCATTTATATATTCCACGGCAGGAATAAACCTGTTTGCTCGGAATAAATTAGGCCATGCATTTTTTATCTGCCTAACCAACTCTTCGTCTTTATTGCTTCGTGTTAATTCGTCGAATGCAGCAGCAGATTCGGCTGATAGAATAAACGAAAGACTATTAACATTAATCTTAGGCAATGAAATCGGTATCAATTCAGCACCAAGCTTTTTTAATTGCATCAGCACCAAAGAATCATTTGAATGAAATGGATATTTTTTATCGAAATCAACTTTTAAGTATCCAATTTTTAGTTTCTTAAAATCAATTTTGTGATCGTAATTAAAAGGGTAATCGTAAAGAGTTAGATCATTTGGGTCCAATCCCCGGATTTCATCGAATACGATTGCAAGGTCTTCGGTATTGCGACAGATAGTTCCAATTTTATCCATAGACCAGCTCAGAGCCATTGCACCGCTTCGGCTGACTCTTCCATAGGTTGGACGCAATCCCGTTACTCCACACACCGTAGATGGCGATACAATCGAACCCCACGTTTCTGTACCGATTGCAAATGGCACTAACCCCGCAGAGACCGAAGAAGCCGAGCCGGCAGATGAACCGCTTGATCCCTCTTCATAGTCCCATGGATTTCTTGTTTTTCCTCCAAACCAGATATCCCCCCAAGCAAGTTCACCCATTGTAAATTTAGCAACTAGCACTGCACCTGCTTCTTCTAATTTTTTTACTACGGTCGCATCTTCATTAATTACCTGATTTTTATATGGAGCTGCACCCCAAGTGGTGGGATAATTTTTTGTGGCAAGAAGATCTTTTACTCCATAAGGGATCCCATGAAGCATCCCTTTATATTTTCCCTTTGCTAATTCATCATCGGCACGTTTTGCTTGTTGAAGAGCCAATTCTTCGGTTAAAGTAATTACCGATTCTAATTTTGGTGAATATTTTTTTAATCGCTCCAAATATAATTTTGTTAATTCTACCGAGCTAATCTTTTTCGTTTTAATAAGATGTGCCAATTGACCGATGGAGTAGTATACGAGCTCATCTAAGGAAGCGGGCTTTTTGGTTTTTGAGTAATCCCCATACTTAAGCTTCGCCTGCTTCTCATTAAATAGAAATCCGGTAGGAATCGGATTAAATATTACCGAAGGAACTACGCTATTCGATAGATTAAATTCTCTTACCACTTTATAGTAACCAAGCTGCTCATTAAGAGCATCTATCATTGAATCTTTTTCAGACTCGGTGAATTCAAGTCCGATAATTTTTTCCGCTTCTTTAATAGTTTGCTTATTGATTGCATTTTGTGCGTTTAGGCAGAGAGGTATTAATAAAAGAATGGTGAAAAACTTTTTCATAGAACACCTTATTAAAATTTGTTGTGTTATAATAATTATTATTAGCTTTGCATTCAAACTTTTTACGGGATTGGAATGACTGAGAAATACAAACACATTATATGGGATTGGAACGGAACGATTTTTAATGATCTTCATTTAGCACTCGATATAGTAAACGGAATATTAAAAGATAGAGGCGTAGCAGAACTTTCAGTTGAACGATATCTTGAAGTTTTTACTTTTCCCGTCCAAGATTATTATGCTCAGATTGGGTTAGACCTTATTAATGAGCCTTTTGAAGTGGTGGGAATGGAATGGGCTACGACTTATGAAAAGCGTAAAGGTGAAGCAGGACTCCATGAAGGTGTGGCAGAAAAAATGGAAGAATTTTTCCAAGCCGGCAAAGCGCAATCGATTTTATCAGCTTATAAACATGATTTCCTTGAAGAAATGGTTTCTCATTACGGTTTAAGAAAATATCTCAATGGTCTTCTCGGAATGGATAATGTATATGCCGAAAGCAAGGTTCATATCGGACTTGAAATGATTAAGCAGATTGGCTGCCCTAAAAATGAAGCGGTCTTAATCGGCGATACTTTGCACGATTTGGATGTAGCCAATGAGATGGGGATTGATTGTATTTTGATAGCGAGCGGACATCAACCAAAACATCGATTAGAGGGTAAAGGAGCAGTAGCAGTTCTCAACTCCGCTAAAGAGCTTTAAAATTGAATTTAATAAAAAAGCCGCCGAGAATAACTCGGCGGCTTTGGAAATGTCGATGCATCTAAGACTTTCTTTGATTATGCAAAAACCATTAAGATACTTCTAAAGAGTTAGCCTGTAAGACATCTTTTATGCAATTGTTACATCTTTACAGAGATATACATCCTGAATTGCATTTAATAATTTAACACCTTCAACCATAGGTTTCTGGAAAGCTTTACGACCGGAGATTAATCCCATGCCGCCTGCTCTTTTATTAATAACCGCTGTTTTAGTAGCTTCAGCAAAATCATTAGCTCCCGAAGCTCCGCCCGAATTGATTAATCCGGCTTTACCCATATAGTTATTAATTACCTGATATCTTGTAAGATCGATAGGATGGTCAGTAGTTAATTCACTATAAATTCTTTTATCTGTTTTACCATAGGAAGAATTATCCATATTAAGTGCTTTATAGCCACCATTATTTTCAGGAAGTTTTTGTTTGATAATATCAGCTTCGATTGTTACACCAAGATGATTAGCCTGACCGGTTAAGTCTGCAGAAACATGATAATCTTTATCTTGTTTGAATGCAGGATTTCTTAAGTAGCACCATAAAATTGTACCAAGACCTAATTCATGAGCATATTGAAAAGCTTCGCTTACTTCCATGATCTGGCGTGTGCTTTCGTCCGAACCGAAATAGATTGTAGCTCCGACAGCCGCTGCACCCATATCATAAGCTTGTTCCACTGATGCAAACATAACTTGATCAAATTTATTTGGATAGGTCAAAAGTTCATTATGATTAATTTTTACTACTAATGGAATTTTATGAGCATATTTCCTTGAAACCATTCCAAGTACGCCAAGAGTGGAAGCAACTGCATTGCATCCGCCTTCGATTGCTAATTTAACGATATTTTCAGGATCGAAATAAGCCGGATTTGGAGCAAATGAAGCACCTGCTGAATGCTCGATTCCTTGATCTACCGGAAGAATAGAAACATAACCTGAATTTGCTAAACGACCATGATTAAAAATCCATTGTAGATTTTTTAATACATTGATATTTCTATCGCTATGATAGAATACTCTATCTACAAAATCGCCACCCGGTAATGTTAATTGTTCAGCCGGAAATTTTGCTTTGTAGGTTAAGAGATCATCTGCCTCTTTACCTAATAACTCTTTGATTTTTTCAATCATTTTGTTCCTCTATATATTTAATTAAAAAATGCTGTTACGCCTATGCTAATTTGTATTAAATCGGTTTTCGATTTAACTGGATAATATTTTACTTTGCCCAATCTCACTTCTACGCCATCTTCAGTTAAATATTCTGCTTCGGTGCCGAATATATATCGAGCTTTTAAATCAAGAAATAGTCGTGATACATCTCCCATATCTTTACCGACTTGAATGAGCAGACCGCCTCCTGCTCCATAACTCCAAGTAAGATCATCAAAATTTGTAGAAGATGCAATCGATTCGCCTGTGCTTTCATTCTTTATATCAGTCGATGTAGATATATAAGCACCTCCGAATAATCCTTCGAGATATGGTCTCACTGTCCCTTGAAACGGAGAAATCAAGAACAACAAATGAAAATTTGCAATACTATTGGTTCTCGAAACTTCTACCGAAACATCCGGATTTGTTTCCGAAAATGGACGTCTCTCGGTAGTCATCCCATATACCATATATCCGAGATTAAGTCCTACCGAGAATGGTCGTGCTTTTGAAGGACTCCATAAAGTACCATGAACATTTAATCCAAATCCGGCATTATCGACGTTCTCTTTAAATTCACCCTGCGGCAGACCAATTAATAAACCGCCACCGACAGTTTGTGCGTTTATTTTAAAGAACATTAAGAAGAAAAACAAGCTTAAAATTAGTAAACGAGTTTTCACTCAACCCCCGAAAAATATATCTTTCAAATATAAGTAATTTCTAAGTTATCGGGGTCTTTTTATGGGAGAATTTTGTCTTAAAACAAAAATTTAACAATTAATTAAAATTTTATGTCAAAGCCTTGGTATGTCTTTTCTAAAAGAGAATTATAGTCTGTAAGTGAGATTTCGATAGCACCAAACATTTTTAAATGGTCTGTCTGAAATTGAACATCAAGAAGAGAATATCCTTTTTCATTTAGTCTTTTTAATAAAACAGCGAGAGCAGCTTTTGAAGCTTGACTAGCTTTTGAGAACATTGATTCGCCAAAGAAAGCGCCGCGAAAGCTTATACCGTAAAGTCCGCCAACCAATTTATTATCGGAAAATACTTCCACCGAATGAAGTGCGCCAATCTTAAATAATCCTTTATATTCTCTTATTAATTGAGATGATATCCAAGTGCTCTCTCTTTCAGCGCAGTAATTAATCACTTCAAAAACCGATGTATCAAATCTAAATTCAAAATCGGAATTTTCTAAAAATTTTTTAAGAGTGCGTGGAATGTTATATGAATCGAGAGGAATTATAGTTCTTATTTCAGGATAAAACCAGTCAATCTCTCCTGAATCGTCATCTCCCATTGGGAAAGCTCCTTGAGCATATAGATGCAAAATTTTTTCTGCTCTTAATTCCTCACTCGTTTTCCTATTACTCATGCACCTTTACTTCATAAGCAATAATCTCATATCCTTTATATGTTTCAAATCCCGCAAAAATTACTCCCACCAATACAAGGGACATTCCAATTAAAAAGGATGAAACTATTACAATATTTAAATCCATCGAGATAAAATAAGAAGCTCCCAATAATAAAGAAGTAAATACAAACATTGCCACGCCGGTTGTATAGCAAAGTACTGTATTACGTACTAATTTTACTCTATATACCAAAGCTTTAATCTGAATTGCAATGCTTTCGAGGCGAACATTTTCATCGGTCGTAATAGGTCTTTCTCCCACTTTCATAAACAAGCGTCTTTTTTCTTCATTAAGTAAACGGATTCTATTTACGACAAGAGAATATTTATTGTTAATTCCGAGCAAGAGTAAACCGCAGGCATTAATCATTACGGCCGGGGCTAAAATGAGTTGGATTAATTGTACTGCCGTTAAATGGTCGTTGGGGATCATATTCATAAGATTTTTATTATTGTTTTATAATGTATTTATAAAGTAAATTAATTCTTCTTTATAAATATATTAATTTCTCTTATGAATTTGGATAAAAATACTAAATCGGTATTATTTTCATTAATTGCTGTGGTACTCTGGTCCACTTCTGCCACCGCTTTTAAGCTTACTTTAGAGGGGATGAATTTCGTTCAATTGCTTTTCTATTCTTCGCTCGTAAGTGCAATTGTATTTTTAGTTTTATCTTACTTAAAAAGAAGGGATGAGTTAAAGAAATTTTTTAGAAGCGGTAATCTTAAAAATAGTGCTATACTCGGTCTTCTTAATCCATTTCTTTATTATATGATTTTATTAAAAGCTTATACACTTCTTCCTGCACAGGAAGCCCAACCACTTAATTACACATGGCCCATAGCAATCTCCATTTTTTCTGTGATTTTT
>Ga0209347_1004076_pt1 | contig 15795 bp, 14 predicted proteins | sample AutmiccommuBRH23_FD_187382 | JGI IMG/M metagenome (GOLD analysis project Ga0209347, IMG submission 187382) | Deep subsurface microbial communities from Mt. Terri, Switzerland - Autotrophic microbial communities BRH/23 (SPAdes) (version 2) | ecosystem: Environmental > Aquatic > Deep subsurface >...
AGCGGGCGACCCGCTCGACGGGCTCGAGCCGCTGTACCTGCGTCGGCCCGACGTCTCCAGCGCCCCGCCCAGCAAGAAGTCGACCCTCGGATGAGCGAGCCGGTGCTCCGCGCGCTCGAGTGGACCGACATCCCGACGCTCGCCGCGCTCGAGGTCGAGCTCTTCGCCGAGGATGCGTGGTCCGAGCAGGCCTGGTGGGCTGAGCTGGCGGCCCGCCCGCGCCGGGACTACGTCGTTGCCGTCGACGGAGACCAGGTGGTCGGTTACGGCGGGCTGGACGTCTCGGGCGACGTGGCCGACCTCATGACGATCGCGGCCGTTCCCGCGGCACAGGGCCGCGGCCTCGGGCGACAGCTGCTCGACGACCTCGTCCACCGCGCCGAGGGGCACGGGGCCACGGCCCTGCTCCTCGAGGTGCGGGCCGACAACGAGCCGGCCAAGCGCCTCTACGAGCGCCGTGGTTTCGAGACGATCTCGGTGCGACGCCGCTACTACCAACCGGGCGACGTCGACGCCCTTGTCATGCGCAAGCACATCGGAGGCACCCATGGCTGACGAGCCCCTCGTCCTCGGCATCGAGACCTCGTGCGACGAGACCGGGGTCGGGATCGTGCGCGGTCAGACGCTCCTCGTCGACACCGTCGCGAGCAGCGTCGAGGAGCACGCCCGCTTCGGCGGCGTCGTCCCGGAGGTGGCCAGCCGAGCGCACCTCGAGGCGATGGTCCCGACGATCGAGCGCGCCTGCCACGACGCCGGCGTGAGCCTCAGGGACCTCGACGCGATCGCCGTGACCTCGGGTCCGGGTCTCGCCGGTTCCCTGCTCGTCGGAGTGGCCGCGGCCAAGGCCTTGGCGGTCGCCCTCGACAAGCCGATCTACGGGGTGAACCATCTCGCGTCGCACGTCGCCGTCGACATCGTCGAGCACGGCCCCCTGCCCGAGCCGACGATGGCCCTGCTCGTCTCGGGTGGACACTCCTCGCTGCTCCTCGTGCCCGACGTGACGAACGACGTCCGCTCCCTCGGGTCGACGATGGACGACGCCGCGGGGGAGGCGTTCGACAAGGTGGCCCGCGTCCTGGGGCTGCCCTTCCCGGGTGGCCCGCACATCGACCGGGCCGCTCGCGAGGGGGACCGGATCGCCATCGACTTCCCGCGCGGCCTGACGACCGGCCGGGACCTGGAGCGACACCGGTTCGACTTCTCCTTCTCCGGCCTGAAGACCGCCGTCGCCCGGTGGGTCGAGACGCGGCACCGGGACGGCGAGGCGGTGCCGGTGGCAGACGTGGCGGCGTCCTTTCAGGAGGCCGTCGTCGACGTCCTGACGCGCAAGGCCGTCCTGGCCTGCCGGGACAACGACGTCGACCACCTGCTCATCGGAGGTGGCGTGGCCGCAAACTCGAGGCTGCGCGCACTGGCGGAGGAGCGGTGCGCCAAGGCCGGGATCGTCCTGCGCGTCCCCCGCCCGGGCCTGTGCACCGACAACGGCGCGATGGTCGCGGCGCTCGGGGCGCAGATGGTCGCCAAGGGCCGCACGCCCAGCACCCTTGGGCTGCCGACCGACTCCTCGATGCCGGTGCAGCTGGTCCAGTCCTGACCACCAACTCTGTTGGCTCGATGTGATCGATCGAGACCTCCCTCGATCGATCACATCGAACCAGGTGAGGGGTAGGGGGGACCGGGGAGCGGGGCTGTCAGTCGCAGCCGATGAGCCCCAGGCCGGCCTTGAGCGTCAGGACCCGGGTGGCCGCCGCGGTCACCTTGGCCCGGAAGCCTCGGTCGGCCTTCATCCGCCCAGTCAGGGCGCGATGCATCGTCGGGACCGTGCTGGGGCGCGCCGTGAGGACGATGTCGCCCCCTGCCTCGACGAACCGTGTCGCCCGCTGTCCCACGGGAGTGTCTGCGACGGCCTTGGCTGCCCCCACGTCATCGGTGATGACGACCCCGCGGAAGCCCAGCCGTCCACGGAGCAGGTCGGTGACGATCCGTGGGGAGAAGAGCGCCTGCACGCCGGGGTCGATCCGGCTGTAGACCGCCGACCCGACCATGACCAGGTCGGTGCCGGCCGAGATGCCGCTCGCGAACGGCTTGAGGAACGGGTCGGTCGCGGTCGTGGTCCGATCGACGATGCCATCGGTCGTCAGGTCGGTGTTCCCCGTGATCCGGCCGATGCCCGGAAAGTGCTTCGTCGCCGTGGCGACCTTTCCCTCGTGCATTCCGGTGACGAAGGCCCCCACCATCCGGGCCACGACGTCGGGGTCCGACGAGAACTGCCGGTCCCACCGGCCGATCGGATCGTTGTCGCGGCCGAGGCTGTCGGGGACCGTGTCGGCGACAGGGGCGAGGTTGACGTTGATGCCGGCGGCGCGCAGCTGCTCGCCCCACGTGGAGGCCCGTTGCCTGAGCGCGACCGCGGACAGCGTGCCCTGCTCGAGGGCGCTCGGCATCCGGGCGAAGCCGTCGCCGCGGAGCTGCTGGACGTTGCCGCCCTCCTGGTCCGCGGCGAGGAGCAGGCCCGGTGCGCCTCCGGAGCGGTCCGAGACGGCGTTGAGGTGGCGCGTCGCAGCACGGGTGCGCTCCACGCCGTTGTACCAGCCCCCGAGGAGGATGACCCCCCCGAGGTGCCGGTCCCGGATCAGGGCGTCGAGGCTGTCCTGCCGGGCGTCCGCAGCGAGCCCGACCATGATGAGCTGGCCCGCGAGCTGTGCCGGCGTCAGGTCCGCGACGATGGTCCGGGCGCACCCCTCGGACGTCGGTCGGGTCGGCGCGGGCGAGGACGTGGTCGCGGCGGGCGCCGAGGTCGCGGTCGGTGCGGAGGAGAGGCTGCCGGTGCCCGCTGACGTGGTGGCAGCACCCGGAGGCGACGTCGCTCCGCTGGGGGCAACCGGGAGCGGAGGGCTCCCCGGGCCCGCGCACGCCGCAGCCACCGTCGCCACGAGAACGAGCAGCGCAGCAGCGGCGGACGACCGCGCGTTGCGGCGGGAACGGATCACGAGCACGCAACGACCGTACCCACGAGGAGCGTGCGTCCCGTCCGCCCACGCCACCCGTCGGGGACGATACGTTGCCCGATGTGACCCGAGAGCCCACGCCCGTCGTCCTCGATGTCGACACCGGGGTCGACGACGCCTGTGCCCTCCTGCTGGCCGCGACCCACCCCGCGCTCGACCTGCGCGCGGTCACCTGCGTCGGCGGCAACGCCCCGGTCGAGGACGTCGTCCGCAACACCCTGACCGTCCTCGAGGCGGTCGGCCGGGCCGACGTCCCCGTGGCCGGCGGTGCAGCCCGGCCGCTCCTGGAGCATCCGCGGGACGCTCGCCACGTCCACGGCGACGACGGGATGGGCGACCTGGGGTGGCCGACCCCCGCCCTCCGCCCGGACGGCCGCCACGCCGTGGAGCTGCTCCGGGACGTCTGTCTCGCCGCCTCGGCTGCCGGGGAGCGGGTGACCATCGTCCCGACGGCGCCGATGACCAACATCGCCCTGCTGCTGCGGACCTACCCCGCTGTCGCCGACGGGATCGCCGACATCGTCTTCATGGGCGGCGCCGCCCACGTCGGCAACGCGACCGCGTCCGCGGAGTTCAACGTCTTCCACGACCCGGAGGCCGCCGCGATCGCCCTCGACGCGGCCGCCGACCTGTCGATCCCGGTCACGATGTACGGCCTCGACGTCTTCTACGACCCGGTGGTCACGCGCGAGCAGGCCGCCGAGCTCGTCGCCGTCGGGGGCCGGACCGGCGCCGAGCTGGCCGGCCGGCTGATCGAGTTCCAGTGCGACCGGTTCGGCCGTGACGCGTCGACGATCGGGGACGCCGGAGCGGTCTGTGCCGTCATCGACCCCGACGGGCTGACGACGGAGGTGCTGCCGATCCGGGTCGAGCTCGCCGGGCAGTTCTCGCGCGGCCGGACCATCGTCGACCGTCGCGACTGGAGCGGCGACCTCTCGCACGACCCGCACGGTGAGCCGCCGGTGCGGGTGCGTGTCGCCCTCGGCGTGGACCACGAACGATATGTCGCGCTCTGGCTCGAGACGATCCGCACGCGGGCGGGTGGCCGCTGATGGGTCGCGTCGCCGTCCTCGGCTCCCTCAACGTCGACGTCGTGACCCGGGTGACGCGCCTGCCGCGGCCGGGCGAGACGGTCCTCGGTGAGGCCGCCGGCCGCTTCGCCGGGGGAAAGGGCGGCAACCAGGCCATGGCGGCCCGGCGCGCCGGCGCGGACGTCGTCATGATCGGACGTGTCGGCGGCGACGACGCGGGTGCCCGCTACGTCGAGAGGCTGCGCCGGCACGGGATCCGGGCGGAGGTCCAGACCTTCCCGGACGCCCCGACGGGCACGGCCTACATCATCGTCGACGACGCCGGCGAGAACTCCATCGTCGTCGTGCCCGGTGCCAACGAGATGGTCACGGACGAGTCGGTCACGGCCGCGACCCTCGGTCCCGGGGACGTCCTCCTGTGCTCGCTCGAGGTCCCCCTCCACCTCGTGGCCCGGGCCGCATCGGCCGCCGACCGGGCCGGTGCCCGTGTCGTCCTCAACCTGGCGCCCTACGCTCCGTTGCCGCGCCACGTCATCGCACTCGCCGACCCGGTCGTGGTCAACGAGTCGGAGATGCGGCAGCTGGCCGACTCGGACCTCATCCCGGCCTCGCTGCTCGTGACGTTCGGACCCGCGGGGGCCAGATGGGACGGGGAGGAGGTGAGCGGCATACGGCTCGATGAGGCCGACGTCGTGGACACGGTCGGTGCCGGCGACGCCTTCTGCGGCGCTCTGGCAGCAGCGCTCGCAGGGGGAGCGACGCGTCGGGAGGCCCTGGAGGCGGCCAACCGGGCGGGCGCGGAGGCCGTGCAGTGGGCGGGGGCCCAGCCTGACGCAGCCCTGTGAGGTGACCACCTGCCGGGGTACGGTGCCGCATGGCCCTGCGCGTACAAGGGCGTCGCCTCCTACCGGTCCACGACGCGGCGCCGGTGGCCGGCCTCGTGTGCTTCTACACCGAACGGACGGACCTCGGCCTCGACGGGGTCGCCGTCGAGCGGCCCGTCACGCCGTGGGTGTGAGACTCAGGCGGGCGTGACCACCAGGGCCACCTGGGTGCCGGCCACGCGGGTCACGACGAGCGTCGCCTCCGAGCCGCCCTTGCCGCGGCCGGTCATCTTCAGCTGCCGGCGCAGCAGGTCGGCGTCGACCGTGACGGCACGCTTCTTGATCGTCACTCGGTCGTGGCCGTGGTCGCGCAGCCACCGCGAGAGCGCCTTCGGCGAGAGCGGCATCGCCTCGACGACCCGGTAGCGCCGTGCCCACGGGATGTCGTATGCCGCTGGGCTCGTCACGTAGCCCACGCCGGCTCCCAGCTCGGCTCCGTCGACCGCGGCCAGCAGGGCACCGGTGAGGCCGGCCCGGATGACCGCGCGGTCGGGCTCGTAGAGCCAGTCGTCCACGGCTGCGACCGAGGGCAGCGGCGGCCGGCCGGTGGCGGGTGCCGCGTGGGCCTCCGTGACGACATGGGTGGCGTGGGCGGAGCAGACCGCGGCGGTTCGCCCCGGCTGGGTGGCCAGGGCCTTCCACCAGACGACGCACTCCAGCACCTCGCCGTGCCACGAGCTCCACTGGGCCTCGGCTCCCGGGGGGAGCGCGGCATGGGGGAAGGCGGGGGAGAGCTTGGCGCCGGCCGCGGGCACCTGGGCGGCGAACTCCTGGACGTCGGTCCAGCTCGGCGAGATCGCGTCGAGGGAGAAGATCCGTTTGGCGCGGCCGCGGACGTCCGCCACACCCTCGACCCGGCGCGCGGGGTCGAGCCAGACGCCGAGGTGGCGGCCGGCCTCGCCGAGGGGGAGCCTGACGTCCTCGGCGCGGGCGCACGTCACTCGGGCGGATGGCCAGTGCCGCAGGTTGGCTTCGGCGACGCGGGCGGTCGCGGGGTCCGCGTCGACCGCTCGCACGAGCAGGTCGAGCCCGGCGAAGGCCATCGCATCGGACCCGATGCCGCACCCGAGGTCGTAGACCTCACGGACGTCGGCGGCGGCGAAGCGGTGCGCGTGCCGGGCGGCGAGGGCGAGGCGGGTGGCCTGCTCGAGCCCGTCCGGGGTGAAGAGCATCCCGACCGCGAAGTCCCCGAACTTGTCGACTGCCCGGGCGCGCAGCCGGGACTGGCCCAGGGCGGCGGCGACGAGATCGGGGTCGAACGCCTCGCGGAGGCGCTCCTGCAGGGGGAGGGCGGTGGACTCGTCGTAGGGCGGCAGCGACTGGAGCAGGGCCCAGCCCTCTCCTGACGAGAGCCGCTCCACCATCGCCGCATCCATGCGCGCCATCCTCGCAGGGGCAGGCCGTTCACGGCCGTGAGCCCCCGTGTATTGGCACTCGACTTGACCGAGTGCTAACTGAAACCTAGATTTCTGCTTGTTGGCACTCTCACCTCGAAAGTGCCAGTTCTCTCCGGCAGGACGGTCGACCCCCGCGACGGCGGCCAACCCCATGGAGATCAAGAACGCATCAGACCCGAACAATCGACATCCCGAAGGGAAGGTCACCACCGTGTCGGTTTCCATCAAGCCGCTCGAAGACCGCATCGTCGTCAAGTCCCTTGAGGCCGAGCAGACCACCGCATCCGGTCTGGTCATTCCGGACACCGCGAAGGAGAAGCCCCAGGAGGGCGAGGTCCTCGCTGTCGGCCCCGGCCGCTGGAACGAGGACGGCGACCAGCGTGTGCCGCTCGACGTCAAGGTCGGCGACAAGGTCATCTACAGCAAGTACGGCGGCACCGAGGTCAAGTACGGCGGCGAGGAGTACCTCATCCTCTCCGCACGTGACGTCCTCGCCGTTGTCGGCTGAGCGTCCCGCCAGCAGCATCAGCTCTTGACCGCACCCCGGTGACGCCCCTCGGGGTTGTACCGGGGTGCGGTTCGTTCGCCCCACCGTTTTCGCGCACCATCAGCCAGAAGGAACACCATGGCCAAGCAACTGGAGTTCGACGACTCCGCCCGGAAGTCGCTCGAGCGCGGCGTCGACGCGCTCGCCAACGCCGTCAAGGTGACGCTCGGCCCGAAGGGCCGCAACGTCGTCATCGACAAGAAGTGGGGTGCCCCCACGATCACCAACGACGGTGTCACGATCGCCCGCGAGATCGAGCTCGAGGACCCCTACGAGAACCTCGGCGCCCAGCTCGCGAAGGAGGTCGCCACCAAGACCAACGACATCGCCGGTGACGGCACCACGACCGCCACGGTCCTCGCCCAGGCGATGGTCAAGGAGGGCCTGCGCAACGTTGCTGCGGGCGCTGCCCCGGCGGCCCTCAAGCGCGGGATGGACAAGGCCGTCAGCGCGGTCAACGACCGCCTGCTCGAGATCGCCCGCGACGTCAACGGCAAGGAGGAGATCGCCTCGGTCGCGACCCTCTCCGCGCAGGACGCCACGCTCGGCGCCCTCATCGGTGAGGCCTTCGACAAGGTCGGCAAGGACGGCGTCATCACCGTCGAGGAGTCCTCGACGACGGCGACCGAGCTGGAGTTCACCGAGGGCATGCAGTTCGACAAGGGCTACCTCTCGGCCTACTTCGTCACCGACACCGAGCGGATGGAGACGGTCCTCGAGGACGCGTACGTCCTCATCAACCAGGGCAAGATCTCGGCCGTCGCGGACGTTCTGCCGGTCCTCGAGAAGGTCGTGCAGTCGGGCAAGCCGCTGCTCATCATCGCCGAGGACGTCGACGGCGAGGCCCTGTCGACGCTCGTGGTCAACAAGATCCGCGGCACCTTCACCGCCGCCGCCGTCAAGGCGCCGGGCTTCGGTGACCGCCGCAAGGCCATGCTCCAGGACATCGCCATCCTCACCGGTGGACAGGTCATCGCCGAGGAGGTCGGCCTCAAGCTCGACCAGGCCGACCTGACCGTCCTCGGCCGGGCCCGCCGCGTCGTCCTCACGAAGGACAACACGACGATCATCGACGGTGCGGGCGACTCGTCCGAGGTCGAGGGTCGCGTCAACCAGATCAAGGCCGAGATCGAGCGCACGGACTCCGACTGGGACCGCGAGAAGCTCCAGGAGCGCCTCGCCAAGCTCGCGGGTGGCGTGTGCGTCATCAAGGTCGGTGCGCACACCGAGGTCGAGCTCAAGGAGAAGAAGCACCGCATCGAGGACGCCATCTCGGCGACCCGCGCGGCCATCGAGGAGGGCATCGTCGCCGGTGGCGGCACGGCCCTCATCCACGCCGCCGAGGTCCTCGACGGACTCGGACTCGAGGGCGACGAGGCGACCGGTGCGGCGATCGTGCGCAAGGCCGTCCAGGAGCCGCTGCGCTGGATCGCCGAGAACGCCGGTCTCCAGGGCTACGTCGTCACCTCCAAGGTGGCGGAGCTCCCGCTCGGCCAGGGCCTCAACGCGGCCACCGGCGAGTACGGCGACCTCATCGCGGCCGGTGTCATCGACCCCGTGAAGGTGACCCGGTCCGCGCTGCGCAACGCCGAGTCGATCGCGTCGATGATCCTCACGACGGACACGCTCGTCGTGGAGAAGCCCGAGGACGAGGAGCCGGCGGCCGGCGGCCACGGCCACGGTCACGGGCACTGACCTTCCCGCACGACAAGGGCCACCCTCCTCGTGGGGGTGGCCCTTTCGCGTCCCGAAGGGCGGCAGGTATGCCGCTCAGCTCGCTCGCGTGAACCCGCCCGTGACCCAGCTCAGCGGCATACGGGCTGGTTTGTCGGCCCCGCGTGGCGGGGAGGGCGCGAGCGGCTCAGGACGCGGTCGCGATGGTACGCGCCGGAGGGATCAGGGGGTCTCCGTAGAGCAGCTCGCGCTCGCTCTCGCTGAGCCCGCCCCACACGCCGTAGGGCTCTCGCACCTGGAGTGCGTGGCTCCGGCACTCGGCCAGCACGGGGCAGCCTCCGCAGACGGCCTTCGCGGCGGCGTCCCGGTTGCGGCGTCGTGGGCCTCGCTCGCCCTCGGGATGGAAGAACACCTCGGGGCTGACGCCCCGGCACGCCCCCTCGAGCTGCCAGTCCCACAGGTCCGCCACCGGACCCGGGAGGCGGGTGATCTCGGCCATGGTGTGGTCGTCCTCGTCTTTCGTTCGGCGGCAGTTGCTCTGCCGGGACGGCCCCGTCCGGCGCCGTCGGTCGAAACTAACCGGCGGCCCGGTCTGGATTGAAGGCCAGAAGTTTCAAGACTTGTTCAAGAAATCCCCTTGAGATGACAGGCGTTGTCGCCCCCCGCGGAGGTGACCGTACGTAAGATGTGGGCACGCAGTCTCGTTGCCCCGGTGGGTGGGGCTCGCTGCGCGAGAGGTCGGGGGTTCGGCAACTGATGGGACGCATCTGGACCGCGCGGTCTGGAGTAACGCGCCGCGCGGGAGCGGCGATGGAGAGTGTGGACACTCCCATTTCCCTCGGCGAGATCGCTTCGCGTGCGACGACGGACTCTGTCGCGCGTGAGGACCTGTTGCGGCGGGTCCGCGACCTGGCCGTGCGGTATGCCCGTGTCCGCCTCGGCCGCTTCGGCGCCGAGGACCTCGCCCAGGACGTCGCTCAGGAGGTGTGCATGGCCGTGCTGACCGCTCTGCCCACCTACGAGGAGCGGGGCCTGCCGTTCGAGGCCTTCGTCTACCGGATCACGTCCCGCAAGCTCGCGGACGTGCAGCGGGCTGCCATGCGTGGTCCGACGCCCGTGGAGGAGGTGCCCGACCGGGTCGACGACGGACCGACGCCCGAGGCCACGGCGATCATCCGCGACGAGGCGGCCACGGCGCTCTCGCTGATGGAGCGGCTGCCCGCGACGCAGCGCGAGATCCTCATCCTCAGGGTCGCCGCCGGCCTGTCCACCGACGAGACCGCGACCGCGCTCGGCCTGACGACGGGTGCTGTGCGGGTGGCCCAGCATCGGGCCCTCGGCCGGCTGCGCACGCTGCTCGCCGAGCACCGGGCGGGTGACGTGGCATGACCCGGCCGGTTCCCCTGAGCGACCTCGTCGCCGACGACCTCCTGCTCGATCGGCTGGCCAGCCGGCTTGAGGCGGGCCCAGAGCCGGTCGAGCGACTGCTCGCGGGCCTGGCGGCTCATGCAGACCGCCCTCTGGTCGGGCGGCCGACCGCGCGCCGCTCCGGTCGCCGTCGCGCCCTGTCCGCACTGGCCGCCCTTTCCCTCGGCGCCTCCGGCGCCGGAGTCGCCGCCGCCGTGACGGTGTCGGACGGGCGACCCGCTGCCCGACCAGCGGTGGTCGCCCCCCGTCCGGCGGCCCAGCAGCCGGAGGCCCAGCGACCCGGTCCCGCGCTGGTGCGCGAGGCGAGCGACCGGCTCGCGACGGGCCGTTCGGCGGGGTGGTCGGAGCCCGCCCCCGCACGGTTCGACGCCAACGGCCTCGCGCCGGTCCTGCTTCCCGCCCCGGTCCGGCTCGCGTCCGGCTCTGAGGTGAACCCCACGCGGTGGTCCGGACTGACGGTCTCCCGAGCGCTCATCCTGGCCGGTGTGGAGGGGCTGGGGCGGCCGCATCCTCCGGCGCCGCCGCCCCATGCAGCCATTCGTGAAGATGCCCGGGAAGGGACCCGGGAAGGGACCCGGGAAGGGACCCGGGAAGCGACCCGGGCAGGGACCCAGCGTGTGCCCGAGTCCGGCCCCAAGGTGGTCCGTGGGGCGAAGCCGGCAGGCGAGGCTCGGGCCCGGGCCGCCTCGCCGGGCAGGAGCCGATCGGCCCCAGTCGGCCGGACCGCCGAACCGGCACCGACGCCGCGCCGCGGGGCCGGACCCGTCGATCGTCACGTGGTGGTCGTCATACCCGGTCCGGCGGCAGGACCGCTCAACCCGGCAACGCAGCCGGGAGCGGTGGGTCCCGGGTCGGCGTCGCCCGCCGAGCCGGCCGCGCAGCCGCCGGTCGAGGCAGCCGCGCAGCCGCCGGTCGGGGCAGCCGCGCAGCCGCCCGTCGAGACACCCCCGGAGCCCAGCCCGGCACCCACCGGCGAGCCCATCGAGTCCGCCGAGTCCGCCGAGTCCGCCGAGCCGACCGAGCCGCCTTCGACGGGCGGGCCCACGCCCGGCCCGGTGGTCGAGCCCCCGGCGCCCTCCGACCCTCCGTCTGCGGCGACGGCGGACCTCACCTCCAGTTCGGAGCCGGCGCCACCCCAGGCGTGACCGCGGTCGGCAACCGGGGCTGAGAGCCCCGTCGCTCCCATCTGCGCGGTCCGGAGCGGTCCGGGGCCTCCCGTAGAATTGGCCGATGCAGCTCGGTACGAATGACGTCCCCTCCCCGTTCGAGAACCTCGGCCTCACCTACGACGACGTCCTGCTCCTCCCCGGATACAGCGACCTGGCTCCCACCGACATCGACACCTCGACGCGCCTGACCCGCGAGCTGACGATCAAGTCGCCGCTGATCTCCGCCGCGATGGACACCGTCACCGAGGCCCGGATGGCCATCGCCATGGCCCGTGAGGGCGGCATCGGCGTGCTGCATCGCAACCTCTCGATCGCGGACCAGGCCTACCAGGTCGACCTCGTCAAGCGCACGCAGACCGGGATCATCTCCAACCCGATCACCATCGGTGCGGACGCGACGCTCGAGGACCTCGACCAGAAGTGCGGCGAGTACCGCGTCTCCGGGCTCCCCGTCGTCGACGGCGACAAGCGGCTGATCGGCATCGTCACCAACCGCGACCTGCGCTTCACCCCGGTCAAGGAGTGGGCGACCACCCGGGTCCACGAGGTGATGACCCCGATGCCGCTCATCACCGGGCCCGAGGGCATCAGCCGTGAGGACGCGACTCTCCTGCTGAGACAGCACAAGCGGGAGCGGCTTCCCCTGGTCGACGAGCAGGGTCACCTCGTCGGGCTGATCACGGTCAAGGACTTCGTCAAGGGCGAGCAGTTCCCCAATGCCAGCCAGGACGGGGCAGGGCGGCTCATGGTCGGCGCCGCCATCGGCTACTTCGGCGACGCCTGGGAGCGGGCGACGACGCTCATCGAGGCAGGGGTCGACGTCCTCGTGGCCGACACGGCCCACGGGCACGTCCGGATGCTCGTCGAGATGGTCGCCCGGCTCAAGTCCGACCCGGCGACCCGGCACGTCCAGGTCATCGGCGGCAACGTCGCGACCCGTGACGGCGCCCAGGCCTTCGTCGACGCAGGGGCCGATGCGATCAAGGTGGGCGTCGGGCCCGGCTCCATCTGCACGACGCGCATCGTCACGGGCGTCGGCGCCCCGCAGGTCACGGCCGTCCACGCCGCGTCGCTGGCGGCCAAGCCGGCGGGCGTGCCGGTCATCGCCGACGGCGGCCTCCAGTACTCCGGCGACATCGCCAAGGCCATCGTCGCCGGCGCCGAGTCCGTCATGATCGGCTCGCTCCTCGCCGGCTGCGAGGAGTCGCCCGGTGAGCTGATCTTCGTCAACGGCAAGCAGTTCAAGAGCTATCGCGGGATGGGCTCCCTGGGGGCGATGAGCTCGCGCGGCAAGAAGTCCTACTCCAAGGACCGCTACTTCCAGGCCGAGGTCGACACGGACGACAAGCTCGTGCCCGAGGGCATCGAGGGGCGCGTCGCCTATCGTGGCCCGCTCTCGCAGGTCGCGCACCAGATGGTCGGCGGGCTGCGCCAGTCGATGTTCTACGTCGGTGCGCGGACCATTCCGGAGCTCCAGGAGAAGGGCACGTTCGTCCGCATCACCTCCGCCTCGCTCAAGGAGAGCCACCCCCACGACATCCAGGGGATCGTCGAGGCGCCCAACTACACGGTGGGCTGACTCCGGGAGTGGTCCGGCACCGCACTCTCGACCCGACACGTCGGGAGGGCTGGGAGCGAGCCGGGGCTGGAAGCCGGCTCAGCGGCATACGGACGACGGCGCGAGGCGACCCCCTGCGGTCGCTAGGCTGACCCGGTGACTGAGATCGAGATCGGCCGAGGCAAGCGCGGGCGGCGTGCCTACTCCTTCGACGACATCGCCGTGGTGCCGTCCCGGCGCACCCGCGACCCCGAGGAGGTCTCGGTGTCGTGGCAGATCGACGCCTACCACTTCGACATCCCGGTCATGGCCGCGCCGATGGACTCGGTCGTCTCTCCTGACACCGCCATCTCGCTCGGCAAGCTCGGCGCCCTGCCCGTGCTCGACCTCGAGGGGCTGTGGACGCGGTACGAGGACCCCACGGCGCAGCTCGCCGAGATCGCGAGCCTCGACCCGATCCTCGCCACCCCGCGCATGCAGGAGATCTACGCCGAGCCGATCAAGCCCGAGCTGATCACCGAGCGACTGCGCCAGCTGCGCGAGGCCGGGGTCACCGTGGCCGGCGCGCTGTCGCCGCAGCGCACCCAGCAGCACTGGAAGACGGTCGTCGACGCCGGGGTCGACCTCTTCGTCATCCGCGGCACGACCGTCTCCGCCGAGCACGTCTCCGGACGGGCCGAGCCGCTCAACCTCAAGCGGTTCATCTACGAGCTCGACGTCCCCGTCATCGTCGGTGGTGCCGCGTCGTACACCGCGGCGCTGCACCTGATGCGCACGGGTGCCGCCGGCGTCCTCGTCGGCTTCGGCGGGGGAGCGGCCCACACGACCCGGACGGCGCTCGGCATCCACGCGCCGATGGCCTCGGCCGTCGCCGACGTCGCGGCGGCGCGGCGCGACTACCTCGACGAGTCGGGCGGGCGCTACGTCCATGTCATCGCCGACGGTGGCGTCGGCACGTCGGGCGACATCGTCAAGGCGGTCGCGTGCGGCGCGGACGCCGTGATGCTGGGGGCCGCCCTGGCCCGTGCGACAGACGCGCCCGGCCGTGGCTACCACTGGGGCCCCGAGGCCCACCACTCCGAGCTCCCCCGCGGGGTGCGGATCGAGCTCGGCGCCCAGTCGTCCATCGAGGAGATCCTCTTCGGGCCGGGGCGGCAGGCCGACGGCACCACCAACCTCGTCGGGGCGCTGCGCCGGGCCATGGCCACGACGGGCTACAGCGACGTCAAGGAGTTCCAGCGGGTCGAGGTCGTCGTCTCGCCGTACCTCGGCCAGTAGGCGGCTAGATTACCCGCGGTAGCATCGGGGGCTGTCGGCCCCTAGGCTGCCCGTATGACGCAGGCGTACGACCACGACGTCGTGGTGATCGGATCGGGTTTCGGCGGGTCGGTGGCGGCCCTCCGGCTGGCCGAGAAGGGCTACCGGGTCCACGTGTACGAGGCCGGGCGGCGGTTCGCCGACGAGGACTTCGCCGAGACCAGCTGGAACCTGCGACGCTACCTCTGGGCTCCGCGCCTCGGCTGCTACGGGGTCCAGCGCATCCACCGCCTGCCGCACTGCCTCGTGCTGGCCGGTGCGGGAGTCGGTGGGGGTTCGCTCAACTACGCGAACACGCTCTACATCCCGCCGGAGCCGTTCTTCCGGGACCCCCAGTGGGCGGGCATCACGGACTGGCAGGCGGAGCTGGCCCCTCACTACGCCACCGCCCAGCGGATGCTCGGCGTCGTCGAGAACCCCTGTGAGGGTCCGGTCGAACAGCTGATGCGTGACACCGCCAACGACCTGGGCGTCGGTCGGACCTTCCGCAAGACCCCCGTCGGGGTCTTCTTCGGCGAGCCGGGCAAGCGGGTCCCGGACCCGTACTTCGGGGGGCAGGGCCCCGACCGCTCCGGGTGCACCGAGTGCGGCAACTGCATGGTCGGGTGCAAGGTCGGCGCCAAGAACACCCTCGTCAAGAACTACCTGGCGCTCGCCGAGCGACGCGGGGTCACCATCGAGCCGCTCCGGACCGTGACCGCTCTGCGCCCGCTCGACCCCGCCCGCCCCGAGACCGGCTACGCCGTGACCACGGTGCGATCCGGCGCGTGGACGAGCCGCGGCAAGGCGGCTCGCACGGTCACCGCGGCCCAGGTGGTCATCGCCGCCGGGGCGTGGGGGACGGCCGAGCTCCTCCAGACGATGAGGACGACCGACCTGCCCCAGCTCTCGCCGCGGCTGGGCGAGCTGACCCGGACCAACTCCGAGGCGCTCGGCGGGGCGATGACGACGCGCGTCCCCGACGGGATCGACCTGACCAAGGGAGTGGCGATCACCTCGAGCTTCCACGTCAACGACACGACCCACGTCGAGAACGTCCGCTACGGCAAGGGGTCCAACGCGATGGGCTTCCTCGCGATCATGCAGGTCGACGGAGGTGGACGGTTGCCTCGCTGGCTCAGGTTCCTGGGCCTGGCGGTCCAACGGCCCCACGTCTTCCTGCGCAGCCTCTCGAAGCGCCGATGGAGCGAGCGGAGCGTCATCGCCCTCGTCATGCAGACGACGGACAACTCGATCCGGGTGTCCCGCAAACGCGGCCTGCTCGGGGCGCACCTGACGTCGAGCGACGGACATGGCACCCCCAGCCCGACGTACATCCCCGAGGGGAACGCGGCCGTGCGCGCCATGGCCCGTCGGTTGCAGCAGGTGACCGGCATCCGCGCGGAGGCGGGCTCGTCGATCGGAGAGATCGTCGACATCCCGCTGACGGCGCACTTCATCGGCGGTGCGGTCATCTCCGACACGCCGGCCGGCGGCGTCGTCGACCCCTACCACCGGGTGTGGAGCTACCCCGGCCTGCACGTCGTCGACGGCGCGGCCATCTCCGCGAACCTCGGAGTCAACCCCAGCCTGACGATCACCGCGATGGCCGAGCGGGCCCTGTCCCTGTGGCCGGCGAAGGGCCAGCCTGACCCGCGCCCAGAACAGGGCCGCGCCTACGAGCGGCTCGTCGCGGAACCACCGGTCCCAGCGGGCACCTGACCCTGTCGCGCCGGGCCGCCGCCGGGAGTGGTCTGACGAAGGGTGACGCCGCCACCCCTCAGAGGCGACGTCACCCCCGCG
>Ga0209347_1004077_pt1 | contig 15793 bp, 12 predicted proteins | sample AutmiccommuBRH23_FD_187382 | JGI IMG/M metagenome (GOLD analysis project Ga0209347, IMG submission 187382) | Deep subsurface microbial communities from Mt. Terri, Switzerland - Autotrophic microbial communities BRH/23 (SPAdes) (version 2) | ecosystem: Environmental > Aquatic > Deep subsurface >...
CGGAGCCCATGTACTCCGTGGCGGCGTATGGAAACCCCGGACCAGTCCGCATTCATTTCAGGGGTCAGAGGATTCATTGCAGATCCTGCTCCGGGCACGCGAGGAGACCGGTCTGCCAGTGATTGCCGAGATCATGGATGAGCATCAGCTGCGCCTCGCGATTGAGGGCCGGGTCGACATGATTCAGGTGGGCGCTCGCAACTCCCTGAATTACCCGCTGCTTGGCGCGATCGGGCGCGCTACCAGCGAACGGTCGATTCCCGTTCTGCTCAAGCGCGGGCGGGCGATGGCACCAGTCGATGAATTCATTTCCGCCGCCGAATATATTGTGGCCCATGGTAATCCCAATGTCGTGCTCTGCCCACGCGGAACATTGCCCGCGCTCGACGGATACCGAAACCATCCCGACGAATCGATTACGCCTTTGCTCAAGGAAAAAACCTGGGCACCGGTCGTTGTCGACCCTTCGCATTCGGTCGGGCGGGCCAAATACGTTCCCGCTGCGGCGCTCGCGGCAATCGCTTACGGCGCAGACGGTGTGATCGTGGAATGTCATGCAGATCCCCGTTCCGGGATTGGTGACGATCCCAAACAAAGCATCACGCCCGATATCCTCGCCCAGCTCATTCGGGACATTTGTGCGCTCTACAGGCTGAAAAGCCGCTGGTCGCGTTAGGTCTGCTTCAGGCCGGCACCGCCTTTTTGGCCGACAAGTTTAATTTGTCAGACAAATAAAGGGGTGGTGGTCGGGGTTGCCTGGAGCGGAGGGGCTTGTAGGCTTTTGCCGTGATTATCTCGGTGGAGCGACGGCACTGGTGGATTGGCGCGACTATCTGCCTGCTCGTCATAGCGGCGTTTTTGCTCCACCGCCGGCCACCCGTCTATATTGCGCCAGAGGCGGTGTGGCGGCAGGCACAGATTGAGGGCCGCAAGCATGATCTCGAGCCGGCATTCCTTTTGGCAATCGCCATGGCCGAAAGCTCATTCAATGCGCACGCCGATTCGGGATACGCTCGCGGGTTGATGCAGGTTTCGGCAGGGACTTGGCGGGATATGACGCACCGTCCGTATCGCGCTGCATTCGATTGGAGGCGTAATATGGCAGTGGCCGCCCGTTATTTGGCCACAACGCGCGATCAATTGGTCGAAGCCGGTCGTTTTGACGACGCCCGCCTCGCGGCTGCTTACCGCCATGGTTACGGAGCATTGCTACAAGCAGACTTTGATCTGTCTCGTCTGCCTCAACCGCGTAACCGGGTGTATCAGGAGTTGTTCGCGGGCAGGGTCCCGCCTCCCGCCCAGTTCGGTGTGAATACACCTGATCGGCAGCAATAAGTTCGCAGGCGGCAGCACTCCATCCAGATGCCGGGGACTTCTTGCGGAGGAGAATATGAGCTCCCGCAGCAGTCGCGTGAAAACTTTGTAAAACCGCATTAAACAACGTTAGGAATGCGGGCTGGGGCCAGTTTTTATTTGGGTTAGGGTAAATATGGACGATCAAAAGGGGGTAATATTTTCAAGCTTTTGGGTTTTCAGCCCGTGCGACCGCCCCTTGTTCCATGACCCAACACATCGCTTTATTCTTTTTTCTGCTCATCTTTGCCTCGTTTCTGCCGGGTAGCGTGATCCACGTGTCGCCGTCTGCCGGAAAGAGTGGCACCGGTGCCGTTGCTGACCCTGTAAGCTTGGAAGAGGCAATCGGGCGAACGCGTCAGGATCCTGCGGTCCAGACGATTCAACTGGCTTCCGGTGTTTACACCTTGGAACAGACTTTGGACTTGCGGGCGCTCGTTCGCGAGGCGGATGGCGCGTTGACAATTCGTGGATCGACGGCGGGCGGTGGCACTCTCTTGCGCGGGGGGCGTTCCTTGTCTGGGCACTGGAAAGCTCCGATAGCCGATGACCCTGTGGTGGCACGCATGCCATCGGCGGCGCGAGCTGCCGTGCGGGTGGCATTGCTTGGCGAAGCAGGCATTTCAGATTTTGGCACGCTACAGCAAAAAGGCTTCAACAATCGGCGACCGGCCTCAGGGGAGTTGTTTATTCGGGGGCGGCGGCAACCGCTCGCTGGCTATCCTAATGCCGGAGAGGGTGCTGCTGGTTTTGCCGCGGGATTTTTTGAATATGCAACCGTGTCTGGTGGGGAGGTCGTGTTGCCCAACGAGCTTGCCACGCGTTGGGGCTCGCTTGTCGGGCGCGATGTCTGGGCGCATGGCTACTGGGGGACTGACTGGGCCGATGCGCATTTGCCGGTAGTCACCGTGGTCGACGGAAAGCTGAAATTGGGTGCCAAGCCTTCAACCGGACTTTCGGGCAAAGGAGCGATCCGCATGTATAACCTTCCGGAAGAACTCGATGCTCCCGGAGAATGGTACCTCGATCGAAGCAGCGGACGGCTCTACTTTTGGCCTCCCGATGCGGCTTCATTGAATCATGCCACGTTTTCTACTTTGAAGGGTCCGCTCGTTATTTTGGAGCACTCCCGTAATATTGCCTTTAAGGACCTGTCCTTTGAAGTCAGTCGCGGCGACTTGGTCGACGTCCGGAAAAGCGCGGAAATTCTTTTTCGACGCTGCCAGTTTCGCGGTTCTGGGTTGCGCGGATTGATCTTGGATGGGGAACGCAGCCAAGTGGACAATTGTCTTTTTGAAGGCATGGGGGAGGGCGCGATCCAGTTGCTGGGCGGCACGCGCGAAGAGCTGAAACCGGGGGCTCATTTGGTCAGCAACTCCATCCTTCGGCAATTCGGGGAAATCTACCTGACTTACGCACCAGGAATCTTGCTGCGCGGAGTGGGGCATACCGTAGCCTACAATCATCTTTCCGATGCACCGCATGAAGCTATTCAGGTTCAGGGCGCGCTCCATCGGATCTGGCGCAACGAAATTACGGCGGTGTGTCAGTTTACGGACGATGCCGGCGCGATCTATTCAGGCCGCGACTGGTTGGCGTGGGGTAATCGGATTGAGGAAAACCACATTCACACCATTCACAGCCGACGCAGTGGCCCCAACTGGGTTCACGGCGTTTACCTCGATGACTTTGCCAGCGGTTTTACTGTTCGTGGAAACATCTTTGAAGACATCGCAGCGTATGCGGTCAACGTGGGCGGAGGACGTTACAACCGAATCGAAGAAAATCTGTTTCTTAATACGGCAGGCGGGCACCTCAATGACAACCGGGGAGCCAAGTGGATCGTGAGCACTCCGGGAAGCAGTTGGAACATGTTTGAAGGCATTTCCAAGGTCGACCGGCAGGCCGAGCCGTGGAAGTCGACTTTTCCGGGCTTGGCCAAAGTTCCATCCACCCTCGAGGGATCGATGCGTTTCGTTTATCCCGACGGAACAACTTTTGCCAGTAATGCCGCCATTGGGGTCAAAACGTTCCTCAAGGAATCGGACTGGACCAGTGAGAAATCAGGTGTTTTCTCGCACTACGCAGTGCTCGAACGGAGTGCCCGGACAGCAACGCTTCCCGGCTCTCTGCCATTAACGGCGGCTAGCGGCGATGTGGTGATTCAGTTGGAGAATCGATCCGTCCTTCTTCCGCTTTCCCTGATGGGCTTGCGGGACAGCTTTTGGACTCAGTCGCTCGCATCAGGATCGGCGGTGGTTGCAGGCTTCTCATGGAATACGGGTGGTGTCTTTCAGGATAGCGGCGGTGTGCTTGACGGAACGGCTTCGTGGGCGCGCCCTTCGGATCCGATCATGAGTTATACCTGGAAAGCGGATGGCGTCGCCGTGGGGACGGGAGCCCGACTCAACTGGATGCCAACCCGGTCCGGACTTCACCGGATCGAACTTTCGGTGGTGACTGCGAGCGGTGCCCGCGATGCCCGGAGCTTTCGCATGGTGGTGGAGCCTGCCAGCGCACGAGCGGTTCCATGGCTCGGGAGGGCTCGCACGGTGCCGGGTATTGTCGAAGCAGAGCATTTTGACGAAGACCATTACTCGGATTTTGATAGCGCCAATCAAGGAGGTAAATTCCGGGCGACGTCGGTGGACATCGGCGAAGTCCAAGGAGACTATTTTGTGGGTTGGACTCAGCCGGGCGAATGGATCGAGTACACCGTCTCCGCTTCCGCGGCCATCTACGATATTTATGTGCGGGCGGCTTCCCGTATCGATCATGCCGGTATCGCGCTGCACTGGAACGGGGAACTGGCCGGAGCCTGTTTGCTGCCGAATGTGGGCAACAATCGCTCGTTTGGCCGCCACCGGATCGGGCGGATCAGCGTTTCCGGGAAAGGAAACCACACCGTGCGCGCCACCATGTTGGGAAAAGACTTCAACGTGGATTATTTCGAATTTGTTGAAGTGGCTCGGTTGGAGGAACAGAAACCGCAAGTGCCCGAACCACCGGTAGCAGAAGAACCCGTCCCCGAGGAGTCTGCATGGTTGAACCTGGTTGAGCAGGCATTGAACGATTATCGGCAGGCTAACGGGCTTTCAGCCAATCGCACCGTCTTCAATCGGATCGAGATTCCCCTCAATATGCACCTCGTCAGCGCAGACCAAGGTCAGGCACTGGTAAGCAAGGAAGCGCTGATCGCCGAGGTGGCTGCACTCAACCAGATCTTTGCCGCGCAAAATACCCATTTTTTTGTCAATGCATCCCAGCGGGTTGTCCATGAACCTTGGAGCCATCACTGGCAGGGCTCCGCGATGGAAGCGGAAATGAAATCCGCCTTGGCGGTGAATCTGGAAAAAAGCCTTAACATCTATATTTGCGCGGCTCCACGGAATTCCGACGGACAGCCTGTCAACTATGCGGCGAGTGCTCCGTGGGAATTCAGCGAAAGCGACAAGATGAATGGAATTGTCCTCGCCGCCTCGGAGGTATCCGCCGGTTCTTTGGCGCAGGCGATCGGGCGTTATCTCGGGCTGCTCGATGGCCCAACCGGCACTCCCCTCGCGTTTTCCTCCCTCCAACGAGCCCGGGCAGTCGACCTGATGGGGCTTTATCGGCCGAAGTTGGCGGAGCGGCCGTATCTGTGGGCGCATGCCGAGTGGTCGGGCACCGACGGCTGGCGCTATTCCGACTGGCTCAAGGGCTGGGTGGATACCAGCGAAGGCAACTGGGTTTATCACCTGGAACACGGCTGGCTCTACACCGACGCCACCGTCACTCATAATGCATGGTTCTACACCTGGGATCTGGGCTGGCTCTTTATCAATAACAGCTATCCTTGGATCTACCACGAAGCTGAGCGGGATTGGTGGTATTATCTCCTGAAAACGGGTTCCAGCCGCTGGTTTTATCGCGACCGCTCCAAGAGCAACTGGGAGCTGAAATGAGGAAGCTTGCCAAGCAGAGTGGTGGCTGTGAGCGTGCAATCGGTTTTTTGAGAGTGGACATTCGCTCGGCGGCTCGTCCGCCGGGAGGAAAGTCCGGACACCACAGGGCAGGATGCTCGGCGCAAGCCGAGGCACCGAGGGTCAAACCCACGGTGACGGCAGAGTGCCACAGAAACAAACCGCCTCGCGCTGGTCGCGGGGTAAGGGTGCAAAGGTGGGGTAAGAGCCCACCGGCTGTCGGGCGACTGGCAGTGCAAGGTAAACCCCTTCCGGTGCAAGACGAAATAGGGGATCGGGCGGCCCGTCCAATGATCCCGGGTGCGTCGCATTAGATAAATGAATGTCGCCGCTTCGGCGGTACAGAATCCGGCTTACAGCTCTCAAAAAACCACTTTCCACTTAACCATTGACAGTAGAAACCGGCAGACTACTTTCTCCGGTTTCTTTCAATTAAGACCCGCATTTTCTCATGGCCAATTTGAAATCCTCCCAGAAGGACGTCCGCCGAATCGCCCGCCGCACGGAGCGCAACCGGGCCGTCAAGTCTCGCCTCAAGACCCTCCGCAAGAAGCTGGTGGGCGAAGTGAACGACGAAAACAAGGCAGCGTACGCTTCGGCTCTCGACAAAGCGGCCAAGAGCGGAGTGGTTCATCCGAACAAGGTGGGCCGTGAAAAGTCAAAGATCGCCCGCGGCTCCCTGCACGCGAAGGTCTAGATCTTTTGCAAACTTTTTCCCGCCTCCGCCGCGGCAGTGTTCAGGCTGCCGGTGCGGAGGTTTTTTTTACCCATGTCGGATCCAGTTGAGCAGTTCCCCAGTCACCTGGGTTTTCCGCCGCCCCTCCTCGGGATGCGGCCCCAGCGATTGCCTGTTATTTGGCGCGGCCGTGACGGCTTTGCACTTAACATGCCGCCGGGAGTGCAAATCCTTCCGGACAACTGGTACCCGCGCACCCCGCTGCTCGCTGAGTCGATCAACTATCAGGTCGCGCAGGGAAAAGGTGAAATGCAGCGCCTCGGCATTCCCGACTCGGGTGCGATTGCCATTTACAGCATGGAGCCGGATATCTCCGGAGTGGCGCTGTTCGCCTTCGATGCCACAGGCGGCGAATTCTGGCGCAATGCCTACGGCTCGGGCATGTGCGAGCTGCGCATTGAGTTCTTTGCGGAACAGGGCCCGGATGTTGAAGAATTGAGCACGGATTTGCCTTTGGCCCGCCACATGACGGAAAACCGGATGCTGGTGTCGCACCGCACCGGAAAAAAGGCGCAGACCACATTTCGACGGCTGGAAACCCTTGGCCGATTCAGCCGCTGGGAAGCGATCACTTCATTTTACCGCATGCATCAGGTGTTGGTTCATGCACAAGAGTTGGGGATTCCGGTGCTCGGGGATACGGTTTATGGAACTTCTCGGCCCCTTTACCTCTCAAGTTTGAAGCGGAGTTACCGGCCTTCGAAAAAAAAGGAAGAGGTGCCGCTTTATGACGGCTGCCCCATGCATTTGCGCGCGCTGACCATTCCTCTGCCCGAGGGTGGAACCACCACGATCGAAGCCCCCCTTCCCAATCGCTATGCGGTCTTGCTCAAGCGGTTACAGGACTTCGGTTGAGCGCAGAGAAGACGCGGAGGAGCCTCTTTCCGGAAGGAAACAGGTCGGGCTAAAGGGCGATTTGGTAACATTACTTCCCGCCGCTTGACCCGGGGCAGCGGCTACGATTCGCTCATCGTTTATTCTGATGAGTTCGGTGATCTTTGTCTTCCTGGGGCTCTTGGCCCTCAAAACAGTAGTGGAATTGTGGTTGAGCGTGCTCAACCGAAAAGCGAGCTTGGCAGCAGCGGGTGCGGTTCCGGCGGCTTTCAAGGAGGTCATGGATGAAGAGACCTACGACCGGGCGGTTGCTTACAGTCTCGCTAAAAACCGCTTGAATTTCAACGAGATCTGGTTCGACGCTGGCATGCTGTGCTTGTGGCTCGTGCCGATCTGGGGCGGAAAGAGTCTGGTGGCCCACATCTGGAATGGGCTGGAAGGATTCGTCGGAACGGGCCTTTGGGCGCAGGCGTTTGTTCTCTTTCTCGTTGGGATGATTTTGTCCCTCCCCGGGATCCCGTGGGAGTGGTATGCACAATTTCGCCTGGAAGAACGCTTTGGGTTTAACAAAAGCACAGTAAAGCTGTGGATCGTGGATAAGCTAAAAGGGGTTCTGGTGGGCTTTGCCCTTGGATATCCCCTTCTGGTACTGATTCTCTGGCTGGTGGGCTTGACCACTTGGTGGTGGTTGTGGGCCTTTGCCGCATTCTTTGTCTTTCAGTTGGTCATGATGGTGGTTTACCCGATGTTCATCATGCCGCTGTTCAACAAATTTGAGGAGCTGCCAGAGGGTGAGCTCCGCACCGCGCTCTTTGCGCTCGGCAACCGCACCGGCTTTCGCGCCAAGACCATCCTTGTTATGGACGGCAGCAAGCGCTCCGGCCATTCGAATGCTTTTTTCACCGGCTTCGGACGGTTTCGGCGGGTGGTCCTTTTTGATACATTGATCGAACAGTTGTCTCAGCGGCAGCTCGAAGGCGTGCTCGCTCATGAGATTGGGCACTATAAATTAGGCCATATTCCCAAAATGGTGCTGCTTTCGGTTGTCTCGCTGTTGGTCAGTTTTGCGCTCTTGGGATGGCTGGCGACCAGTCCTTGGTTTGCCGAGGCTTTTGGCTTTGCAAGTGCGCCGGGCCAGCTGGGGCCGACGCTGTTGCTTTTTGGGATGCTGAGCGGGTTGTTGACGTTCTGGCTGTCTCCGTTGACCAATCGCCTCTCGCGCAAGCATGAATACCAAGCCGATGCCTTCGCCCGAGCGGCGATGGCGGGTGATCCGGCTCCAATGATCGGTGCCTTGCGGCGGCTCAGCGAAAAGAACCTTTCTAATCTGACGCCTCATCCGCTTTTCAGCGCGTTTTATTATTCCCACCCAACATTGTTGGAGCGGGACCGGGCATTGCGTGCGACATGAAGAAAATGCGGTTTGCTGCGCTGGGGTGGCTGGCCGCCTGTGCGGCGGTCTCTGCGTGGGGTGAATCGGTCCGTGTCGCGACGCTCAATCTCGCCAACTACCTCGTGACTGATCGGCTGGTGGAGGGCGTTTACCGCACGACGTATCCCAAGCCGGAATCGCAAAAGGCGCTGCTTCGGCGGCTTCTGCAGTCGGTCGCTCCGGATGTCATTGCCCTTCAGGAGATTGGGCCGGAACCGTTTCTAATTGAGCTGCAACGCGACCTCGCGCGCGAAGGATCTGCTTATCCCTTCCGGGCGTGGATGCAGGGGGCGGATACGGAGCGACACCTGGCGGTGCTTTCGCGGATTCCGATCGAGGAAATTATTATCCACGATGATGTGCGCTTCAGCTATTTTGGAGAATCGACGCCTGTTCGCCGCGGCATGCTTCAGGTGATTTTTGAAGGCGAAGTGGGGCGATGGGCGCTGTGCAACCTGCATTTGAAAAGCCGGTGGACGGTGCGCGTGGACGATCCTCAATCCATTGAACAGCGAGTGGGGGAGGCCCAGGCGCTGCGGGACCGGATCCGGCAGCAACTGGAAACGGAACCGCATGCGCTAATCCTCGTGGCGGGTGATTTTAATGACACGACCGCCAGTCGCACCTTGGCCCGATTTACCGAGGTCAATCGCCGACCACTGCTGGAGATGATTCCCGTCGCGGATTCCCGCGGCGAGGCGTGGACGCACCGCTACGCGCGGGAGGATCTTTATTCGCGCTCCGACTATTTTTTATGCAGCCCGGCGCTCCTTCCTCGGGTGAGCGAGGGTCGCGGGACTATTGCCGATGCTCCTGAATGGATGGAGGCCTCGGATCATCGATTACTTTGGTTGGATCTGGATCTTTCCGTTCAGGAGCTGCCATGAAAGATTGTCTTGTGAGGAAAAAGCCCCAGACATGAGGCAAGCTTTTTCTTTTTAACCGCATAACTATGGCATTCACAGAAACCGCGACGCCACACAAGAAGGAGGGTTTTCTCCGGGTGATTCATGCAACAGGCCATTCGTTGGAAGGCTTGGCCTCTGCGTTCAAGCACGAGTCGGCGTTTCGTCAAGAAGCTGTGCTCGCGGCCATACTCGTCCCGATCGCTGCCTTCTTGCCGGTGGGATTGATGGGCGCGTGTCTGATGGTGTTGAGCGTTTTTCTGGTGTTGATTGTGGAACTGCTCAACAGCGCTGTCGAGTGGGCGGTCGACTATATTAGTTTGGAAAAGCATCCCTTCGCCAAGCGGGCTAAAGATATGGCGAGTGGTGCCGTGTTTCTCTCGTTGCTGAATGCGGCGGTGATCTGGAGTTTAGTGATTGCTTACAATTGGCGGGAGATTTCGGCACTTATTCGCTGATTGTGTTCGGCTCTGCGCGGGCCGCACAGCTGACAGCAGAGGCAAGGGCTGTGTGAAGTGCTTTCGTTCGTTGGTCCGGCGTGAACGCTCCAGGCGCTTCAAACGTATAGGATTTTACCGGCCAGCGACGGGCCAGCCAAATGGCTTCGGGCCAACCTTCCGGTTCGTCGGGGATGGGTGCATGGATGATCAAGCCAGGTGCATCCAGCAGATGAGCGTCGACCGGTCCCTGTTCCTGAAGCGTGATGGACGCTGGCAGGCTGCGGCGAATGCATTCTGCCAGGCAGGGCTCGTTGCCGGTATCAATGGTATAAAAATAAAAGCCATTCGCCTCCCAGTCTTCGTGCAGGGATAGGTGGAGTTCACAGAACTGTTTCTGCTGCTCCCACCATTGCGTCAGTGCTTGAATTTCGCGGCTTTGGCGGCGCAGGAAATCGCGATTGAGATCAATGCCGTCACTGTTCTCCCGAGTGTTGCGGGCCATTCCCGTCGGATTGAGGAGCGGAGCCAGTACCCATGCGCGCGAGGAGGGAAGCGTCTCCTTTTCGATGAATGCGAGCAGGGCGTGGGGACCCGCAGGCTCGTCGCCGTGCATTCCGGCCGAAATGTATCCCATCCCGAGGGAGACGTCGTGACCCATGGCCGAGCGGGTCCAGATTTGCAGCGGGCCGTAATCAGTCTGCATCAGAATTTCGCTGGAGAAACCTTGGCGGGATGCAGCGGCATCAAATGCACTTAGAAACGCAATCGTGTCAAACAGAGGGGAGGCGTCCATTTCCGGGCTAAGAGTGCGTCGGATCGTCGATGCCTGTCAACGGGTCGGCAAGTCTGCTTTTAGTCTGGGTTGTGGTTGCGCTTTCAACAGCTCCATGTTGCGCTCGATCGCCTCTAGGTAGGGATTACCGCCCTCAGGATAGGGATCGGCCAAATACTGATAGAGCCCCTCGCATGCGTGGTTGAGCCGTGGAAGGACTTGGTTGGTCCAGAACGCGGGGGTTCGGCGAAGCAGTTCGTTCGCGCTTCGAAAGTACCGTTGATCAAGGGGAATGCCACGGTAAGCGTCGGACTCTTCAAATTCCTTGAAGAGACTGGGCAATTTGTCGATGTAGCCCGGGTCACTCATTTGACCAAGGTAATCTGCGGTGCAGAGCATCTGGCCCAGCACCTTTTCCGCGCCATCGCGAAAGGGAACTTCCTCAATCACTGCTTGAGGACCGGTGCAGCTAATCATCTGTTGCACGGCTGCGATGTCACCTTGGCTCCAGTTTTTCTGACTGAGGTAGATTTGTGCCAATTCACAACTGCGGCGCTCATGAACAAAGGTAAATTTTGCCCCGCTGCCGCGACCGTCCGTTTCCTCTTTCAAATAACCGACGTCATGCAAAAGGGCAGCAGCCAATCCCATGTGAAAGGCATGCTCGGTGATGTAAGGGGCTTCTGCGTAGCGTTGGTGATTGCAGAGCAAGCGCGCCCAACAAAGCGTGGTTTGCAAGGTATGTTCGAGGTTATGATACCGCGTGTCCATCGGCTGGAAGAGGGCGAAACCTCTCTGGAACATCTGGACCACGTCCCAAAATGTCTGTTGAGCTTGGGAACTATCAAACCTCGGCCCATAGACTTCCCGACCAAGCGCAATCACTGCCGTGCCCACCGCGTGGGCATCGCAGGTGTTGATCTGTCCCGGACCGTAGAGGGTATTCATGGAGGCAGTTCTGGCAACGTGACGGATTGGGGTAAACGCCTCACCGGTGTGGAAGGCAATGCGTTAATTGCGGCGCATTCCTTTTAGCGTCAAATTAACAGCGGTTTCTCCTCCGGGATATAAGTTTGCTCAATCCACGATCTCCGGCCCGCGGAGAGATTGCCAGCTGTCCGCGGATTAGCTTCTTTCGCCGAATGAAGATTGGACTGACGGGAGGAATTGGCTGTGGGAAAACAACAGCCCTTGCCCACTTTCGGGAACGGGGAGCGGTTGTTTTTGACACGGACGCATGCGTGCGCGGTCTTCTCGAAGGCGATCCAGCTGTGCGAGCGAGCCTGCGCGAGCAATTTGGAGAGGAGATTTTCACCTCCGATGGAATGATTGACAGACCAGAGCTTGCTCGTATCGTCTTTGGCAATTCTTCCAAGTTGGAAGCGTTGGAATCGTTGTTGCACCCCCGCGTGCGCGCAGCGTGGCAACAAGAGTCGGACCAAGATCATCCCTGTTTTGTAGTGGAAATTCCGCTACTTTTCGAGAAGTCGCTCGAATCCCTCTTTGACGTTACGGTATGTGTCGCAGTCCATCCAGAAACTCAACGAAACCGCTTGCGCGCCCGGGGCTTGGAAGAGATGCAGATCGACCTTCGACAAGCGCGACAATGGCCCCTCGCGCGTAAGATGGAAGCTGCAGATCATATAATTTGGAATGATGGTGATGAGGCCCACCTGCGGGCTCAAATCGACCATTTGCTCGAACAGTGGAAATGCCTTTCTGCTTAGCTCTCTCACCAATTAGTGAACCTTTAGTTTTCAATGGATAACGAATCTTTGCCCGCCGAGGGCGTGCCTGCTGAATCAGCCAAGCCCAAGCGCGCTCCGCGCAAAGCAGCTGCTCGTAAAACGACCACCCCCCGCCGCCGCAGCGCCTCCAAGCCGAAGGCTGCGTCCGCAGAGGAGGCCCGGTCCGAAGCATCGACTCCGGAAATAACCCAACTTTCGGATGCTGCCGAGGTTACGCCCCGAGCGGTTCCCGTTCAGGCACCGCCCCTTCAGCGGCCACGGCAGGAGGAAATTCCTTTGCGATTTTCTGCCGATCCGGATGACGAGGTTCCCGTGGCTTCCTTCGACGGAGAAAAGGATGCTCCTGAGGCGGACGTTCGGACTTCCTTCCAAAACGAACAGGCCGAGCAGGCGCAGGAGGAACGTGCAGGAGCCCGACCTGATCGCGGGGAGCGTCAGGATCGTGGAGACCGGCGCAGCGGAAACCGGCCGCGGCAGGATCAAGGTGGGCCCAATCACCAGCGGGACAACCGTTCCGGCGGCCGCGGCGGGCGCCAACCTTCCGGCCAGCCTTTTCAGGGAAACGGGAAAAAGAACAAGTTTAACAAGAAAGACCGCTTTGGAGGGGGTAATCCACCTCACGGCAATCAGGGACTGCCTCCTGCCAAGAAGAAGCGCCGTCTAGGAAAACAGAAAGCATCCGAAGGCTTCTTCGGGTCTCAGGATACTTTTGTCGTCGAGGTCGGGGAGTTGCCGGATTTGGACCTGCTCGAAAACTTCGATGCCATGAGCGCGGTCTCTGATGAACGCTCCGGCGGTGAAGGTGGGCCGGTCGAATTGAACCGGCTGTTCACGATTCCCCTGAAAGACCTTGTTGAACTCGCGCGCACAGAGTTCGAGGTTGAATTGGATGTGGCACCCGTTCGGGAGCAAGTTATCGAACGCATTCTTCGTCAGGCATGGAACAGCCACCGCCCAATCGAGGTGGAAGGCATTTTGGAAACAACGCAGGATGGCTACGGCCTGATCGTTTATGAGCATGACTCCTATCGGGTGAAGCCGCTCAATGCGTTTGTTCCCAAGGCACTGATCAAGCGCTACGGAATTAAACGCGGAACAATTCTGCGCGCACGCCTGCATCCCAAACGGGAGCCGTTGCCGGAAGATGCGCTCGAGCAGATCCGGGCCGCACGCCGCGCTGCGGATGCGGAAGAACCGGCGGATGCACTTCCGGACCAAGTTCAGGATGACCTCGCGGGCGAGGCTTTGGCGGTTCTTTTTCCTCCGGCGGAATACATTTCTGACGTGGAAGCCGACGAAGAGACGACGCCGTATGTGCTCAAGGTCGTCTCCATCATGGGCAAGGATCCCGAGGCAAACCTGCAGGTTACGCCCTTTGAGGACCTCGTTCCCTACTATCCGACCGAACGCATCATTCTCGAGACGGAACCCGGCGTCCCTTGGGACAACATTGCGATGCGGGTGGTTGATCTGCTTACACCCATCGGGCTGGGGCAACGCGGACTCATCGTCGCTCCGCCGCGCACCGGTAAAACCGTGCTGCAACAGGGCATGGCCAATGCCGTGGCCCGCAACGCGCCGCACGCACACCTCATCGTCCTGTTGATTGATGAACGCCCTGAGGAAGTGACGGATTTCCGGCGTCAGGTGAAGCAGGGAGAAGTGATTGCCTCCACCTTTGACGAATCACCGGAAAACCACGTGCACTGCGCGGAGATGGTGATCGAAAAGGCGCGCCGCATGGTGGAGGACGGCCGCGACGTCATCATTCTGCTCGACTCGATCACGCGCCTGGCCCGCGCCTACAATGCGCTGGCAGCCAACAGCGGGAAAATCCTTTCCGGCGGGGTTGAAGCCACTGCGCTTCAGAAGCCAAAACGCTTCTTCGGGAGTGCGCGCAATATTGAGGATGGCGGGTCGCTCACCATTATTGGGACCGCCTTGGTGGAAACCGGCAGCCGGATGGACGAAGTGATCTTCGAAGAATTCAAAGGCACCGGCAACATGGAGCTGCACCTCGACCGGCAACTGTCCGACAAACGCATTTTCCCGGCTATTGAAATGGCCAAGAGTGGAACCCGGAAAGAGGAGCTCGTTTACCACAAGGACGAAATGCTCAAGGTTTACGGCCTCCGGCGGGCAATGAAAGGCGTGCCACCCATTGACGCCATGGAGATGCTCATTTCCCGTATCAAAAAGACACCGACCAACGTGCAGTTCCTCATGGGGATCAATTCATGAGGTTCCGGGGATTCGGACCCCTTTTCAGCCTTTTTCCTTTTCCATCTATACTATTTTGCCTGTGAGCCTACTCGACGACTGGACAGCCGAGCAATCGACCGACCTCTATGCCACCAACCTGTGGGGCAAGGATTATTTCGACGTCTCCCCGACGGGAGAAGTCCGCGCCTTGCTGGATGATGGCGAAAAGATCGTGCCGGTGAGCCTGCCCGAAATTGTTTCCGGACTGAAGGAGCGCGGGTTCGACCTGCCGGTGCTCCTGCGCTTCCCGGACTTTCTTAAACGGCGGATCGACCTGATTAACGAGACCTTCCAGTCCGCGATCAGGGAACTCAAATACCAAGGTCAGTTCCGCGGTGTTTACCCGATCAAAGTCAACCAACAGGATCACGTGGTCGAGGCCATTGCGGAGTTTGGGAAACGCCACCACTTCGGTTTGGAAGCCGGCAGTAAAGCTGAACTCATCGCGGCACTGGGCCACATGCACGACCCGGAGGCTTTTATCGTCTGCAATGGCTACAAAGACGCGGAATTCATCGACTTGGCCCTCTATGCCAACCGCTTGGGGCTGCGGTGTGTCATCGTCATTGAAATGCCGGAGGAACTGTCGCTCATTCTCGAGCGGGCTGAAGCCCTTGGCATCGAGCCGATCATTGGCGTGCGCATCAAACTGTCCGCCAAGAGTGCGGGCCATTGGAATGACTCCGGAGGCGATCGCAGTGTTTTCGGTCTGAGCGCTCCCCAGTTGGTCGACGTGATTGATCGCTTAAAAGAAGCGGGCAAACTCGGCTGGCTCCGCCTGTTGCATTACCACCAGGGGTCGCAGATTCCCAACATTCGGGCCATTCGCGATGCCTCTTCCGAAGCGATCCGTGTTTACGCCAGCTTGGTCAAAGAGGGGGCGCCGATGGGCATCATTGATACCGGCGGCGGACTCGCGGTCGATTACGATGGTTCGCAAACCAATTTCCAAGGCTCATGCAACTACACCGTGCGCGAGTATTGCCTCGATATTCTCGAATCGTTCATGTCGGTCCTCGACGCCGAGGAGATTCCGCACCCGACGATTATCAGTGAATCCGGGCGGGCGACCGTTGCGCACTGCTCCGTTTTGCTCTTCAACGTGTTTGAAGTAACGCATTTCGAGCCGAGGGAATTTCCGGGTGAATTGCCGGACGATGCGCCCGAGATGTTGCAGAACCTTTTTGCGGTTTATCAAAACCTCACTCCCAAGCGGATTCAGGAGTGCTATAACGACGCCATTTACTATCGGGGCGAAATTCGGCGTCAGTTCAATCAAGGCATGGTTTCGCTTCGAGACCGGGCGCGCGGCGATCATATTTTTTGGAATGTTGTCGCGGCAGTGGCTC
>Ga0209347_1004080_pt1 | contig 15785 bp, 14 predicted proteins | sample AutmiccommuBRH23_FD_187382 | JGI IMG/M metagenome (GOLD analysis project Ga0209347, IMG submission 187382) | Deep subsurface microbial communities from Mt. Terri, Switzerland - Autotrophic microbial communities BRH/23 (SPAdes) (version 2) | ecosystem: Environmental > Aquatic > Deep subsurface >...
CTCGACGGTCCCGGGGAGCCGCCGTGGCAGGCGGACCTCACAGGTCCCGGTGCTCGAGCATCTCCTGGGCGTCACCGCGACGCAGGTTGTGGATGGCCAGGGCCAGCCCGCCCCACACCACGAGGATGGCGACGACCATCATGACGATCGCTCCAGTGCTCATTCTGAGTCCTCCCTCCCGTGTCCGTGGACGGGTGTGTCCGGGCGCCAAGGGATCCGGGCCAGCAGGAAGCCGGCAACGAGCACCGCGAGGGCTGCTCCCCAGCCGAAGGCGAGGAGCATCCACTGCGGGTAGTCGCCGCCACCATAGGGCTCCTGCACCACGGCGATGAACTCGCGGACGAGGACGAAACCGAGCGCGATCGGGCTGATCACGGAGACGAGCGCGATCCACCACCAGCGCACCGGCACCGACCCGTCGGTGTTGAGGTGGCTCTGCAGGCCCGGCAGCGCCCGGACGACCCAGGCGAGCACGACCATGCTCACCACCGCCACGAGCAGGATGCCGAACCGGTTGATGAAGTGGTCGAGGATGTCGAGGACGAAGAGGCCACTCGTCGTGCTGAACCCGAGCAGGCTGAGGATGGCGCACGGGACGGTGACCCACAGCGTCGCCCCGATCCGCGACATCTCGAACTTGTCCCGCACGGCGGAGACGACCACCTCGAGGACGCTGATGAGTGACGTGAAGCCCGCGAGCACGAGGGAGAAGAAGAAGAGTACGCCGAGGAGTGCGCCCGCAGGGGCCTCGTTGACGATGGCCGGGAACGCGACGAACGCCAGACCGAGCCCCGAGGTGGCGACCTCGCTGACGGCAACGCCGGACGCCTGGGCCATGAAGCCGAGCGCAGCGAAGACGCCGATCCCGGCAAGGATCTCGAAGCCGGAGTTGGACAGGCCGACCACCATCGCCGAGCCCGTCATGTCGGTGCGCCGCTTCACGTAGCTGGCGTAGGTGATCATGATCCCGAACCCGATCGACAGGGAGAAGAAGATCTGGCCGTACGCCGCCGCCCAGACGGCCGGGTCGGCGAGCGCCCCCCAGTTCGGCGCGAAGAGGGCGTCCAGCCCGGCAGCCGCACCGGGGAGGGTGAGCCCCTGGATCACCAGCGCGAGGAACGCGACGACGAGCACCGGGATGAAGATGACCGAGGTGCGCCCCACGCCTCGCTGGACGCCGAGGGCCATCAGCACGATGAGCGCTCCCCAGACGATGAGGAGCGGGATGATGACGCCCGGGACGAAGTCCAGCGAGATCCCGGGCGACTCCGCGACCTTGAGGTAGTCGCCGAACAGGAAGGCGTTCGGGTCGTCCCCCCACGCCTTGGTGAAGGAGAAGAGGGTGTAGCTGAGCGCCCACGCGAGGACGGCGGCGTAGTAGACGGCGATCATGAAACAGACGCCGACCTGCCACCAGCCGAGGCCCTCGGTGCCGCGGGAGAGGCGCGCGAACGACAGCGGGGCCGACCCGCGGTACTTGTGCCCCAGGGCGTACTCGAGGAAGAGGAACGGGATGCCTGCGGTGAAGAGTGCGACGAGATAGGGCAGGATGAAGGCGCCGCCACCGTTCTCGTAGGCGACATAGGGGAAGCGCCAGATGTTGCCGAGGCCCACGGCAGACCCGATCGCGGCGAGGATGAAGACCCGCCTCGTGGAGAACATGCCCCGATGTGCCTCGCGAACATCGTCGTCCGCTGTGGTGCTCATGAACCCTCCCGGGATCGAACGAGACTGGTGCTCCCCAGCATTCACCCAAACACAGGAGCTGCGCCAGCCTTCCCGGCGCGCACCAGGCAGGAGCCAGCCCGATGACCCAGGGAATCCACGTCGTCGGCATCGGGCTCGGTGACCGTGCCCACCTCACCCGGGCAGGCGTCGCCGCCCTCGACACCGTCGACGTCTTCGTCGTCCTCGAGCCGGGGGCTGCGGCCCAGCGGGAGCTGCTCGCCGAGGTGCTGACGGACCCCGGTGCCCATCGGTTCGTCGAGCCCGCCGCCCACCTCAGCGGGCCTGGGAGCGTGGGGAGCCCAGCGGTATACGGAGTGGGGTCGGTGAGCGAGCGCGTGGAGGCGACCGTCCGGGAGCTCGGGGAGCTGGCTCCGCCCGCGGCGACGGTGGGCCTCCTCGTGCCGGGGGTCCCGGCGCTCGAAGCCGCGGCGCACGAGCTCGCCACGGCGCTGGCCGACCGACTCGGCATCGTCGTCGCCATGACTCCGGGCGTCGGGGCGGCTCAGCTGCTCGCGGCGCGGCACGGCATCACCCTGGGACGGGGCGGGACGGACGTCCACGTCGTCTCCGGCCAGCACCTCGTGGACACCTACCAGCCCCACGACGGTGATGCGGTCGTCGTCGCCGATGCCGAGCTGCGCTGCCTCGAGCTCGCCGAGCTCTACCCGGCCCTCGAGGTCTTCTGGGGAGCGCACCTCGACCGCGACGACGAGGTGCTCGTCTCGGGGCGGCTCGGCGACCTCGCGGCCACCCTGACCGCGGCGCGGCGGCGTGCCGAGGACGCGTCGGGGTGGCTGCTCGACGCCTACGTCGTGCGCCCGTCGGAACCGAGCAGCGAGGTCGGGCCGCCCCCCTGGCCCCCAGTCGAGCGCCTGTCCGACGGCGTCCTCGGCCTGCGCCCGCTCACCGCGAGCGACTGGCGGACGGTGCTCGAGGAGAACAACGACGAGGAGTCGCTCAGGTGGTCGCTCACCGGGCCGCTGACCGAGGCCGAGGCCCGTCGCCGGGCCGCCGCGGCTCGTCGGGACTGGGTCAGCGGGCGGGCGGCACGGTTCGTCATGGTCGACGAGGCGACGGGGCACCCGGCGGGCGCGATCGGGGTCCTGCGGATGGGGCCCCCCGATGTCGGACTCATCGGCTACGGGGTCCTGCCCCGGTTCCGGGGCCGCGGCTTCACCACCCGAGCCCTCGAGCTGCTCGCGGAGTGGGCGTTCAGCGCGACCTCGATCGTGCGGCTCGAGCTCGGCCACAAGGTCGGCAACGTCGCCTCGGGCGTCGTCGCAGCCCGCGCCGGGTTCGTCCGGGAGGGCGTCCTCATCGGCCGGCTGCGGAACGTGGACGGGACCTTCTCCGACGAGGTGACGTACGCGCGGGTGCGCCGCTGAGGCGGTTCGCGGTCAGCGCGGCGTCACGGGCCGCGAGCCCGGGCGCGCGCCGGCCAGCAGGGCGAGGTCCGGGAGCGGACCTCGAGCAGGTCCGCGCAGCGCTCGCCCTCGGCGCCGGCCCCACCCCACACGCCGTCCTCGCCGTCGCCGAGAGCGAGCCCAGCGGCATCCTGCTCGACTCCCTCAAGTCGGACCCCGCTGACATCTGGCTGGTCCGGCCCGACGCCCACACCTGCGCGGTCGTCCGGGAGCCCGGCGACCTCGTCGCGGCGGCGCGCCGGGCGCGGGGTCACCCGGCCTGACGGGCCGCCGGGCTCAGCCGGCCTGCTCCACCCACGCGAAGGGGACCGAGAGCAGTCCGTCGGGGACCCGCACCCGGTAGCGCGTCCGCCCCCGCGCGACGATGCGACCCACCGCCCCGTCGTACTGACCCGGAGCCGCGATGCGGACCACTGCACCCGGTCCGAGGCGGCCCGGCGCGAGGTGCGGCAACCCCAGGAGCAGGGCGTCGAGCTCGGCTGCGTAGTTGGGGTGCATCGCCACCCGCCGGCCCTGGTGGGTCCAGTCGAAGACGCGGGCGGCCTCCGTGCCGCCGCAGCGGGTGCAGAGCACGACTCGCGACGGCATCCGGTGCCGGGTCGTCCGGTGGCCGGCGGGGCAGGTCCCCACCCACGCGCCCGCGATGCCCGGGGCGTCGACGGAGGAGCAGCGGTTGCCGGAGCAGCCGATCTGCCGGGCCCGGGCGCGCCACACGGCGTCGTGGCCGTGCCCGGGACCGACGAGCGCATGGGCGATCTCATGCAGCATCGTGTCGCGGACCTCGGCCTCCGGGTGGAGCCGTGTCAGATGGGCGCTCAGCGAGATCTCCCGCTTGCCCGCCCGGCAGACCCCGGCGCGCGTCCTCGCTCGGTCGAGGTTCAGCGTCCAGTCGCTCAGGCCGTGGACGGCCATCAGCTCTCGGCCCAGCTTCAGTGCAGCACTCAGCTCCATTGATGTCCCTTCTGTCGGCGCCCCTGCCGTGACCCTAGGAGGACGCACCGACAACCTCGGTGTCGCGACTGCTCGCTCGAGGGGCGGGCGGGTCGCGAAGTGCTCCTTCGATTGCGAGGGACAATACCCCTAGGGGTATGTTTGGCCTGCCCTGTGTCGGCTCGCCCACGGACGCTGATCCACAATGGGCGTGCGACCCCCCTCGTCAGGAGATCACCCATGTCACACCGTCGTCGTCTCGCCGGCGTCCTCCTCGCCCTCGTCGCCGTCACCTCGGTGGCCGCCTGCAGCGGCGCGGACGACGGCGCCAACCTCTCCTCCGCCGCACCCGCAGCCGCCGCGCCGACCCTGGGCGCCGAGCTGTCCGCCGCCGACTTCGCCGCCGCCGCGAAGCGCGAGGGGACGACCATCCTCGACGTCCGCACGCCCGCCGAGTTCGCGGAGGGTCACCTGCCGGGAGCAGTCAACGTCAACGTCGAGGGAGCCGACTTCGCGACGACGATCGCCCAGCTTGACCCCAAGGCGCCCTACGCCGTCTACTGCCGCTCGGGGAACCGGTCCGCCGCAGCGCTCCAGCTCATGCAGGCTGCCGGGTTCACCTCGGCGTACCACCTCAGCGGTGGGATCGGAGCCTGGCAACAGGCCGGCGGCGAGGTCGTCACCGACTGAGCCCGTTTCCCCCATGCCGAGGCCTCCCCTCCCGCCGTACCTGACGGCGACCGCGTCCGAGCTCGTGGCCGAGCGGGCCGCCGGTGCCGATGGCGCCGAGGAGGACGTCCACTTCACCGAGCACCTCGCCACCGAGGTCATCGAGCGCCTCAGCGAGCCGGGGGACCTCGTCCTCGACCCCTTCGCCGGGTTCGGCACGACCCTCCTGGTCGCGGACCGGCTCGGGCGGCGCGGGCTCGGCGTCGAGCTCCTCCCCGAGCGGGTCGACGTGGTTCGCGCGCGCGTTCCCGCGGCGACGATCGTCGAGGGCGACGCCCGCGGCCTGCACCGGCTCCTCCCTGACGCGGGCCCCGTCGCCCTCTGCCTCACGTCGCCGCCCTACCGCACCGCGAACGACCACCCGCACGACCCGCTCACCGCCTACACGCTCGTCGCGGGCAGCTACGCGAGCTACCTCGCGGACCTCGCGTCGATCGCGCAGGCGCTGCGGCGCATCCTCCGCCCCGGCGGTCACCTCGTGCTCAACGTCGCCAACATCCGCCACGCCGGACACACCACCGCTCTCGCGTGGGACGTCGCCCGGGCGGTCGGCGCCGTGCTCCCGTTCCAGGGCGAGACCGTCGTCCACTGGGACACGCTCCCGCACGACTTCACCGGCGACTACCTGCTGACCTTCCGACGCGAGAGCTAGCGTTTCGAGCGGCAGCGAGCCCAGCGGCATACGAACGAGGTCGTATGCCGCTGGGCTCGCTCCGCGCGGACGGCGCCGTGGGTGCCGGGCTCAGCCCGCGTGCTTGGCCAGGCGCAGCCACGTGTCGACGACGGTGTCGGGGTTGAGCGACATCGTCTCGATGCCCTCGTCGAGCAGCCACTCGGCGAGGTCAACGTGGTCGGACGGGCCCTGCCCACAGATGCCGACGTACTTGCCCTGCGCGCGGCACGCCTGGATCGCCATGCTCAGCATCTTCTTGACGGCCGGGTCGCGCTCGTCGAAGGAGCCCGCGACGAGCGCCGAGTCCCGGTCGAGGCCGAGGGTCAGCTGAGTCATGTCGTTGGAGCCGATCGAGAAGCCGTCGAAGTGCTCGAGGAACGCATCGGCGTTGACGGCGTTCGAGGGGACCTCGCACATCATGATGACCTGCAGGTCGTTCTCGCCGCGGCGCAGCCCGTGCTGGGCGAGGAGGTCGATGACGCCCTTCGCCTCGGCGACGGTGCGGACGAACGGGATCATGATCTTGACGTTGGTCAGGCCCATCTCGTCCCGGACGAACTTCAGCGCCTCCGCCTCCATCGCGAAGCACTCCGCGAAGTCGGCCGAGAGGTACCGCGAGGCCCCGCGGTAGCCGATCATCGGGTTCTCCTCGTGCGGCTCGTAGCGCTCGCCGCCGACGAGGTTGGCGTACTCGTTCGACTTGAAGTCGGACATCCGGACGATCACCGGCTCCGGCGCGAAGGCGGCCGCGAGCATCGCGACGCCCTCGCTGAGCCGCTTCACGAAGAACTCACGCGGGCTGTCGTAGGCGCCGATGAGCCCGCGGATCTCGTCGCGCAGCGCCGGCTCCTGGTCGTCGAGCTCGAGCAGGGCGCGGGGGTGGATCCCGATCTGGCGGTTGATGATGAACTCGAGCCGGGCCAGGCCGATCCCGTGGTGCGGCAGGCGCGAGAACTCGAAGGCCTGCTCCGGCGTCCCGACGTTCATCATGATCTTCACCGGGACCTCCGGCATCTCGTCGAGGGCGGTCTCGTCGACGGAGAAGTCGAGCAGCCCCTCGTAGACGAACCCGGTGTCGCCCTCGGCGCAGGACACGGTCACCTCGTGGCCGTCCTGGAGCACCCGGGTCGCGTTCCCGGACCCGACGACGGCGGGGATGCCGAGCTCACGCGCGATGATCGCGGCGTGGCAGGTGCGGCCGCCGCGGTTCGTGACGATCGCGCTGGCCCGCTTCATGATCGGCTCCCAGTCGGGGTCGGTCATGTCGGCGACGAGCACCTCGCCCGGCTGGAACTCGTGCATCGACGCGACGTCGCTGAGCACGCGCACCGCCCCGGAGCCGACCTTCTGGCCGATGGCACGCCCCTCGGCGACGACCGGTCCACGCTCGTTCATCCGGAACCGTCGCAGCGTCGACGAGCCGGAGCGCGACTTGACCGTCTCGGGTCGGGCCTGGAGCACGTAGATGCGCCCGTCGATCCCGTCGCGGGCCCACTCGATGTCCATCGGGCGGCCGTAGTGCTCCTCGATCCGCACCGCGTGCTGCGCGAGCTCGGTGACCTCGTCGTCGGTCAGGCTGAACCGGACCTGGTCGGCCGGGTCGACGGGGACGAACTCGGTCGTCCGCCCCACCGAGGCGTCCTCGGTGTAGACCATCTTCGTCGCCTTGGCCCCGATGCCCCGCTTGAGGATCGCGGGCCGACCGGCGCGCAGGGCCGGCTTGTACACGTAGTACTCGTCCGGGTTGACCGCCCCCTGGACGACACCTTCGCCGAGGCCGTAGGCGCTCGTGATGAAGACGGCGTCCGGGAAGCCGGACTCCGTGTCGATGGTGAACATGACGCCCGACGCGCCGATGTCCGACCGGACCATCCGCTGCACGCCCGCCGACAGGGCGACGCCGGAGTGGTCGAAGTTGCTGTGCACCCGGTAGGCGATGGCCCGGTCGTTGTAGAGCGACGCGAAGACGAGCTTGATCGCGTGGAGGATGTTGTCGATCCCGGTGATGTTGAGGAAGGTCTCCTGCTGGCCGGCGAAGGACGCGTCGGGCAGGTCCTCCGCGGTGGCGCTCGAGCGGACCGCCCAGCTGACGCCCTCCGCGCCGGCCGCGGCGACGAGCTCGTCGTAGGCCGTCCGGATCTCGTCCTCCAGGTCCGCGGGGAACGGCTGCGACTCGACGGCGTCGCGGATCTGCCTGCCGACCTCGGCGAGCCTCCGCACGTCGTCGACGTCGAGGTCGTCGAGCAGCGCGTTGATGCGGTCGGCGAGCCCCTCGTGCGCGAGGAACCGGCGGTAGGCCTCAGCCGTCGTCGCGAAGCCGTCCGGGACGGACACCCCCGCCTTCGACAGGTGCTGGACCATCTCGCCGAGGGAGGCGTTCTTGCCGCCCACCGACTCGACGTCGGTGAGCCCCAGCTCACGGAACCAGAGGATGTTGGCGGTCATGTGTGTTGTCCTTTCGTCGGCGATGACGGGCGAAGTATGGAGATCTGGAGCCTGGAGGCAACCCGGCCGCTAGGCGAGGTTGCTCATGTGCCGGGTCTGCATGATGACCGCGGCCATCTCCTCGACCGACATCGACGCCGAGTTGATCGAGGGGATCCGGTGGGCTCGGTAGAGGGCCTCGGCCCGCCGCAGCTCGTAGCTGCACTGGGCCAACGAGGCGTAGGTCGACCCCGGGCGCCGCTCGCTGCGCACCTGGCTGAGGCGCGCGGGCGTCGAGACGAGGCCGAAACACCGGTCGGCGTAGTCCCGGATCGGACGGGGCAGGTGGGTGGAGTGAAGGTCCTCCTCGACGAGGGGGTAGTTCGCGACCCGGATCCCGTGCTGGAGGGCGAGGTACATCGACGTCGGCGTCTTGCCGCAGCGTGAGGGGGCGACGAGGATCAGCTCGGCCTGGGCGAGGTTGCGCAGGCTCTGGCCGTCGTCGTGCTCCATGGCGTACTCGATCGCCTTCATCCGCTGCTCGTAGCGGCGGGGGTCGCCGAGCCCGTGCAGGCCGGCCCGGTTGTGGCTCGCGTTGACGTGGAGGACCCGCTCGATGGCGTCGAGGTGACTGCCGAAGAGGTCGATGAAGGCGCACTTCGTCTTGACGAGCTCGGTCCGCACCTCCTCGTCCGCGACGGTCGAGAAGACGAGCGGGGTGACCGCGTCGGTCATCGCCTCGTCCATCTCGGCGACGACCTGCCGGGCGATCTCGGGTGTGGTGATGAACGGGATCTTGCGGCGCCGGAAGCGGACCGTGGGGAACTGGTTCAGCATGAGGTTGCCCAGGGTCTCCGCGGAGATGCCGGTGCCGCCGGCGAGGAAGAACACCGGTGTCTCGGTGACGCTGTCGGGGGCACTCACGGCGCCACTGTCCCACAGCCGGGCCCACCGCGCCCGTGCCGTCCGCCTCTGCGGAACGCCCGTCCGGGATCTGGCAGACTGCCCGCGGCGACAGGAGGGCAGCCGTGCGGAAGGGCGTCGGATCGAGGGCCGTGGGGCTCGCGGTCGGTTTCGGGGCGGACCGTCTCCTCGGCGACCCGAGGCGCTGGCATCCCGTCGCCGGCTTCGGGACCGCGGCCGCGGCCGTCGAGCAGCGGACGTATGCCGCTGGGCGCGCTGCCGGGGTCCGTCACGTCGCGCTGCTGGTCGGCTCCACGGCCGCCCTCGGGCTCGTCGCCGAGCGGGCGACGCGGCACTCCCCCGTGGTCCATGTGGCGGCCACCGCGGCGGCGACGTGGGCCGTGCTCGGGGGGCGCTCCCTGGTGCGCGAGGGCGACGTCATCGGCCGGCACCTGTCGTCCGGGGACCGGGTGGCCGCCCGGCGTCGGCTGCGCCACCTCGTCGGGCGCGACACGACCCGGCTCGACGAGCACGAGGTGGCCCGGGCCTGCGTCGAGTCGGTCGCGGAGAACACCTCGGACGCGGTCGTCGCCCCGCTGCTCTGGGGCGGCCTGCTCGGGATCCCCGGGCTCGTCGGCTACCGGGCCGTCAACACCCTCGACGCGATGATCGGCCACCGGACGCCGCGGTACCGCGACTTCGGCTGGGCGGCGGCGCGGCTGGACGACCTCGTGAACTGGGTCCCTGCCCGGGTCGCCGCGGGAGCCGCACTGACGGGCGCGGCGCTGGACGGCGACTCCTTGGCGGTGTCCCGCGCCCGCGAGGCGATCCGGCACGACGCCCCGGCCCACCCGAGCCCCAACGGCGGCGTCGTCGAGGCGGCGTTCGCCGGAGTCCTCGGCGTCACCCTGGGAGGGACCAACGTGTACGAGGGCCGGGCCGAGGACCGAGGGACCCTGGGCACGGGGCCGAGCCCAGCGGCATCCGACATCGCGCGGGCGAACCGGCTGTCCCGCCGCGTGGGAACCTTCTCCCTCGTGGGTGCGATCGCCCTCGCGCTCCTCCCGAGACCCCGGCGCTAGCGCTCGGGGGGGCGGGGCTGCTTCGGCACGGGAGGGATCTCGAGCCCCTCGAGCGGGTGGCCGTGGTGCTCCTCGTACCACTTCGCATAGGCGGCGACCGCCGTCGGCAGGGTCGGGAAGATGTGGTCCTCGCCGACCTTGTCGACGAACCCCGCTGCGTCGAGCGGCTCGCGCATGTCCTGCTTCACTCGGGCCATGGCGAACCGGATCCCCTCGTCCGCCAAGGACAGCCGCAACGTGTCGAGGGCATCGACGGCCGTGAGGTCGACCTCGGTGTTCGCCTCGGCATTGAGCAGGAACCACTCCACCGGCGCCGTCCGCTGGGAGTCGGCCACCGCCTGCAGTGCGCGCCGGACGAAGTCGTGGGAGTTGGCGAAGAACAGCGGGGAGTCGTAGCGGTAGACGACCAGACCGGGCACCTGCACGGCGTTGGAGTGGTCGTCGATGTCATGCATGCCGGCGACGTTGGGGACGTAGCCGAGGACCCCGTCGTGCGGGTGGACGATCCGCCGCAGCAGGTCGAGCACGGACAGGACGATGGCCACCCCGATGCCCGGCAGGACGCCGAACCCGAGGACCGCCACCGTCGTGGCGAGCGCGAGGACCAGCTCGCTGTGCCGGAAGCCGGTGATGCGCCGCAGCTCGGCCACGTCGACGAGGCGCAGCGCGGCGTAGACGACCACACCCCCGAGCGCCGCCGTCGGGAACGTCGCGAGCACCGGCCCGAGCCAGAACATCGTCGCGGCGAGGACGGCGACGGACACGAGCGAGTGCAGCTGCGTGCGGGCTCCCATCGAGTCGGCGAGCACCGTGCGGCTGCCACTCGAGCTGACCGGGAACCCGGAGGTGAGGCTGGACGCGATGTTGGCGGCACCGAGCGCGACGAACTCCTGGTTGCTGTCGATCGTCTCGCGGCGCTTGAGCGCAAAGGCGCGACCAGTGAGGACGTTGTCGCTGTAGGCCACGACCGCGACCCCCACGGCCGCTGGCAGGAGCTTCCAGATCTCGACGTCGTCGAGCTGGGGCACGCTCAGCGGGGGCAGCCCCCGGGGCACCTCGCCCACGACCCGGACGCCCTCGTCCGTCAGCCCGAGGACGTGGACGAGCGCCGCGGCCGACACCATCGCGATGAGCGGGCCCGGCCAGCGCCGCGCCCAGCGGCCGAAGGCCAGCAGCACCACGAGGACACCGGAAGCAACCGCCAGGGTGGGACCGTGCACCTCACCGAGGTGGGTCGCCGTGAAGCCGACCTCCTCGAGGAAGGTGCCGCTCTCCACCTCGATCCCGGTGATCTTGCCGAGCTGGCTGACCACCATGAGCGCGGCGATACCGGCCATGTAGCCGACGAGCACCGGCTTCGACAGGAGCTCGGCGAGGAACCCGAGCCGGACGAGCCACGCGAGGACGCAGACGACGCCCACGGCGAGGGCGAGCAGGGCAGCCAGCTCCGCGTGGCGACCGCCGCCGGCCGCTCCTGCGAGAGCGCCGATCCCCGCCGCGGTCATCAGGGCCGTCGTCGACTCGGGGCCGACGGACAGCTGCCGCGACGACCCGAGGAGCGCGTAGACGACGAGGGCCGGCGCACACGCCCACAGCCCGGTGATCGCGGGGAGCCCCGCCACCTCCGCGTAGGCCATGACCTGGGGGACGAGGTAGGCCGAGACGGTGACGCCGGCGAGGACGTCGCCGCGCAGCCAGGTCCGGTCGTAGGAGAGGAGCACGCCCAGGCCAGGGGCGAACCGCGCCCACCCGGAGGCTCCCTCGCGCTGGTCGGTCACCCTGCCGAACGTACCGGCCGACCAGCCGGTGTGACGGAGAAGACGCGTTCCCTCCACCACAGAGGTCAACCGCGAGGGCCCGTTGGGAGTCAACTGGAGGTGAAGGAAGAAGGCGCCATGGGTGCAGCGTCGCCAGCCCGGTCCCGGTGGTTCGCCACCGCGGCGCTGCTGTCCGGCCTGCTCCTCGCCTCCTGCAGCGGCACGGCACCGGACGAGCCGGGCGGCCCGACGTCCGGCGGCGGAACCTCAGTGACGAGCAGCAGTCCGACTGCCCCGACCAGCTCGGCGACGTCGACGCCGTCACCCAGGACGTCACCCAGGGCCTCGACGAGCCCGTCCCCGACCAGCGCCACGTCGCGACCGCCCACGTCCCGGCCGGTGACGACCCCGCCCCGGCCCCCCATGCGCACGCCGACCGCGCCGCCTCCGACGACCTCGAGAGCGTCGACCACCACCCCTGCCACCACGCCCCGCACGACCCCGACCACGACATCTCCCCGGCCGGTGGCCTGCACGGTCCCGAGCGGGCTGCTCGGCCGGGACCTCACCAGGGTCCCGACCGATCGCAAGGTCGTCGCCCTGACCTTCGACGCCGGGGCGAGCAACGACGGCGTCGCCTCGATTCTGGCGACCTTGGCGGACAAGGGCGTTCCAGGGACGTTCTTCCTCACTGGTGACTTCGTCGACGCGTTCCCGAGCAGCGCCCGGGCGATGGCCAAGTACCCGATCGGCAACCACACGTACAACCACCCCGACCTGACGACCCTGTCCGACAGCGGGATCCGCGCCGAGATCAACAGCGCGGAGAGCCGCATCAAGGCCGTCACGGGGCAGGACCCGCGACCGTACTTCCGCTTCCCGTTCGGCGCGGTGACGACGCGCACGATCGCGGTCGTGAACGCGGAGTGCTACGTGCCGTTCCGGTGGACCGTCGACACGCTCGGGTGGAAGGGCACGTCGGGCGGCCAGTCCGTCGGAACCGTCGTGAACCGGGTCCTTGACGCCGCGGTGCCGGGCGAGATCGTGCTGATGCACGTCGGCGCCCACCCGAAGGACGGCTCGACGCTCGACGCCGACGCGCTCCCCCGGATGATCGACGCGCTTCGGGCGCGCGGCTACGGGTTCGTCACCCTGCAGGCCGTTCTGGGGTCTGCGCCCTGAGTCGTTCCCGGGCGATGGATGCCGCGCCCCCGCCGTCGCGGCCACCCCCGATCGGACCCCGGCCCGATAGATGTCGGGCCCCCGCCGTCGCGGCCACCCCGATCGGACCCCGGCCCGATAGATGTCGGGGCCCCGCCGTCGCGGCCACCCCCGATCGGACCCCGGCCCGAAAGATGTCGGGGCCCCGCCGTCGCGGCTCCTACGCCGGGCGGCGCGCGTTCAGCGCCGAGTCCACGGCCTCGACCGCAGTGCGCATGTCGTGCCCGAGGGGGACGGACCCAGCACCGACCTCGTCCTGCCTTCCGCCCCCGACGAAGACGACGAGATCAGGATGGGCAGCGAGCAGCTCCTCGCACACCTGGCGGGCCGGGACGACATCCGCGGCTCGCGGCACCGCGAGCACGACCGCGGTGGCGCCGCGGGCCGCCACAGCCTCACCCCAGTCCCCCGCTGGCAGGTCCGCTCCGAGGTAGGCAGTGGAGTAGCCGGCCCGGCGAAGGGCCACGGCGAAGGCGAGGACCCCCAGCTCGTGCCGCGCACCGGGCGGGAGACCCAGCGTCACGATCGGGCCGGAGGTCCTGGCTCCGGCTGCCTCGTAGGCCGCCGCCAGCCGACGCTGGATCGCATGGCTGAGCAGGTGCTCGCCCGCGATGGAGATCCTCCCGTCAGCCCAGGACTCGCCGATGACGCTGAGGGCAGGCATGAGCCAGTCGTCGACGACCCTCTCGAAACCTGCGCGGCTGAATGCCTCGTCGAGAATGTCGGAGACAGCGACGGTGTCGAGTCGCCCGGCTGCGGCGACGAGCTCGTCGACGCGCGGGAGGACCGAGGCCTCCGGTCGAGGGCCCGGGCCGCCGTCGACCTGCGACAGTGGGCCGCCACGCTGTGCGGAGCCCTCGATGCGAGCCTTGGTCTCGGCGGCCGCCTCCCGAGCCGACCAGCCCTCGTTGACGAGCGCCGCCATGATGCCGAGGGCGCGCAGGTCCTCGGCGGAGTAGAGGCGGTAGCGGCCGTCCGAGCGCACCGGGCTGACGACGCCGTAGCGCCGCTCCCAGGCCCGCAGAGTGGACAGGCTGATGCCGGTCAGCTCGGCAGCGCGCTTGATGGTGTACATGGTTTGTCGAGTCTAGGTCCAGAGCTCACAGCGTGTGCAGCGTGCGTCGCAGACCGTCGGCACCCTGGTCGACCAGGCGCTTCAGGGCCGGCGCGAGGACGGGGGTGGCGAGCTTCCACAGCCCCTTGAGGTCGAACGACGCCGCGTAGGTCACCGTGGCCCCGGACGCATCCCCCTCGACCGTCATGTCGTCGTGCGCGACGAGGCTCTGGTTCTCCCCGCGGAGGAGGATGTGCCGCCCGGGGTCGAGCTCGGTCACGACGTAGTCCACCTCGGCCTCGCGCCCCATGAACCGGGAGCGGTTGCGATAGCGCGTGCCGACCTCCCCGGTGCCGGAGAGGCGTTCCGTGCGGACCGTGGCCGGGTCCCACTCGGTCGTGGTCGTGAAGTCGGCCAGGTACGCGAACACCCGGTCGGCGGGAGCGGGGACGGTGAGCGTGCGGACGAACTGCATGGCTTCCTCCTGAACGAACCTTTGACAAACCTTATACATCGACTCTACATTGAGTTCCACGCCAGGGAAAGTCCCATCCAGCCGCCCGTCGGCTCCGAATGGCTGGTCGTCGACGCGACCGCACGCCCCCGAGGGAGCACCATGAACCAGAGCCGGCCACAGACCACCGCAGTCATCGGCGCGGGCGTCGCGGGCCTGACCGCCGCGCACGTGCTGTCCCGGACCGACGCGGTGACCCTCTTCGAGGCGGACCAGCGAGTCGGCGGGCACGCCCACACGCACACGGTGCCGGCCGGCGGGTCCACCGCCGGCGCGAGCCCGCTCCGGATCGACAGCGGGTTCATCGTCCACAACGAGCGGACGTACCCGCACCTGCTGCGCCTCTTCGCCGAGCTCGACGTCGAGACCCGCCCGACGGAGATGAGCATGAGCATCACCTGCGAGCAGTGCGGGCTCTCCTACGCCGGCGGTCGCGGTCTGGCCGGCATCCTCGCCCAGCCCTGGCGGGCTGCCGACCCGCGGTTCGTCCGGCTGCTGACCGAGGTCCCCCGGTTCCACCGCGCCGCCAGGCGCCTGCTCGCCGACCCGTCAGCCGAGCCGACCTGGGGAGCGTTCCTCCGTGAGGGCCGCTTCTCGACCTACTTCGTGCGCCACTTCGCCATCCCGCTCGTCGCCACCGTCTGGTCCTGTGGCGACCTCGACGCCGAGAGCTACCCGGCACGACACCTCTTCCAGTTCCTCGACCACCACGGCATGCTCACCGTCAGCGGGTCCCCGGAGTGGCGCACCGTCGTGGGCGGCTCGGCGACGTATGTGGACCGCCTCGTCGCCAGGCTGACCGACGTGCGTCGGTCGGCCCCGGTCACCGCGGTCGAGCGCCACGACGACGGGGTCGACGTCCGGGTCGGCGACGCCGCGCCAGAGCGGTTCGACCGGGTGGTCATCGCCACCCACGCCAACCAGGCCCTCGACCTCCTCGCCGATGCCCTGCCCCAGGAGAAGGAGGACCTCGCCGCGATCCGGTACTCGCGCAACACCGTGTGGCTGCACCGCGACTCGTCCGTGCTGCCGGCCGCGAAGCAGGCCCGCGCGGCATGGAACTACCGGATGCAGTCCTGCGACGCGCCCAGCCCCCAGGTCGCCGTCAGCTACTGGATGAACCGGCTCCAGGGCCTCCCCGGCACCGAGGACCACATCGTCACCCTCGACCCCGGCGACCACGTCGACCCGGACACGGTCACGGCGGACCTCTCCTACGAGCACCCCGTCTTCACCGCACCTGCCGTCGCCGCGGCCGGCCGGCTGCGCTCGGCCGGGGGTGAGCGGCTGGCCTTCGCCGGAGCGCATCTCGGCTGGGGCTTCCACGAGGACGGCTGCCGCTCCGG
>Ga0209347_1004082_pt1 | contig 15783 bp, 7 predicted proteins | sample AutmiccommuBRH23_FD_187382 | JGI IMG/M metagenome (GOLD analysis project Ga0209347, IMG submission 187382) | Deep subsurface microbial communities from Mt. Terri, Switzerland - Autotrophic microbial communities BRH/23 (SPAdes) (version 2) | ecosystem: Environmental > Aquatic > Deep subsurface >...
AACCACTGTATGTGACCCTGCAGCCCGCCGGCGAGCTGCCGCCGGTGCCACGCGAGGACGTCGCCTACTTCAAGATCTGGTACGCCGGCGAGCCGCTGCCGCCGGAGTCCAAGGTGATCGTCCACCGCGGGCGCATGCGCTATCGCACCGAGCACATCACCGCCCTGCTGTTCGATAACGAACGCATCCTCGACGACATCCGTGCCGGCGACCCGGTGGTGGTGGCCACACCCACCTCGCGCCGCGAGCTGCGCAATCCCCGGGAGGAGGATCGCCAGATCGCCGAGCGCCTGGTGGCGCATCTCAACGACCATCTGGAGTTCTACCATCAGGCGCTGTGGCACAGCCTCGATGCCCAGCGCCGCTACATGCTGCTCGATGCCGTCGAGGTGCCCGGCCAGCAGGGCCGCAGCGTCGCCAGCCTGTGCGTCAATGAGCTGATCGGCATTGTCGGCAACAGCCTGGTGCTGCCGGTGGCGCCGGGTCAGCGACTGAATCCTTCCGTGGCGGCGACCGACGAGGAAGGCAATCCGGTGGACGTGCGCAACGCCTACGCGACGCCCCCGGCGCCGCCCATGCGCCTGAGCGTGCCGACCCGCGGCGTGTACGCCGAAGTACTCGCCGGCGAGTGCAGCGCCTGCGAGCAGATCGACGACACCCGCTATTGGCGCTGGAGCACCGAAGGCCTGCTGGCGCCGCCGGAGATCGAGCCCGTCGACACCGGCACCCGCGCCAGTGAGGAACCGGACCTGACGCCCACCGCGTTGCCGAAGCCCCTGGTGTCGATCCAGAATGCGCCGGCGCTGCCCGATCCGTTCGGGCTCAAGGCGGCGTTCGAGCTGCTGTCGAAGCCGGAGCTGTTTCGCGACATCACCGGTCTGGAGGGCACGCAGAAGAACGCCGCGGCGGCGTTCGATGCGGCGTTGTCGGCGGCCTCGGCCATGGGCGGCGAGGCGGCGAAGCTCGCCCGCCAGCAGGAGCTCACCAAGAACTCGGAGCGCATCGTCGATCGCATCGGCAAGGCGCTCGATGACGAGCTGCTCACCCCCGAGGCGGCCAAACGCCTGACCGAGTCGGTGCTCGAGGGCCTCACCGGCAAGGAGGAGCCCCAGGCCGAGCCGCCGTTGGAGGATCCCGCGGTCAAGAAGGCCGCCGAAGAGGTGTCGCAGTCCGAAAGCGGGTCGATCAAGGTGGAGTCGCCGGGAGAGACCGTGGAGGTGAGCTTCGACGACAGCGCCCCGGTGGTCGGCTCGGGCAAGCTGGTACCGACGATCCATCCGCCGCTCGGCGCGCCGCACGATTCCACCGCCGTGCCGGTCAGCATCGAAGCGAGCTTCACGGGAAAGGCCGATCCCAGCAACAGTCTCACCGACGACATCACGCCGTTCGTCTTATCGAGCCGCGATGGACTCGAGTTCCTGTTGCGCCGGCAGTTCCCGAACTCGCCCGACCCGCTCGCCGAGCTCGAGCAGCTCGGCATGCTGCTGCCCGGCAGCGACCCCAGCAGTTATCGATTGCGCCGCCCGTTGCACGTCGTCTACCCGGCGAGCGATAGCCAGTCGAAGAGCGTCGGCGGCACTGGGCGCCTTCCGATCGTCGTGATTCAACATGGCGCCCACGACTGGCTGCGCACCGGCCCCGTGCGCTTCGTCGACAGCTACAAGGGCATGCAGTATCTGCAGGACGAGCTTGCGAGCCACGGCATGGTCTCGGTGTCGGTGGACGCCAATGCGGCCAACGTGTTCAACGGCACGCTGATCGACATGCGCGCGCAATTGGTCATCAGCGCCCTGGACACGCTGCGTGCCCTGGACCAGGACGCCAAGTCGATCTTCCGCGGCCGCCTGGATTTCGCGCGCATCGGTCTGGTGGGCCATTCCCGCGGCGGCGATGCGGTGGTGCGTGCCGGCAAACGCATCGCCGCGTCCCATCCCGACTACGACGTCAAGTTCGTCTTTTCCCTTGCGCCCACCGACTTCAGCGGTCAGGCCAAGCAGGATCAGCGCATGGTGCTGGAGCGCAGCGACTGCGACTTCTTCGCCGTGCTCTACGGCACCGCGGACGGCGATGTGTCGGGGCGAGATGGCGCCAAGGGCATCGGCGGCACGGGCTTTCGCCACTACGACCGGGCGCGCTGCAACAAGGCCATGCTGTTCATCGAGGGCTGCAATCACAACCGCTTCAACACCGTGTGGATGGCGGACACCGGCGACGAGTTCGGCATCCACCCGGACGACGTCGGCGCAATGCGGTCCGAGGCGACCCATCGGGAGCTTCTGGGCGAATACGTCGGCGCTCTGGCGCGCTGGCAGCTCCTGGGCGACGCCGCCGGCAAAGACCTGTTCGATGGCCAACGGCCGAACAAGAAAGGCGTGGATGTGTCCCTGCAGTGGTCGTTCGGCGCCGAGGTGCTGTCCATCGACGACATGGAGGACCCGGTCCGGCCGCGCACCCTCAAGAACGCGAGCATCGATCCTCTGGCCGACACGCCCATCGGCGATCCGTCCGCCGGCGGTCACACGCTGGAGCTCGAGACCAATCACCAGACCAGCGTACTGACCATCGATCCGAACATACCGGGGCCGGCGCCGGCGGCGTTGGCCGTGGATCTGCCTGCGGCCCAGCGTGACTGGCAGTCGTTCCCGGAGTTGATTCTGCGCACGACGGCGCTGTTCGATCTGACCAGCCCGCAGACCATCGTCCAGGGCAAGCTGCCGGAGTTCACCATCGTCATCCGCGATGGCAGCAACAACGCGGTGACCCTCGAGCGGAGTCCGGTTGCGGTCCTGGCACCGAGCTTACCGGCGTTCCACCGTGGCTTTCCCAGCCGGCCGCCGATCATATCGACCGCGCCGGACGGCGCCGGCGGCACCATCATCGACACGGCCTTCGGTCACGACCTCGCCGTCAACGACACCGTGTTGATCAAAATGCAGTCCACCTCGCCCCTGGATGGCATTCACACCGTCACCGCGGTGCTCGCGCCGAGCGATTCCTCGAAGCCGACGACGCGCTTCCGCGTCGCCAAGACGACGCCCGCGGCCGGTGGGCGCGGTCAGGTCGGGAGACTGGAGAATCTCTCCGTGCACCGCCTGGAGACGGTCTCGTACGCGACGCTGCCGCTGGACGTGGCGCTCGGGAACCTGGCGCTGAACCGCTCGGATATTCGTACGCTGGAGATCACGCCCAAGGCGGGCTTCCCCCAGCACATGTTCATCGATTCGATCGAACTGGTGAAAGGCTAAGCAATGTTCGTGGAGAACGTCGAATTCGAGAACCTGGTCGACGCGCCGCCGGAATTCGAGCGCTGGAGCATGCGGGTGGTCGTGCACGGCGACGGTTTCGAGACCCGCGCCATCCCCATCGCCATGAAAGTGGGGGAGCAGAACGTGGAGCTGATCGTCCCCTGGTTCACCGAAACCGGCGTCGGCGGCATCCAGGGCTTTCTGGTCGCGCGGCCCGAGGAAGGCGACGTGGTCAGCATCGGCTACGCCGACGGGCCGCTGTTTCCCACCGAGTTTGCGTTCTCCGACGACGGGATCATCGTGTAGGGCACACCCATGGAGCTCAAGGGCAGACTGATCGATCGCCGCACCCGGGACTACACCGGCTTTCGGGTCGCGGCAGAGTATCAGGAGATCCTCGCACCGGCCGAAGAGGACAGAGCCGAAACGCTGGCGCCGGCGCGCAGCTCCGCCGCGGTGGCCACCGACGGCACGTTCTCGGTTCCGGTTCCGGAGGCCGATGCACGCAGCGGGCCGATGGTGCTCAGGGCCATCGGCCTCGATGGTCTGGTGGCGGGACAGCTCGATCTACCCCACGACAACGACGGGCGCAATCTGCGCCTGCCGGTGACGCTCGCACCACCGGTGGTGGTGGCGCCGAGCGACGATCCCACGCTGGGCACGCAACCCAAGTACATTGGACGGGTGATCTCCACCGCGGGCCAGGCGGCCGAGCCGGGCCTGGTCGTGGTGATCTGGGCGCGACAGCCCACCGCCAACGAGGCAGCGCCGGTCAGCGTCGCCATCACGGCCGAAGGCGGCTACTTCTCGGGGGCGTGGCCGCCGGCGGCATACGCGGAAGCCTTCGCCGTGGTCGCCGGCTCAGCGCCGGTGCCGATCCCGCTCAGCAACGCGCACTTGCCGCGCAGGATCATGGTGGTGCTGCCGACGCTTCCTGCACCGCCCCCGAAGGCTGAAGAATGCGAATGCCCCGAGACACCGCCGCGCGCGCCGAACCTCGCCGAGCTGGGCGAAAACCCGCAGGCGTTCGCCGACGATCTCGGCCGCTGCGTCGATTTCACCGTGCCGAATCGCTCGGTTGAGGAAGTCGTCTATCAGGCCGTGGTGCGCACCACCCAGCCGGCGCTCAATCCCCCCGACCCACCGAAGAAGCCGCCGATCCCGCCGGTGCTGGTGGATCGGCTGGTGAAGCTGGCCAGGCTGCGCCCCCAGGATGTGCGCATCAGCGCCGAAGCCAGCGAACCGTCCGCGCCGACCGAGGCCCGCCCCGCAGCGTTGCTCGCCCCCAGCGCCGACACCTCCGCCGGCCGCTTCACGCCGAGCACCCGCGGCACCGTCATCGGACCCGCGTTCGAGCGTGCCGCGGCGCTGACACCCGGCATCGATCTGGATGGCATCTGGCAGGCAGGCCGCGCCCCCGAGCGGAGCGTTCTCACCGAGATACTCGCGGCCCGCGCCCGCAATGGCCAGCCGGTGGAGCTCGAGACCTCGGTGCTCGCCGATCTGGTGCGCGAGAATCGACCCTTGTCGCCGCTGCGCCTGTTGGAGGCCGAGCACGTGAGCGTGGTGCGGCGGGTGCGCAGTGCGGTCGGGCGCCTGAGCGAGGCCGGGGCCGGGCGCTTCACCTTGAGCGACAGCAAGCAGATCGACTGGGAGGACGTCCCCGAGCGCTATCAGGCGACCACCATCGCCCACGGACATCTTCTGAGCATCAAACAGGTGTGGCGCGCCGACGGCTACTCCCTGGGCGACCTGCTCTATTCCCTGCCGCTGGCGCCCGGGCAGCAGAAGCTCATCTCGGTGCTCGACTGGGATCGTGAGGAAGTCAACGCCCGGCGCGCCGCCCGGGAGCTGCGCGAGCGGGTCGAGGCGCAACTGGCCCGGGATCGCGACGTGAGCGACATCATTCGCTCGTCGCTGTCGGAGTCCATGCGGGCGCGCTCCCATGCCGACGTGCGCGGCGGCGGCGGTGCACTGGGCGGGTTCATCGGGCCGTTCGTCTTCGGGGCCGCCGGCGGCGTGTCATCGGCCGGCTCCACCGCATCCCAGACCTCGGGGCGCTCGGTCACCGGGCTTGCGCTCAATCGGGTGCGCGACCGCACCCAGCAGGCGGCGAGCGCCGTGCGCGCGCAGCGCACGAGCGTGGTGCAGACCGCGCGGCAGAGCGAATCGGTGCGCGCCCAGACCGAAGTGATCGCCAACTACAACCACTGTCATGCCGTGACCGTGGAGTACTTCGAGGTCCTGCGCCACCTGCAGGTCACCCAGGAACTGGCCCATGTGCAGGAGTGCCTGTTCGTTCCCTTCTCCATCTCCCCCTTCGGCCCCGGCAAAGCGTTGCGCTGGCGCGGCCCACTGGCCGACCGGCTGCGCGAGCCGGAGCTGGAATGGGCCTTCGATGCCATCGCGCGGGTACGCGACAACTGGGAGGACGCCGACTTCCCGCTGCTGCGCTATGCCGACGACCGGCTGACCCATCTGGACGCCGAGTTCCGCATGCGCATCTCCTTGCCGCGGCCGGCCGATGACGAGGACGACGCGTTCGTGGCCGCCAATTGGACACCCTACGAGGACGAGGACCTGCTCGGCCCCAACAGTGCCCAGGCCACCTGGGAACGGTTCCTGGGGGGGCTGCGCCCCGCGGATCGCGAGGCCACCTGGGAGCAGCGCATCGCACCGGCGATCGCGCAGCGGCTGCTGGACAAGCTCGGCATGCGCCTGCTGCGTGCCGGCGGCGGCGTGGAGAACCTGTCGGTGGACCCGACCCTGGTGAGCCAGTACCGCAACGACCGCCCGCTGCTGGTCAGCATGCGCATCGATACACCGCTGCCGAACATCACCCGCGCCGAAGTGGCGCGGGTCGAGATCCGGTTCACCGGGATCACCACCCTGCCCGCCGGCGCCGCCCTGCGGGTGGATTCCGCCACCATGAGCTATCGCACCGAGCACACCAACAGCGATCTGTTCCGCAACCGCCGGGTGCTGAACGATCTCAGCCTGCGCGACTCCGGGCAGGACACGGTGCAGATCGCCACACCGCTCAGCGTGGCGGAGAAGCGCAATCCCCGGGAGCGCGACCGGCGCTATGCCGAGCGCCTGCTCGGCCACCTGAACGAGCATGTGGAGCACTACCACCGGGCGATCTGGATGGCGATGGACCCGAACCGCCGCTATCTGCTGCTGGACGGCTTCGTCGCGCCCGATGCCGGCGGCCGCAGTGTCGCCTCGGTGGTGGAGAACCGCGTGATCGGCATTGTCGGCAATTCACTGGTGATGCCGGTGGCGCCGGGCCAGCGGCTCGATCCCACCTACGAGTTCGCCGAAGCGACCCCCGAAGACCTGCGCCATCTCTATGCGATCGAGGCCGCGCCGCCGATGCGCATCAGTGTGCCCACCTCCGGGGTGTTCGCCGAGGCGGTGATGGGGCGCTGCAACAGTTGCGAGGACATCGACGACACCCGCTTCTGGCGCTGGGAGGAGGAACCGATCCCCGATCGCCCGACCGCGATCGGTGCGCTGTCGCTGGCGAGCCGCAGGCGGGCACCCCCGTCACTCGCGCCCGATGTGTTTCCCGAGTCCATCGTGCGCCTGCAGGAGATCCCCGAGGCACCGGCGCCGACGGGACTGGCCGCCGCCGTGCAGGCCCTCGGTGTCGGCAACATCTTCAAGGACCTCACCGGCGTTGCCCTGAATCAGGCCAACGCGGCCCAGGCGCTGAAGTCCTCCATCAAGGTCGGGCAGGAGTTCGCCACCCGCGCCTCGGCACTGGCGCAGCAGAAGTTCCTGAACCGCGCCCTGGACCGCGACTTGGAGGCGATCAAGAAGGCCAAGGCGCAGAAGCTGATCGACAAGGAAGGCGCACAGACTCTCACCGAGGATCTGTTCAAGCGTGCCATCGGCGAGAAGCAGCCGGCCCAGGACAGCCCGACCAAGAGCTCGGCGGTCAAACGGGCGATCGACCGCGCGACCCATTCCAAGGACGGTTCCTTGCGGGTCACGCGCCCCCAGGGCACGGTGGAGCTGCAGGCCCGCAATCGCATCGGCGGGAACGTTATCGACGTGGCCATCGACCCGCCCATCTCACCGATCAAACAGCTCACCAACCTGGTGTGCTGGGCCGCCGGCGGCGCCATGATGCGGGGCTGGCAGGTGCGGCAATCTCAGACCGTCGAGGACTTCTTGGACGGCCTGGGCGGCGACTGGCGCGCGCGCTACGACCGCAACGAGGGGCTGAGCGCGGCCGATTTCCGCGTCTTCATGGCGGCGGTGGGGCTCACCGAGCGCCCGCCGCAAAGCTTTACGCCCCAGGGTCTGGCGCGCCTGGTGGGCGCGGGACCGGTGCTCACCATCGGCGACGACGGCGTGCGCAACAACCGCGTCGTGCACGTGCGCATCGTCACCCAGATGAAGGGCGACGGCACCCCGGCGGGCACCCGGGTGATCGCCGCCGACTCCGCCGCCGGCGCCGAAGTGCCGTTCGATTTCGTCACCTTCGCGCGCAACCTGGAAGCGCCGGAACCGGTGGAGACGGGGCTTGGGGTCTTTCAGTTCTGACTGGCGCGTCGGGGCCGCGCTTCGCGCCTGTAATTCCGTAGATTGGGTCAACGCCGAGGGCGGGACCCAACCCCACCGTCACTCCGGCTGAGGTCGAGACAGGCCGGAAGTGGCAAGCCAGTCCGCGGGCTCGTCGGTTGGGTGACGGGCGAAGGCCGAGCCCGACGCCACCGCCTGCGTCCGGCGCCGTGACACGTCGCGCTTCGCGCTCGACCTACGCGGCCCTTCGCTATCCAAAGCGCCCGTGCAGCGCCTTCCCGAGCTCGACGATGCCGTCCATTCCCGGGTGCATGCTTCCCTTCGGCGTCCGCTCGATGATCGGCTGCAGGCTGAATCCGATATCGAACCCGAGCGCGTCGCCCCGTGCCCGCAGGCGTTCGGCGAACTCCAGGTTCATCGCCACGGACTCGGCGATCCGGGACTCGGTGGAGTGAAGCCCTGCGAAGCGGGGCTCGCAGGCCAGCTGGGGCTTGCGCAGCAACTTGGCGTAGAAGTCCCGGTTCTTCAACGTGAACATCGCCAGACCGATGTTCCACTCCAGGTCACCGAAGTCCCGGCCCGATGCCTCCAGCTCCCGGGCCGCCGCATCCATGAACGCGAGCATGGGCCGTGCGTCGTCCAGGAACTGTCCCATCAGACGCACGCGTCCGCTGCCGGCGGCAGTCAATTTGCGCCGCAGTCGCGCAGGCTCGTCGCGCCGTTCGTGGAGCACCACGATCCCCAATCGCAGCCCCGAGTCGGGACGCTCGGAGCGCAGAAAGGCGAGCATCTGCTCCACTGAACTCCGATAGACCACACCGGCGGGGGGCGTGTGGAACGGCGTGCCCACGAGAACCAGATCATGGATTCCGAGCGCCAGCATTCGGCGCAGCGACGCCAGCTGCTCCTCGGGTTCTCGATAGACGATCACCCGGTGAGGAATGACAAGTCCCGCCTGCTCGCCAAGACACTCTTTCACGTAACAGGCGTAGTCCAGAGAGTCGAAACGCGGCGGCGCTTCGCCGCGTCGCATCTGCTTCGCCTCATATGGATCCAGATCTGAGTGATGCACGCCCGCGAACTGCAATCCGGACGCCAGCAGATAGCGCACCACATCCACCCCCTCGTCCATACTCACATCCACCGGCCCGCCATTTGGGCCACGCGCCGCCTGCCTGAAGGGCGCCGGGTTCTCGATCAGGATTCGGCAGCTCATCGTCGGGTCCTTGAACGCGGAGATGGATCGAAGTTCAGTATAGCCATGATCCGGCAGCCTTTGCGATGCAACGCGAGCCTGACGAAAACGTGGTCTGTCCCCGTTTCTGCGCGACTGAAGCCGCAAGCATGGTTCCCTCTCCCTCGGAAGAACGCCCCTCCCTGGAAGAACGTCCCCTCTCCCTAGGAAGAACGTCCCCTCTCCCTTTGGGAGAGGGACAGGGTGAGGGGGTCCTTCACCGCCCTCTTACTCAGCGGTAACCGCATCCGGCGGCGCCGCCGCCAACGCAGCGCCCACCGCTCGCGCACTCCCGACCAGGCACACGACATCAGGGTACCGTACCCCTTTCGTCCTATGGGAAGCACCCTCGTCCGGACCACGCCCGAATACCACGCCGGAATACCACGCCCTAAGCCAATTGACCAACTTCTCCCGGCGCAATACATTGCCCTCAGCGTTTTCTGAATGTCGCCTGCGGGGTTGTAGGTCCATGCGTCGCGTTTCCCGATGGGGGGTTCTGGTCGCCCTAGCCTTCGCTCTGTCCGCGGGCGCCTACTACCTCTTATATAAAGGCGTCGAGCCCTCATCGGCCCAGCGAGCGGCCGCCGCCGTTCCCGCGCCGGCGGAAACGATCGTCACGGTCGAGGCCGTACCGGTGTCGGTCGACACCGTGCTCGAAACCATCAGTGCCGTCGCCACCTTGCGCCCGAACGAGGCGGTGGTGGTCTCACCGGAGATCGCCGGGCGCATCGTGCGCCTGCCCTTCGCCGAGGGCGACATGGTCGAGGCCGGCGACGTGCTGGTCGCACTCGACGCGGAGATCTTGAAGGCGGAGCTGAAGAAGGCACAATCCGATCTCACCCTGGCCGAGGCCAACCGCGAGCGGCTGACGACCCTGGCCAAGCTCGGCGGCGATTCACTGCGCGCCCGCGACGAGGCGGTCGCCGCCTTCGAGGCCGCCCGCGCCAACGTCGCCCTGGCCGGGTTGCGGCTCGATAAGTCCACGGTCACCGCGCCGTTCTCCGGCGCCGTCGGCGTGCGCGCGGTCAGCGTCGGCGCCTATGTCACCCCCGGCCATCACATCGTCGAGCTGGTGGACATCGATCCCATCAAGGTGGATTTCCGCGTACCGGAGCTCGCCCTCACCAGCCTGCGGGTCGGGCAGTCGGTGCGCGTCACCGTGGACGCCCTGCCAGGGCAGACATTCGACGGCGAGGTCTACGTCATCGATCCCATGGTCGATGCCAACGGCCGCGCCGTGCGCTTGCGCGCCCGCATCGCCAATCCCGACGGCCGGCTGTCGCCGGGCTTGTTCGCCCGCGTGCAGATCGTCGTCGAGCGGCGCGAGAACGCCCTGCTGATCCCCGAGTCGGCGGTATTCGCAGAAGGTCAGGCGCGCTACAGCTATCGGGTGGTCGACGGGCGCGCGGTGCAGACCGAGATCGACCTGGGCCAGCGCCGCCCCGGGGCGGTGGAGGTGCGCAGCGGCCTGGACCGCGATGCGGTGGTGGTCACCGCCGGTCACCAGCAGATCCGCGACGGCAGCCGCGTACGCATCGCCAAGTCCGACGCCGGAGCCTGAGTTGGACTTCTTCGAATTCTTCATCCGGCGGCCGGTCTTCTCGACGGTCCTGAGCCTGATCATCATTCTGATCGGCATCGTGTCCTACTCGCGCCTCACCGTGCGCGAATACCCCAACATCGACGAACCCATCGTCTCAGTCACCACCGAGTACCTCGGCGCCAGCGCCGAGATCATCGAGACCCAGGTCACCCAGGTCCTGGAAAGCTCCATCGCCGGCATCGAAGGCATTGAGACCATGTCCTCGAGCAGCGAGCCGGAGAAAAGCCAGATCACGGTGCGCTTCCGCCTGAGCGTCGATCCCGATGTCGCCGCCAGCGACGCGCGCGACCGCGTGGCGCGGGTGCGCAGCCGGCTGCCCACCGAGATCGAAGAGCCGGTGATCGCCAAAGTGGAAGCCGACGCCCAGGCCATCATCTACATCGCCTTCACCAGCGATCGCCATGCGCCCATGGCGATCTCCGATTACGCCGACCGCTACGTGCGCGACCGCCTGCAGAACATCCCGGGCGTGGCCGAGGTGCGCATCTTCGGCGAGCGGCGCTACGCCATGCGCATCTGGCTCGAGCGCGCGCGCCTGGCCGCCTACGACCTGACGGTCGCGGACGTGGAGAACGCCCTGCGCCAGCAGAACGTGGAAGTGCCCTCGGGGCGCATCGAGAGCCTGGATCGCGAGTTCACGGTGCTGTCGCGCACAGGACTGGTCACCACCGAGCAGTTCGAGCGCATCGTGGTCAAGGACGCTGACGGCTTCCCGGTGCGCGTGGGCGACGTGGCCACGGTGAACCTCGGGCCCGAGGACGAGCGGCGTATCACGCATTTCAACGGCAATCACGCCGTCATCCTCGGCATCGTCAAGCAGGCCACGGCCAATCCCCTGGAGGTCTCGCGGGCCATGCGCGAGGCCATGGTGGAGCTCACCGGCGATCTGCCCGAGGGCATGAAGTCCACCATCGCCTACGACAAGTCCATCTTCATCGACCGCTCCATCGCCGCGGTCTACACCACCATCGCCGAGGCCGTGGCGCTGGTGGTGGTGTTCATCTTCTTCTTTCTGAGGACGGTGCGGGCGACCATCATCCCCCTGGTCACGATCCCGGTATCGCTGATCGGCGCCTTCGCGCTCATGGATCTGATGGGCTTTTCCATCAACACCCTGACCCTGCTGGCCATGGTGCTCGCCATCGGCCTGGTGGTGGACGACGCCATCGTGGTACTGGAGAACATCCATCGTCACATCGAAGACGGCATGAAGCCTCTGCGTGCGGCCATCGTGGGCATCCGCGAGATCTCCAGTGCTGTGGTCGCCATGACCCTGACCCTGGCCGCCGTCTATGCCCCGGTCGCCTTCGCCCCCGGGCGCACCGGCAAGCTGTTCGCGGAGTTCGCGTTGACCCTGGCCGGCGCGGTGCTGGTCTCGGGCCTGGTGGCGCTGACCCTGAGTCCGATGATGTGCTCGCGCCTGCTGCGCGAACACGAGACTCACGGGCGGGTGTACGGCTTCATCGAGGGGCTCATCCGCGGCCTCAACCGCGGCTACAACCGGCTGCTCGTCACCACCCTCAATGTGCGCCCGGTGGTGGTCGGCGTCGCCCTGCTCGCCGCCGGCGCGGGCTACGTCCTGTTCACGAACCTGCAATCGGAGCTGGCGCCCATCGAGGACCGCGGCGTGCTGTTCACGGCCGGCCATGCTCCGGAAGGGTCCACGGTCGATTTCACCAGCCGCTACGTCAGCGACTTCGAGTCCATGCTGGAGGCGATTCCGGAGGTGAAGCACTACTTCGTCATCGTCGGCTCGCGGGCGGTGACCGAGCTCATCTCGTTCTCCCAGCTCACGCCGTGGGAGGAGCGCGAACGCACACAAATGGATATCCTGCGCGAGACCCAGCCCAAGCTCGCCGACGTGACCGGCGTGCGCGCCTTCGGCAACAATCCCGGCTCATTCGGTCAGAGCGCGCGCAACAAGCCCATCGAGTTCGTCATCCAGACCTCCGAGAGCTATCGCAAGCTCGACGGGTATCTGGAACGGATCATCGCCGAAGCCGAGCAGTACCCCGGGCTCATGAATCTCGATACCGACCTGCGGCTCAACAAACCGCAGATCGATGTGGAGGTGGACCGCGAGCGGGTCGCCGACACCGGCGCGGGTGTGCTGACGGTGGGCCGCACCCTGGAGACCCTGCTCGGCGGGCGCCAGGTCACGCGCTTCAACCAGAACGGCGAGCAATACGACGTCATCGTGCAGGTGGGGGCGGACGACCGCCGCACCCCGGGCGACTTGGACGACATCTACGTGCGCGGCCACGGCGGGTCCATGGTGCAGCTGTCGAACCTGGTGCAGGTGCGCGAGACCGTCGCGCCCAAGGCGCTGAACCGTTTCAACCAGTTCCGCTCGGCCACCATCACCGGGAACATCGCGCCGGGCTATTCCCTCGGCCAGGGGCTCGAGGTGCTCGAAGCCGCGGCCCAGAAGATCCTGCCGCCCACGGCACGCTACGATTTCTCCGGCGAGTCCCGCGAGTTCAAGGAAGCGGGCAGCAGCCTGTTGTTCGTCTTCTTCCTCGCGCTGGGGTTCATCTTCCTGGTGCTGGCGGCGCAGTTCGAGAGCTTCGTCGACCCGCTCATCATCATGCTCACGGTGCCGCTGACCATGACCGGCGCCCTGCTCGCCCTCAATCTCACCGGCGGGACCCTGAACATCTACAGCGAGATCGGCCTGGTGACCCTGATCGGACTGATCAGCAAGCACGGCATCCTGATCGTCCAGTTCGCCAATGCACTGCAGGACCAAGGCAAGTCGGTGCGCGATGCGGTGATCGAGGCGGCGGGCCTGCGCCTGCGCCCGATCCTGATGACCACCTCAGCGATGGTCGCAGGCGCCCTGCCCCTCGCCCTGGCCGCCGGCGCCGGCGCCGAAAGCCGTCAGGAGATCGGTTGGGTCATCGTCGGCGGCATGACCTTCGGCACCCTTCTGACGTTGTTCGTGGTGCCGACGGCCTATACCCTGCTCGCCAAGGATCACTCCAAAACCCAGATCGACGACGAGCTCGCGCTCGACCTCCCCAAAATACCGAACTAACAATCACCGTCCTTGTCCCCTCTCCCATACGAGGAGAGGGCCAGGGTGAGGGAAAAAAGAACCCCCTACCTCCCCCTCCCCCCAAACCAGATCACATGCCGCGCCCCCTTCCCCCCATGGGCCCGCACCCGCACCTCGTCGACTTCAAACCCCACCTTCCGCAACCGCTGCGTAAAATTCCGATCCGGCCCCGCCGACCACACCGCCAACACCCCGCCCGGCCGCAACGCCGAATACGCCGCACTCAACCCATCCACCCCATACAGCCAATCGTTCTGCTTGCGCGTCAGCCCCTCCGGCCCGTTGTCCACGTCCAACAAAATCGCGTCATACCCCTGCCGCTCCGCCCGAAGAATCCCCCGCTACATCCCCCTCCCGCACCACCACCCGCGGATCGTCCAGCGCGTGCCCGTTCAAATCCCGAAGCGGTCCACGATTCCACGCCACCACCGCCGGCACCAACTCCGCCACCACCACCTGCGCCTCGCCGCCCAGGTGCCGCAGCGCCGCCGCCAGCGTGAACCCCATGCCCAAACCCCCGATCAACACCCGCGCGCGATCACCGTCCGCCAGGCGGGCACAGGTCTGTTCCGCCAGCGCATCTTCTGAGCCATGCACACGACTGTTCATCAACTCGCCGCAGCCGGTGAGCTTGATCGAGAACTCCGCCCCGCGTTGATAAAGGCGCAGCTCACCGCCATTGCCGGGAATCTGGACGGCGTCCAACGAGATCCAGGGGGTCATGAATGCCTCAGGCGACGGGGAATGATCCGTGGGGCTCGAATGCTATCGCAATGCGGGGCTCGAGGACGATTCTGCGCAGCCTATCCCTCAGGTTTCATGCCACCTGTCCGGATCGCAGCAGCTGTTGGACCTGCCCGGGGTTCTCGCAGGCGTTCGGAATATTCAGGCATATCGCGGCTGAAGCCGCCAGCACAAAGGACTTCCGTCTGTTCATGAATATGCAATGTCCATGTTGCGTGGACAGATCCGAATAATGGACATCTGGCATAGGGTGGTTGGTTTCGGCGCAGCCGGTCACTCCGGAAGCCCGGCCTCCCGCAGCCAAGCCTTGAGATCTTCCAGAGATGTCGCGTGTTTGAACGGAAAGACATTGTCCAAGCGGGATAGGGAGATGGTCGGGTGCAGCATCCGCAGCTGTTCGACCGTCCAGCTCGCCTCATCCAGCCGTCCGAGCCTTGCCTGGGCCGCGGCGAGCCAGACATAGCTCCTCGGATTGCTCGGGCTGATCTCCACCGCCCGTTCCAGGCTCGCCAGCGCCCCCTCCGTTTGCCCCAGCGAGAATGAAATGCCGCCGGCGACCAACAGGTAGGTTGCGGTCACGTGGGGATTCAGGCGCACCGCGGTATCCAAGTGCTTGCCGCCTTCGTCCGGGCGCCCGGCGAAGTGCAGCACCCATGCCAATGCGGCGTGCGCATCGGCGTAACTCGGGCGCAGAGCGATGGCCTGTTCGAGCTCTTCGATGGCATGAGGATAATCGCGGTCAAACAATGCAATGAAGGCATTGACGAAGTGCACTTCGGGCAAGGCACGATCCAGCTCGGTGGCCTGCTGCGCCAGTGCTCGCGCCCGCTCCACGGCAGCGGAAGGATCATCGCTCCAGCCATCGGTGAACTCTCGCAAATGCACCAGGGCCAGACTGGCATAGGCACGGGCGAACTGCGGATCCAGTGCGATGGCCCGCTCGAAACTCTCCTGAGCCGCCGCCAGATCGTCGTAGGCGCGGCGGCCCTGCGCGTTGCTGCCCTGTAGAAAATGATCGTATGCCTCCATGCTGGCCGCGTAACGCTCACGCAGGGACTCGGCCTCCCCCGCCCGCAGGCTCACCTTCAGGGAGGTCGCAATGCGCTCGATGATGGCGTCCTGGACCGCGAATGTGCCTTCGAGCGGTTCGTCGTAGCGTTCGGCCCAGAGATGATTGCCCCCGGCGGCATCGATGAGCTGGGCGTTGATGCGGATGCGCCCGGCGTTGCGCCGTACGCTGCCGCGGAGGACGTACGCGACGCCGAGCTCCTCCTGCAGCCGGGTGAGGCTCTCGCCCCCCTGATAGGCAAACGCCGAATTGCTCGCGATCACCGAGAGATGCGGGCTTCGAGCCAGTTCGGTG
>Ga0209347_1004083_pt1 | contig 15782 bp, 15 predicted proteins | sample AutmiccommuBRH23_FD_187382 | JGI IMG/M metagenome (GOLD analysis project Ga0209347, IMG submission 187382) | Deep subsurface microbial communities from Mt. Terri, Switzerland - Autotrophic microbial communities BRH/23 (SPAdes) (version 2) | ecosystem: Environmental > Aquatic > Deep subsurface >...
ACATTCCCATAGGTGTCAATTTGAAAATATTTTTCGCCATTTGTATCAAAGACTGAATAAGTAGCTGCAACTTTGGTATGAACGGTATTTCTTTCCTTTTCGAGTCTATTAAACTTCTCTAGATTAATCTGTGCCATATTTCTTCCTCCTGATAGACAATAGTCATCATAAGTAAATCTCAATGGCTCTCCAAATCTAAAATACCTTTATTTTATTTGGCGAAAAGGAGTTACTTTCCTGCAATAACTCCTAAGAGTCCTCTGTTTACCACATGCATGGTTGTTTTAATGCTTTAAAAATATTTATATAGTTCTCTCTAATATCCAGACACAATGTTACATACCGTTTTACTAATTGCAAAAGAGGATTGAGGATCCCCTCCATTAAAGCACTCATAAAGCAGTCCGATAGCTTTCGCATTATTAATCAGCTCCCTAACAAAAATCAAATTCTTTAAAACCCCTCTTATTAATGATATGGCATTAGCCAGCCACAAACTTAAGTTGCTTTGGAAGGCCCCTGACCCCTTGGGAACGGGAAACGCGTTCGGTGAACTACTTAAAAGATTCAATAACTTTTAGGATAAGCTCTTTTAATGCTTTTTCGTTATAATCCCTGATGTTTATCCAGCCTCGTGCATCTACTTCAGTTTTATATTCTGGAAGATAACCGCCATATACATATCCATTTCCGGTATAGCTTAATTCCCGAGCTAACACTTTTTTGTCCTGCATGCTGCCTTCAAATATATAATTGACCCGTCCGTTGCTAATAATTTTCTCAGATAGTTCCGGGAAAGACTTGAAAATCTTGCGTTTCTGGTCAAACGACAAAAACACAAATATCCCTCCATTTCACTGGAACGCCTATTGTCAAAACCAACAATTAAGCAAAAAAGGACCCTACCCCAACGCGCTCCAAATCCCACATTGTGGCCGCCCCCCAATACTCCCCCACATATTCCCAAATTTTCCCCAGCTACATCCATTATAAGCAACAATATCCATTATGTCTACCAACGTATCTTCAGACAGTGAATTAATGCAAAAACCACCGGCGGTATTCCGCCGGTGGTTTTAACATCTTATGACGTTGGCTTTGGCTCTATGATCTTCTTTCGTTCCTCAACTTCTTTACATATTTGCTCAACTTGTTCACTTAGATCAGTGAATATTGCATATCTCTTAAGATCAAGAGATGCAGCTTCAAGATTGTTCAAGGTATTATTAATTTTTTCATCGATATTCACACTATCCCCTCCTCATTTTTCCTTGTACTAGTGTGCCCCAACTACAAAAAATTAAGGTGGAAAAAGTGAACTGCAATGCGAAACATTGGGTGGCTGAGATGTTAGGGTTTCCCTCGCTGGCGTCGTAATTCATCTTGGCCCAAAACCGCCCACCCCAAGATAGCTTTGCGGTCTGGATATGTTCATAAGGTTTCGTCGTTACCGTCTTACCAAGACTTGCTGAGTCCCCCTGCAAAGTTGAGGGCGGAGCCAAGGATGGCGGAGCGCCGTCGGGCCACGGACGGGCCGTACGGCGGGCACCCCTCGACTTTGCAGGGGGAGGAAGTTAGTCTTGGTAGGCGGGAACGTCTGGAACTGTTGAACATATCCAGTCCCTAAGCCGCCTTACTGTTGGCGGTTTTGCACTGGGACGATTCGGCTGCAGTGTGGGAAACCCGTCATCTCAGCCACCCCCATGATGAATACGTTCAGGGGGTGCCTTACCCATCGGCCAAATTGTCTTACTTATCGGCCACCGGCGGTTTCCCCATCTCCTTCAGTACCTCGTTCAAAAATTCAATCCGCACAAAATCTTCCAAAGTTTTGCCTTTGACAACGCCTTTCTTATCCATATAATCCCACAGCCCATTAATATAGCTCATGTTAGGATCGTAAGTTATCCCCGCTGTCTTCCAGCGTTCTTCATATTTTTCCACCTTGTTTTGCGAGGATAGGTCAACACCTTTATCTTTAAAATATTGCATATGTACTTCTTGGTTCAAAGCGGGCAGTTCAGCAAACATAGATTCTGCCTTATCAGTTGATAAAACATGGGCTTTTAAAATGGCCTTTACAAGCTCAGGGTCATTTTTAATTACCTCTTTCTTCGCAATCAGCCAGACCCGGGGCTGTATCTCGCTGAACAAACCATCGGGGTTAAGTGAATAAACTTTGCTGCCCGGAACCTTTTTTACAGCACTGTCCACATTGTCACTGTTAAATATGCAAACAGCCGAATAATTTCCCGTGCTGTAATTTTCTAACGTCTTACCAACTATATCGTCCCAGACTACCTCTACTGTTCCCCCTACAGAGCTGGAAGCTAACCCTATAGTATTCAGGACTTTGTTTAGCTGGAAATCATCACTGTATCTTAAATTGGCTATCCCCACTTTTTTGCCGTCAAGATCCTTCAGTGATTCAATCTCCGGCCTAACTACCAATTGCACATCATTTATGTTCAGGCTGCCTGCAATAATTGCATAATCGTTACTGCCGCCAAACTTTGATGTTTCTGTAATATAAGTAGTAAAGGCACTATGGGGCAGGTAAAAAAAGTCTGGCTCGCCTTTATCAAGCAGAGGATAAACATTATCCAGACTACGGGTTGAGATATATCTTACATCTTTTCCTAACGTCGTCAATTGTTCAGCAATAATGTTAGATTTCTGATTTACCAATGCATGCGGTGAGGTTGTCGTCATTGCCACAAAAGCAATAACTGCCTCATCCTTATCCCCACCGGCTGTGGTCTCTTTTGAGCCTCCGCATCCAGCAGCGATTAGAAGCAGTACCAATACCATGAAACCTACTGTCAGTTTTCTAAACAAACCCACCATCTCCAATCCATTGATAATATTAGAACATGCAATATATGTAATCCTTTTAATGTAGATTCTATTTAAAATATGCTTTTCCTTCTACAATTCTCCAGATAACAACACTTCGCCCGCATTTTCGACATCAAAAATTTCGGTGAATATGCCGCAATCGGCCTAACAAAATCACCAACCGGCCAACTAACCAGAATTGTGATAATCCCATCTGCCCTACTATAAAATATAGGCCAACCAACCTAAAAAAATATTTGACCAATGCTCATCACGTGATTACACGGTAACTAAGCAAGGGACAAAAACAATAGGGGTGAGTTAAAATAAAAAAACGGCGAAAATCATCCAGGACTATCGCCGTTTTATCATTACACCCAACCTCTATTTACTCCCTGATACGCCACCCGACACCAAAAACGTCATTACATCCGAACTGTTGGCCGTAATCGGTTTAACACATTCACTCGGCACTACCAGCAGGTTCCCGGCAAAGTTATACGACTGGGGCAGGTAAACAGACACATGTCCCGGCAAACCCAGGAATCCCAGATCATTCCTGGTCACAAATCCGACCACACCGGCATTCTCACCAAAACTAACCATCACCGGGCGGTCAAAACTCTTCTTGTCTCCGACAAAGGCCCCGATCAGGTCTTTGATGGAAGAATACAGAATCTTCACCAGCGGCAGCCTTGATAACATCCTCTCAAGAAAGCCAAAGAACTTCTTGGTCACGAAGTTAGAGGCCAAAAACCCAATCAACGTAACAGCCGCCACAGTAATCAACAGCCCCACCCCTGGGATAGGCAGCTGAAGCAGCCCATCAACCTTGGTAAAAATAACATACAAAATATAAATAGAAGCAGCAATAGGAGCCAGCACTATAAGCCCCTGAAAAAAATACCCAGTCAAATTCTTCATAAACCATCTTCCTCCCTGCGGACGACTCATATTATCCGTTCCCTTCATTATTCTAAGACTAACCACAATTTTCCTCTTATAACCAAAAAAGATTAGCAATTCATTGCTTACTGCAACACCCCAATCAGGGAAAGACATTTGCCGCCTGTCAAAAATTGACGAAGACTGGACAGTTATCAGGTGAGTTAGCATTTCATTGCTGGAGGGCACCCCTTACTTGAGTTCATCATGGGTGCTCTGGAATAATAGTGATTCCCTCGCTGACATCGTAATTCATCTTGGCACAAACCCGTCAATGTCAAGGTAAGGAAGCGCCGCCTGTCCGAAGACGACGAAGGCCGCCGGTAAGTTTTTATGTATCAATTTTACAGTACGAAAAACGGGAGGCGGCCACCTTGAGAGGATTACCCACCTGAGTCGTCAAGTTCGGCGCTGTTTCCCTGATGTTGGCGGTTTTATGCCTTAGATGAATTAGATGGCAGTGTGGGAAACCCGTTATCCCAGCCGTCTCCATGATGAATACAATTAGGGGGTGCCTTACCACAAAGCCAACTCACCGGGAACGCGTTTTCGTCAAGTTCGGCGCTGTTCCCCTGATGTTGGCGGTTTCAGGCCCTAGATGAATCGTCGGCAGTATGGGAAACCCGTCAGCCCAGCCACCCCCATTATAAATACAGTTAGGGGGTGCCTTACCAGGGCAAATAAAAAAGGACTTACCTACGGCAAGTCCTCGTCAACTTCATTAATGGCACCCAAAAATGCCGTTCCCTTCCTATGTCCAAAACCTGCCTCTCGCAGGTGGGCAACCTAGATAGGCTTTTGCCATCCGTTCAAAGACGGCCCGACAGCTACCTAACATCGGAATCCCGATAAATCAATGTAGGTTGGACATATCAAAGGTAACGCGCATCTCAGGTAAAGCGTCTTTCGACAGTATTAATCGTAACACACAAATAAGTTTTATGCAAAGGCGGTTAATTCAGTCTTTTCTTTGTTTAAAACGAAATAGATTTCTGAGTGGGTTTTTTACTGCGTTATACTATCCAATGCTCATCATTACCTTAAACATCAAGACAACAGGCAGCATAGATTAAATTTACTTATATCCTATTTATCAATAAACAATTCAGATAATCCATCGATATGCTTTTCTCTGACGGAACGGATAAATTCTTCATTTTGAGCAGCTAAAGTTACCATGCCCTTTGCTCCCAGCATGAGGTTAATTATTTCAGCAATTTTATTCAGCAGATCTTCCGGAATTGTGTCAATTCCCCCAAAATCAATCGTCACTTTTAGTGGCTGGACATAAAGAAGCCCTTGCGCAGCCTGGAGTAGTGACCCAATGTTATCCATGGACAAAAGTTTTGTAATTCTTATGTAAAATACTGACTCTATGTTTTTTATAATAAAGGGGCTGTCTGGTTCCTGTTCAGCCGGCACTTCTGCAGGTTCAGGCTTTTTTTCCGGTTCAGCAGCTTTGGTCGCGGCGGGGGGCTTCGACAAAGCTCCCAAAACATTGTTTATTACAGCAACAAGCTTTTCAGGGTTGATAGGCTTGATAATATAATGTTTGGCCCCACACTTTAGAGCTTCCAGCACCATTTGTTTTTGATCCAGGGCACTGACCATCCAGAACATCTTCCATGTATTCTATTTCCTCGTCTTCAGTGAGCTCACCCAGGACGAATTTTCTGACCACCCTTTTTAATACTGCTTCTTCCATGCTGATTACGAACAAACCTTCTATGGCGCCTTTTATGGTGATAAAGGTTGTAATCTTGTAAAGAAATACTTTTCCGGTCTGCTGGCATTTAAACATTCGGTGAAATTTATCTCCAACCCAATGTGATCAATAAGGAAGCTGCTGGTGGTCTCAATAAGCGGGTTAATTATTTCGGAAGTGGCTATACCCCAGAATTGTTCGGTCTCCATGGGTATTGTGAACTTAAATTCGGCCTGGGCCTGGGCCGCCACCTTTTTAAAGTTGATTTCGTTTTCTTTAAACAGGTAATATTTACAGCTCTCTACATGGTTCAGCCTATTGCCATCATCATACTCCGGCAGTTGCCATAGCCGCAGGAAGCACAATTGACCTGGCGCTCCTCCGGGGTGAGCTTATGCATGCGTTCCCAGGTTAATTCCTCTTCTTCTTTAGAAGGCTCATGTAAATGTCTGTTTGAGGATTTATCCGAATAATCTCTTGAAAAGTCGATGTTTTCATCATCTATTCTCTTATAATATTCCTCAAACAAACTCGGGTTGGGATCATCGGAGGTATTGTGCTTTTTGATTTGCTCCTCCCGGCGCTTGTCCATAATCAGGTCAACCTAAAAATGGCTATGATCGTGGGTTACAGCCGGACCGATGTTGCAGCCGTATTGGCAGTTAAGGACATCCACCAGGAGCGGCGCCTGCCCCGCAGCTAAGTCATCCTTGAGCTCAGGCAGGTATTTCAAATAAACCTCTTGAGGTCCCTCAATTCTCGGAACATCAGACTTTTTGATGGGCACACCAAAACGGCGGAAGGTATCGGTTAAACCTCCGGGTTGAGAAAAAACCACTGCTCGCTCAGCTTCAGGTGAATCAAAACCTGAGGGCTCCAAGGTCTCTAATGAAACACCCTGCTCCTGAAGATATTGGTCCAGTGACCGGTAAGTAATATTGTAGGAAACTATCCCGCCGGTATTAGGGACAGTGCTGGCATTTATTTTTATCTAACCTGATAATTTCCGGTAGTCCCATAATCTCACCTAACCATCTCAATTTTTTTGTAAACACTCATAGTAATTGTTATTCGCCGCAAAAAACTATCTGAATATTTTCAGGCACCTGTTAAGAATCCCGTTTAGATATGCCAATATAACACCATAATTCGTAATTTTTACGCCCTTCTCTATACAAAAATCCATCCTGGTCTGCATGACTTTTTTATTGAGCATACATGAGCCACAGTGAATCACCAAGTCATAAGCGGCTATGTCCTCCGGGAAATCATGCCCCATTTTGAATTCATATTTTAGTTCCCTGCCCACATGCCTGTTCAACAGCATCGGTATTTTAACCCTGCCTATATCCTCATGGGAATGATTATGGGCACAGGCCTCAGATATTAATATCCGGGAGTTTTCATTAAGCTCCGTGACCTTTGCCGCCCCATCCACCAGGGTATCGAGGTCTCCTTTATACCGGGCAAACAGTATTGAAAAACTGGTCAGTCTGATATCCTCCGGCACAATCTCACTTACCCGCCTGAAAGCCTGGGAGTCAGTGACCACAAGATTCACGTTGTCCAAGTCTGCAAGTGCCGAAGCAAGTTCAGTATCCCTTACCACATAGCTCTTTATGCCGTGATCCAAACAGTCGCGGATGAGCTGAACCTGGGGTAATATAATTCTGCCTTTCGGGGCTTCCGAATCCACCGGCACCACCAAGATGATTTTGCCATCAGGTGGTATCAGGTCCCCGACAATAGTTTCTTCTGCCTCATCCACTCTGAGCCTTTTGATCAACTCGTCTTTCAGGAACAGTATATTTTCATTACTGTCAGTAGATACAAATACCGCTCCGTTATATCTCGATTTTATGTTTTCCAGCTGCTCTTTGGAAACCTGGTCAATCTTGTTGACAACAAGCATATGCCGGATACTGTATTTCTTAAAGCCCTTTACCGCTTCTAGGTAGGCTTCTTCATCCAAATCCGTTGCATCCATGACATATATAGCGAAATCTGTACTCTGCAGTATTTTAAGACTTCTTTTGACCCGCAGCTCCCCCAGCTCACCTGAATCATTCAAACCAGCCGTGTCAATGAACACCACCGGCCCGAAGGGAATTAGCTCCATGGCCTGTTTCACCGGGTCAGTGGTAGTGCCGTTGATGGAGGATACCAGTGATACCTCCTGCCCGATGATGGCATTCAACAGTGACGACTTCCCGGAATTGGTTTTGCCGAAAATGGCAATATACTTCCTGCTTGCATTAGGTGTATTGTTCATTTAGTTAGTCACTGCCTCCCTTCCCAGCTTACACAATCACCCCTGGACATATCGGGGACAAAGCCGGCCTGCAAAATTCTACTTGCAATGCACTCCCTGCACTCGGCAGCTTCCTCTCCTGTACAGACCTTATCATCATATAATAAATATTTATTTCTAACCTCGATAGGCGACAGGTTCGGCATAACTACATTGGCCCCTGCTTTAAGTCCCAGCTCTCTCCCCAGGGGGTCTATCGTACCCAAAGCAGTAGTGGCAGGCAAAAGCACTGCCGGCAAAAGCAGCCTGATAATGGCCAGCAGTGTCACGGTCTGCTCAACTGTACCCCGGACCGTATTTGCCAGCGGAGTATGGTGATGCGGAATAAATGGGCCGATTCCCACCATATGGGGCTGGAGGTCCTGTAAAAACTGCAGGTCAGCCACATAATCTTCGTTAGTCTGGGTAGGCAGCCCTACCATAAAACCGGCGCCAACCTGATAGCCAATCTCTTTCAGGTGCCACAGGCACTGCTGCCTGTTTTCAAAACTCATCCCCGGGTGTAAGCCTTCATACAGTTTTTTTGAAGCGGTCTCATGTCTAAGCAGGTACCTGTCCGCACCGGCATCATAATAATTTTTATAGGAGTCATAAGCCCTTTCACCTATAGAAAGGGTAATGGCACAAGACGGGAACCTGGCTTTAATCTCAGTGACAAGTTCCACGATCCCTTCATCAGTATAAAAAACATCTTCCCCGCCCTGCAGCACAAAGGTCCGGTAACCCAGCTCATAACCCTCTGCACAGACGGCCATAATCTGCTCTAAAGTCAGCCTGTATCTCTCCAAATTTCTGTTTGCAGCCCTTATCCCACAGTAATTACAGTTCCTGGTACAATAGTTGGTGAACTCGACCAAACCTCTTAGAAAAACTTTGGTGCCATAATACTTGACCCTGGTTTCATGGGCCTTAGCTATCAAATATTCCCTGGCGGCCTCGTCCAAATTGTCAAGCAGGTAGAGCAGGTCTTCGCTGCCTGCGTAATTATCTTTATGCAGCTTATAAATCAGCTTATGCAAACCTGACATAAAATTGCCCCTTAATGTCCTAAATGTACAAATCCCGTTTGCCTTTTTCAAGCCTTTGAAGATATTCCACTATGGTGTTATATACCGGTTCGCCACTGAATCTAAGGACATATTCACCAATTAGTTTTTCTCCAGCCTGCCTGGTTTCCGCGGAGGCATAATCCAGCAGGTATTCTTTAAATGTAAAGATCGCATTGGGCATACAGAAGTTATGTACAAAGCTGGATTTGGCATACCCCATAAAATTCTCACCGGTTCTCCCGGCACGGTAGCAGGCGGTACAAAAGGACGGAAGACTGCCCATGGTACAGTTTTCACGGACAATATCGTCAAGGGACCGGATATCGCCCAACTGAAACTGTTCTTTGTCTGGCAGCTCATTGCCGGCAGATTTACCATAACCTCCAACCCCAATCCTGGTACCTCCGTCAATCTGGGATATGCCCAGTGGAATGACTTCCCGCCGCACCTCAGGCTTTTCCCGGGCAGTAAGAATCATCCCAGTGTAGGGCACGGACAGTCTTAATATAGAAACCAGTTTTTTAAAATTCTCGTCCCCTACCGCATATTGCGGTTGGTCAGCAAAGGGCGTCCCGGTGGCCGGCTCAATCCGGGGGAAGGATATGGTGTGCGGACCCACCCCATTATATTTCTCTTCTAAGTGGATAGCGTGATATAGAAGTCCCATCACTTCAAATCGCCAATCATACAATCCGAACAAGGCGCCGATGGCCACATCATCAACCCCCGCATCCTGTGCCCGATCCTGGGCATACAGGCGCCACCTGTAGTGTCCTTTGATGGTGCCGGCAGGATGCACCTTTCTGTATGTCTCATGGTGGTAGGTTTCCTGAAATACCTGAAAAGTCCCGATGCCTGATGCTTTAAGTTTGGCCAGTTCCTCCCTGGACAGGGGGGCACAGTTAATATTTACCCTCCGGATCTCACCGTGTTCGTTCTTAACGCTGTATACCTGCTTAATCGTCTCGCAAATGAAATCAATATTGGTTTCCGGTGATTCTCCATACACCAGCACAGTTCTCTTCTGCCCTTCGCCAATCATTATGCTGACCTCTTGGGCTATTTCATCCATAGTCAGGGTTTTTCGGTCTATACTATTGTTGCTTATCCTGAAACCACAGTATTTGCAGTTGTTGGCGCACTTGTCGCTGATATATAGCGGGGCAAAAAACACAATGCGGTCACCGTAAACTTCCCGTTTCAGTTTGTTGGCCAGCGCAAACATCTCTTCGATGGTTGCCCTGTCCTGGTTTTGAATCAAGATGGCGGTCTCTTCAGGCTCCAGCCTGATTTTTTGTTCAGCCTTTTTCAGAACCATGCGAACATCGACGGGCTTCGGGTTTCTCCATTTGTTAAGCTGGCCCCAAATTTTAGTATCATCTATAAAGTCCTTATCCATCTTGTCATATTCTATAAAATCCTGCTTGTACTTCTCCAAGTAATTCATTCTTTACACTTCCTTAAATGTTAGCTTATAGCTAAATCGAGCTTTAAAGTTTTATGGCTATATGATATAGAAAACAAAAAGATATGTAAAGCCTTCCTCCTTTTTTGTCAACATTTAGGCATAAAAAAAACGATGAATATTTTTAAAATATTCATCGTAGTTGCATAAATCAAACCGAGATAAATCGATAAGCCGGGTTCTGTCATTGGATGATCATCTATCTGGGACGGCTGTTACCAGCACGCCTCATGCGACCTTACCCGGGAGCGGAACGGGCCGTTCCATTGCCCCCCTATTCGGTCTTGCTCCAGGTGGGGTTTACCTAGCCGACCAGTCGCCTGGCCGCTGGTGAGCTCTTACCTCACCTTTCCACCCTTACCACGAACGGGCTCAAGGCCTCTTGCCGTGGCGGTTTATTTCTGTGGCACTTTCCTTAGGGTCGCCCCCACTGGGTATTACCCAGCACCTTGCCCTGTGGAGCCCGGACTTTCCTCAGGTACCACCTTTCGGCCTAGTACCCGCGACCATCTGATTTACTCGGTTCTTATTCAACTTCGGACTTACATCTTAACATTTTTCTTAACATAAGTCAAATGCCAGATTTAGTTAATTGAGCCCCAATAAATCTGCCCTCATCGGGGAATAGATAACTATCTCTGTCGTATCCTCTAAGGCATCGAGTTGGTGCAGAGAGTTGCCCTGTATAGTCAGAGCAGCGCCCCTCCTCATTATTATATCTTTATCTGCCACAACATATTTAAGTGCGCCTTTTACTATATAGCTGGCCTGCTCGTGAAAATGGTGGTGTACAGGTATTTTTGATCCTTTTTTGTACTTGAACTGTACTATCATAATTTTTGGCGTAAAGGCCAGTACAAGTCCAGTGATGCCGGGTCCCACTTCAAATTGAATGGCCTGTGCTGTGATGGTTTCCGGCGAAGCAAGGGAAGCCGCCTTGGCCAGTTCCTTGGCCCGGACGTTTTCCCGGCCAGGAATAAATTTGACCTTATAATCGCCGAAAGCAGTGGATAACACTTTTACCTCATCGTGAAGAGGGATGATGTTTTGCGCACGGGCTGTCATATTAGCGCCCAGTTGACCCACCACTAGCCGATTGTCAGTGTAAACAACCACATTATTGAAGTGCCAGTCTGAAGCCTTCTTAAGTGCCTTGATTATTGCCTGGTACACCGAGGAATTCTGAGTTTCAATGCCGATATATTCCGCTTCTTCAAAAAACGGTACATGGTCGGGGTCGGTATAAAAGCAGACTCCTATTCCAGCATCCCCGTTGTTTTGCCGGGCATGCCCACCGACAAAAATATGCAGGGTATTCAAATACTTCACTTCCCGTCCTCAAGTTTATAAAAGCTCATGGTTTCATATCATTATATGAAAAAAGTTCCATATGTGCTTTTACTGAGAGGCAGGGAGTTTTTTTTTATTACTAGTCTACAACTAAAAAGCGGCCACAGTTGTCACAGGTAATAATCAAATCTTTGGACTTGGCCTGTTTGCGCAGGTCAAAAGAAACTGTCATGTGGCATCCGGAACATACACCGTTATTCAGTCTGGCTATTGCCTTACCGTCACTATAATTCCCGCCCTGCAGCCGGTATTTCTCTATCAGACCCGGTTCGATTGTTTTTGACAACGCTTCTTTATTCGCCGCAGCTTCTTCAAGGGCGCTGGCAAGCTCTAGTTTCTTGTCATTATAGAATTTATGAAGCTGGCGGAACTCCTTCTTTTTCTTTTCCAATACCTCCACTAGTTCATTGAAAATCTTCTCATTATTATCAAGGTCCTCCATCATCTTCAAAGCATGTTCTTCACTTTCTTCAACCTTTTCCTTGATTCTATCGATATTTTTCTGGGCGGCCTCAAGTTCTTTAACGTTAGCCGTATTCCCGCTGTAAAGTTCATCATTAGCCCTGCCAATCTTTTCCTTTAACAAATTAATGGATTCTTCTACAAATTTTAAATTGCTTTTGTTGCTTGCCAGCTCTTGGTTCAACTGAACTGTTTCAACTTGACACTCTTCAATTTCCTGTTTAAGTCTTTTTAATTCCTTAAACTCCGGAATTGATTTAAGCTGCTTCTCCAGGCCCGAAATTTTTTCCTGAAGAATCTCCAATTCCAACAAAGCTTTAACAGTTGTCAATAAATCACTCCCTTTATAAATTCCTGAGTTAGGCAAACAAAAACAGAAGGCAACTGCCTTCTGCTAAAAATAACTTATAACATCACAATTAGTTCGGGATATGTGCACAGGCAGAGATAAACCGTCTTGAATCAGGGCATCTCTCAGCCACTGTGCTAATTTCCCCACTACCGGTATCTCAGTGGCAAAATGACCGGCATCCACAAAATTAAGCCCTAATTCCAAAGCCTGCTGGGCTTCATGATATTTAACATCACCGGTGAGAAAAACATCCGCTCCGGCAAAAGACGCCTTATGTATAAACTTGCTCCCGCTGCCGCCGCATAGAGCTACCTTTTCCACATCAGCTTCCGTATCTCCGCCGAAACGGAGGGCATTAACACACAGTGCCTTTTTTACTTTCTCCATGAACTGGGCTAGTTTAACCTTTTGGGGCAGCCTGCCGATCCGTCCCAGCCCATAACCGGTCCCGGCATTGGCCAGCTGGTAGATATCATACGCCACTTCCTCATATGGGTGGGCTTGAATCATAGACCTAATTACTTTGTTTAAATGGTTTTCCCTGACAATGGTCTCCAGCCTCACCTCGGCCGCCTTTTCCAGCACCCCGATCTCACCTAGGAACGGGTTACAGCCTTCACTGGCTTTAAAAGTTCCCATGCCCTGAACGGAAAAGGTACAATCTGAGTAATTGCCAATCCAGCCGGCCCCAGCTTTAGTCATTGCCTCACGGACCGCATTGGTGTGGCTCTCAGGAATAAACACAACAATTTTAAACAGCTTCTCGGACTTATCAGCGTTAAGAACTTGTATATCCTGCAGTTCCAATAACTCCGCAAGAACTTGGTTAACTCCCTCCCTGGCGCTGTCCAGGTTAGTGTGAGCACAGTAAACTGCTATATCATTCTTAATCAGTTCTGCCATCATTTGTCCTTGCGGCAGGTCTAAACGCAGATTCTTCAAGGGCTTAAAAATAACCGGGTGGTGGGAGACAATAAGATTCGCCCCAAGCAGCAGTGCCTCGCTGAGGACATCATGATTAACATCAAGAGTAACCAAAACCCCTGTAATTTCCTGCGCTGGATTACCGACCTGCAGTCCGATACTATCCCAATCCTCGGCCAGGTTTTTGGGGGCAAATTTTTCGATTAGGCTGGTTACAGTCTGACACCTTACAGACATTCCAAAATCCTCTCCAAATCATTATTTCTCTTCTTCAACCGGTCTTTTTTTTCGATAGCTCCAACAGAATCGCTTCTCTCTATATCGGCCAATATCCTGCTGTTTTGCATGATCTCCGCAGAAATTGTCTCCTTAAGCAGCGGATGTCTTTTCTCAAAAAGCCTAGGCCCAATTGAGATAATGTCTTTTTCAGCAGTAAGCTCCGTACCAGGTACTGCCGATATTATTGGATAAAGGCGGCCATCTTCACAAATTAGTTCTTCATCAATTATACGCCATCCATATTCTGAAAGCCACAGCCTCAAGTACCCCTCATCGGACATTGGCTGCAGGACAAGTTTCTTTAGCAAGCCCGTTTTGGGAGCGGCCTCAATGATGTTTTTGATGGTGGCTCCTCCCATTCCAGCAATGGTCGCAACCTCAGTGTCCTGTTCAATAATTTCTAGCCCATCTCCCAGTTTCAGCGTAATCATTCCGTTTAAGCCGGCAGCCCTCACATTTCGCCTGGCCGCTTCCAACGGGCCTTCGTTCAAGTCACCCGCGACAACTTTATCACATATTCCTGTTTTTATAAGATAAATGGGCAGAAGTGCATGGTCTGTCCCAATGTCAGCAACTCTACTGCCTTTCGGTATCTGTTCAGCTATAGCCAATAGTCTATGAGGTAGATTCAAATTTACAACCTCTTTATATTATAATATTTACTAGTATTTTCAACACAGATTAATTAAAACCCTCTAATAACAATTTTCCATATTAATCAGGCACCGGTCACCATTAGCCGCCGGTTCCTGATACTGGATTAAATGGATGAAGATGCGATGTATCAGATTCCTTTTCGAGGACAAAATAATGAACGTAAAGGGTTCATAACAGCCGAGCGAAGATCGTTACAGGCTCTGTTAAGGGGTCTGTAATGGTCGACCAAAGGTTATTGCAGGGTCTATTGTTTCCCTTTTGGGCTCTGTAATAGCCGGAGGGCAGATCATTACGTGGCTTCGTATGGGTCTGCAATGGTCCGAACGATCATTGTAGGCTCAGTAGGGGTCCGTAATGGTCGAGCCACGATCATAATGGGTTCTGGAAGGCCTTTTAATTTCCGGATTTCTTCTCCGGTTCTCTGGGTCTAAGGGTCTGTAATGGCCGAAAGGTCATTACAGGCTCGGTAAGGATTCATTATGGTCAGGCAAAGGTTATCATAGGTTCTGTAAGGTTCCGTTGTAGCCGAAAGGTTGCAGCGGGGTCTGTAGGGATCTGTGGTAGCCGGCGGCAGGTTGTTATGGGCTCTTTTCAGTTTTACTTCTAAGGACCTATGGTAGGGCGAGAAGGACAGGCGTTGTGAGAGTCTTCCGGCGGTGGACTCCTGCGGAGTCCGCCGCGACGGAAGACTCTTTCACAACACCTGTCCTTCTCGCCTTTCCTTATGCCTTAGATGCAAATTTTGCAAATCGGGTGACCACGATAGTTCTACAAAGCATCTGCCAGCGAGGACTCCTTTGGAGTCCGCCGCGACGGAAGACTCCTTCACAACACCTGTCCTTCTCGCCTTTCCTTTGATCTTAAAGGCAAATTTGGCAATCGGGGGACCACGATAGTTCTACAAAGCATCTGCCAGCGAGGACTCCGATGGAGTCCGCCGCGACGGAAGACTCTTTCACAACACCTGTCCTTCTCGCCTTTCCTTATGCCTTAGATGCAAATTTGGCAAATCAGGTGACCACGATAGGCGTTTAGGTAATCCGTTGCAAGAGCGGGTCCACAACTTAGACCGGTGGATTCCTGATACTGGATTAAATGGATGAAGATGCGTTGTATTGGATTAGTTCTTAAAGATAATACTAATGAACGTAAAGGGTTCATAACAGCCGAGCGAAGATCGTTACAGGCTCTGTTAAGGGGTCTGTGATGGTCGACCAAAGGTTATTGCAGGGTCTTTGGTTTCCTTTTGGGCTCTGTAATAGCCGGAGGGCAGATCATTACTGGCTTCGTATGGGTCTGCAGTGGTCCGAACGATCATTGTAGGCTCAGTAGGGGTCCGTGATGGTCGAGCCACGATCATAATGGGTTCTGGAAGGCCTTTTAATTTCCGGATTTCTTCTCCGGTTCTCTGGGTCTAAGGGTCTGTAATGGCCGAAAGGTCATTA
>Ga0209347_1004084_pt1 | contig 15767 bp, 12 predicted proteins | sample AutmiccommuBRH23_FD_187382 | JGI IMG/M metagenome (GOLD analysis project Ga0209347, IMG submission 187382) | Deep subsurface microbial communities from Mt. Terri, Switzerland - Autotrophic microbial communities BRH/23 (SPAdes) (version 2) | ecosystem: Environmental > Aquatic > Deep subsurface >...
GTCTGGGGGAATGGGAACCCGCTCGATATCGACGTATTTGTGGCCGAATTGCTTGGCAATCGCCTTGGCCAACGTGTCCTCGTTGATCAGGCCCAGATCGATTAGAACCTGTCCCAGCCTCTTGTTGCTGGTCTTGGCCGTCTTGATCGCGTTGATCAGAGCTTGCTTCTCTACCAGGCCTGCCTTGAAGAGGATTTCCCCTAAGTGCATGCGTTGTTTGGTCATACTAACCTCATGTGCTGCTGCCACCAGTCGGGTTATTATAGCACTTGGGACCCAGTCTGTCAAATCGTCAGCTTCAGTCGCAGCATGTTCAATGCTGTCTGGGCGGCACGCATACGCACCGAACTGCGGTCAGATGAGAAGACAAAGCGCGAGGTCTCCGCACCGTCGCGGCTGTCCACGGCAATATATACCAGCCCCACAGGCTTGAGTTCACTGCCGCCGCCGGGACCTGCGATGCCCGTAACGCCGATCGCATAATCGGCGCCGGATCGTCGCCGGGCGCCCTGAGCCATGGCACGTGCCACCTGCTCACTGACTGCACCATATTCTTCGATCATTTTCACGGGCACCATGAGTTCCGTGTGCTTGGCCGTGTTGCTATATGTGACCCACCCGTAGGAAAAGTACACGTTGGAACCGGGAACATCCGTAAGCAACGAGGCGATCAGGCCCCCCGTGCAGGATTCCGCCACGGCCAGGGTCAGGCCCATTTGCGTGAGGCGCTCGCCCACGACTTCAGCCAGCGTCTGGACGCCGGCGCCATACACCAGGTCCCCGAGCACCGCCCGCAGGGACCGCTCCTCCTGCGACGCCAAGGCCTCGGCCTCGCTCGATTCGGCAGCCATGGCCACGATCTCCAGCGTGATCACGCCCAGATGGACGGTGCAGTTGACCAGGGGGTTCCGGCCCCGCCGCATGGCGTCGCCGATCATCTCGGCGATCCTCGACTCCCCCGCCCCGAAGCACCGCAGCCTCCTGACCGCGATCGCCTGCCCGGCGGCCAGCCGCTGCAATTCCGGCAGGATGAAGGTGTCGAGCATGTGCCGCATCTCGCTGGGCACGCCCGGCATGGCGAACAGCAGCTTGCCATCGAACTCGGCCCGGATGCCCGGGGCCGTCCCCACCGGGTTCTCGATGGCGTCCGCCCCGCGCGGGATACAGGCCTGAGCCGTATTCCTCTGGGGCATTTCGATGTTCCGGCGGTCGAAGAACTGCCGCAGGGTCGCGAGCAGGTCCTCTCGAAGCTCCAGATCGACCCCCAGAAAGCCTGCGATGGCCTGTCGCGTCAGGTCGTCGTCGGTGGGTCCCAGCCCTCCGGTGACAATCAGCACATCCGCCTCCTCGCAGGCCAAGGCCAGTTTCCGCCGGATCGCCGGCTCCTCATCGCCGACGCTGTATACGCCGACAACCGGTATCCCCACCGTCCGCAACTGCCCGGCGATATAGGCGGCGTTCGTATCGACCGTCTTGCCGCTGAGCAGCTCGTTGCCGATGCTGATGATGCTGGCCTTCCTGTGACCGCTGTTCATGTCGTGCTCACCAACCCAAACCTCCATCCCCTCTGCCACCTGGGGTCAAATGGTGCGTGATACGCACCCTACGGGCTACGGGCTGTCGCCGGATGTCTCTGTAGGGTGCGTACCACGCACCAACTCCATCCGGCAGCGGCCGTACCACAAGAGAACATGCAACCGCCCTGAGAGATAACCCCAAGGGGCGTTATATCTCGATCATCGCCTTGACGACCCCGTCCCGATACCCGGCGACCAGCTCGAATGCCTCCTGGATCTGGTCGAGCTTGAAGCGGTGGGTCACCATGAAGTCCGGCCGGACCTTCCGCGACGCCACCAAATCAATCGCCTTGCCCGTGCAGCCGTTCTGGCGCCGGATATTGACGATCGTGACCTCCTTGCGGCGGATCTTGTCGATCGCGAAGGAGACCCGGTCCTCCCGGGGGATCCCGACCAGCATGAGCTTGCCGCCGGGCTTGAGAACGTCCACTGCCTGATCGAGCGTCTCCTGCTGGCCGGCGCACTCGAATGACACGTCCACCCCCAGCGGCTGCTGCTTGAGAATCGCCTCCACCACGTCCTCCTGGAGCGGATTGCCGACCCAGGTGGCGCCACCCTTTCGGGCCGTTTCCACGCGGCTATCGATCTTCTCCGTCAGGTAACAGGCCCGCACGCCCTCGGCTTGGGCACAAACCATGCAACTGAGACCGATGGGCCCGGCCCCAAAGATCGCCACGTCGGCCGCCGGAGCCAGACGGGCCTGCTGGACCGCATAGGCCCCGATTGCCAGCGGCTCACAGAGCACGCCCTGCTCAATGGTGATCTTGCCGCTTATGGGAAAACAACACTCCTCCGGCATGACGATGAACTCACTGAGACAGCCGTCGCCCTGACCCGGGGTGCCGAGGAATCGCAGGTGAAAGCAAGTGTTCTCACGACCCTGATTGCACTGGTCGCACTCGTGGCACGACACGGCGGGCTCGACCACGACTTGGTCGCCCACATTGACGTGCCTGACGGCCTTGCCCACGGCCGCCACGGTTGCGGCGCACTCGTGCCCGACGATGAACGGGAACTGAACCACCTGGGACCCGATCCGCCCTGTCTCGAAGTAGTGTACGTCCGACCCGCAGACGCCCACCTTCTCGATCTTGAGCAGAACATCGGTGTCTTTCTCGATCCTCGGGTCGGGGACCTCCCGCACTTCCATCCGACGAATCCCCGTCAACACAGCCGCTTTCATAAACTCACAGATCTCCTGGAACGAACAAACCGCCCATCCGATGAACACAGCCAAACAAGTTTGGCCGTGCCACCCCACTCACCCGATTGGAGTGGACAGCATACTACACATTGAACCGGTAATTGATGATGTCGCCGTCCTTCACGACGTACTCTTTGCCTTCGAGCCTCATCTTGCCGGCAGCCTTGACCGCCTTCTCATCACCCAGGGTCTTGAGGTCGTCGTAGGCCATCGTCTCGGCCCGGATGAAGCCGCGCTTGATGTCGGAGTGTACCTTGCCCGCGGCGTCCCAGGCGATCGTACCCTTGTGAATGGGCCAGGCTCGAACCTCGTCGGAGCCCACCGTCAGGAAGCTGATCAAACCCAGTGCCGAGTAACAGATCTTGACGAATTTCTCCGCCGCCGATTCGGTGATCCCCAGATCGGCCTTGAAAACCGTCCGGCTTTCCTCATCCAACTGGGCCAGCTCATGCTCCAGCTTGGCGCACAACGTCACGACGGGGACCGCGCCGCCCATGACCTGGCCGAGATCGAAGGTCTTGTCGAGCTGGTCCTCCCCCACATTGATGACCAGAGCCATGGGCTTGAGCGTCAGGAAACCCAGCGATTTGATGGTCGCCAGTTCATCCTCGGTCTCAATGGCCGAACTGATGGGCTTCTCCGACTCGATGGCCTCCTGAAGCCGTTTCTGCAAGGCCAGCTCGGCTTTGTCCTGGGCCTGGGTCTTCGTGGGCCTGGTCACCTGCTTTTCGAGCTTCTCGATTCGTGTCGTGACCAGCTCGAGATCGGAGAGAAGCAATTCGGTCTGCAATTCCACCAAATCGCGTTTCGGATCGACCTTGTTGCGATACGGCGGCACAGACGGGTCTTCAAACGCCCGGATCACCATGACCAGCATGTCCACGGTGCGGACCTGATTGATCAGCCGCCGGGCCGCGGTCCGGCCGTGCTCGTCCGTAAAACTGAAGCCCGGCAGATCCAACACGTCGATAGTTGCCCGGACCGTCTTCTGAGGTTTGTAGAGCTTCTCCAGCCACACCAATCGCTCATCCGGCACCGGCACAATCGCCTCTTCGATATTGTTGAGCCCCATCGGAGGGATCGCCTTGCCGCTGATCGCGGAGAATATCGTACTCTTGCCGGACTGCGAGAGCCCGAGCAATGCGGTTTTCATATCATACTCCAGACTACGTCTTTGTCGTTACCCGATCATAAACACTGCCGCCAGAGGCATCATACGCCACGACCGCAGGGAAATCAACCACCTCCAGCAGGCGAATGGCCTCCGTGCCGAGGTCTTCGTAGGCGACAACCTGAGCCCGGACGATGTGGCGGCTCAGAAGAGCGCCCGCCCCGCCGAGCGTCGCAAGATGCACCGCGCCGTGTTGCCTGAGCGTCTGGCGAACCTCGTCGTTGCGGTAGCCCTTGCCCATCATCGCCCGCAGGCCGTGCGCGAGGAGCCTCGGGCTGAAAGGGTCCATGCGAGCGGATGTGGTCGGACCAGCCGATCCAATCGCCCTGCCCGGTCGTGCCGGCGTGGGACCGACGAAGTAAAGGATCGCCCCCTCCAGCGGGATGGGCAGTTCCTCCCCCTGGTCGAGCGCGCCGCACAAGCGCTTGTGAGCCATATCACGGGCGGTATAAATGATGCCGTTGATGGCGATTTCATCGCCCGCCTGCAGCCGACGCGCATCGGCCTCCGTCAGCGGAGCACGCAATCGTATCACTTTTTGACCTCCAGAATCCTTCACGAACATCCACCATACCCCTCGAAGTGTACACCATCCCCGTGGCTTGGCGAAGTCAAAATCCCACGATCCGGACGTCTTTGAACGACGACCGGCCGGAGGCGTACATACTCTTGAGTCCGTATTCTGTGGAATCCCCTGAAAAGGGGTATTGTTTCAATAACCACGTTGGTACAATGTGCTTTATGGTGAAGTACCCGATATTCATGGAGCTGTCGGAACGAAGGGTCGTGGTCGTCGGGGGCGGCGCGGTGGCCGTTCGCAAGGCCGACTCGCTGCTGGAGGCCGGCGCCCGACTGGTGGTGGTCGCCTTCAAACCCAGCGACGCCATGACCGCGTTGTGTACGAACCGCGGGGCCGAGCTGATCCGTGATCGATACGCCAAGCCGTACATCGGGGAGGCCGTGCTCGTCATCGCCGCCACGGATGATCCCCAAGTCAATGAGCAGGTCTATCGCGATTGCCAGGAGTTGGAAATCCTGTGCAACGTGGTCGATGATCCCGAGCACTGCGATTTCTTCGTCCCGGCCCTGGTCAAGCGAGGCGATCTTCAGATTGCGATCGGGACGGGTGGATACTGCCCCGCCTACGCCGGGCACCTCAGACAGCGACTCGAAACCATGTTCACGGAAGAGCACGGCCGATTCCTCGCGGAGCTCGAGAACATCCGCAAGGAGATCATCGAGGAGGTCCCAAGCTCAGCGGACCGCAAGTCATTGCTGGGCAACCTCGTGGACGACGAATCCTTCGAGTACTTCCGAGCGAACGGGCCCGAAGCCTGGCGAGAGCGAGCCCGGGACACGATCAAAACCCGAACGATAAAGACCTGACCTGTTCGGAGTCCCACCTTCAGGCGGATCTACAAGTCTTCCGGCGCAGCCGGCTCCTCTTCTATAACCTCGCGATTTCAAAGGCCGGCCGGACGGCTTTGACCCGCGTAAACGCGGTACTCCGAACGGCATCCTCCACGTCCACTCGTCAAAGCAAGCTGGTCGAAGTATGACACGCTCCCCGACAACTCCATGTCATTCTCGCGCACAAATGCCAGGCCCAGACGGTATAATCTCTGCCTATGAACAAAACCACGGAATTACTGGCTCCCGCAAAGGATGGTGCCGCCGCACAGGCCGCAATTCAATCCGGAGCGGACGCCGTCTATGTCGGGGCGCCGCGATTCAGCGCCCGTGAGGCGGCCGGGAACACCGTTTCCACCATCCGGGAAGTCGTGGAGTTCGCGCATCAGTACTATGCCCGGGTTTACGTGGCGCTGAACACGCTGCTTCGCGACGATGAACTGCCTGCGGCGGAGAAGATGATTCACCAGTTCCATGAGGCGGGCGTCGATGGCTTGATCATCCAGGATGTCGGCCTGTTGGAGCTGGACCTGCCGCCCCTGCCGTTGATCGCCAGCACGCAGATGCACAACGCCACCGTCGAAAAAGTGCAATTCCTCGAGCAGGTCGGGTTCTCCCGCGTGATCCTCGCCCGCGAGCTGACGCTCGACCAGATTCGCGACATTCGCAGCCGGACGCAGGTCGAGCTGGAATGCTTCATCCACGGGGCTCTGTGCGTCGGCGCCAGCGGCCAATGCTATATGAGCTATGCCCTCGGCGGCCGCAGCGGCAATCGCGGGCAGTGCGCCCAGCCTTGCAGGCGGCTGTACAGTCTCAAGGACCAGGCCGGGAACGAGATCGCGAAAGACCGCCACCTGCTGTCGCTGAAGGACCTGAGCCTTGCGGACCACCTGGAGGAGCTGATCGACGCCGGCGTCACGTCCTTCAAGATCGAGGGCCGGCTCAAGGACGTTTCCTACGTCGCCAATACCGTCGGCTTCTACCGTCAGAAAATCGATGCGATTCTGGCCGCCAGGAACATGGGCCGCAGCTCGTCGGGCACGGTCCGGCTGGGATTTGAGCCGAACCTCGAAAAGACCTTCAATCGCGGCTTCACCGATTACGGACTCGCCGGCCCCACCGGCTCTGTCGCGTCGATGGATACGCCCAAGTCCGTCGGCGAATACGTCGGGACCGTCGCCCGCGTAGAGGCATCGTACTTCATTCTCGACGGCAACCGCGAGTTGCACAACGCCGATGGACTGTGCTTCCTCGACCGCGAGCGGAACCTCGATGGGACGGTGGTCAACCGGGTCGAAGCCCGAAGGATCTATCCGCAGAAGATGCACGGCATTCGCGTCGGGCAGGAGATCTATCGCAACTTCGATTACGCATTTTCCCGCCGACTCGCCGGGCAGGCCGCCGAACGGAAGATCCGCCTGACGATGTCCCTGCGAGACGACGCGGATGGAGTGTCACTTTGCGGCGTCGATGAGGATGGAAACCAGGCCGAGGTGGCAATCAGCGGCGGGCAGCCGGCAGAAAAGAAAGAGGCCGCCCGACAGACCATCGTCACCCAATTGACCAGGCTCGGCAACACGATCTTCGAGTGCTCCGATGTGCAGTTGCAGACGCAGGACACTTACTTCCTCCCCGTCTCTCGCCTGAACGCGGCCAAACGCGAGTTGGTCGAGCGGTTGCTGCAAGTTCGCGACGCGAATCGGCCCCGCACTGCCGGGGGCGTCAAACGCAACGATGTCCCGTACCCCCAGAAACACCTGACCTACCTGGGCAACGTGCTCAATGCAAAGGCCCGGGCCTTCTACCAGCGTCATGGGGTCGAGACCATCGAGCCGGCCGCGGAATCCGGCGTGAACCTCTCCGGCAAGGTCGTCATGACGACAAAGTTCTGCTTGCGAAAGGAGTTGGGCCTGTGCGCAGGGCGTGGAGCCAGGGTCCCCGCCGAGCCGATGATGCTGGAGGATGAAGACGGCCGCCGATACCCGGTGCGGTTTCGGTGCGGCCCTTGCGGAATGGAGATACTCCTGGAAAGGGGAAAGAGTCGATGAGCGATCATGTAGCGGAACTGACGACAGGCATACCCGGTCTGGACCAGGCGCTCAAGGGCATCCTGCCCGGCGACAATATCGTCTGGCAGGTCGATGCCGTGGAGGACTACATGGCCGTGGCGGCTCCGTATGTCAATGCCGGCCTGCAATCCGGGCGAAAGGTCATCTACTTCCGGTTCGCCAGCCATCCCCCGGTGGTCTTTCAGGGCCGATCGGTCGAGATCCACGAGCTGGACCCCGCCGAGGGATTCGAGACGTTCATCGCCAGGATTCACGCGGTCATCGAGGCCGCCGGCCGGGGCGCGCTGTACGTCTTCGACTGCCTCTCCGAGCTGGCCGCCGACTGGTACTCGGATTCCATGCTCGGCAATTTCTTCATGCTCACCTGCCCCTATCTCTACGACCTCGAGACGGTGGCCTACTTCGCGCTCTTCCGCAATTCGCACAGCTCCCGCGCCATCCGCCCCATCACCGAAACGACACAACTGTTCCTGGAGCTCTACCGCCACGCAGGGGACCTCTACGTCCATCCACTCAAGGTGCAGTTCCGCTACTCGCCCACGATGAACATGCTGCACAAGTGGGAGGGGGACGAGCTGCGGCCCGTGACATCGAGCGTGCTGATCTCATCGATCCTGTCGTCGGTAAACTGGTCGGATCTCAATTCCGACACGCGTCCGGGCTACTGGGAGCGTGCCTTCCTTGATGCCGAGCGGATTCTCGACGCGGCCCAAGCGGATCTGTGTCCGCCGAGGAAATCACAGGAGACATTCGAGCACCTCATCCGCATGGTCATCTCACGGGACCCGGGCATGCTCAAGCTGGTGTCCCGCTACCTGACGCTCGAAGACGTGCTGAGCATCTGGAAGCGCATGATCGGCTCCGGCCTGATCGGCGGCAAAACCGTCGGCATGCTCGTCGCCCGCAGCATTCTCAAAAAGCACTCGCCGCGGTTCGCCGAGTTGCTCGAAGAGCACGATTCCTTCTACGTCGGCTCCGACGTGTTCTACACCTACCTGGTTCGCAACGGTGTCTGGTGGCTGCGGCAAAAGCAGCGCAATCCACCGACATTCCTCGAAGGCGCGGTGCAGGCCCGCCAGAGGATTCTCCAGGGCCAGTTCCCCGACTACATCCTGGAGCAGTTCGAGCAGATGCTGGACTACTTCGGCCAGTCGCCGATCATCGTGCGGTCCAGTTCCCTGCTGGAGGACAACTACGGCAACTCCTTCGCTGGCAAGTACGAAAGCGTCTTCTGCCCCAATCAGGGGCCACGGGAACGACGTCTGGACGATTTCCTCTCGGCCGTGCGGACGGTGTATGCGAGCACGATGAGCGAGAAGGCCCTGCGATACCGGGAACAGCGGAACCTGCTCAATCACGACGAGCAGATGGCCCTGCTGGTGATGCGAGTCTCCGGCGCCATGCACGGGCGGTACTACTACCCGCAGGCGGCGGGCGTGGGATTCTCCTTCAATCCTTACGTCTGGAACGAGGCCATCGATCCCAAGGCCGGCGTGCTTCGGCTGGTCTTCGGCCTGGGCACCCGGGCCGTCGATCGCTCCGACGACGACTACACCCGGCTGGTCGCGCTCAACGTGCCCGAGAAGCGGCCGGAGTCGAACTTCGAAGAGGTCCGCCAGTACGCCCAGAGGCGGGTCGATTACATCGATCTTCAGGCCAATCGCGTCATGTCGGGCCACTTCCTCGACGTGATCAAAGAGAGCACCGACGTGCCGGTGGAGATGTTCGCCTCGGCGGATGAATCGCTTACCACCATGGGCGGCGGCAAGGTCTGGGTGCCGACGTTCGACAGCCTGCTGGCCGGGACCGGGTTCGTCCGGGACATGCGGGAGGCCCTTGCGGCGCTGCAACAGGCGTATGAGTATCCCGTCGATATCGAATTCACCCTGAACTTCGTGGACGACAAGTCCTACCGGGTTCACGTCGTCCAGTGCCGGCCGCTGCCGGTCAAAGGCACAGAGAGCCCCAGACCGCCGGCCGTGGACGTCCCGCGGGCCGACGCCATTCTCTCGGCCAGCGGGGCCGTCGTCGGGCACAGCCGGCACGCGCGGATCAGCCGGCTCGTCTACGTGGCGCCGGCGATCTACAGCCGGCTCTCGCTCCAGGACCGCTACGAGGTGGCCCGACTGCTCGGCAAGATCAACCATGCCTGCGAGTCGCTGGTGGATGGGGGCCTCATGTTCCTCGGGCCGGGACGCTGGGGCACGAGCGATCCGTTCCTCGGCATTCCCGTCGCGTTCATGGAGGTCAGCCACGCGGCCGTGCTGTGCGAAATCGTCCAGATGCACGAAAATCTGGTCCCGGACGTCTCGCTCGGGACGCATTTCCTCAACGAGCTGGTGGAGACCGACATGCTCTACCTGGCCCTGTTTCCCGACCGGGGGAGCAACTACCTGCGGACGGACCTGTTCGAGAGTTCGCCCAATCGCCTGGTCCAATTGGTCCCCAAGGCCGGCAAATGGGTCGATGCGGTCAAGGTCGTCGATGCCTGCGAGACCGCCGGCGGCAGCATCTTCCTCAATGCCGACGCCTTCAAACAGAAGGTCGTCTGCTACTTCGCCCGCGTGTGAGTCTTTGAACTGGCGGGGTCGTAGCGGTGCGGGAAATGAAAATACAGGCAGCAATGCAGAAGGGCCCGCCTCGCGTTCGGGGCACGACTGCACTGCCGCCTCAATCGAGTGTTAACCCTCGATTTTATCGATAGTTATCTGCATGTGCTTCTGGCGGTGGCCGATTCGCCTCTGGCTGTCCTTGCGCCGGCGAAACGTCGTGACGTAGAGCTTGGGCCCCTTGACGACGCCCTCGGCCGCGGTCGCCTTGAACGAGGCTACAACCTTGGCGCCCTCGATGTAGGGCTTGCCGATCCGGTTGCTGCCGTCGCCGCCGATGAACAGAACCTTGTTCAGCTCAATGGTCGTGGCATCCGGAGCCACGTCGGCCAATTCGATCTCGACCTGGTCGCCCACGGCCACTTTGTACTGCTTACTGCCTTGCTCGACGATTGCGTACATCGGAAAACTCCCGGTCCAACGATCCAAATCTCAAATCTTGGTAAAACTAAAAGCATAGCGCATGCCGATACAATTGTAAAGACTTTTCTACAGGATTTTTGTATCCTCGCCACGGTGGATGGATCTATTTTCCGGAGTGCCCGCATGAAATTGGCTATGGTTGATGAAAAACTCGTTCCGATGGAGAGCCTGGACCCCATTTACTGCGATCGGGGGCTCTACTTCGGCGACGGGGTGTACGAAGTTCTTCGCAGCTACAACGGCAAAATTTTCGCCCTGGACGAGCATATGGAGCGTTTCGCCGCGAGTATGGCGGCCATCCGCATCACAGGCATCGATATCAGCGTGGTCCGCCGGCGGGTCGTGCAGGCATTCGAGGCCGCCGGGCTGGCCAACGCCAAGGTCTACTTCCACGTTACCCGAGGCTCGGCCCCGCGAAATCATAGCTGGGCGCCGGGTATGAAGCCCAATTTCTTCCTCACGATCAGCGAAGCGCCCGACAGTTCCGAGGAAAAGGCCCGCGGGATCGCCGTCTGCACGCATCCGGACTGGCGGTGGAAACGATGCGACATCAAGTCGCTGAACCTGCTGCCCAACGTCCTGGCCCGCCAGGACGCCGCCGACCGGGGTTGCGACGAGGCGATTCTGGTCGATGAGGCGGGCCTGATCACCGAGGGCGCCGGCTCGGCGTTCTTCGCCATCATCGACGACGCCCTGCACACCGCCCCGCTGGCGGCCAACATCCTGCCCTCGATCACCCGGCATTTCATGGTCAAAGCCGCGACCAATCTGGGGATGGGGATCGAGGAGAAGTGTCTGACGCCCGCGGAAGCCGCCGCCGCCGATGAATTGTTCATCGCGGTAACGACGAAGGACGTGGTGCCGGTGGTGAAATTCGACGGGACCCCCATCGGCCAGGGCGTTCCCGGCCGCTGGGTCAAGGCGCTCATGACGGAGTTCCAGAAGTTCACCGTCTGATCGACGGCGTTTCTCACCCACCGGAAAACATCATCTCATCGTCATGAGCGCCCCGACTGCCGCCCTTGGCCCCACGCCTCAGACGGTCCCTTTGAATAGCGCAAGCAACGCCAGCACGCAAACCAGCATGATCCCGGCTGGCACCATCCAGACCTTCCGCCATTGGAATTGCCCTTGCACCCGGAATTTGTCCATGACAATCCCGGCCAGTTGCGTCCCGAGGAACAATCCAATGCCGCTCTGGGCCGTGAAGATCAAGGCCTGCATGGTCGCCTCAGCCCCCTTGGGCGCCACGGACCCGGCAAACATCTGCCCGGCGATGATAAAGAACACATATGCGATGCCGTGAAACGCCTGGCCCCCAACAATCACCGCCGCCGGCCTGGGAATCACGTAGAGGGTGAAGAGAATCAGCCAGGAGGCGGCCCCCAGCGTCAGCGTCCATTTATAGCCGGCCCTCTGGACGATCCAGCCGAGCACGAACAGGGTCGCAATCGCCTGCGTCGCCTGGGCAATCGCCATGGCGGCCGGGACATTCTTCGGGGAAACCCCATTGTCCTGCATGAACTGCGCGGTGCCCAGGAAGTAGAACTGCATCATGCCGGGGGCGGCCATCGAGATGAGGATGAAAATCAGGAAGCTGGGGTTCTGCAGCATCCCAAGGGCCTTGGCAACCGAGGACCCCTCAGCCGATCCGCCGCTTGGCAGCGTCTCGGGCAGCAGAGCCCCCGCGACCACCGCCATGATGACCGACAGCACCGCCGCCAGGACCAGGCAATCGCGGCCCTCTTCGCCGGTCTTGAACACCCATCGCCAGCCCGTCAGGAAGTAGCCCGCCAACGCCCAGGCGATCGGCGCCCACATGAAAATGTACGGCGACTTGGCCCCGATATCGACGTTGTTCGCCGTCAGGTGGTGGAACATGAGGGAGTTCACCAGGGGCAGCGTCGCCGCATAGAACAGGGCATAAAGCAGCATCACCGAAAACAGCACGTTGAACTTCCGTTTCCAGGCGGCGACGAACAGCAGGAGCGTGCCGATCAGATGCCCCCCGGCCAGGATGAACTCGGTGTTGATCCATTGATCCGCGACCTGCCCGGCCAGCAGGGGCATGAAGATGCAGCCAAGCGGGATCGTCGCGTAGATCCACCCCGTCTGCTTGCCGCTGAATTTCAAGGGGCCCAACAGCCGGGTCGCCAGCACGGGATACCAAGCCCCCCAGATGGCGAACTCCAGGAACATCATCGCGCTGAGTTTCAGGTACAGGCCCAGATCCATTCCGAACATGTGGTTCTCCTTCACTGCATAGGCGACCCGCCCATGGTCTTCCGTCACGGGCAAGATGCCCGTGCTACGTTTCTACTTGCATGCCATCTTGAGCCGGTGGGCGGCCAACTTGATGTCGCCGAGCCGGTTGTCGCCGGCCTCGCGCTCGATGGCCATCGCGCCGCTGAATCCCACCTCGTCGAGCACGGCGATGAACCGCTCGATGCCAACCTGGCCCGCGCCCCAGGGGACTTCGCTGCCCCAGGCGCCAGGCGTGGTCGTGCGAAGAGCATCCTTGACGTGCAGGTGACGAATCCAGGGCGCCAGCGTCCGCACCGCTTCGATCGGGTCGCCCTTGTCGTACAGGATCATGTTGGCCGGATCGAAATTGACGCCGACCGACTCGTGGTCCAGCTCTTCGAGGAAGTGCCGCAGCTCGGGGGCCGCTTCCTGACCGGTTTCGAGCAGCAGAATCAGGCCGTTGTCCCGGGCGATGTCCGCCAGGGTCCGTATCCGGGCGTGCATCTTCTCGGCCGCGGCCTTGTCGCTCTCATCGATGAAGCCGGCGTGCATCGACAGATACTTCACGGCAAGCTTCGCCGTCGCCTCGGCCGCCCCGGCAAACAGGCTGCGGTTCCGGTCCCAGTGCTGATCCGGGACCACGCCACCGGTGACTTTGATCGTGTCGAGCGTGGAATAGTCCTCCTGTGGGAAGTCGATCATCGTGCTGGTGATGGTCCACTTCTGCGCCTGGATCGTGCCGAGGACCCTGCCGCCGCGGTCCTCCACGGCCCCGCGAATCCCCAGATGTACGTGCTCCAGGCCAAGCTCCTTCATCGCCTTGGCCACACCTGCCACATCCGTCCGGAGGGACCAACTGCATACGCCTACAGGCCGGTTTTTGCATTTCATAGCTTCAACCTCCATTATCGTAGCATGGGCGTCCCGCCCATGTATTCGAAATCACGGGCAAGATGCCCGTGCTACTTGATCAAAATCCGCTCCTTGCTGTTGATGGACTTCTTCTCGGCCTCGACGATTCGGACCGAGTTGCGGGATTGCTCCAGCGTGATGACCTCCGGCACGGGCTCGCCCCGGATGGTCCGGGCGAAATGCTCGATCTCGAGCTGGTAGCCGTCGCCATCGGCAACTTCGGGCGAGAATTCCACCCCCTCGGCTGGACAGACTCGAAGCATGGGCTTGCGCGTGAGGTCGTAGATGATGGTCGCTTTCTCCAGGATCAGGTTGAAGCTCATCTCGAACCCGAAGGTCACGGTCATTCCCCAGCCGCCCTCGGCCACGATCAGCTTATCCTCGCCGTACTCGTACTCGGTGACGATATGGATGAGCTGCCCCCTGGGCCCCTTGGCCCCGTGGCTGCAAACGGCCTTGGGCATGCCGAAGAGGTACTGCACGTAGTCGGTGTCGTGAATGTGCAGATCCAGGGCCACGCCGCCGCTGCGATTCTCATCGACGAACCAGTTGTCCAGGCTCCATCCCGGCGGCGAGCCGAGACGCTGGAACATGGCCGCGACGACCCTGCCGTACTTGCCGCTGTCCACGATCTCCTTGGCCTTGGCGTACTCGGGCCAGAACCGCACGCAGTGCCCGATCTGGAGGACCTTGCCGCTCTTGCGGGCCGCCCGGACCATCCGGTCGCAGTCGGCGGTAGTCAACGCCATCGGCTTCTCGCAGAGCACGTTGACCCCGCGTGACAGCGCCTTCTCGGAACATTCGGCGTGCAGGTACGTCGGCAGCGTCAGGGAGATGGCGTCGAGACTGCCCTTCTCGAGCATCTGTTCGAGGTCCTGATACAGCTCGATGCCCGTGAAGTCGATCTCGCCCTCGGCCCCCTTGATGTTGCCCACGGCCCTCTTGGTGTCTTCCTGGATGTTGGAGTTTGCGTCGCAGATCGCGACAACCTGGGCGCCCTCGATGGCCTTCCACTGCCGGAAATGCATCCGCCCCATGAACCCGAAACCAACAACTCCTATTCGCAGCATTCCGGTACCTCCTTGCCGCGCGTATCGCGGCTCCAAATCCCCGCCCCCGATGGTCCCTGATGTGACTTCTTCTGCCCAATCACGACCTCACACTTCCCTTTCTGCCCAGCCTCCGTTCCGGCGGAGCGCGATTCTACCAGAGGAGTCACGAACCCGCAAAAGGTTTTCCGGTCCGGGAGCGATCAAAAAAACCGCGTCCCTGCACTGTGCCGGCGGGACGCCGACGCACGTCCGATAAGAGAACGGCAATCGCACCGGCTGTCCCCAACAGCGCAGGGTCACGGTGCGGCGGCAGCACACGCGGTTCTTCGCAGGGCAAGCCTCCCCGCTTGTCCTTCTTGTTGACTCATGACGCATGGGACGGACGGGGACGCCCACCCTGGGAAGAGGCCCGACTCCGCCTACCGAAAAAAGTGTGAATTGTTCGCCTGCCCGGCGTATGATAGTCACAACGGTTCCGCGACACGCCTGCGGGACCGACGACATCGTGACAGAGGGAACAGATATGACGCCAAGAGAGCGAGTTCACGCCACCATCCGGGGCGGTTTTCCCGACCGTCCCGCCGTCACGCCCATCTTCATGGCCTGGGCGGCCCGCTTCATCGGACGGACCTACCGAGATTACTACCTCGACGGCGACGTGCTCGTCGAATCGCAACTGGCCGTCACGAGGGCGTTCAACCTCGATCAGGTCAGCGCCATCAGCGACCCGTGGCGCGAGGCATCGGCTTACGGCATGGAGTTCGATTACCCCGAGCACGGCGTCGGCAGGCCCCGCGGGATGCTGATCCAGTCACCGGCGGATGTCGCCCGCATCCGACTGCTGGACATCGAGAACACCGAGCGTCCCAGACAGCGGATCGAGAGCGTGCGGAAAATGGCCAAAGCGGTGGGCCGGACCCACAGCGTGCTCGGATGGTGCGAAGGCCCGCTGGCGCTGTACGCCGACCTTCGCGGGGTGGAGAGCATGTTCATGGATCTGATCGACAATCCGCAGATGTACGTCGAGGCGGCCGGAATCCTCATTGAGAACCAGATCCGCTTCGCGCAGGCCCAGGTGGCGGCCGGCGCCGATATG